>Ga0105105_10000291_pt1 | contig 23247 bp, 19 predicted proteins | sample PPLLaktember2015_4_FD_79108 | JGI IMG/M metagenome (GOLD analysis project Ga0105105, IMG submission 79108) | Freshwater sediment microbial communities from Prairie Pothole Lake near Jamestown, North Dakota, USA - PPLs Lake P8 Core (1) Depth... | ecosystem: Environmental > Aquatic > Freshwater >...
CGAGGCGATTCCTCAGAGGATCCCTCATCCTCGCGCTCGGAGTCGCCGCGGCGATATCGCCCCTCGCCGTCAGAAACGCGCTCCGCACGGGCGAATTCATCCCCCTCACGGCGGGCGCCGGGATCAATTACTATCACGGCAACAATCCCGGGGCGAACGGCTTCTATCAGGTGCCGGTGTACCGGGGCATATCGCTCGGCGGAACTCCCGAGGAGCAGGCGATCAATACGGCGAAGGTGGCGTCGAAAGAGGCGGGCCGCGGGCTCTCTCAAACGGAGGTTTCGAATTTCTGGCTCGGGGCCGGGCTCGATTACATCCGCGGGAATCCCGGCGCGTGGGCCTCGCTCGTCTGGCGCAAATTCCAATTCTTCTGGAACGCCTACGAGCGCGCGAACGTCGAGAATTTCTATTTCCACCGGCGTTTCAGGGGCATCCTCTCGCTCCCGCTTCTCGCCTTCGGCGTCGTCGCCCCGCTCGGGCTCCTCGGCGTCTTCCTCACGCGCGGCCGATGGAAAAAGCTCTGGCTTCTCTACGGCGGGATCCTCGCGTACCTCTTCACCGCCCTCGCCTTCTACGTGCTCGCGCGGTACCGGCTGAGCGTCGTCGTATTCCTCATCCCCTTCGCCGGCGCGGCCGTCGTGGAGCTCTTCGCCCTCGCCCGCGGCCGCCGCGCCGCGGAGCTCGGCCTCTGTCTCGCCGCGCTCGGCGTTCTCGTATTTTTCTCGAACATGCCGGTGGCGAAAGACACGCCCGGCGGCGTCTCGAACTATCATGTGCGAGCGGGAAACGCCTATGTCGCGAGAGGCGATACGGCGCGCGCGGAGGAGGAGTATCGCGCGGCTCTGAAACTCAACGGGGAGAACGAGGCCGCCGGACGGGCGCTCGAAAACATCCGCGGGCAGGATGCGCCCGGGCTCCTCGAGGATCAGAAGCTCCGCTGATAAACCTTGCCGTTCCTGCCGTGGAACCTCGGATAGTCGCGGACGAACCGCGAGAGAACGACCGCGCCGCGCGTCCCGACGACGGCGCCGATGATCATCAGATACCAGGCCGCGCTCAAACCGAACCAGTATCCGCAGACGAGAACGAGCGTCGCGATTCCCGCGTAGCCGCGCAGACGCTTCGTCGACGAACCCCAGGCGAGCGCGACGAAGAGCGCCGCGAGCAGCAGGCCGACGATGACGAGCGCGTTGGCGCGCAGATCCCCCGCTATTCGCGCCGGAATCATGCGCGACATCAGGAGCGCGAGCACCCCGATCGCGAGAAGTGCCGCCATCGTCACCGCGGCGACCGCCCGGCTGCGGCGCATCCTCGATTCCGCGTCCGCTTCCGGCATGAAATCGAGGTGATGCATCCGCGGGGCGGTGATGCTCCGCTTCGCCGATTTCGCGACCGGGAAGATGAGAGCGGGGTATATCCCGGCGAGCGCTCCGAACCCGAAGATCATGGCGAATCCGATAAAGAGGAGACCGAGCCCGATTCCGATTTCGAGAAGCCCGTCGCCGTAATACATCGAAGCCCTGCGCGCCATTTCCCGCGTGTCATCGAACGCTATCATGCGAAGCCTCCTTCATAACCCGCCCAAACCATTCCGCAAAGCCTTTGCCTATTTCCGTTTTACCTTCATCTCGTCGACGATCCGTCCGATCTCGGCCGTCGTGATTCCGAAAACCCCGGCGCTCCTCGCGATACGCGCGATCTCCCCGCGGATCTCGCCGAGCTTCTCCGCGCGCAGCCTGCTCCGATCGATACCGGCCACGAACGAGCCGAGACCGGCGCGCGTGATGAGGTAGCCCTCCCTCTCGAGATCGCCGTAGGCGCGTTTGATCGTGATAGGGCTCACGGCGAGCTCCCGCGCCATCTCCCTGATGGAGGGAAGTCTCGCGCCGGGCGAGAGCGTCCCCTTCGCGATCGCGTCCCGCATCTGGTCCGTGACCTGCTTGTGCATCGGGTCCGGATTTTCCTTCGAGATCGCGATATGCAACGCCTGCCTCCCATACAGTATCTATAGAATATACACAGCATACCGATGCTATTCGATATATACAATCATGTCAAGAGCTGTATCGAGGAAATTCACGGGAATCCGCGGATTGGCCGCCTGGCGGCGAAAGTGGGGATTTCGCGGAGACGCGCCGCATTTCGCGGCGTGAACGAAAGAAGCGAGCCGGACATGACGTCCGACTCGCTTCTTCACGCTCTATCGGTTTTCCTACTTCTTGGGCGGCAGGAGAACCTTGTCGATGACATGAATGACGCCGTTCTTGGCCTGGATGTCGGCGAGTACCACCGAGGCATCCCTGATCATGATCTTGCCGTCCGGCATTACCACGACCGAAACCGAGTCGCCGAGGGCCGTCGGAACCTTCGTCAGGGTGGCGATATCCGCCGCCATGGCCTTGCCCGACACGACATGGTACAGCAGAATGTTCTTCAGGGCCGGAACATCCTGGAGAAGCGCATCGACGGTGCCCGCGGGCAGCTGCGCGAATGCGTCGTCCGTCGGCGCGAAGACGGTGAACGGACCTTCACCCTTGAGCGTCTCGACGAGCCCCGCGGCGTTGAGAGCGGTCACGAGGGTCGTGAATCGCCCGTCGGCCACCGCGATCTCGACGATGTCGCCCGGCGTCGTCACCTCTTCGGTCTTCGGCGTCTCCTCCTTCTTCTTGCTGCAGCAGAGGAGAGAGACGCAGAGGACGAGACAGAGAGCCAAAACCAGATACTTCTTCATCGGCCACCTCCTTGGAAACTGTCTTGTGCCTTGTGTAATATGGCATGATTGCGCACTATCCGGAATATTGCAAGGAAAATCGCTTCCGTGCGTTCGCGCATGCGCAGAACGGCATGAGCCTATTTCGGGATATTCCTTGCCATGCAGGCGACGAAACGGAAGAAATGCGAATTCGAGATATGTGAACGGCCGCGCATCCGTTTCTTCTCGAAGCTCGGCACTTCATGGATCCGGTACCCGCGCTTCAGGCATTTGATGACCATCTCCTGCTCGATGGAGAAACCGTCTTCCTCGAGCGCCAGAGCCAGGAACGGCCTTCTCTTGACGCTTCTGAAACCGTTCTGAGCGTCGGTGATCTTCGTGCCCGTCCGGTTCCAGAGAGCGTTGATGAACCAATTGCCGGTGACGTTGCCCGCATACCTGAGCCTGTCGGCCATGCTGCCATGGAGCTCCTCGCTGCCTCCGAGAAATCTCGATCCGACGACCATTTCCGCGCTGTCGTTCATCACGGGCGCCAGCAGCCCGTCTATCTCATCGGGATCGTGGGACCCGTCGGCGTCCATGAAGACCAGGAAATCCGAATCGATGTTGCCGATGGCGAACCGTATCGCAGCCCCCTTTCCCTTCCCGGGACCCTGGATGAATCGAATCCGTTTCTCCGCCAGGATACGCGCCGTAGGTTCGATGTCCCCATCCAGGACAAAGACAATTCTCCCGGCGTCGTGTTTCGCCAGAAGGCGATCGACGACGAACGGGATATTCTCCTCTTCGTTCTTCGCGAACACCGTAATGGTAAACATCGACCTCCCTCCGAACGCCCGTTAGTTTCCGCTCTCTCCCGACGGGCCCGCCCGGCCCGAGAGCTTCAAGATCCAGATCATGTTGTCGCCCAGTGCGGACTGGGCCATCATTCGAACGTGCTCGCGCGGCACCTCCGCGCTTCTGAAGTATTTCCACTGATCCGGCCTGTCCCTCATGAGATACGCCCTGTCGATCACGATGTAATCGACGTCTCTTGAAACGGCGAAACGGATGATCGTATCCCAATCCAGCGTGTACGGCAGCATGATGAAGGCGGAATCGGTCAGATAGGAAAGAGCGGTGTACCGGGACATGATCTTGATCCGCTTCGCGGAGTCCCGGGCGTCGTTTCTGATCCACGACGCCGTCTCGAGAAACTCCTCGTACTGGCCATTTCCCTTCGACGACGCGTAATCGCGACGCGCCACGTGATAGCCTCCCAGAAGGTGCATGCAGGAGAATAAAACGAACAGGACGACGCCAAGAGACATGCGAAACGATCGAGGCCCGATCCGCCGTTCGGCGGAACGGCGAACGGCATCGATCCCGGCGAGGAATAACGCGAGGCACAACGGCACAAAAGGCATGATATACCGCTCGTTGGAGACGTGGAAGAGCGGGAAGGATACGACGACCGAAGCGAAGAGGAGAATATGCGCGATCCCGGGGCTGGAGCGGCAGCGAAACGCGCCGATCACGAGAAAAAGCATGAAGATCAATTGAAGGCCGAAGATCAGGCCGTCGCTCCTGATGTTCATCAAGGGGAAAATCCGCGCCGCCGTCACCTGGACGACCCTCTTGAGCCCCCACACGTACTTGTGAAAGACAAAAGCCGGGTGCTTCACGGCGAAGCCCGTAGGACTGTTCTTCTTCAAGAACGATACGTAGCTGAATTCCGTTCCCGCGGGATCCAGCTCGCGCATCCTGCGTTCTCTGAGTCCCGATCCCCCTTCATAAAGGGCGTTGCCGTCGAAGAACACGTATTCCGAGAGTGAGAGCGCGCCGGAATGTCTCGAGCTGTTGAAGGCGAGAAGATGATAGCCGGCGAGGAGAGGGGCCGCCCCCAGGAAAAGGAACGCTATCTTTCGAAGGGCTTCGCGCCTCCCGTTCGCGCGGCGGGAGAAATAGCAGAAGATCGACGCCGCGCCCGCCAGCCAGAACAGCAGGCCCGAAAACTTGGTAAGATACGCGAGGCTCATCATGCCGCCGGCGACGGCGTACTTCCAGCAGCGCTGCTCTCCGTCGTTCAGGATCGTCCAGACATACCAGCATATCGCGATCAGGAGAAAGCAGAAGAATTGATCGGATCTCGGGTCATAGCAGGGTTTGAGGCCGAAATAGCATGCGCTGAATACGACGGACAGAACGGCGGCCCAGGTATTCACTATGTTTCTGACCAGCAGGAACAAGGGAACAAGACAGAAGCTCGCGCTGAAGATGTTGATATACTCGATCGAACGAACGAAGTCTCCGGTCACAAATGTCATCAGGTGCGCGAGCACCGGGAAAAGGGGCGGATACAGGAGCGGGGAGTCCAATTCCCAACGAACGGTGAAATCGAGTCTCTGAAAAATATTCCTGGCCAGCTCGGAATAGCCGTAATAATCCATCATGCTCAAGAGCGGGTGCATCCGCTGCCGGGCGGCCAGGAGCGACACGAGGACTATGCCGCTGACGCAGAGCATGACAGTGGCAGCATTGATGAATCTTGGATTGCGACTCTTCATCGGATACGACCACAATGTGGCTCATTCGAGCACCGGACCGCGCGCATCACGCCTCGTCCATTCAGCCTGCAGCCCGGAGAGTAGGGGAGAAACGATTCCATGTCAACGATTCGCGCCGGATGAGTCCTTTATCAATCCGAAGAGCTAGCTCCTTCTTCCTACCTTCGCTCTATTGTTTTTCCCGCCGATTGTCTTAGAATTGAATGAGGTATCGAGAGGCGAATTCAATCGAGATCATCGATAGAGGGAGAATTTCATGAAGAAGCGAGAAAACCTGCTGCTCCGGCGTCATGGCCTTCAAAAATCTCCCACATGCATTCAGGGATTCGACGAGATAACGGGCGGGGGGCTGCCGAAAGGCAGGCCGACGCTTGTATGCGGAGGCGCGGGCTGCGGGAAGACCCTCTTCGCCATAGAGTTCCTTGTGCGCGGGGCCATGCAATGCGACGAGCCGGGCGCCTTCTTTTCGTTCGAGGAAACGGAGAAGGAACTCGCGGCAAATGTGGCTTCGCTGGGATTCGATTTGAATGACCTTGTCAGACGCAAGAAGATATGGGTCGAACATATTCATCTTGAACGGGTCGAGAACGAACAAAGCGGCGAATACGATCTGGAAGGCTTGTTCATCCGGATCCATCATGCAATCGAGAGCGTCGGAGCCAAGCGCGTCGTGCTGGACACATTGGAATCGCTCTTTTCGGGACTGCCGAATCCTCTTATCCTCCGTGCCGAACTGCGACGGTTGTTGAACTGGCTGAAAGCGAAAAACGTAACGACCATACTGACCGCGGAGCGGGGCGAAGGCGCCTTGACGCGTCAAGGCATGGAGGAATACGTATCCGATTGCGTCATTCTGCTCGATCATCGCGTGGATAACCAATCCTCCATACGGCGGATGCGCGTCGTGAAATACCGCGGTTCGACGCACGGCACGAACGAGTATCCCTTTCTCATCGATCAGGATGGTTTTTCCGTTCTGCCGGTCACTTCCCTGGGGCTGAACTACTCTTCGTCCCCGGAAAGAATTTCCACCGGTATTCCGCGTCTCGATACGATGCTGACCGGCAAAGGCTACTTTCGCTGCAGCACCGTGCTCGTCTCGGGCACCGCCGGCACCGGTAAAACGAGCATTGCCGCGCAATTCGTCGAGGCGGCGTGCAAAAGGGGAGAACGCGTGCTCTTCTTCACCTTTGAAGAATCACCGAGTCAGCTCACGCGCAATATGCGATCAATCGGAATCAATCTGGAGCCCTGGGTGAAAAAGGGATTGCTTCAGTTTCACGCCTCGCGTCCCACCCTTTATGGCCTGGAAACTCACCTGACGACGATCATCAAATTGATCGAGAAGTTTGAACCTGCCATCGTCATTCTCGACCCCATCAACGCATTCGTGGCGGGAGATAACCAATCCGACGTGAAAGCGATGATGCTGCGCCTCGTCGATTATTTGAAGATGAAACGGATCACGGCGTTCTTCACGAATCTCACTTCCTCGGGAGAAAACATCGAGGTTACGGATGTCTACATCTCATCCTTGATCGATACGTGGCTGCTTCTGCGCGATATCGAGATCGGAGGCGAACGCAACCGGGGGCTCTACGTGTTGAAATCGCGCGGCATGGCGCATTCCAACCAGATTCGCGAGTTCAGGCTGACGGATCATGGAATCGAGCTTCTCGATGTCTATGTCGGCACGGAAGGCGTATTGACCGGTTCGGCGCGATTGTCGCAGGAGATGAAGGATGAGGCGGAGATGGCGTCGCGTCAGCAGGAAATCGCGCGCAAGCAAATCGGCTTGAAGCACAAGCGCGAGGCGATGGAAGCTCAGATTGTTCTGCTGCGTTCCGAATTCGAGGCTGACGAGATGGAAGCGCTCAAGGCTATCGGGATCGATAAAGAAAGGAATGAACATTTCAGGCACGCCAAGGAAAAAATGGCCGCGAGCCGAAAAGGCGACGTCGCCGAAAAGACGAGAGTCGCCCGCAAGACCGGAACGCGAAGGATTCTTCCATGAAAACAGCAAAATCCAAATTGAAAACCAGCCGGCGGAAAAGCGCTCCGGCCAAGGCAAAAGGCGACAAATGGATCCTGCGCTTGTACGTCGCCGGACAAACGTCCAGAGCCGTCGCCGCTTTCAAGAATCTCAAATCGGTTTGCGAGGAGCAATTGAAAGGCAATTATCGGATTGAAGTCATAGACCTGCTCAAGAAACCGCAGCTGGGCCGCGACGATCAGATACTCGCCATTCCGACATTGGTGCGGAAGCTTCCCGTTCCCATGCGGAGGATCATCGGCGATCTTTCCAATACGGAGCGCCTGCTGGTCGGCCTGGACCTCAAGAAACATACATAGGCCCGAGCTACAGCCTGCCGTTGACGACGCGCGGATCGAGGAACGATTTCACGTCATAGACGACGCCGTTTTCGTTCCTGAGCCACGCGACGTCGAGCGCCTTGAACTTTTCGTGCTCAGGCTACCGTACCGTAATCCTCAGCCCTTCAACTAACAAAATTCTTTCATGCATTTTCTATTTTTTCAAGCAAGGCTTCAAAATCTATGGGTTTGACGATCATGCCGCTGATCATATCGAAAACATCTCCTTCTTTGAGCTCCCGTTCGGCGGACGGTCTTCCGGAGACGATTAAAATGCGTTTTCTGATGTTATCGGCTTTCAGTTTCTTCAGTATGTCAACACCTGTGAACAAAGGCAGTTTGTAATCCAGCAAAATGACGTCGAAGTCACCATTGCGTATGAGAGCTTCCCCCATAACAGCGTCTTGAGCGCACTCAACAGAGAATCCTTCAAATGTAAGAGCCTCCTGCATTTGTTCGCAGAGCTCCATGTCGTCTTCTATGATCAAAATTCGTTTAGCAGCCACTTGTTCTTTCCTTCTTAAGAAGCCGCACGATCACAGATGTCCCTTGCCCGAAGCTGCTCTTTACCCCAATTTCGCCATCATGCATATTGACGATCTGTTTGCAGATCGATAGCCCAAGACCTGTTCCCTTTGCTTTGGTAGTAAAAAACGGATCGAATATCTTGTCGAGAATATCGTTGGTCATCCCTGAACCGTTATCTTCAATAACCACCTTGACAAATTCATCTTCATATTCGGCAATAATCTTGACCAGTCCATTTTCGGGTGAAATGGCGTCACGAGCGTTATTCAATAAATTATTAAATACTTCCCTAATCTGAACAGTGTCCGCCTCGATTATGGCATCCCTGATAGCATCATAATTCTTTGCCACGGTCACTTCTTGTTTCCCGTTCATCTCCAAAGCTCCGGCGCACTCTTCAAGAATGTCATAGAGCTTGATATTTTCATAATGAGGTTCTTTCAGTCGTGAATAAAAAAGCAAGTTGGTAATAATCTGATTGCTTTCGCCGACCTTCTTTTCGATAGTGGCGACATGCTTGTCAAAATCCGGATTCTTTGCTTTTCTCTTGATGTTATGCGCCGCCATGCTTATCGCGGCCAAGGGATTCCTTAATTCATGCGCGACCGTGGCCGCCAGCATTCCGATATCAGAAAGGCGCTTTGCGTGTTCCAGCTCCATCTGCACGGCCAAGAGATCGCGGGATTGATCTTCAACTAATTTCCTGAGCGATTCCTCGTCCCTCCTTAGGACTTCCTCAGCACGCTTACGCATGGTAATGTCTCGAATATTGCATTGAATGACCTTCGCGTGTTCAACCCAGTAAACATTGCTGACAAATTCCACATCGATCTTCTCTCCGTCTTTCACTTGAATCAGCAAGTCTTCATAGCGGGCATTGTTAGTTGCCTGCAACCTTACGTAAGATTCCTTTGACGAAGCAACATCCTTGAAAGGGCCGATTTCCCAAAGATACTTCTTGCATAGATATTCGCGAGAATATCCCAGCAGTTCCGTCAGGAACGGGTTAACATCAACTATCAAACCGGAGTCGAAATCGAGTATCAATATTCCGTCTTTTGCCGATTCAAAAAGTTTACGGTAACGAAGCTCGGATGCCTTGAGAGCCTCCTCGCTACGCTTGCGCTCCGTTATATCCAGGACGAACGCGACTACATCACGACGCTCCTCGTCGAGCATCGCTCCGGCGATGACTATCGGAATACGCGTACCATCTTTGCGAATGTATTCTTTTTCGAACGGCTGTTTGTTGACTCCGGTGATTCTCAGTTCTTCCGCGGCTTTCTCGTCCAAATGACGATATTCGGATGGGGTCATTTTCATCCAATCGATCTTGCCGGTAATTAATTCCTTTCGGGTATAACCGGTCATTTCAAGGAATTTGTCGTTGGCTTCCGTTATGACGCCGTTCATATCCCAATAAATGACACCGACCATGCCGGAATCATAGAACCGCCTCAAACGCATCTCGCTTTCGCGCAGTGCCTCTTCCGCCTGATTGCGGTCGGTGACGTCAAGCGTGGCTCCAACGTACCGGACCAGCTTTCCGTTCGCATCGAAGTACGGGCGCGCCCGGTCGTACACAACGCGCACGCTGCCGTCAGGCCGCACGATCCTGTGCTCAAGTTCGTAAACCGAGCCGCATTGGATCGCCGACGCGAAAGTCGCGCGGAGCCGCGCCTTATCTTCCGGATGGATGTGCTTGTCGAGCATGACCTCGTAATCAGGCGACGGCCCCGCCGGATCGAGCCCGTAAATGCGGAACTCCTCTTCAGACCAGACCGTGGTCCGGGATTCGGCAATATACTCAAAACTGCCGAGGTGCGCGATCTTCTGGCTTTCAGACAAGAGTTGGCTCGTTTTCGTCAGTGCCTCCTCCGCATGCCGCAGGCTTGTTGAATCGAAGTAATAGCAGATAACGCCATATTGCTCGTTCGGAAGCATCATGCGATGGAGTTCCCACTCGTAAGATTCAACGATTTCAACATCGCGGCGAGGATTTGTGAAACGAGGCGAGTAATATGGTTCACCGGTCTCGAGCGTATGACGGAATGCGGCGATGATTTCCGCGGCTACCGGCTCGGGCCAGAGGATATGCATGGCCTCTGCAAAGGGGCGCCCGATCACAGGCCGCACGTTCCGGAACGCGACAACTTGCGAACTGGCGTTCATCATGGCGATGCGAAAATGGGAATCAACGATGTAGGTACCGAACGGCGAGCGCTCGATCAATTCAGCAAGCGTTCTCTCGCTGCGGTTGCGCGCCTCCTCGGCCTGCTTGCGCGCGGTGATATCGGTAAATATGGCGATGAATTCGCCCGGCTTCGGGCAATAGGCGTAAATCGAAAGATATTGTTGAGTTGCTTCAAAATACTCTTCAAACTTGATCTCTCCGCCTTCAAGCGCGATTTTGCCATAGATGCCAATATAGTCCAAGGCGTAATTCTCGATATCCGGAAAAACTTCTTTGACTCTGCGACCTTCGACATCCGCCTTCTTAAGGCCGATAATCCGTTCATAGGCTTCATTGATTTGCATGATATAATAATCTACAGGCCGCCCCTGATCATTGGTAATGATCCGGCAATGTGCCATGCCGTTGATCTTGTTGGCAAACAGCGCCGAATACCGCTGCTCGCTCTCCTGTAATTTGGCGGTTCGTTCTTTCACAAGCTCTTGAAGATGTTCGCGGTGTTTCTCAAGCTCAAGAGCCGTCTTCTTCTGTTCAGTCAAATCTGTTATGATCATACATAGGGTTGTATCCGCCAACTTCAAGGCGTTACATGATATGAGCACAGGCAATAACGTTCCGTCATTCTTCTTGAGTTGAAATTCGGCTCGGACAGTTGAATTTTCGGATTGACGTAAAGTGGATTTGAGTCTTGGAAGTTCGTCGGGGCTAACATGATCAAAGATAGAAGATCCGACGATATCGCCCGGTACGCCAAGCATAGCCGCCACGCGGCCGTTACTATACATAACTGTTCCGTCAAACGTAAGGGTTAGGGCTCCCTCGCTGATCGTCTCAACAAGCACTCTGTAGGCGTGATCGGCGCTTTTTAAGGTAAAGACCCGCTGATCATCGGTAACGAAAGCGTCTACTTCGCCGCCTTTAATCGCGGCCAATAGTTCTTCGGCCTCGGCTAAACGCGCCTTCAGTTCCTTGTTTTCCTCAGCGAGGTTGTTGCGAACTTTCATCTATTCCTTGGACCTCAGATCCAACCCAAGAAGTAATTTGTCCGTGTTCGACATATCCCCGACAAATCTGCGCAGGGGAAGCGGCAATTCTTTGATCAATGTAGGCGCGCAAAGAATCTGCCCGTCCTTGGCAATAATAGGATTCTTGTATATATCTTGAATGACAAGTTCGCACCGGCCTTTCAAGCGCTCATCGCATATTTTTCTTATATTCTCTATCGCCTTTTGAGATCGCGGAGACAGCCCGGCGACATACAGATGGAGGACATATTTTTTGGGCCCTTTCTTCTTTGTACCGCGCTCTAATCTCTTTTCGATATCGCTTTTTGCTTTAATCATTTTTATCCTTTATTGATAATATTCAATCCAACAAGAACTTTCTCCTTGTTGGAAAGATCGCCTATGATCTTCTTTATAGGTTCAGGCAATCTTCTCACGAGTGTAGGTATGGCGATGATCTGATCGCCTCTTGCCAATTTTGGATTTTTAACCAGGTCCACGATGGTGATGGAATATTGTCCTTCAAGATACTCTTCGCAGATCTTCTTGAGGTTGGAGAATGCCTCTAATGATTTAGGCGTTGTTCCCGCGACATACAATATAAGTTGATAAGCGGCCTTTTTCATTTACTGTCCTTCCTCCTCCGGGGAATGTCTTTGATCTCGAGACCTTTGTCGGTGATAAGGAGGTCCTTGGTTTCGTATGCGTGTTTCATACCTCTGGATTTGAGAATACTGATCCTACGCATCCGCTTGTGGGTCTGCGTCTCCATCGTAAGTCTTATCCATGTATCGGAGAGAGAAGAGATCCCTATCTCTGTCGAGTCTCCATGATCGCCAAGTAAGCTCAAGTCCGTCACCAAGACCGTTATCCCTTCCGTCTTCAAAAAGTCAAGAAGGCGCGCCATCATTGCCTTGGCCTCATCCTGAACCCCGGAGCCCATCAAGGTCGTGATGGGGTCGATCACGACGACCGTGGGTTTAAACTCTTCGACAGCTTTATGCGCCATAACAAGGTGCATCTCAAGTCCGCAGAGAGTCGCTCGGTTAGCGTCTATTCTTAAGAGACCCCCATTGATCCATTGTTCCAGATCAATACCTATGCTCTTCATATTCCGCACAAGCTGGCATTCAGACTCCTCAAGCGCCAAGAAGAGAGCGCGCTCGCCCGCCTTACATACGGAATCCACGAACTGCAGGCCGAAGCTGGTTTTGCCGCTTCCTGCCGCTCCGGATACGAGTATCGTACTCCCTCGAAAGTACCCTTTGTCGCCCAACATCCCGTCGAGGCCCTCTATGCCGGAGGACATACGCTCGGAGCTAACACAATTATTCAAGAATAGCGATGTCATCGGGAATACAGAGATACCATTCTCGCCTATAAGAAACGGGAATTCATTTGTGCCATGCTTTGAACCGCGGTACTTTATTATTTTAAGGCGTCTTGTGGCTATCTGATCGATCGTGCGGTGATCGAGGAATATGACACAATCCGCGACATATTCCTCGAGACCATGTTTCGTAAGAAGCAGCTCACCCTTCTCTCCGGTAATTATAGCCGTGATTCTCTTATCTTTGAGCCAGCGAAAGAGCCTCCTCAATTCCGCGCGAAGAATAGGTTCGTTTGAAAAGCCTGAGAATAAAGCCTCAATAGTGTCGAGAACGACCCTTTTTGCACCGATCGAATCGATCGCGCCTGCCAACCGTACAAATAACCCCTCAAGATCATATTCGCCCGTCTCTTCAATCTCGCTTCGTTCGATATGGACATAATCGATAGCGAGTTTCTTGTGTTTTATGAGTGATTTTAAATCGAATCCAAGCGAGGAAAAATTCTCGACGAGATCTTGTTCTTTTTCTTCGAAGGCCATGAAAACGCCGGGCTCATTATATTCAAGTGCGCCTCTGCAAAGAAACTCCATGGCAAGAAGCGTCTTGCCGCAACCGGGTCCCCCGCAAACCAAAGTCGGCCGCCCCTTTGGCAATCCCCCGAACGTAACCTCATCTAAACCCTTAATACCAGTAAGACATTTAGGTAGTCCAGGCCTCGCTCCGCCCCCTCCCCCCGCACCAATTTTTGATTTTGCCATTCCGCCCTCCTTTTGTAGAATTCTAAAGAGAATTCGATTTCGTGTCAAGGTGCTCGCGCAGCCGGTGCGGCGGCCGGACGGGGTTAGATCGGCGCAATTTCTGGCATGTGGGGCCGGCGGGGGGATCGACCTTGAAGCCGCCCACGAGCTTGAATCACCGGAGATCTTTCAGGTCGACGTCATGCATGTGCCTCAGGATCCAGTTGATCCTGCGGAGGGTATAGTTGGTTGGCCTGCTTGCCGAGGCCAGAGGAAAACGTTCTTGGCGCACCGCTGGCGAGTCTTCATCGGATACAAGCGATCGGATGAGGACCTTGCTTCCGTACGGCGTATGCAATGTCGGCGGTGAATGAATGAACGACCGTTTTTCCGTCGCGGCGACTCAGGCTGAGATGCCGAAAGAAGATCTTGATCCTTTGCCCGCTCTGCTCTACCGCCAGCGCCATGGACTCCGGTTTCATTTTATGGGCGTTGCCCGAGCCGGCATTGTCATAGTCGCGCAGCAGCCGCTCCGCGAAGGCGGCGATATCGATCCGCACCGTATCGAATCCGGTCTGCGTGTTCCCGATCACCACGCTCATGGAATCCAGCGTATCGCCCACGACATAGGATATGCCGTCGCCATCGAAACGGCGTCCCTTATTCGCAGTCATAATCTGACGCCTGAGCATACGATCGTAGCCGGAAATATCCACGGCCTCTTCGGTTTCGAGAGAGCTGAATGTCATGCCGCCGCCGCTGGCTCGAGAGCCGACAAACTCCACTCCCATCCTGTCGAGCACCTCGGAGGGGGCCGGATTCCGAGCGTAGCCGGGCTTCGCATCCTGCCCGAGCTTGTCCGCAAACCATGACCGGATCCCGTCATAACCGTGAACCTGGTTCAAATAGGCGACAATCGAGCTGATCTCCCGCGCATCCTCCTGCGAAACCTCGCCGTGTTCCTTATGCACTGTGCCTTCGGTCAGGACTCCATTCTTCGTCAGCAAACTGCTGAGGCGTCCGACCTGGCTGCGCTGGGATACGCCGAGCATTCCCCAGGGTCCGAAACTCATCAGGAAGGCAAGCAGGCATAGGGAACCGATCGTGAACTTTATGCTCTTTGACGTGCTGAACAGAAAATAAATCGCCTGGGCCGACAGCCAGATTCCGAGAGCGATTCCGGCATAGCGGCTTTCCGTGATTCCATAGTTGCCGATTCGTTCCGTCACCGCAAGAAACAGAACGACAATAAGAGGGATAAGTAGGATGTACAGCCATTTGCCTGCCGCCCGAACCCAGGCGTTCTCGGACCGATTCCGAATCGGATGCAGCAGCAGCAGCGACGATATGAACATCGCCGAAAACCCCAGAATAAGGCTGCTGACCCATCCCTTCGGCCAATTCCATTGCAGCAGGATTTTGAAAAGATACGCGTACAAAATCAGCAGATATACGAGCACCAGCGATAGCAGGATGTATTGCGCGAATATTCTCAAGCCTTCGGGGTAATCCTCATTTCTATCGAGACCCTCCAGATCTTTCGGAACTCCCGCCAGGAAATACCAGGGAGCGAACAGTCCGATCACCAGCGCAAAGAGCTCTCCATACCGCTTTCCGGGAATGGAAACGCCGAACAGGTTATCCAGCGCGGCCAGGGCGATCGCCAATCCCCCATACAGCACGACGGAAAAAACGGCGGTGATAAAAAGGCGGAAGAAAAGCGCTTTGTTGTACTGCCAGAAGCCGTTCGGCTCTCCCTTCTTCACATAGGGCGCAATCATCGCCAGGAGAACAAGTCCGGCCGCCAGCAGTCCGAATCGCATGAAAAAAGCGGCCTCTTCGGACGGGAAAGACGTCGGCACGGTGAAAGCGTATCCGAGCAGCAGCAGAACGCCAAGCAGTTGACCGCACAAGGAAAGGCCGGGGCTCCATTTTCGCTTCTCCGCGAAAAGCGCCGACGCGGTCAACAGGGGAAGGCCGAGCACGGCGGCGAATATGATCGGAAATCCCACGCTCCGCTCCGGTTCGGATTCAATGAGGATCAAAGCCGTAATCGTCCCCGCGAGCGCGCAGAACAGCACAAAGGGGAAGCGGGCAGCCGCACGCTTCGCATCCAAACAAACCTGACGAATCGACGGCAGTTTCATATGGACTCCCTTTCATGAGAAAGACGATCAAGCACGGGAGACGGCCTGAACCCCTTGACGATGGAGTAGATCGTGATCGAAAGCTCCCACGCGATCTCAAGGGCCGTGAGAGCAAATAGTCCGGCACTCATCGGCTTAAGCGCATCGAACAGAACAAGCACACCACCGAGGAACGCGAGCGGTCCGCCAACGAGGCCAAGGAGGGCCATGCGCCTTGGGACGAGTCCCGACCGGTACATCAGGTACCCGAGCAGCAATCCGTTCCCGAAGCCGGAACAGAACTGCGGCCCAAGCAGGAACGTCCAGTCGTGGAACGCCAGAAGCGACCTGCCAGCCATGGTGAAGGCATCGATGTCTCCACTTGGCGCGAAGCCAGCCCGCAATGTCACGATCGACATGAGGCTGATAACGCCCGCGAGAATGATCACCGACTCCACGATGCGCGAAGCGACGTAGCCGAGCGCAACGGCCTCCTTAACCCGCTTGACGATGGGAAAGAGGACGATCGCAGTCGCGATGTTGCAGATGGCGAGCAGGATCTCGAAGAGTGCGCCCGTGGAGATACGCGTGTCGAACCCCCCGCCGAGGATATAGCCGGCGTCGTGGAGTACAGGATCGTAGAAGAAAAGCGCCGGGATCGAGAATACAAAAGTGCCGGCAAAGAACAGCCCAAAGATCAGCGACGTTTTCCTGGTTGAGTTCATATGGTTTCCTCCTGGTTGAGGTTGATCAGATCCTACTCCCAAGCCGCCGTATTGTGTTTCGGCCTGGCTCCAGATGACCTGGTTTGCACATTATCAATAGTTCAAATATTCATGATTCCTCGATATTCTATAGAAATTCAATTCCATGTCAAGATCCTCGCGGGGCCGGTTGCGGCCGGTTGTGGCGGTCGGACGGGGTCAGCTCGACGCAATTTCAGGCATGCGGGTCCGAGGCCATGAGCGCGGAGTTTCCGGCTCACCCGAGAGGCGACCGCAATCACCGGAGGTCTCTCAGCTCGACGTCATGCATGTGACTCAGGATCCAGTTCGTTCTCTTGAGGATATAGGGGGTGGGCCTGCTTGCCGACCATCTCCGCGGGTTAGGCAGAACGGCCGCGATGCGCGCCGCCTCTTGCCGCGTGAGCCGTGCCGCCGGCTTGTGAAAGTAGTATCGGGAGGCGGCCTCTGCGCCTTACCCGCCCGGCCCCATCTCGATCACGTTGAGGTAGACCTCCATGATGCGTTCCTTGCTCCAGCACATTTCGATGAGGAAGGTGAAGTACACCTCGAGCCCTTTGCGCGCCCAGCTTCTCGAGGGCCAGAGGAAGACGTTCTTGGCGCACTGCTGACTGATGGTGGATGCGCCTCGTACCTTTCTGCCATGGTGACGCTCGTTGTACTTCGCCGCTTTTTCGATCGCCTCGAAATCGAACCCCACATGCTCTTCGAATTTCTGGTCTTCGGCCGTCGCCACCGCCCGGGGCAGATTCCGCGACATCCGTTCGATAGGCACCCATCTCTTGTCGAGCTTCATGGGCCGCCCGTTCATCTTCTGTTCGACGCACCGCTGGAGCATCAGGATGGTGCAGGGTACCGGGACAAAACGGTACAGCAGGGTCAATGCCACGCTCAGCCCCAAGAACCACAGGATGAGCGTGCCGGTGACGCGAAGGATCTTCTTCATCGACTTTCGTGAGCCTTGTTCTTGACTAGAGCCTGCCGTCCACGACGCGCGGATCGAGGAACGATTTCACGTCGTAGATGACGCCGTTTTCGTTCTTGAGCCCCGCAACGTCGAACGCCTTGAACTTCTCGTGCGCGACGGCGAAAACGACCGCGTCATAGCCGCCGGCCTTGAGCGTATCCATGTCGATGAGCGGGAATCCGTACTCGTGCTTCACGTCGTCGCTCGCGGCCCAGGGATCGTACACGTCGACCGTGCAGCCGTAGTCGACAAGCTCCTTCACGATATCGACGACGCGCGAGTTGCGGATATCGGTGCAGTTCTCCTTGAAGGTGATCCCGAGGACGAGGACCCGCGCGCCCTGCACCTTCTGCCCCTTGTTGATCATGAGCTTGACGACCTTGTTCGCGATGAAGATTCCCATGTTGTCGTTGATGCGGCGCCCCGCGAGGATCACCTCGGGGTGGTAGCCGATCTCCTGCGCCTTGTGCGTGAGGTAATACGGATCGACGCCGATGCAGTGCCCGCCGACGAGGCCGGGCCTGAACGGCAGGAAGTTCCATTTGGAGCCTGCCGCCTCGAGCACCTCGAGCGTATCGATCCCCATCCGCTCGAAGATGAGCGCGAGCTCGTTGATGAAGGCGATGTTGATGTCGCGCTGCGAATTCTCGATGACCTTCGCGGCTTCGGCGACCTTGAGCGACGAGACGGGATGCGTCCCCGCCGTGATGATGGAGCGGTAGAGCTCGTCGACCTTGAGCGTCGTCGCGCGCGTCGAGCCGCTCGTGACCTTCTTGATCTTCGTCACCGTGTGCTGCTTGTCGCCGGGATTGATGCGCTCGGGAGAGTATCCGCAGAAGAAATCCTCGTTGAACTTCAGCCCCGAAAGCTTCTCGAGAATCGGCACGCAGAACTCCTCCGTGCATCCCGGATAGACCGTCGATTCGTAGACGACGACGTCCCCCTTCTTGAGCACGCCCGCTACCGTCTCCGTCGCCTTCCGGACAAGCGTGAGATCGGGGCGCTTGAACTCGTCGATCGGCGTCGGCACGGTGACGATGAAAACGTTGCAGGGGCGCATGTCGTCGGGATTCGTCGTATACATGAGGCGCTTCGCCGCCTTGAGATCATCGGCGCTCGTTTCGAGCGTGAGGTCGATCCCCTTCTTGAGCTCATCGATGCGCTTGCGGCTGATATCGAACCCGACCGTGTCGTATTTCTTGCCGAACTCCGCCGCGAGCGGAAGGCCGACGTAGCCGAGACCGATGATCGCAATTTTCGTGCTCATGTAACGCTCCTGTTTATAATCAGTTGCATGATATCTCGCGCGAAGATATAATGGAACAGGTTACGCCATCGCGCTCCCTCAGTCCAACGAAAAAGCGACATTGCGAATTTGATGCCGAATATCGGCCCCTCTCACACCTATCAGATATACCGAAAATATTTGACAAAATGCGATTTACTGGCTATCCTGACAGGGAGTATCATAACAGGCTAATATGGCCCTCATGAAGGGCGTTTTCCGTCTATTCATCTTACTAAATCCAACAGGAGGGAACCGTTGAAAGGGCGCGTACTCATAATCGACGACGAGGCCGAAATCCGGCGTAATCTCACCATCGGACTCACCCAGGAAGGCTACAGCGCGGTGGCTTGCCCGGACGGTATTTCCGCGATCCACGAGCTCAACACGTCCCGCGAGAAAGGCATCGCGTACGATTACCTCGTGACCGATATCTTCATGCCCGATATCGACGGGCTCAAGATCCTCAAGGTCATCAAGATCCAGCACCCCGATCTTCCGGTGCTCGTGATCACGGGATTCGGCGACGAGGCCCTGAAGCTCACCGCCCTCTCCGAGCTCAACACCGGTTACCTCGACAAGCCGTTCGAGATCCCGGATCTCGTCAAGGCGCTCGAGGAGCTCGCTCCGGGTTCGACGTCGAAGAAGAAGGCGGAGAAGGCCGCGGCGGCGCCCGAGATGCGCGAATCGGTGACGACGTACCTCACGATCAGGATCACCGATCCCATGCGGAGCATGGACATCTACAAGAGGCTCTACCAGATGGAAGGGGTCCAGCGCTGCGAGGCGGTGCGCGGGGATTTCGACATCATCGTCGTCGCCCAGGCCGGCTCGCAGGACGAGATCAAGAAGCTCAAAGAACGAATCGCCGCGATGGACGGCGTCCAGCTCGCCTCCGTCTCCGACGTGGAGCGGCCGAAGCTCGACCGCGACGTGACCGAGTTCATCGGCGTCTACTCGCAAGCGGTCAAGGCGCACGGCCTCGCGAGCTCGAGCAAGCAGCCGGGCACGACGAGCTACATCATCGTCGACGTCGACAAGAACGCGATTCAGCAGATCTTCACGACCGTCTTCTTCATCGACGAGGTCGTCTTCTGCGACGTCATCGAGAACGGCACGAAGCTCGTGGGAATGGTCACGGGCCAGGGCGCCGTCGGCACGATGCCGCGCATCATCGAGAAGCTGAGCCAGATCGACGGCGTGCTGCGCGTCCGCGAAGCGACCGTGATCAAGCTGGTCGAGGACTGATTCCTCGGCAATCCGCCGCAGCCGCATCGGCGAGAGAGATATTCCGGCGCCGCGCCGGAACGGGATAGAAGTCCGGTTCATTCAATCAGGGGGTGGTTACTACGGCTGCAAGGGACGACAGTTTCAATTACCGGCTGTGGCGCTACGACGGCGCCCCGGGCGAGCTGATCCCGCTGCTGCAATCGGCGCAGGATCATTTCGGCTACATCCCGCGCCGGGCGATCGGCTACATCTCGGGAGTGACCGGGATACCGGAGTCCGAGGTGTACGGGGTCATCACGTTCTACAGCCAGTTCAGGCTCCAGCCGATGGGCAAGTACGTGATCAAGGCGTGCGACGGCACCGCCTGCCACGTGCAGAATTCGCGGATGATCATCGACACGATCGAAGACGAGCTCGGCGTCGAGGTCAACGGCACGACCGAGGACGGCCTGTTCACGCTGAGCACCGTCGCGTGCATCGGCTGCTGCTCGCTCGCCCCCGTGATGATGATCAACGACGATACGCACGGGCGGCTTTCGCCGCAGTCGGTTCGGAAGATCCTGCGCGAGTACCGGCGCCGCGAACAGGCGGCCCGCGCGAAGGACGCCGCTTCGTGCGGCGACAGGCCCTGAAGATACACAGGCGGAAAACGCCGCCGCACCATACATCCGGAGATGATCGATGAAAAAAGTACTGGTCGGAATGAGCACCTGCGGTCTGTCGGCCGGATCGCAGAAGACCTATGACAGGTTCGGCGAGCTCCTGGCCGGCGCCCCCGGCTCCTTCGAGCTCAAGAGCGCGGGATGCATCGGCATGTGTTACCGCGAGCCGCTCGTCGAGGTCAGAGAAGGCGAAAGCCGCGTCGTCTACGGCGGTGTGACGCCGGACGTCGCGAACACAATATTCAACGAGCATATCAAGGGAGGCCGCGTCGTCGAGGAGCACGTGGCGCTGCGCATGGAGCCGGGCCGGGAGCTCGGCGGCAGCGAAGCGCCGCACCAGAAGAATCAGGTGCGCATCGTGCTCCGCAACTGCGGCCTCATCGATCCCGAATCGCTCGCCGAATACGAGGGCACGGGCGGTTACCAGGCGCTGCGCAAAGCGCTCCTCGAGATGAAACCGGACGAGATCATTAAAGTCGTGAAGGATTCGGGACTTCGCGGCCGCGGCGGCGCGGGCTTCCCGACCGGGCTCAAGTGGTCCTTCGCCGCCTCGCAGAAGAGCGACGTCAAGTACGTCGTCTGCAACGCCGACGAGGGGGACCCGGGCGCCTTCATGGACCGCTCGGTGCTCGAGGGGGATCCGCACTCGGTCATCGAGGGCATGGTGATATGCGGCAAGGCTATCGGCGCGCACAAGGGCTACATCTACTGCCGCGCCGAGTACCCGATGGCGATCAGGCGCCTCACGATCGCCCTCGACGCCGCGCGCGAGAAGGGCTATCTCGGGACGAACATCCTCGGCTCGGGATTCGATTTCGACATCACGATCAAGCAGGGCGCCGGCGCCTTCGTCTGCGGCGAGGAAACGGCGCTCTTCCAATCGATCGAGGGAAAGCGCGGCATGCCCCGCATCAGGCCTCCCTTCCCCGCCGAAAAGGGTCTCTGGCAGAAGCCGACGAACAACAACAACGTCGAGACGTACGCGAACGTCCCGTGGATACTCGTGAACGGGGCCGCGGCGTACGCCGCGTACGGCACGGAGAAGAGCCGCGGCACAAAGGTCTTCGCGCTCGCGGGCAAGGTGAAGAACGGCGGTCTCGCCGAAGTGCCCATGGGCATGCCGATCAACGACCTCGTTTTCAAGATCGGCGGGGGCATCAAGGAAGACCGCGCGTTCAAGGCGGTGCAGATGGGCGGGCCGTCGGGCGGATGCATACCGGCCTCCCTCGGACATACGCCGGTCGATTTCGAATCGATCCCCGCGACGGGCGCCATCATGGGATCGGGCGGCATGGTCGTCATGGACGATCAGACGTGCATGGTCGAGATGGCGCGCTTCTTCCTCAATTTCACCCAGGACGAATCGTGCGGGAAATGCACCTTCTGCCGCGTCGGAACGCTCCGGATGCTCGAGATTCTCACGCGGATCACGCAGGGAGAGGGACGGCCCGAGGATATCGACAAGCTGAAGGCTCTCGGAGCGCAGATCAAGGAGGCGAGCCTCTGCGGTCTCGGCCAGACGGCGCCGAATCCCGTGCTCACGACGCTGAAGTACTTCCCCGAGGAGTACGAGGCGCACATCAAGGACAAGCGCTGCCCCGCGGCGAGCTGCACCGCGCTCGTCGATTTCTGCATCGACCCGGAGAAATGCACCGGCTGCACCGTGTGCGCGAAGAACTGCCCGGTCGACGCGATAAAGGGCGAACGGAAAGCAGTGCATGTGATCGATACGTCTATCTGCGCGAAGTGCGGCAAGTGCGTCACGGTCTGCACCTTCGGCGCTGTATATAAAAAGTGAGGCAAGAATAGATGGAAAACGTGAAAATCAAGATCAACGGCACGGAGATCGAGGCGGCGAGCGGCAAGACGATCCTCGAGGTCGTTCGCGAGCACGAGCTCGACGCGATCCCGACACTCTGCCATTCGCCCGAGCTCGAACCGTACGCCTCGTGCTTCCTCTGCGTCGTCGAGGTCAAGGGCAGGCCGAACCTCGTCCCCGCCTGCGCGACGCGCGTGGCGCCGGGGATGGAAGTGACGACGAGGAACGACCGCATCGTCGAGTCGCGGAGAACCGCGCTCGAGCTCCTCGTCTCGAATCATTACGCCGACTGCGTGTCGCCGTGCATGGAAGGCTGCCCCGCGCACGTCGACGCGCAGGGCTACATCGCGCTCTCGGCGATGGGACTCTACCGGCAGGCGGTCGATCTCATCCGCGAAACGAACCCGCTCCCCGCGATCTGCGGCCGCGTCTGCGTCCGCAAATGCGAGGTCGTCTGCCGCCGCGTCGATATCGACAAGGCGGTCGGCATCAACGCGATCAAACGCTTCGTCACCGACCAGCCGGGCGTCTACGACGGCGCTCCCGTATGCGAGGCGCCGACGGGAAAGAAGATCGCGATCGTCGGCGCGGGGCCGGCCGGCCTCACGGCGGCCTGGTTCCTCGGCCGCAAGGGGCACAAACCGGTCATGTACGAGGCGATGCCCCGCTCCGGCGGAATGCTCCGCTACGGCATTCCCGTCTACCGGCTTCCCGACGACGTGATCGACCGCGAGGTCGAGTTCATCTGCCGCGCGGGGGGAGAGATAAAATACAACATGCGCGTCGGCATGGACGTCGCGCTCGACGATCTCATGAAGAAATACGACGCCGTGTTCCTCGGCCCCGGCGCGTGGGCCGGCAATCCGATGAAGGTCGAGGGAGAATTCGACACCCAGGGCGTCGTGCAGGGCGCCGATTTTCTCCCCGAGCAAGCCGCGAGACCGACGCCCCTCACGGGCACGGTCGTCGTGGTGGGCGGCGGCATCGCC
>Ga0105105_10000292_pt1 | contig 23234 bp, 21 predicted proteins | sample PPLLaktember2015_4_FD_79108 | JGI IMG/M metagenome (GOLD analysis project Ga0105105, IMG submission 79108) | Freshwater sediment microbial communities from Prairie Pothole Lake near Jamestown, North Dakota, USA - PPLs Lake P8 Core (1) Depth... | ecosystem: Environmental > Aquatic > Freshwater >...
GGAACGAGGGCGGCGGTGCCCGCCCGCTGTGGGCGACCAGCACCGACCGCACGCCGGGCGGCGTGCTGCTGATGCAGGGCGACAACCACCTGGTGATGTACGACATCGGCGCCGGCCCGCGCTGGGCGTCCGGCACGATGAACAGCGGCGCGATGCGGCTGGACATGCAGTCCGACGGCAACCTGGTGCTCTACCGGGCGGACCATGTTCCGGTCTGGGCGACCGGAACCATGGGCCGATGATCAGCCTGCCCGGGTCGCACGCGCGGTCCGGGCAGGGTTCGCGCCGCCCGGCGGCGCCGGCCGATCGTCACGCCCGTGACGATCAGCGCCCGCCCGACTGCCGCGCGTCCACCCGCTCCATGTTCTCGAGCATCTTCAGCAGGTAGTGCAGCGTGTGGGTCGCGTCGCTGACCGAGAAGTCGCCGAGGATTTCGCGGTAGTAGTCGCGGATCTTGGGCTGCGCGAGTTCGGTCCACACGCGACGCCCCGATGCGGTCATCGTGACCAGCCGCGAGCGCCGGTCCTCGCCGTCGGGCGCGACCGCGACGTGACCGTCGCGCTCCATCCGCCCGATCACGCCCGACAGGTTCTGCCGGCTGACCATCAGGTAGCGCGCGAGATCGCCGATGCTGATGCCGCCGGCCGCCCGCTCGCGCGACAGCGCGCCGAGCACCGCCCACTGCTGCGTGGTCAGCCCCTCCGCCTCGACCGCACGACTGCCGGTTTTATGCAACATGTTTGCGCACTGGTAGAGCCTGAAGAACAGGCGGTTGGCCAGTTCGAGCTTGACCGAGTCGGCTTCATTCTCTCGTTGCGTCGCAACATCTCGACTCTTTCGACCAGGCGCTGCCATGTCTCCCCTCTTGCAGGCCCGTATGGCCTGCCGTACGATATGTCGCTATATTGACGTAAATGCAGACCGGACGGAACCCCGGCTCCGCACCGCACAGGAGGAGACACCATGGATCGTTTCACCGGCAAGGTCGTCGTCGTCACCGGCGGCGGCGGCGGCATCGGCGGCGCCACCTGCCGCCGCTTCGGCGCGGAGGGCGCGCGCGTGGCGGTGCTCGACCAGAACCTCGAGACCGCGCAGGCCACCGCCGCGGCGGTGCGCGAGGCCGGCGGCACCGCCGCGGCCTTCCGTTGCGACATCACCGAGCGCGCGAGCGTCGACGCGGCCATCGCCGGCGTGCGCACCGAGCTCGGTCCGATCGACATCCTGGTCAACAACGCCGGCTGGGACATCTTCAAGCCGTTCACCAAGACCGAGCCCGCTCACTGGGACCGGCTCATCGCCATCAACCTGACCGGCGCGCTGCACATGCACCACGCAGTGCTGCCCGGCATGGTGGAACGGCGCAGCGGGCGCATCGTCAACGTCTCGTCCGATGCCGCCCGCGTCGGCTCCTCGGGCGAGGCGGTCTACGCCGCCTGCAAGGGCGGGCTGGTCGCCTTCTCCAAGACCATCGCCCGCGAGCACGCCCGCCACGGCATCACCGTCAACGTGGTGTGCCCCGGCCCGACGCAGACCGCGCTCTTCGAGGACTACAAGGCGGGCGCCGGCAACCCCGAGAAGCTGATCGACGCGTTCACCCGCTCGATCCCGCTCGGGCGCATCGGCCAGCCCGAGGACCTGCCCGGCGCGATCCTGTTCTTCGCCAGCGACGACGCCGGTTATGTCACCGGACAAGTCCTCAGCGTCTCCGGCGGCCTGACCATGGCCGGCTGAGAAGCCGTGAATAAACCTACTGCGCGTCCCGATCCGACGCCTGCGGTGCTCGCCGTACATCACGTACGGCTGCGCTCCTCGGCGCCGGCTCGGGTCTGCTCGCTACGGTTTCTTCACGGCTTCTGAGCACCGCCTCTGCACACACCAATAGGGATCGACCATGAGCACTCCCGAGTACGAAGACCTGCTGTACGAAGTCCGCAATGGCGTGGCCTGGATCACGATCAACCGTCCGGAGAAGATGAACGCCTTCCGCGGCACGACCTGCGACGAGCTGATCCGCGCGCTGAACCGCGCGGGCTACGACCGCTCGATCGGCGCGATCGTGCTCGCGGGTGCCGGCGAGCGCGCGTTCTGCACCGGCGGCGACCAGTCCGCGCACGACGGCAACTACGACGGCCGCGGCACCATCGGCCTGCCGATGGAGGAGCTGCACACCGCGATCCGCGACGTGCCCAAGCCCGTCATCGCGCGCGTGCAGGGCTTCGCGATCGGCGGCGGCAACGTGCTGTGCACGATCTGCGACCTGACCATCGCCTCGGAGAAGGCGATCTTCGGCCAGGTCGGCCCGAAGATGGGCTCGGTCGACCCGGGCTACGGCACGGCCTTCCTCGCGCGCGTCGTCGGCGAGAAGAAGGCGCGCGAGATGTGGTACCTGAACAAGCGCTACTCCGGCCAGGAAGCCGTGGCGATGGGACTGGCCAACGTCTGCGTGCCACACGAGCAGCTCGACGCCACCGTCCAGGAATGGGCCGAGACCATCTGCGAGCGCAGCCCGACGGCACTGGCCATCGCCAAGCGCAGCTTCAACATGGACACCGCCCACCAGGCCGGCATCGCCGGCATGGGCATGCTCGCGCTCAAGCTCTACTACGACACCGACGAGTCGCGCGAGGGCGTGACGGCGCAGAAGGAGAAGCGCAAGCCCGAGTTCAGGAAGTACGCGAAGTAGCGACCTGCGGGCCCGCGGGTCCGCGCGAACACGAGGCGCCGCAGCCGCCGCGAGCGGCGCCCGGCACGGAGACGGATCACGATGAACCCCTACATCGACGAGGACCTCGTCGCGCTCGGCGAGCATGCCCGCCGCTTCGCCACCGAGCGCGTCGCACCCGGCTTCCAGGAGCGCGACCGCACGCGCGTGCTCGACCGCGCGCTGATGCGGCAGATGGGCGAGCTCGGCTTCATCGCCCCCGAACTGCCCGAGGCGGTCGGCGGCCAGGGCATGGGGTGCCTGGCGGCCGGCGTGATCCACGAGGAGATCGCACGCGCCGACCTGAGCCTGTCGTACGTGAACCTGCTGGCGTCGCTGAACGGCCAGATCCTGGCGGAGCACGGACGCCCGGAGGTCGCCGGCCCCTGGCTGCGGCGGCTGGTCCGCGGCGAGGCGCTGCTGGCCATCGCCCTGACCGAGCCGCGCGGCGGATCGGACGCGGCCAACCTGCGGCTGCGCGTGGAGCGCACCGCCGACGGCTACCTGATCAACGGCGAGAAGACGTCGATCTCGGCCGCCGACCAGGCCGATGCGATCGTGGTGTTCGGTCGCACCGGCACGCCCGAGTCGGGTGCGCACGGCGTCACCGCGCTGCTGGTGCCGGGCGATGCGCCGGGCCTGACCCGCAGCCGCTTCGACTGCCACGGCCAGCGCGCGATCGGCCGCGGCTCGCTGTTCTTCGAGAACGTGCGGGTGCCCGCGGACCATCGGCTCGGCGACGAGAACCGTGGCTTCGTCCAGGTGATGCAGGGCTTCGACTATTCGCGCGCGCTGATCGGGCTGCAGGTGCTCGCGGTGGCACGCGTGGCGCTCGAGGAGACCTGGGCCTGGGTGGTCGAGCGTCAGGCGTTCGGCCAGCCGCTGTCGGCCTTCCAGGGCGTCTCGCACCCGCTCGCCGAGCTCGACACGCAGGTCGAGGCCGCACGCCTGCTGTGCCTGCAGGCGCTGTGGCTCAAGGACCGCGGACGGCCGCATGCCGCCGAGGCGGCGATGTGCAAGTGGTGGGCGCCCAAGCTCGCCTACGACGTCGTCCACCAGTGCCTGCTGATGCACGGCCACGGCGGTTACGACCGCGGCCCGATGGAGCAGCGTCTGCGCGACATCCTCGGCTTCCAGATCGGAGACGGCACCGCGCAGATCATGAAGACCGTCATCGCCCGCACCCGCGCAGGCCGCAAGTCGGTGCCGGCCTGAGAAGCCCCGCCCCGCCGTCACGATCCAAGACCGCACTACTCCAGGAGTCGACCATGCACTTCGATGCCGTGCTGCTCCCCGCCCGCCGCGGCGCCGCCGTCGCCGCGGGCCACTGGCCCGATCGCACGATCAACGACGCGCTCGATGCGTGCCTCCGCGCGTGCCCGGATCGCGTCGCGCTCACCGCGGTCCGCGTCGAGGCCGGCGACATGCGCCGCTTCACCTACCGCGAGCTCGGCACGATGGTCGACCGCGTCGCGGTCGGTCTCTCGAAGCTCGGCGTGGGACGCGACGACGTGGTGTCGATGCAGCTGCCGAACTGGTGGCAGTTCACGGTGCTGTACCTCGCCTGCTCGCGCATCGGCGCGGTCGTCAACCCGATGATGCACATCTTCCGCGAGCGCGAGCTGTCGTTCATGCTGGCCCACGGCGAGTCGAAGCCGCGGAAGGTCTTCGACCACGAGGCGATGGCGCGCGGCCTGCAGCCCTCGCTGCCGGCACTGCAGCGCATCGTGGTGATCGACGGCGGCGGCCCCGACGACTTCGATGCGCTGCTCACCACCCCGCAGTGGGAGCGCGACCCCGACGCCGCGCGGATCCTGTCGGCGAACCGCCCGTCGCCCGACGACGTCACGCAGCTCATCTACACCTCGGGCACCACCGGCGAGCCCAAGGGCGTCATGCACTCGGCCAACACGCTGATGGCCAACATCCTGCCGTATGCGGCCAGGCTGCACCTGGGCGAGGACGACGTCGTGCTCATGGCCTCGCCGATGGCCCACCAGACCGGCTTCATGTACGGGCTGATGATGCCGATCGTGCTGCGCTGCCGGGCGGTGCTGCAGGACGTCTGGCAGCCGGCACGCGCGGTGGCGCTGGTCCGCGAGGAGTCGGTGTCGTTCACGATGGCCTCGACGCCCTTCCTCGGCGACCTGGCGCGCACCGTCGACGAGAGCGGCCTCGCCGTGCCCACGCTGCGCACCTTCCTGTGCGCGGGCGCGCCGATCCCGGGCCCGCTGGTCGAGCAGGCCCGGCGCGTGCTCGGCACGAAGATCGTCTCGGCCTGGGGCATGAGCGAGAACGGCGCGATGACGACGACGCTGCCGGAGGACGACGACGCGCGCTCGTGCACGACCGACGGCTGCGCGCTGCCCGGTGCCGAGGTCAAGGTCGTCGATGCCGACGGGCGCGCCGTCCCCACGGGCGAGGCCGGCCGCCTGCTGGTGCGCTCCGCGTCGAACTTCGGCGGCTACCTCAAGCGGCCGCAGTGGAACAACACCGATGCCGACGGCTGGTTCGACACCGGCGACCTGGCCCGTGTCGACGCGAGCGGCTACATCCGCATCGACGGCCGCAGCAAGGACGTGATCATCCGCGGCGGCGAGAACATCCCGGTGGTGGAGATCGAGGCCCTGCTCTACCGGCACCCGGCCGTCGCGCAGGTGGCGATCGTCGCGTATCCGGACGAGCGGCTCGGCGAGCGGGCCTGCGCGATCGTCGTGCCCAAGGCGGGACAGACGATCGACTTCGCCGGCATGGCCGCGTTCCTCGAGCAGCAGAAGGTGGCGCGCCAGTACGTGCCCGAGCGGCTCGTCGTGCGCGAGGCGATGCCGACGACGCCCTCGGGCAAGATCCAGAAGTTCCGCCTGCGCGAGATGCTCCGCGAGGGCGCGCTGTGAACGCGGTGAGCACTGCGTGCGCGACGGGCCAGGCGGGCGGGGCGGCGCGATGACCGCGTCCGTCGTCCTCGTCGAGCGTCGCGGGCGCGTCGGCATGATCACGCTCAACCGCCCCGAGTCGCTGAACGCGCTCGACGACGCGCTGATGGACGCGCTCGGCGACGCGCTGCTCGCGTTCGATGCGGACGACGGCGTGGGCGCGATCGTCGTGACCGGCGGGCCGCGCGCGTTCGCTGCCGGCGCGGACATCTCGGGCATGGTCGGCCGCTCGTACGCGGACGTCGAGCGCGAGCGCTTCATCACCCGCAACTGGGAAACGGTGCTGCAGGTGCGCAAGCCGGTGCTGGCGGCCGTCGCAGGCTTCGCGCTCGGCGGCGGCTGCGAGCTCGCGCTGGCCTGCGACATCATCGTCGCCGCGCGCAGCGCGCGCTTCGGCGTGCCCGAGGTCAAGCTCGCGATGCTGCCGGGCGCCGGCGGCACGCAGCGGCTGCCGCGCGCGATCGGCAAGGCCAAGGCGATGGACCTGTGCCTGTCGGCCCGTCTGCTCGACGCCGACGAGGCCGACCGCTACGGGCTGGTGTCGAGGGTGGTGGATGACGTGCGGCTGATTGACGAGACGCTCGCGCTCGCCGAGCGCATCGCCGGCTTCTCGCTGCCGGCGCTCGTCGCCATCAAGGAGTCGGTGAACCGCGCGCACGAGACGCCGCTCGCCGAGGGCATGCGCTTCGAGCGGCGACAGATGTACGCGCGCTTCGCGAGCGAGGATGCACACGAGGGGATGCGCGCCTTCCTGGAGCGGCGAGCGCCGAGCTTCGGTCACCGCTGAGTGCCGGCCCCCGCTGACGGCAGGACGGCTGGACGGCCGTGGCGGCCTCAGTCCTCCAGCGTCAGCGCCAGGCTCTCCTTGATCTCCTCCATCACCACGTAGCTCTTGCTCTCGCGTGCGCCGGGCAGCCCGAGCAGCATGTCGCCGAGCAGGCGCCGGTAGGCGTTCATCTCCGGGATCCGGGCCTTGATCAGGTAGTCGAAGTCGCCCGACACCAGGTGGCACTCGAGCACGTTCGGCAGCTTGAGCACCTCGCGCTTGAACTCCTCGAAGATCTGACCGGACTTCGCCGACAGCCGGATCTCGACGAACACCAGCAGCGACTGCCCGAGCGCCTGCGGCGACAGGCGCGCGTGATAGCCGGTGATGAAGCCGTCGCGCTCGAGCCGCTTGACCCGTTCGCTGCACGGCGTGGCCGACAGCCCGACGCGCTCGGCGAGGTCGGTGATCGAGATGCGGCCGTCGTCCTGCAGCGTGCGCAGGATCCGCCGGTCGATGCGGTCGATGGGGCGGGTGGTGCCGTCACTCCTGGGTTTCACGCGTTTCTCCTGCAGAACGACCCTAGTGCAGCGTTATTCACCGCACTCACTTGATACTTTGGTTACATCCACTGCCTGAACAAACCTAGAGTGGAGGATATCGCTTCGGAGGCTTCCATGCGCATCCTCGTTCTCGGCAGTGGCGTGATCGGCGTGACCAGCGCCTGGTACCTGGCTCGCCAGGGTCACGAGGTCACCGTGGTCGACCGCCAGCCCGGCCCGGCCCTGGAAACCAGCTTCGCGAACGCCGGCCAGGTCTCGCCGGGCTACTCCACGCCCTGGGCGGCGCCGGGCATCCCGCTCAAGGCGATGAAGTGGCTGTTCCAGAAGCACGCGCCGCTGTCGATCCGCCCGGACGGCACGCTGTTCCAGCTGCGCTGGCTCGCCGAGATGCTCGCCCACTGCACCGAGGACCGCTACGCGGTGAACAAGGAGCGGATGCTGCGGCTGTCGGAATACAGCCGCGACTGCCTGAAGGCGCTGCGCGGCGAGCTGGGCCTGGCCTACGAAGGTCGCCAGCTCGGCACGCTGCAGGTCTTCCGCACCGACGCGCAGATGGCGGCGGTCGACAAGGACGTGCGCGTGCTGCGCGAGCAGGGCGTGCCCTTCGAGCTGCTCGACCGCGACGCGCTCGCCCGCGTCGAACCCGCGCTGGCCGCGGTCAAGGACACGCTGGTGGGCGGGCTGCGCCTGCCCGGCGACGAGACCGGCGACTGCCAGCTCTTCACGACGCGCCTGGCCGAGGCCGCCAGCGCGGCCGGCGTGACCTTCCTGTACGACCATGCGATCGACCGCATCGAGCGCCGTGGCGACACCGTCACCGGTGTCTGGGTCCGAGGGCCGCAGGGCCGCCGCCAGCTCGCGGCCGACCAGTACGTGCTCGCGCTCGGCAGCTACTCGCGCGAGCTGCTGACCCCGCTCGGCCTCGACCTGCCGGTCTATCCGCTCAAGGGCTACTCGCTGACCGTGCCGATCACCGATGCCGACGCCGCACCGGTCTCGACCGTGATGGACGAGACCTACAAGGTCGCGATCACCCGCTTCGAGGACCGCATCCGCGTCGGCGGCATGGCCGAGATCGCCGGCTTCGACCTGCGGCTGAACCCGCGCCGCAGGGCGACGCTCGAGCACGTGGTGACCGGTCTCTTCCCGAACGGCGGCGACGTCCGTGCGGCGACCTTCTGGACCGGGCTGCGGCCGATGACGCCGGACGGCACGCCGGTGGTCGGTTCCACGCGCGTCGCCAACCTGTGGCTGAACACCGGGCACGGCACGCTGGGCTGGACGATGGCCTGCGGCTCCGGGAAGCTCATCGCAGACCTGATCTCCCGACGCCGACCGGAGATCAGCCCGGAGGGGCTGGCCATCGATCGCTACGGACGCGCAGCCGGTACCACCGCACCGCGCCGCCCCCGGACACCGCAGCCGGCGCACTGAGCGACGGCGGGCGGCGCGGGGCGGTCACTCCGCGCGCGACAGCAGCCGGATGTCGCCGTACCAGCCGCGGGCCGACAGCCGGGTGTTGTCGGTGTCGCTCATCACGCCCACCGCGATCAGCCGGCCGGGCTTGCGCCCGAACGCGCGCTCGTAGTCCGCGACGATGTCGCGACGGTAGCTGCGCCACCGTCCGACGCCTTCGGGGCCCGATTCGACGACGATCTTCTGGACCCGCGACGTGAAGGCGCTCGGCGTGACCGCGTCGGCCTCGGTCCGGTTGCACCAGACGTACATCATCGTGGCGTAGGGCATGTCCTGTCCGCCGAGCAGCCTGATGCGCTCGAAGAACATCTGCTCCTTGATCGGCAGCGATGTCACGTCGCCCTCGAAGGCGAGCACCACGCGCACCGGCGAGTCGTCGCCGTGCCGGTCCCTCATGTCGGCGGTCTCCAGCACGCGGTCGACGCGCCAGCGCCACTCGAGGATGGGCCGCTCGCCCGGATCGACGTCGACCCGATGCTGGAGTCCCGAGATCGACTGTTCGGACACGGCCTCCACGACGCGCACGCCGTCGACGTCCACGCTCCGGAACTGCGTCGGCTTCTTGGTCGGGTGGAAGATCCAGGTGGCCCACGGACCCTTCGGATCGAGCCGCTCGATGCTCGAGAACGGTGCAAGCACGCCCTTCGGGTGACCCGCCGGGACCGCGGTCCGCGCCCCCTCGACGTCCGGACGGGAACCGCCCGGGCCGGCGCATCCGGCGATGGCGGCGACGGCGGTCAGGACGGCGAGGACGGCGGACTTCATCGGTGTCTCCCTGCGGCACCACGGCCGAGGTGCGCGGGGGATCCTAACAGCCGAGGTGCCGCCCGCGCGTGAAATTCCGCCGTTCGTCGGCACCGCGTCCCGGTCTACGGGTTTCCCGCAGTGTTGTTCGGAGGATCGGTCGGCGGCACGGCCGTTCATCGCCCGCCGGGACGACGGACGGCGGCGCCCGAGAGCGACCCTTTTTCGTGCGATTCCTGTCGGGGATCCCCTACAGGACGTCATCCGCGGGACGACAGCGACGGATCGGGCGTACGCCTGTTCGAGGCGCCGCTCGTCCGGGACGAGCGGTCGACCGAGATGAGGCTGAGTTCTGCCTGTTCTCGAGCGTCCATGTCGGGAGCAGGGGCAGAGACTTCGGCCGTCACGTCGAACACGGACCTCAGGGATGCCCGACAAGAACAAGGAACGCAGGATCGATGCGGCGCGGTTCGGCCCGCTCGGCCTGCTGATCGTGGCCCTCGGCGCGCAGATCGCGGCGCTGGCCACGGGGCAAGGCGGGTGGTCGGCCTGGCTGTCGATGGCGGCCACCGGATCGGCGATCGCGTGGCTCACGGCCGCCGGAATCCTCCATCGGCGCGGGGCCGACGACCCGGTTCACGCAGACGCCGGCAGTCGGGCCGGCGCCCCCGCCACCTTCGAGGCGGTGGCGCCCCGGCTGGGCGAGGCCTTCGCCATCTGGCAGCGCCATCTGCAGACCGCGCAGGCTCAGACCCGCGATGCGACCGACCGGCTGCTCGCCGGCTTCGTGTCGATTCTCCAGCAGCTCGACCGGATCATCGAGACCGGCGCCGATCAGGCGCAGGGCCAGACCCAGGATGCCCGCGCGGGCGTCCTGAGCGACGCCGAACAGGACCTCAAGGCGCTGCTCGCGTCGCTCGACGAGGTGCTGCACTCCAAGGACCGCGTGCTCGGGACGATCCGCGAACTCGACGGTGCCTCGAAGGGTCTGCTCGGACTCGCCGACATGGTCGGCGCGGTGGCACGCCAGACCAACCTGCTCGCGATCAACGCGGCGATCGAGGCGGCGCGCGCAGGCCCCGCGGGCGCGGGCTTCGCGGTGGTGGCCGGCGAGGTGCGCAGGCTGTCGGCCGAGTCCGGCAGCATGGGCAAGCAGATCGGCGAGCAGGTGCGTCGCTTCGGTGCCCAGGTCGACAGCACGCTGCACGACGCGAGCGCGCAGGCCGAACACGACCGCGTGGCGCTCGACGAGAACGAGCAGCGCGTGCGTACGGTCATCGGTCGCGTCGGCGGAGCCGTCGAGTCGCTGAACCAGCGCGCCGACGACACCCGCGAGCGCTCGCAGTCGATCCGCACCGAGGTCGAGGCGATGATGGTCGCCTTCCAGTTCCAGGACCGGGTCAGCCAGATCATCGATCAGGTGCTGCAGGCCGTCGACGGCATCTCGACGCACGTCGAGCAGGCCGCCCGCACCCGGCGCCTGCCGAGCGACGCGGACTGGCAGCGGACGCTGACCGCGGGCTACTCGACCGAAGAGCAGCAGACCAATCACGCCCAGGACGCGGCCGGTGCGAAGTCACCGGCTCCGGCCTCCGAAGTCACGTTCTTCTGAACCCCCTGGAAGCCGCACGATGAAGAAGACCATCCTGATCGTCGACGACTCGTCCTCGCTGAGGCAGGTCGTCAGCCTCGCGCTCGGCCGCGCGGGCTACGACGTGATCGAAGGCTGCGACGGGCAGGACGCCCTGGGCAAGCTCGACGGTCGCAAGGTGCACCTGATCGTCAGCGACGTGAACATGCCGCGCATGGACGGGCTGACCTTCCTGAAAGCCGTCAAGGCGATGCCGAACTACCGGTTCACGCCCGTGATCATGCTGACCACCGAGAGCGGCGACGCGAAGAAGGACGCCGGACGCGCCGCAGGCGCGCGGGCCTGGATCGTCAAGCCGTTCAACCCGCCGGTGCTGATCGATGCGGTCGCGAAGCTCTGCCTGCCCTGACCCGACGAGAACGCACGGAGCCCTCATGGAACAGATCTCCGATCGGACCGACTACGCGCTCCCCGCGGAATTCGGGATCTACACCGTCGCGCAGGTCCATCGCGAACTCGCCGATGCCCTGGACGCGCACGCGCAGCACGCGGAGGACACCTTCGTGGTGGCCGCGCAGCAGGTCGACCAGATCGATGCCGCGGCGCTGCAGCTGCTGTGCGTGCTCGCCGCCGAACTCGGACGCCGGGACCTGCGGCTCAAGCTCCTCGAGCCGAGCCCGGTGCTCGAGCGGGCCCTCCGACGCTTCGGCGCCGCCCATGCGCTGGGCCTGCCGGCCATCGCGCACACCGACTGAGGCGCCACGATGACCGACCGCCACGGCGACGACGAGAGCTTCCTGCGCGAGGCGCTGCCCGCCTTCCTCAGCGAGGCGCGCGAGCAGCTCGACCAGCTCGAGCAGCTGCTGCTGGAACTGGAGGCGACCCCCGACGACCGCGAGCTGCTGGATGCGCTCTTCCGATGCGCGCACACCATCAAGGGCTCGGCCGGCCTGTTCGGCCTGGACGAGATCGTCGCGTTCACCCACCACGTCGAGACCTTCCTCGACGCGCTGCGCGAGGGCACGGTGCGCCTGGTTCCGGCGATCAACGACGTGCTGCTGCGCTGCGCCGACCAGGTGCGGCGACTCGTCGCCCGGGTCGATGGCAGCCCCCTGCCGGACGGCGCCGCGGGCGACGATCGGGACACGCTGATCGAGGCGCTCGCGGCCTGCCTGCCCGGGGCGCACGCGCCCGCCCCCACCGCCGGTGACGGCGCCGCGGCGGCCGCAGCGGCGGCGATCGCGCAGGGCGCACCGAGCGCACACCAGATCGCGCTGCACTTCAAGACCGACACCTTCCGCGACGGCTTCGATCCGCTCGCGATCCTCGACTATCTGGCCACGCTCGGCACGCTCTCCGAGGTCGCGATCGCGCCGGACCGGCTGCCGACCTTCGAGGCGCTCCACCCGGAGGACTGTCACCTCGACCTCTCGATGGTTCTCGCGAGCGGCCTGCACGCCGGGCAGGTGGACGCCGCGTTCGACCTCGTCCGCGAGGACTGCATCGTGCGGGTCGCCGCCGCGGGCATGGGCTCGCAGGACGCGCTCGCCCGCATCGAGCGGATGGACGCCGAGCCGCGCATCGGCGAGATCCTGGTCGCCTCGGGCGCGGTCCATCGCACCGAGCTCGATGCGGCGCTCGACGAGCAGGCGCGCCTCGCCCGCGACGACCGGGCGGTGCCGCTCGGCCAGGTGCTGAGGGACTCGACCGGCGTGCCACGGCAGGTCGTCGAGGCCGCCGCGCGCAAGCAGCGCGGACGCGACGGCGAGGACGGCCGCACGGTGCGGGTGCCGGCCGATCGGCTCGACGCGGTCATCAACCTGCTCGGCGAACTGGTGATCGCGGGCGCGGGCACCGCGCTGCTGGCGCAGAAGACCGGCGTGGGCGAGCTGATCGAGTCGAGTCATCAGCTCGGACGGCTGATCGAGGAGGTCCGCAACGGCACGCTGCAGCTGCGCATGGTGCCGGTCGGCGAGACCTTCGCGCGCTTTCGGCGCGTCGTGCGCGACGTCGCCTCCGAGCTCGGCAAGGACGTGCAGCTCGAGATCGTCGGCGGCGAGACCGAGCTCGACAAGTCGGTGGTCGAGCATATCGCCGACCCGCTGATGCACCTGGTGCGCAACGCGCTGGACCACGGCCTCGAGCCGCCCGCCGAGCGGGTGGCCGCCGGCAAGCCGCCGCAGGGCCGGCTCGTGCTGTCGGCCTGCCACGAGTCGGGCGGCATCCTGATCCGCATCCAGGACGACGGGCGCGGCGTGCGGCGCGACCGCGTGCTCGCACGCGCCTGGGAGCGCGGCCTGCTCGAGCAGGGCGTGGTCCCGCCCGACGACGAGATCCTCAGGCTGATCTTCGAGCCCGGCTTCTCCACCGCCGAGACAGTGACCAATCTCAGCGGGCGCGGCGTCGGGATGGACGTGGTGCGCCGGAACATCGAGGCGCTGCGCGGCGCGGTCACGATCCGCAGCGAGGTCGGGGCCGGCAGCACGATCGAGATCCGGCTGCCGCTGACGCTCGCGATCATCGACGGCTTCATGATCGGCGTCGGACCCTCGAAGTTCATCTTCCCGCTCGAGTCGGTCGTCGAGGTGATCGAGACCCGACCCGCCGACTCGTTCGACGTATCGTCCGCCGAGGCCCGCGCACACTGCATCGTCGAGCTGCGCGGCCAGGTGCTGCCGGTGGTCGGGCTGCGTGCGCTCTACGGCCTCGACAGCCCCGAACCCGAGCGCAGCAGCATCGTCGTGCTCAAGGCCTCGGGCCAGCACTTCGGCGTGCGGGTCGACGCCCTCCTCGGCCAGCACCAGACCGTCATCAAGCCGCTCGGCCGCATGTTCCGCAGCCTGCGCGGCATGTCCGGCTCGTCGATCCTCGGTACCGGCGAGGTCGCACTCATCTTCGACGTGGCCGCGCTCAGCCAGCTGGCGGCCCACTCGCCGCGCACCCATCACGACGCCCCACCCGCCGCCGGAGCTCCCCGGCCCCTCGCCCCTCCCGCCCCCATCGCCCCCATCGACCTCGAAGGACAGCCGACATGAACCAACCCAACCCGTCCTGGATCGCCCGCCTGCTGCTCGGCGCCGACCTGCAGCGCATGCACGCGCAGGTCCAGCGCAGCGAAGCCGCCCATGCCGAGGCGCTCGCCGAGATGCAGCGCCGGCTCGCCGAGGTGGAGGCCGAGCTGAAGGTGCGCACGGACATCATGAACGAGACGAGCATCGTCTCCGAGGCCGACAAGAAGGGCGACATCCTCTCGATCAACGAGAAGTTCATCGAGGTCTCGAAGTACGCGCGCCACGAGCTGATCGGCAAGCCGCACAACACCACCCGCCACCCCGACATGCCGAAGGAGACCTTCAAGCAGATGTGGGCGACGATCGGCCGCGGCGAACTGTTCCGCGGCAAGATCAAGAACCGCGCCAAGGACGGCACGCCCTACTACGTCGACGCGGTGATCGCGCCGATCATGGGCGAGAACGGCAAGCCGATGAAGTACCTCGGGGTGCGCTACGACATCACCGAGGCCGAGATCGAGCGGCAGAACGCGAAGGGCATCCTCGACGCGATCGACACCTCCTACGCCTTCATCGAGTTCGACCTGAACGGCACCGTGCTGACGGCGAACACCAACTTCCTGTCGCTGCTCGGCTATCAGCTCGGCGAGGTGACCGGCCAGCACCATCGCATCTTCGTGGATCCGGCGATCGTCGCCTCGCCGGCCTATCAGCAGTTCTGGCGCGACCTCAACGCCGGCAAGGCCCAGAGCGAGGTGTTCCCTCGCGTCACCAAGGCCGGCAAGCAGGTCTGGATCCAGGCGGTGTACGCGCCGGTCAAGGACGAGATGGGCCGTGTCGCCAAGATCGTCAAGATCGCCACCGACGTCACCGCCCAGGTGAACGACGCGACCATGCTGCGGCAGGCCGTGGAGGAAGCCCAGCGGGTGACCGCCGCGGCGAAGTCGGGCGACCTGTCGCAACGCATTCCGCTCGAGGGCAAGTCCGGCCCGATCGGCGCACTGTGCGAGGGCGTCAACACGCTGGTCGAGACGACCTCGGTGATCTTCGACGACGTCGGCCGCTCGCTCGGCGCGCTCGCCGGCGGCGATCTCTCGCAGCGCATCACGCGGGAATACGCTGGCGTGTTCGAGCAGGTCAAGAACGATGCCAACGCCACCAGCGAGAAGCTGGCGGCCATCATCGAGGACGTCGGCCGCGTGTTCTCCGGCATGGCCGAGGGCGACCTGACGCAGCGCATCACGCGCGATGCCGAGGGCGTCTTCGACCGGGTCAAGACCGACGCCAACGCGAGCTCCGAGAAGCTGGCCAGCATCATCGAGGAGGTGCGCGGCGCGGCCGACGCGCTGACCGGTGCGGCCAATCAGGTGAGCAGCACCGCGCAGAGCCTGTCGCAGTCGGCCAGCGAGCAGGCGAGCTCGGTGGAGGAGACCACCGCGTCGGTCGACACGATGTCGGCCTCGATCACCCAGAACAGCGACAACGCCCGCGTCACCGACGGCATGGCCACCAAGGCCAGCAAGGAGGCCGCCGAAGGCGGGCACGCCGTCACCCAGACGGTCAGCGCGATGAAGCAGATCGCCGCCAAGATCGGCATCATCGACGACATCGCCTACCAGACCAACCTGCTCGCGCTCAACGCCGCCATCGAGGCGGCCCGCGCCGGCGAACACGGCAAGGGCTTCGCCGTCGTCGCCGCCGAGGTCCGCAAGCTCGCCGAGCGCAGCCAGGAGGCCGCCAAGGAGATCGGCGACCTCGCCGGCGACAGCGTCAGCACCGCCGAGCGCGCCGGCCGCCTGCTCGACGAGATCGTCCCCTCCATCCAGCGCACCAGCGAACTCGTCCAGGAGATCGCCGCCGCCTCCCAGGAGCAGAGCCAGTCCGTCACCGAGATCGGCGGCGCCATGGGCCAGCTCTCCAAGGCCACCCAGCAGAACGCCTCGGCCTCCGAGGAACTCGCGGCCACCGCCGAGGAACTCTCCGGCCAGGCCGAGCAGCTCCAGCAGTCGGTCGCCTTCTTCAACCTGGGCGGCGAGGCCGCCGCACCCGCCCGCGGCCGCACCGAGACGCGACCGTCTCCGGGCGGCGAGCGGCGCAGCCCCGCCTCGCCCATGCGCGCCTCCGCCCGCCCGGCCGCCCCCGCCCCGCGCGGCGTCGCCCAGGCCACCGGCACCCACGGCAACTTCCGCCCCTACTGAGCGAGGCCGCCATGACGCACGAGCCCTCGCCCCGCGACGCCTCCCGGTCCGCCGGACCGCCCGCCCAGTACCTCACCTTCTCCCTCGGCGCGGAGGTCTTCGCCATGGACATCCGCACCGTGCGCGAGATCATCCAGCACGGTCCGATGACCACCGTCCCCCTCATGCCCGGCTTCGTGCGCGGCGTCATCAACCTGCGTGGCTCCGTGGTCCCGGTCATCGACCTCCAGGCACGCTTCGGACGCCCGCCCGCCGAGGTCGGCAAGAAGACCTGCATCGTCATCTTCGACACCCTGCGCGACGGCGAGCGCATCGAGCTCGGCCTGCTCGTCGACGCCGTCAGCGAAGTCGTCGACATCCCCGCGGACGCCATCGAGCCGCCCCCCAACTTCGGCGCCTCCGTCAGGCGCGACTTCATCCTGGGCATGGGCAAGGTCGGCACCGGCTTCATCATCCTGCTCGAGCCCGACCGCGCGTTCGACGTCGACGAGATGGCGCGGCTGTGCGCGTCGTCGCAGGACACGGCCGCCGCATGACCACGGGACACCGGACCGGGGGCGCGCATGGCCGTCCTGCATGACGACACCTTCCGCCGCATCACCGCGCTCATGCACGGCGCGGTGGGCCTGTCCTTCGCGCAGGCGAAGAAGCCGCTGGTGTCCTCGCGCCTCGGCCCGCGGATCCAGCGCCTGGGCCTCGAGAGCTACGAGGACTATCTCGCGCTGATCGAGGGCCCGGGCGACGGCGGCGAATTCCAGATGGCGGTGGACCTGCTCACCACCAACGAGACCTACTTCTTCCGCGAGCCCGCGCACTACACCCTGCTCGAGAACGAGCTCTCGGCCACGAAGCCGCGTTCGCTGTCGGTCTGGAGCGCGGCCTCGTCGTTCGGCGACGAGGCCTACAGCACCGCGATGCTGCTGGCCGACCTGCAGCAGCAGGGCCGCATCGGCGCGGACTGGCGGATCCTCGGCACGGACATCAGCGACCGCGTGCTGCGCAGCGCGACCGAGGCGATCTACCCCGCCGAGCGGCTGCGCATGGTGAGCGAGGAGCGCCTGCGCCGGCACTGCCTGCGCGGCGAGGGCGCCTCGGACGGCCTGGTGCAGATCCATCCCCGCCTGCGCGAGCGGGTCCGCTTCGGGCAGCTGAACCTGTGCCGGAGCATCGAGGCCATCGGACCGTTCGACGTGGTGTTCCTGCGCAACGTGCTGATCTACTTCGATGCCCCCACGAAGTGCGAGGTGGTCGACCGGGTGCTCACCCAGCTGCGTCCGGGCGGCCTGCTCTTCATCGGCACGGCCGAGGGCCGCGTGCCGTGCCGCACGCCGCTGCAGGTGCTCGCGCCCGGCGCGTTCCGCAAGGCGACGACGTGAACGACGCGCCCCCGCGGGCGAGCTGTTCGCGCGCCCTCCGCGAGGGACCGCCAGTGCACACGCTGCATCCGGGCGACGTGCGCGTCGTCGATCGCGGCGAGCGGCTCGAGACGCTGCTCGGCTCGTGCGTGGCGATCGTCATGACCGACCCGCGTCGTACGGTCGGCGCGATGTGCCACGTCGTGCACAGCCGCCCGGCGGTCGGCGAGACGCCCGAGACCGCCGCCTGGGGCGAGACGGCGCTGCGCACGATGTACGCCGGGCTGCTGGCACGGGGCATCGTGCCCGCCCTCTGCGAATCCTGGGTGTACGGCGGCGGGAACATGTTCCCCGCGCTGTTCGTGCAGGGCCACGTCGGGGCCGACAACGCCGGCTGGGCGCTCCGTGCGCTGGCCCGCGACGGTGTCTGCGTGCTCGACCGGGACACCGGTGGCGACGTGTACCGCAAGCTCGCGTGGACGGTCGGCGACGGCGCGCCCGAAGTCGTCGCGGTACGGATCTGAGACAAGGAAGCAGCGGATGGCGATCAAGGTCTTCGTGGTGGACGATTCGGCGGTGGTGCGTCAGACACTGATGCACCTGATCAAGGACGATCCCGACATCGAGCTGGCGGGCAGTGCGCCGAACCCGCTGATCGCCGCGCCGATGCTGCGCAGGCACCGTCCGGACGTGCTGCTGCTCGACATCGAGATGCCCGGCATGGACGGCCTGACCTTCCTGCGGCAGATCATGGACGAGTCCCCGATCCCGACGGTCATCTGCTCGACGCTGACCGAGGCCGGCAGCAAGATGGCGCTCGACGCGATGTCGGCCGGCGCCGTGGCGGTCGTCGCCAAGCCACGGCTGGGTCTCAAGCAGTTCCTCGAGGACTCGCGGCGCGAGCTGCTGCAGACGCTCAAGGCCGCCTCGCGCGCACGACCGCGTGCCGGGGCGGGGTCGGCCCGCACGCCCGCGCCCGCGGCGACGCGTGCGCCGCCCGACGGTCTGCATGCGCTGTCGGTGAACAAGCCGGTGGTGCTCGGCAGCTCCACGGGCGGCACGCAGGCGATCGAATCCGTGCTGCTCGCGCTGCCCGGCGATGCACCCGGCATCGCGATCGTTCAGCACATGCCCGAGAAGTTCACCGCGATGTACGCGCAGCGCCTCGACGGCACCTGCGCCATGAACGTCCGCGAGGCGCGCGACGGAGACCGGCTCGAGCGCGGCGTCGTGCTGATCGCGCCGGGCGGCCGCCACATGCAGCTGCGCAAGGCGGGCGGCCAGTACTTCGCGCAGATCGCCGACGGGCCGCCGGTGAACCGTCACAAGCCGTCCGTCGACGTGCTCTTCCGGTCCGCCGCGGAGTGCGCGGGACGCGACGCGCTGGCCGTCATCCTGACCGGCATGGGCGACGACGGGGCACGGGGCATGAAGGCGCTCCACGACCGGGGCGCGCGCACGCTGGCCCAGAACGAGGAGACCTGCGTGGTCTTCGGGATGCCGAAGGAGGCCATCGCGCTCGGCGCTGCCGATGCGGTGCTCCCGCTCGACCGGATCGCGGCCGAGATCCTTCGCTTCGACCGTCGCGGCTGAGCCCGACGGCCGGGCGCCGGCCTGTCGGCCGACGCCCGGACTGCGATCGCGTCAGCCGCCGATGTAGACCGAGCGGAAGTCCTGCGTCGTCTGCAGCGGGCGCGGCGCGTCGGTGCGCGCCTGCTCCTTGCTGCGCAGGGCGAGCGGCGGCGGCGTGCGCAGCGACTGGTAGCGCTGCAGGGTGCCGTCGGCCTTCATCGCGGCGAGTTCGGCGCGGGCGGCCTCGGCGGTCTTCGCCGGGGTCGGATCCTTCACCGACGGGTACAGGCCGACCCCCTTGGGCCCGGCGTACGCGGAGGTGGCGAGCGGCAGAAGCACGGCGGCGCAGGCGGTGGCGACAGTGCGGGACAGCGTCATGGCTTCGGTCCTTCAGACAGGGTGGAGGAAGACCCGTGGGCGCTTCGGCCCTCCGGGGTGGGCGGACAGCACCGCCATGGACCGAACTCTGCGCGTCCGACCCCGACGCCCTGCCGACGTCGGCATTACAAAATCGTCAGTCAGCCGGGACGGCCGAGCCGCGACGCAGGGCCATGCGAATCCTCCTGATCGAAGACACCCCGCGCCTCGCCGACTACGTCGCCCGCGGCCTGCGCGAGAACGGGCACGTGGTCGACGTGGCCGGCGACGGCATCGACGGACGGCACCTGGCGCTCGAGGGCGAGTACGACGTCGTGCTCCTCGACGTGATGCTGCCCGGCATCGACGGCTTCGACGTCCTCGAGGCGATGCGACGCGCCGACCGGCCGGCCGCGGTGCTGATGCTGACGGCGCGCGACGCGGTCGAGGACCGGGTCCGCGGCCTGCGCGGCGGCGCCGACGACTACCTCGTCAAGCCGTTCGCGTTCTCCGAACTGCTCGCGCGCATCGAGGCGCTCGGGCGCCGGGGCCGGCGCGATGCGGATCCGGCCCCCATCGGCGTGCTGCGCCTCGCCGACCTGGAACTCGACCTCCTGCGCCGCCGCGCGACCCGCGCCGGACAGCGGCTCGAGCTGACCGCCAAGGAGTTCACGCTGCTGACCCTGCTGCTGCGCCGCCGCGGCGAGGTGCTGTCGCGCACCGTGCTGGCCGAGCAGGTGTGGGACATGCACTTCGACAGCGACACCAACCTCGTCGAGGTCGCGATCCGTCGGCTGCGGGCCAAGCTCGACGACCCGTTCGATCACAAGCTGCTGCACACGGTGCGCGGCATGGGGTACGTGCTGGAGGACCGCCAGGCGTGAGGCGATCCGCGGCCAGGGTCCGGGCGGGCCTCGGTGCGTCGCTCAGCCTGCGGCTGTCGCTGTCGCTGTCGGCGCTCGTCGTCGCCGGCCTGAGCGCGGTGTGTGCGGTCGTCTACGTGGCGACGGCAGCGAGCCTGGAGGACCGCCAGCAGTTCGAGCTCGACGAGAAGGCGACGCTCGTGCGCCACCTGGTCCACGAGGCGGAGCCGTTCGCCGACTCGGGCGGTCTGCAGAACCTGCTGGAGGACGTCGGCGTCGGATATGCCGGGATGATGCTGCATGTGGCGCCTCCGGGCGCACCCGCCCTGTATGCATCGCCCGGCTGGAAGGCCGAGCGCTCGCCGCGGCAGCGGGTCATGCGGACCTCGATGCCCTGGGCCGCCGCACCGGGCGGCGTGCTGGTCGCCGAGCTGCGGCTCGACACGCGCCCGGACGACCGCCTGCTCGCCAGGCTCGCCATGACGCTGTTCGCCGCGGCACTCGCCGGCGCCGTCGTCACCGCGATCGCCTCGCACGCGCTGGTCCGGCGCGGCCTGGCGCCGGTGGCGCGGCTCGCCGCGCAGCTGCGCCGGATCCGCCCCGGCGACGGCACGGTGCGCCTCGAAGTGCGCGCCCGGGACCGCGAACTGCAGCTGTTCGTCGAGCGCTTCGAGGCCCTGCTGCGCGAGGTGGACTCCGCCTACGCGCAGCTGGCCGCGTTCAACGCGGATGTCGCCCACGAGCTTCGCACGCCACTGGCGGTCCTGATCGCCGACAGCGAGGTGATGCTGTCGCGCCCGCGCACCGACGCGCAGTGGCGCGAGGCCAGCGGCCGCCATCTCGAGGACCTGCGGCGCCTGGCGGCGATCGTGGCGGACATGCTGTTCCTGGCCCGTGCCGACCGGGCCTGCGCCGCCCGCAGCACCCGGGTGTCCAGCCTCGCCGGGCTGGTCGGCGAGGTGATCGACTATCACGAGGCCGCCTTCGAGGAGCAGCGGCTCGCGGTGCGGATCACGGGCGATGCGTCGGGCAGCTTCGACGCCGAGCTCCTCAAGCGCGCGGTCTCGAACCTGCTGTCGAACGCGGCCCGCTACGGGCGCCCCGGCAGCACGGTCGAGGTCGAGATCGGACGCGAGCCGGGGGACACGGTACGGATCGCGGTCCGCAACGAGGGCCCGGAGATCGCTCCGGAGCACCTGCCGCGGCTGTTCGACCGATTCTTTCGCGCAGGGGCCGCCGGCGAGCAGGCCGACGGCCACCACGGCCTCGGGCTGGCGATCGTCTCGGCGATCGCACGGATGCACGGCGGGCGGCCGTTCGCCCGGTCGGCGCACGGCTCGACCGAGATCGGCGTCGCGCTCGTGGACCGTCCGGCGTCAGCCGGCTGAACCCCGGGCCGCGGCGAAGGCGACGAACCAGTCGATCGAACCGGGATTGGCCATCGCGGAACGGTTGCAGGCCCGATCGGCCGGCTGGCCGAGAAGGATCTTCTTGATGGGCACCTCCAGCTTCTTTCCGGAGATGGTGCGCGGCACCTCCGCGATCTCGAACACGTCGTTGGGCACGTGTCGCGCCGAGAGCTGGGTACGGATCGCGTCGAGCAGCCGCTTCTTGAGCGCGTCGGTCAGCGCGTGGGGCGCGCGCGGCACGACGAACAGCGCCATGAACGACTCGCGGCCCAGATACTCGAGGTCGATGACCAGCGAGTCCGCCACCTCCTCGAACCCCTCCACGACCCGGTACAGCTCGCTGGTGCCCATCCGGATGCCATGGCGGTTGATGGTCGAGTCCGAGCGCCCGTAGATGACGCCGGTGACGGTCTCGGGGCGGCGCTCGAGCTTGAGCCAGTCGCCGTGCCGCCAGACCCCCGGATAGACATCGAAGTAGCTGTCGAAATATCGCCTGCCGCCCGTGTCGCCCCAGAAGTAGAGCGGCATCGACGGCATCGGCTTGGCGCACACCAGTTCGCCGACTTCGCCGTAGACCGGCCGGCCGGCCTCGTCGAAGGCGTAGACCGCCGCGCCGAGGCCGCGGGCCTGCATCTCCCCGGCGTAGATCGGCGCGGTCGGACAGGTGCCCAGGAACGCGGTGTTCGGATCGGTGCCGCCGCTGATCGACGCGAGCAGCACGTCCGGATGGACGTGCTCGTAGATCCAGCGGTAGGCGTCCTCGGTGAGCGGCGAGCCGGTCGCCCCGACGGTGCGCAGCGCCGACAGGTCGAAGCGCTCGCGCGGCCTCGAGCCGTTCTTCACGTTGAGCTGCACGAAGGCCGGCGACAGCCCGAAGAAGGTCGCACGCTCGCGCTCGGCGAAGCGCCAGAGCGTGCCCAGGTCCGGGTAGCCCGGATTGCCGTCGTACAGGAGCACGGTGCTGCCCGGGATGAGCGCGGACACCGTCATGTTCCACATGATCCAGTTGGTCGAGGTGAACCAGAAGAACCGATCGTCCGACCCGAGGTCGCTGTGGATCAGCATCGCCTTCAGGTATTCCAGCGTGGTGCCGCCGTGACCGTGGACGATCGGCTTGGGCATGCCGGTCGTGCCCGACGAGTAGACGATCCACAGGGGATGGTCGAAGGGCACCGGCTGAGGCGCGAACGGCGCGGGCTGCGCGAGCGCGTCGGCCCAGCGCACCACCGCGACGCGGCGCGCCGGTGCGCCGTCGCGCGCGGGCACGTCGATCGCGTCGCCGAGCGAGGCCCCGGGGTCGAGGTAGGGCACGAGGATCACCGCCCGCACCGTCGGCAGCTGCGCGACGAGCTCGCGCACCGTGTCGAGCCGGTCGAAGTCCTTGCCGCCGTAGCGGTAGCCGTCGACCGCGAACAGCAGCACGGGCTCGATCTGCCGGAAGCGGTCGAGCACCCCGGCCGCACCCATGTCGGGCGCGCAGCTCGACCAGACCGCGCCGAGGGAGGTGCTCGCCAGCACCGCGGTCATCGACTCCGGGATGTTCGGCATGTACGACGCGGCGCGGTCTCCGAGGCCGACGCCGAGCCGGGCCATCGTCGCCGCCAGCGCGCCGGTTTGGGCGGCCAGCGCGCCCCAGCTCACCTCCCGCCGCTCGACGAGCTCGGACGAGAACACGACCGCGGCACGCTCGGCCCA
>Ga0105105_10000293_pt1 | contig 23198 bp, 16 predicted proteins | sample PPLLaktember2015_4_FD_79108 | JGI IMG/M metagenome (GOLD analysis project Ga0105105, IMG submission 79108) | Freshwater sediment microbial communities from Prairie Pothole Lake near Jamestown, North Dakota, USA - PPLs Lake P8 Core (1) Depth... | ecosystem: Environmental > Aquatic > Freshwater >...
CGAGAGCGGCGTCCCCCTTCCGGCCGACCGCGATTTAGAGGACCAGCTTCCCCGGGTCTTTGCCTTCAGCGACTTTGTCGCCGACAGCTGCATCCGCGACCCATTGCTGCTGAGTCAGCTCTGGAGCAGCGGCGACCTGCGGCACCCCCCCGCGGCCGGCGCCTTGCGCGAACAGCTGAAGTCCGTTCTGCAAGACACCAATGACATCGAGGATCTCGCCGCACGCCTGCGCCGCTTCCGGCGGCGCGAGCTGGTGCGCATCGCCTGGCGCGATCTCATGGGCAGCGCTGATCTCGCCGCCACGACCTCCGACCTCTCCGATCTGGCCGAGGCCTGTCTGGACCAAGCCCTTGGCTGGCTCTACGGCCGGCAGTGCGCCGAACAGGGAACCCCCACGGCCGCCGATGGAACCCCCATGGGGCTGGTGGTTCTGGCCCTCGGCAAGCTCGGCGCGCGCGAATTAAACTTCTCCTCGGATATCGATCTGATCTTCGCCTTCCCGGGCGAGGGCGAAACCCGCGGGGCGGACCGGCCGGTGGAGCATGGGGAATTCTTTTCCCGCCTGTGTCGCCAGTTGATCCACGTCATCGGTCACCCGGGCGGCGAGGGCTTCGTCTTCCGGGTGGATCTGCGGCTGCGGCCCTTCGGAGACAACGGCCCCCTGGCTCTGAGCTTCGATGCCATGGAGCGCTACTATCAGGAGCAGGGCCGGGACTGGGAGCGCTACGCGTGGATCAAGGCACGCGCCGTCGCGGGCGACGAGCACGCCGGGCAGGCGCTGCTCAAGCGCCTGCATCCGTTCGTCTACCGGCGCTATCTCGACTTCGGCGCCTTTGAATCCCTGCGGGCCATGAAGCACATGATCGCTCAGGAGGTTGCACGCCGGAGTATGCAGCAGAACATCAAGCTCGGCCGCGGCGGCATCCGCGAAATCGAGTTTTTCGGGCAGATCTTCCAGCTGATCCGCGGCGGCGTGAGCCCCGAATTGCAGAAACGGCCGATCCGTGAAGTGTTGGCCGCGCTGGCCGCTGAAGGCCACATCCCGGCGCAGGTTCAGCGGCAGCTGGATGCGGCCTATGTCTTTTTGCGCACGGTCGAGCACCGCCTCCAGGAGGCGGCCGATCAGCAGACGCACGAGCTGCCCTCGGATCCGTTCGACCAGGCCCGCCTGGCGGCGTCCATGGGGTTCGACGGCCCTGAATCCTTTCGGACGAGCCTCGACCGGCACCGCGATGCCGTTCATGGCCACTTTCAACTGTTGCTCGAAAGCCCGGACGTCGACCGATCCGGCCGCCCCGCCGATGACGGCATCAGCCATATCTGGCACCAGAAGATGGACCCGGCCGAGGCGTCGGCGGTCCTGGCCCAAATGGGATACCATCCGCCGGCGGAAGCGCTTCAGATCCTGAACGACCTGCACGACGATTCCGCGACCCGCGCCCTCAGCCCTACCGGTCGTCAACGCTTGGACCGGCTCATCCCGCTGGTGGTGGCCGAGGCCGGTCGGGCCGGTCATCCTCTCACCGCCCTGCGCCGGCTGGCGGACCTGATCCGAGCGGTGGAACGGCGTACCAGCTACCTGGCGCTGCTGCTGGAATACCCGGCAGCGCTGGCGCACCTGGTGAAGCTGGCGGACGCGAGCCCCTGGATCGCCTCGCTTCTCGCTCAGCACCCCGTGCTGCTGGACGAACTGCTCGACCCCCGCACGCTCTATCGTCCGCCGCCGCGGGAGATGTTGGTTGCCGAGATCCAACGCCGCCTGGGTCGTGCGCCGGACGAAGATCTCGAGGCTCAAATCGAAACCCTGTGCATCTTCAAGCAGATCAACGTGCTGCGTGTGGCCGCCGCCGACGTGAGCGGCCGGCTGCCGTTGATGCGCGTCAGCGATTATCTTTCGGACGTCGCCGAAGTGACCGTCAATGCCGTTGTGGATCTCGCCTGGCGTCATCTGGTGGACCGCCACGGCCGTCCGGACTGCCGTTTGCAGGGAGTTTCCTGCGAACGGGGGTTTGGGGTGATCGCCTATGGCAAACTGGGAGGGCTTGAACTGGGGTATGGTTCCGACCTCGACCTGGTGTTTCTGCACGCCGGCGTGGACGGCCAGACGCAGGGCGGACCCCACCCCATCGACAACGCCCAGTTCTTCAACCGTCTCGGGCAGCGAGTGATCCATCTGCTGACGTCTCATACCCGCGCCGGGCGGGTTTACGAAATCGATCTGCGGCTGCGGCCGAGCGGGATTTCCGGAGTCCTGGTGCAGCACGTGGAGGCCTTTCGCGACTACCAGCTGAACCACGCCTGGACCTGGGAGCACCAGGCGCTCATCAAGGCACGACCGGTGAGCGGCGAGCCCCTCATCACCACCCGCTTCGAAGCCATCCGTGCGGAGGCTCTTTCCCGGCGACGGCCGCGCGCGAAGCTGCATACCGAAGTAGCCGACATGCGCGCACGCATGCGCGCTGAACAGAACCGCCCCGCGCCGGGCCTTTTCGATCTGAAGCAGGATCCCGGCGGAATCGTCGATATCGAATTCCTGGTGCAGTATCTGGTCCTGCGTCATGCCCACCGGTATCCGGAGTTGGTGCGGTGGACCGACAACGTGCGCTTGATTCAGACCTTGATCGATTCGACGGTGCTCAACGAGTACCTGGCGCATGTTCTCAAGCACGCCTATCTCATCTACCGCGCCGCCGCCCACCAGTTGAGCCTGCAAGAAAAGCCGGCACGAGTGCCGGTAGAAAAATTCGAACGCCTGCAACAGCGCATTCGCCAAATTTGGGAGACGCTGTTCCCGGGCCGCTGAACGAAAGTCCTATCTTCAGAAATTAATTTACAAAATTGTTAATAGATAAATTCCAATAATGACAAATTTGTTATTTTTTAAGCCTGCCGATACTCCCCGCCTAAGCCTGTAACAAACTGGATTGGCTCGACTTTAAAAAACAGACGCACGCCTGGCACAGGCTTTGCTGATCTGGCCCGAGACAACCAGAATCGATGGGAAATTGATATGCGCAGCGTCCACGCAACCGCCTCCACCCTGCTGCAGGAAAAAGTGACCGGACTGACCGAGCGCTTCCTCCGCCGAAAACAGTCCGATTTCATGAAGCAGCATTCGCGCGCGCTGGACGATTATTTCGAGCAGGCGTTTGAACGGAGCATGATCGGCCCTCGGATGGAGATCAACAAGAACCCCTATGCCATCGTCGCATTGGGCGGCTATGGCCGAGAGGAGCAGTGCCTCCATTCGGATGTCGACCTGCTGTTTCTGTTCAGCAAGCGTATCCCGGCCGAAGCTGAAAATCTCATCCGGGAAATGATTTATCCCCTCTGGGACATCGGCATGGATGTCGGCTACGCCACGCGTTCGCTCAAAGAGTGTCTGAACCTGGCGGCGAAGGATTTGAACGTGCTGACGCCGATTCTGGATGCGCGCTTCATCTGCGGCATGTCGATGCTCTACTCCGAGCTGATGTCCAGGCTCCGGGAGAAGGTCATCCGCAAGCATGCGGAGCGGATCCTGCGGGAGATCGTCGCCTATACGCGGGCCCGGCACAGTCAATACGGGGATTCGGCGCATCTGCTGGAGCCCAACCTCAAAGAGGGCCAGGGCGGGCTGCGCGACTACCACAGCATGCTCTGGATGGCCAAGCTGCATGTCGATTTGAGGCAGCCCCGCGATTTTGAGTATTTCGGCCTGCTTTCTCACGCCGAGTTCCAGGATCTGTGGGAGGCGCTGGGATTCATCTGGGAGGTGCGCAACCATCTGCATCACATCAGCCGCCGCAAATGCGACCAGCTGCATTTCGAAACCCAGATCCGCATCGCGGATCGTTTCAGGTTCAAGCCCGAAGCCGGACAGCAGCCGGTCGAGCGCTTTCTCGGCGATCTTCACCGTCGGATGGAGTCGGTCAAACACCAGCACCTCATGCTGCTGCATGAGCTCGGCGTGGCAAAAAAGGGGCGGCGGCAGCTGGCGTCCAACCTCCCGGTGGACGGAATCGAGGTCCTCTCCGGCGGCATGCTGAATTTCACGAGCCCCGAGCCGCTTCTGAAACGCCCCGAACTGCTCATCCGGATCTTCGAGGAGAGCGCCCGCCTGAAAGCGCCCCTCAGCGGCGAGGCCAAGCGGCTGGTCAAGGAGTTCGCCTATCTCATCGAAGCGAACGCCCGCGCCGCGCCCGAAATCGTCCGCGCGTTCGAACGCATCCTGACGGCTCCCGAAGCGGGCGTCGGTCTGCTGGACGACCTGCTGTCCACCGGCTTTCTGGAAGCCTTCATCCCGGAGTTCCGGGGGATCTCCAACCGCATCCAATACGACGAATACCACCTTTACCCGGTCGACAAGCACCTGCTGCATACCGTTCACATCCTCCAGCAGCTGGCCGGGGAAGACCGCCCCGGCGAACCGCTGTTCGCCCGTATTTATCGCGAGCTGAAAAACAGGGTGCTTCTGGTGTGGGCCGCCCTCCTGCACGATATCGGCAAGGGCGCCTCCACGTCCGACCACTCTGAAAGCGGAGCCGATATGGTCCAGCGCATCCTCACCGAAAAGGGCCTGACACCGGCGGAAGTTGCCACCGTCGTATTCCTCGTCCGCGAGCACCTGTATCTCATCAAGACGGCCACCCGCCGGGACATCCACGACGAGGAAACCGCCATCGTCTGTGCCCGGCGCATCAAGGATGCCGAGCGCCTGAAGATGCTTTATCTGCTCACCGTGGCCGATTCCATGGCGACCGGCCCGGCCGCCTGGAACGACTGGACCTCGCACCTGCTGCGGGAGTTCTTCCTCAAGGTCTTGAACGTCCTTGAAAGAGGCGAGCTCGCCAGCGACAAGGCCACTGCTACGATAGAGAGCAAGCGGCAAGCGCTTCGGGATGCCGCCTCCGAAGACGCGCGGCAGAGAATCGAGAGCCTGTTTCCGGTCCTGAGCCCGCGCTATTTGCTAGCGATGCCGACGGAGTCCATCGCGAGCCACATCGAGCTGTTTCAGCGGCTGAAGGATTCCGATTTCGTTTGGGACATCCAGCCCTCCGCGGAGGGCGCCACCCGCAAGGTAACCATCTGCGCCCAGGACCGGCCCGGGTTGGTGGCCAGCATGGCCGGGGTCTTCACTCTGAACAACATCGACATCCTCGACGTCCAAGTCTTCACCTGGCGCAACCGCGCGGCGCTGGATGTTTTCGAGGTCGCGCCGCCGCCGGATCTGATTTTCGAAGAGGAAAAATGGCGCCGCGCAGAAGAAAACCTCCACTCGGTGCTGGCCGGGACCCTGGACCTCGCCGCCGCCCTCAAACCGCGGCTGGATGCGGCCCGCACGATCAAGCCCCGGACCGCCCGGCGGCCGCACCGGGTGCGGGTCGACAACGCCAGCTCCAGCTTCTTCACCATCATCGAAATCTTCACCTACGACTTTCCCGGGCTGCTCTTCAGCATTTCCGACGTTTTGTTTCGCTGCGAGCTCGACATCTGGGTGGCCAAGATCGCCACCAAGGTGGATCAGGTCGTTGACGTATTTTATGTCAGAGATCTGAGCGGCCAGAAAGTGGACGCCCCCGACCGGGTGTCCGCAATCAGGGAAGCGCTTCTGCAGCGTCTTCCGCAACTGGATTAGGAGCCAACTCCCAAGAAAGGTCAGGTTGTCACCCATGAAAAAACGTTGGTCGTTCGCTATGCTTGGAATCGGATGCACGCTGCCGGCTTCTCCCGTCTGGGCGGCGGAGGCCTCGCTCAACTCCGGGGACACCGCCTGGATGATCGTGTCCACGGCCCTGGTGATGATGATGACCCCCGCCGGACTGGCCCTTTTCTATGGCGGCATGTCACGCTACAAGAATCTGCTGAACACCCTGGCCATGACCTTTGTCGCATACTGCCTCACCAGCGTCGTCTGGGTGATGTGGGGGTACAGTCTGGCCTTCGGGCCGGACAAGGCCGGAATCATCGGAGGTTTGGACCTTTTATTTTTTGCGGGGATCACCCCGTCCAGCCTGGAGGGAACCATTCCCACCAACGTATTTGCGCTGTTCCAGATGACCTTTGCGTGCATCACCGTGGCGTTGGTGCTGGGCTCCATCGTCGACCGCATGAAATTTTCCGCCTGGATCCTCTTCACCATATTGTGGGTGACTTTCGTTTATTGTCCCATCGCTCACTGGGTGTGGGGCAAGGGCTGGATGGCCTCCATGGGCGCGCTTGACTTCGCCGGCGGAACCGTGGTCCACATCAATGCGGGCGTCGCCGGGTTGGTGCTGGCGCTCGTGCTCGGCAAGCGCATCGGTTTCGGCAAGGAGGCCATGTTCCCCTCCAGCATCGCCCTGACGGCGCTGGGTGCCGCGCTGCTCTGGTTCGGTTGGTTCGGATTCAATGCCGGCAGCGCGCTGGTGGCAGACGGCTTGGCCGGCTCGGCCTTCCTAGTTACGAACACCTCGGCCGCGGCGGCCGCTCTGGCATGGATGTTCACCGAGTGGGTGGTCAACAAAAAGCCGACCGTGCTCGGCATCGCTTCGGGCGTGGTGGCGGGGCTGGTTGCCATTACGCCGGCCGCCGGCTTTGTCGGGCTGGGGTCGTCGCTTCTCATTGGCATCGCCGCGGGCGTGCTGGGGTTCTTTTCGGTGGCCCGATTGAAGCTCAAGCTCGGATATGACGACTCGCTCGACGCCTTCGGGGTTCACGGCATGTGCGGAACCCTCGGGGCGCTCGCCACGGGGCTCTTTGCCGATCCGGCCGTCAACCCCGCCGGCGCCGGCCTTTTTTTCGGCAACCCGAAACAGCTCGTGGTTCAATTGGTTTCCATCCTCGCCACGGCGGTGTTTACGGCGGTCGCGACGCTGGTCTTGATCTACGTTACCAAAGCCTTAACCGGCGGTCTGCGCGTGGAAGAGGAAAATGAACGAATCGGCCTGGACAGCGCCGTTCACGGCGAACGGGCCTTTGAAATCGATTAAACCGGGCGGAATGAAAACAGGAGGAATGTCTCATGATGAAAAAAGTCGAAGCCATCATCAAACCGTTCAAGCTGGATGACGTCAAGGAGGCTCTGAACGCCATCGGCATCCAGGGCATGACCGTCTCCGAGGTCAAGGGGTACGGCCGCCAGAAAGGCCACAAGGAGGTCTATCGGGGGGCGGAGTACGTGGTCGATTTCATCCCCAAGATCAAAATCGAAATCGTCGTCGCCGAAAACCTCATCGACCAGGTGGTCGCCAAGATCCGCGAGGCCGCCTACACCGGCAAGATCGGCGACGGCAAGATCTTTGTCACCCCGGTCGAACAAGCCGTGCGCGTGCGCACCGGTGAAACGGGGACGGATGCGATTTGAGAAAAACGATACTGGATACGGGATACTCGATTCTGGATAAATTGTGGCGGCGCAGCCTTTTCGTTTATCCAGCATCCAGTATCCAGTATCGAGCATCAGGTAGCACTATTGATAGATTACGTTGGCAACCCAAAATACACATCACAACATAATCTCAAAGGAGGAACTACAATGAAACCCAAAGACGTATTGGCATTTGCAAAGGAAAAGGGCGCCAAGATGCTGGACCTGCGGTTTATGGACTTTCCCGGACTCTGGCAGCATTTTTCGGTGCCGATCGGCCAGCTGGATGAAGGCAGCTTTGAGGACGGCTTCGGCTTTGACGGCTCCAGCATCCGGGGCTGGCAGCCCATCAACGCCAGCGACATGCTGGTAATCCCCGACCCGGTCACGGCCCGGATGGATCCCTTCACTCAGACGCCCACCTTGGTGATGATCTGCGACATCGCCGACCCGGTCACGCGCACGCCCTACTCCCGCGATCCGCGCAACATCGCCAAGAAGGCCGAAGCGTATCTTAAAAGCACCGGTATCGGAGACACGGCCTTCATGGGACCCGAGGCGGAGTTTTTCATCTTCGACGACATCCGCTACGAGTCCAACAGCTACGGCGCGTTTTATGAAATCGACTCCGTTGAGGGCACCTGGAACACCGGCCGTGACGAAGCCCCGAACTTGGGTTACAAGCCCAGACCCAAGGAAGGCTACTTCCCGGTTCCCCCCATGGACAAGTTCCAGGATCTGCGCACCGAAATGGTGCTCACGTTGGAACAGCTGGGCATCGAGGTCGAGGCGCAGCACCATGAAGTCGCCACCGCCGGCCAGGGCGAGATCGACATGAAATTCAGACCGCTCGTGCAGATGGCCGATCAGCTCATGTGGTTCAAATACGTCCTCAAGAACGTCGCCGTCCGCAACAACCACACCGTGACCTTCATGCCCAAGCCGCTCTTCGGCGACAACGGATCGGGCATGCACACCCATGTAAGCATCTGGAAGGGCGGCAAGCCGCTGTTCGCCGGCGACAAGTATGCCGGCGTCTCCCAGATGGCCCTTTATGCCATCGGAGGAATTCTCAAACACTGCAAGGCGCTCTGCGCGATCACCAATCCGACCACCAACTCCTACAAGCGCCTGGTGCCGGGCTACGAAGCCCCGGTGAATCTGGCCTACTCGAGCCGCAACCGCAGTGCGGCCATCCGCATCCCGATGTACTCCACCTCGCCGAAGTCCAAACGCGTCGAGTTCCGCACCCCGGACCCGTCCTGCAACGGCTACCTGGCCTTCTCCGCCATCCTGATGGCGGTCATCGACGGCATCCAGAACAAGATCGACCCGGGCGACCCGCTGGACAAGAACATTTACGACCTGCCGCCCGAAGAGCTGGCTAAAGTGCCCTCCGCGCCGGGGTCGCTGGACGAGGCCCTCGCCTGCTTGAAGGAAGACCACGAATTCCTGACGAAGGGCGATGTTTTCACCCAGGACGTGTTCGACATGTGGATCGAATACAAGACCACGGCCGAGGTGGACGCGGTGCGGCTGCGACCGCATCCGCATGAATTTTTCCTGTACTTCGACATTTGATCTCCGCCCGGGGAGCCTTCGGGTTCCCCTCCCCAACGGGCCTGCGCCTCTCCCCCTCCGGGGCGCAGGCCCGTTTTCCTTTTCTGCGATAGCCCCAAGCCTGTCTACGGGGGCGATTGCAAGGTGGCAATAGTCTTGGAGCCTTTGCTTGGCGCATTCCGGGCCAATAACCGAGGTCGGGTAATGCCTGGCATGGATGCAAAAATGGAGCACCATCAAGCTTGACTTTTCTGAAAAATAGCGTACCTTAGCGCCAAATGAAAAATAGCTTACATGAATTTTACCGGTTTCCCCGTCTTTCTTCATCGAAAGCCTGGTTTCCACCCATCTTGAAAAAACCACGCGTCCTGCCAACGCCCTCTTACCTTACGCCGCCCTGACCACTTATTTTCAATTCAATCCATCGGCGGTGAAAGTTTCCCCTACACCATCCGCGTTGTCTCCGAGGTGTCGGTTGAGCCTCGGGGCGACTTTCGCCGGGAAAACCCAGACCCGATAGGGAGCGTATTTTAGAACAACACATTCCCCTCCAGGTTAGGCTTGAAGGGGCGCAAGCACTTTAAGGATTTTCAGAAATGATGGCAACCGCCGCTCATAGGGTATCTGAGGCTGGCTTCAAGAACGGTGAAATCGAGCGCCGTCGCACGTTCGGCATTATCAGCCATCCCGATGCGGGCAAGACGACCTTGACGGAAAAGCTTTTGCTGTTCGGCGGTGCAATAAAAATGGCCGGAGCGATCAAGGCCCGCAAATCCGAACGGCATGCTACCAGCGACTGGATGGCTGTCGAAAAGGAGCGCGGCATTTCAGTCACCAGCTCGGTGATGAAGTTCAACTACCGCGATTATGAGATCAACCTGCTCGACACTCCGGGGCACCAGGATTTTTCGGAGGACACCTATCGGGTGCTGACCGCCGTGGACAGTGCGGTCATGGTCATCGACAGCGTCAAGGGGGTCGAACCCCAAACCCGCAAGTTGATGGAGGTCTGTCGGATGCGCAACACCCCGATTCTGACCTTCATCAACAAGCTCGACCGCGAGGGAATGCCGCCGCTCGATATTCTGGGCGACATCGAGGATAGCCTGCAGATCGAGTGCGCACCGCTGTCCTGGCCCATCGGCGTGGGAAAACGCTTCAAGGGTACCTATAATCTCTATCGCAGGGAATTGTCTATTTTCACCCCCGGTCAGGACCGCATCAACGACGAGGTGCTGACCATCCGTGATGTGTCCGATCCGTTGCTGGATCAAATCCTGGGCAGCCAGGCGGAGGAGTTGCGGGATGATCTGGCTTTGCTCGAAGGAGCGGCCAACCCGTTCATCCTGGAGGATTATCTGAAGGGAAGTCAGACGCCGGTCTTTTTCGGCAGCGCGATCAACAACTTCGGAGTGCGCGAGATGCTCGACGCCTTTGTCGAGATTGCTCCAGCTCCGCAACATAGGCTCTCCACCACGCGCTCGGTGTCTCCCGGCGAGGACGCCTTTTCCGGTTTTGTCTTCAAAATCCAGGCGAACATGGACCCGGCTCACCGCGACCGGATCGCCTTCCTGCGCGTTTGCTCAGGCCGGTTTTACCGGGGAATGCGCGTGCGCCATCACCGTCTCGGCAAGGACATGCTTGTTTCCAATCCGATCATTTTCATGGCTCAGGATCGTACGCTGGTGGATGAGGCCTGGCCCGGCGACATCATCGGTATTCACAATCACGGCACGATCAAAATCGGCGATACGCTATCGGAAAAGGAGCCGCTTAAATATACCGGCATTCCGAGTTTCGCCCCCGAGCATTTCAGGCGGGTGAGATCGAGGTCGGCGATCAAATCCAAGCAGCTCCAGAAGGGCCTGACCCAGCTTGCCGAAGAGGGCACGGTGCAGCTGTTTCGTCCTATCACTGGGAGCGGAATAATCTTGGGAGCAGTTGGCGTGCTGCAGTTCGATGTAACGGTCGCGCGCCTCAGGTCTGAGTATGGCGCCGAGGCGGTCTGTGAAAACATTAACTACGCCACCGCTCGCTGGGTGAGCTGTGCGGACCCACAGCGGCTGGCGGCCTTCCAACGGGCGAATCAGGAGAACCTGGCGATCGATGCAGAGGGGCACCTTGCTTACTTGGCAGCCAGCGATTTTCGGCTGAAACTTGCCATGGAAGAATGGCCGGAAGTATCCTTTACAACAACCCGGGAACATCGCTAACCATTTGTTACTTTGAGTCGTTGAACTCGACTTGCAATGCCTTGCAAGTAAAAGGCGGCAAGGAAATCGCCGGAAAGGCCAAGGGCGTCCTGGTGCTGCCGGGAGTGACCAAGGCCGGACTGATCGTCGGCGGGGAGTACGGCGAAGGTGCCTTGCGCGTTGGTGGCAAGACGGTCTCCTACTATAATCTTGCAGCTGGGTCGGTGGGGTTTCAGATCGGCGGGGAGGCCAAGGACATCATCATGATGTTCATGACGGATGCGGCCCTAAAGCATTTCCAGGCCAGCAAGGGCTGGGAGGTCGGTCTCGACGGCAACGTTGCGATAGCGAACATCGGCGGCGGCGAGCGCGTCGATTTCACCAAAATGAATGACCCGATCATCGCCTTTGTCTTCGACGTCAAGGGATTAATGGCCGACATTTCCCTCAAGGGCGCTAAGTTGACCAAGATTGAAAAGAAAGATTAAAGGTGTAATCGCAATCAAATTGCTCTTCAGAAAAGCCCGATATCATCGTGGATAGAAGACGTCTTGATAGATAGCGCTTCAAGATTATTGCCCGTAAGCCAATACCGCCTCCCAGGTTTTCCCGTACAGCCGTCAGCGGTAGTGGCGGTAGTCGACGCCGTGCTGCTGTGCCTTGTAGGCGAATTTGCGCACCGTGGTCTGCAGGACCCGGGCGGCGCTGGTGATATTCCCCCGGGTGTTTTTTAGCGCATCGATCAGCATTTCCTTTTCGAGATTGGCGACCGCTTCCTCCAGGGACAGGGCCGGAAGCGTCCCGGATTCCTGCCCGGTCTGAAGGGTCGGCGGCAGGTGGTAACTGTGGATGACGCCTTCCTCGCAGAGCAGGACGGCGCGTTCGATGCAATTCTCCAGTTCGCGCACGTTGCCCGGCCAATGGTACTGCATGAGCATGTCGATCGCCGGAGTCGAAAAGCGGCGGATGTCCTTGTGGTTTTCCTTTACATATTGCTCAAGAAAGTAATCGGCCAGCAGCAGGATGTCGGTCTTGCGTTCCCGCAGGGGCGGCATGTAGATCGGAAAGACGTTCAATCGATAGTAGAGGTCACCCCGGAAAGTGCCCTCCTCGACAGCCTGCTCGAGGTTCTTATTGGTGGCGGCGATGACGCGCACGTCCACCTTGATCGTGCGCTGGCCGCCGACGCGATCGAATTCTTTCTCCTGCAGAATCCGCAGCAGGTTGGCCTGGACATCGAGGTTGATCGAACCGATCTCGTCCAGGAAGACCGTGCCGCGGTGAGCCATCTCAAACTTGCCGATCTTCTGCTTGATAGCGCCGGTGAAGGCCCCTTTCTCGTGGCCGAACAGCTCGCTTTCAATCAGATTGGAGGGCAACGCCGCGCAGTTCACCTTGACGAACGGGGTGCTCGCCCGCTGGCTGTTGTAATGGATCGAGTTCGCCACCAGTTCCTTCCCGGTTCCGCTTTCACCCCGAATCAGCACGGTGGCGTTGCTGCGGCACACCTGGGAGACCATCTGGAACACTTCGCGCATGCGATTGCTGCTGCCGATGATGTTGTTGATGGTGTATTTGTTCTTGAGCTCGCCTTGCAGGCGCCGGTTTTCATCCCGCAGGCGCTCGTTTTCCAAGCGGATGGTTTCAAGCTTGATGACATGGCTGGCGATCATGGTCGCGATCACCGACAGCAGCCGCTTGCCGTCATCCAAGGTATAGGCGTCGTCGTACGGCTTATCCACGCTGAGGGCGCCGATCACCAGGTTGCCTTTCTTGATCGGCACGCAGAAGAAAGAGATCTCGCGGGTCTGCTGGCGTTTGCGGCTGGCCGTGCGGTCCAAAAACCGAGGCTCCTCGCTGATCCGCGGAATCGCCACGGCTTTGCCGGTTTCAATGACCTGGCCAGTGATTCCCTCCCCCAGCTTGTAGCGCACGCGCTCAATGGCGGAACGGGTGATGCCGTGAGCCACCTCGATGTGGATCTCGTTGCGCACGGGGTCCAGCAGGGTGATCGTGCCGCGCACCATGTCCATCGAGCTGGAAAGGATATCCAAGACCCGGTATAATGAGCGCTTGAGATCGAGGTGTTCGTTCAGAGCCTTGGTGATCTCGTACAGCAGCGTAATATTTTCGATACGTTCGGTTGTTTTCATTTACATTTTTGCCGATAATGGATTTATTTTTTACATTTTTGTCAAACATATCACGTCTCAACCAAAATGCAAGGCCCTTATGATTCTGCACGTGGATATGGATGCCTTCTATGCCTCGGTGGAACAGCTGGATCACCCATGGCTGAGGGATCGATGCGTGATCGTCGGCGGGTCATCCGGCCGCGGGGTGGTCTCTGCGGCCAGCTATGAAGCCCGCCGCTTCGGGGTCCGTTCCGCCATGCCGATGTTCCAGGCGCGGCGGCTGTGCCCGCACGGAACGTTCGTCCCCCCGCGCATGGAGCGCTACCAGCAACTGTCTCGGGAGATCCTGTCCATATTGCGGGATTTCTCGCCGCTGGTGGAACCGGTGTCGATCGACGAGGCGTTCATGGACCTTTCCGGGACCGAAAGCCTGCACGGGCCGCCGGCCGCCTTGGCCTTAACTTTAAAGGCAACCATCCAGCATACCCTTCACCTGACCTGCTCGATCGGCGTGGCGCCGAACCGGTTCCTCGCTAAAATCGCTTCCGATTTCAATAAGCCGGACGGACTGACCGTGATCGAACCGGCCCAGGTGTACGATTTTATCGAACGGCTTCCGATCGCCAAGGTGCCGGGGGTTGGGCCCAAGACCCAGATCAAGCTCGCCGAACTCGGTGTCCGCTTCCTGGCCGACATCCGCCGATTCCCCTTGACCCTCCTCGACTCGATCTTCGGTGCCTACGGCGCCCGGCTCCTCGAGCTCTCTCACGGCATCGACCCCACCCCGGTCACCCCAGATTCGCCCTGCAAATCGGTCAGCAGCGAGTGCACCCTCGCGGAAGATACCTGCGAACTTGCGGTGCTGCACCGCTGCCTGCTGCAACAAGCCGAAGACGTTGCTGCAGCGCTTCGCCTGGAGGGGGTCAAGGCGCGGACCGTGGTCCTGAAGATCAAGCACGCCGACTTCAAACTTTTTACGCGCCGCATCACGTTTACCCCCCCGGCCCAATCTTCAAAAGCGCTCTACCGCCAAGCCGTTCGTCTCCTGGAAGAATACCGACCGAAGCAGAAGATCCGCCTGATCGGACTTGGCGCCGCCGGACTAGTTCCGGCGGATGCCCCTCAACAGCAGGAGTTGTTCGCGACAGCAAAGCGGTCCGGGGAAGGCTGGGAAACGGTTGATCGAACGGTGGCGAGCATTAAAAGCAGATTCGGAGACCGGGTGATCCGGCGAGCGACTCTTAAAGAGGATTGAGGTGCGCCAGTGCATCGAGCAACCGGCCAACCACCTGATCCGGCGTCAAGCCGTCGGTGCTCACCGTGGCATCGGCATATTCGAGGTAAAGCGGACGGCGTTCGGCGTAGAGGCTTTCGATGGTCTGGCCGGGGCCGATGACCACACCGCGGGCGTCCACGTCGTTGAGCCGGCGCTTCAGGTTCTCACCCGCGATGTCCAAATAAATGGCGACGCCGTTGGCTTTCAGGTGGGCCATGGCCTTTGGGCGATAAACCACGCTGCCGCCCGGAGCGATAACGTGGGATTCAGCAGCCAGAGACAGGATGTGTCCTTCCTCGATGCGGCAGAATTCGACGGCGCCGTGCGCCTGAATGATGGCTTGCAGGCTGCGGCCCTCGCGCACCTGAATAAAGATGTCGGTATCGATGAAGGCAAACCCCAGCCGTTTGGCTAGGAGCACCCCCGCCGTGCTCTTTCCGACCCCGGGCATGCCGATGAGGACGACGTTGCGGATTTGCTTTAATCCTTCAACCGCCGCCGAACGGCGGCAACACCGATCAGACCGCCTCCCAGAAGAAGCACGGTCGCCGGTTCGGGAACCGGATGGTGGGGCAGGTTCCCGTTGAAAAGCTCGTTGTGGGCTTCACCGGTTCCGAACAGAGATCGGGCGATCAAGTTGCCTTCGATGTGGCCGTTGTCAAACAAAGTATCCGCCCACGGCGCCAGAATGCTGCCGTGAACTTCTATCCCGGCTATCGTCAAAGCAGTGGCTTCAAAGAAATTGTAAAGAATCAACGCATCGGGAAATAAGTTTTGGGTGTCATAGTTGGCATCCAGCTCATTGAAATAGAAACCAAAGTTTTGCATCTGGGCTAATTGGCCGGAAATATTGACGAGCGTCGTGGCGCCATCGGGCACGTTGATATGGAAGCCGATGTCTTGAACGATATCCGATGCCGACAGTGTGAAGATGTTGAAGTGGGGATCAGCGCCCGTGAGGTAAATCTCGCCGGAGCTGACACTGGTCGAACCGGTCGCGGACAGACCGGCCCAAAAAGCAGACAGGCCCTGGAGATAGGACTGCTCCGCAGCAAAATCAAACGGCAGATCGGCCCCGGTCGTCAGAGAGCCGAAAGCGACTGAGTTGCCGCCGTTGTTCTGTGCGATGTAGGCGTTTCCGCCGACGACAATGTCTCCTTTTTTATAATCGCTCGAACCGGAGTCGATGTCGGCAAAATAGCCGACACTGCCATTCGTCCAATATAGACTCCCGCCGACGACCAGTTCCGGATAGGATGGATTCTTCTCTTGGATCTCGCTAGCCACAGACATGTTGGAGTAGCTCACGCTGCCGGCGGCCGCAACCCGCCCCTGCGAGTCCGTGTTTTCCTGAAAAATATCGCCGAAAATAAACTCGTTGTAGTAACCGGCGGTTCCAAGCACAGAGGCCCCGGCCGGAATTGCCGCCCAAAGCAGGCAAAACAAAGCCACTACGGTGGGAGCGGTGAGTCTCTTCATGGCGGGTTCTCCTTATATAAGGGTTCATTCCTTGGTATTGATGGGGTGACTTCCCCGCCCAATGCGGGCGCCCGAACCTTCCGGTATTAAAATTAATATAGAATATTGATTCTACTCATTAATGGCGCTCTTGTCCATAAATAAATCATCCCATCATCCCAATGACAGCGTCTCGGGGTTATTATAATGCGAAAGCATTTCAGGTTCACAAAACGTGAAATCATGCATATGATATATATATTACGATAGCACATATGTTGATCAAAATTCTGCTTGACACACAATATATAGTATGTCAGAATAAAACTCTGCTGAACGAGATAAAATCTTCCGTTTCTAGCCATCCGGTGAATCAGGAGACTTTTTCAACCATACTGCGATGTCATCCACTTTCTGTTTCGGCGAAGAGGAGTACCTCCATGGGAGAGCAGGAAAAATATGTAGCTGCGAATCAGGGCCATCTCGATTTGGCCTCCTTATCCTGGGACGACCAATTGTTTTCCGACATTCTGGTCCGGGACAACCCGATTAACGCCGATCAGGCCCTCGGCATCAGCCGGTCGCTGCGCGAAGAGATCTCCAAGATGGGGGTTCAAACCATTACGCTTTCAGTCATCGAAAAAATGATAGAGGACAAGCTCATGGAATATGGGTTGACCGGGCCGGCTCGTGTGAAGCTGGATAAATTCATTTTCAACAAGGAAGAGTTCAAGCTTACCGAGAACGCGTTGGCCGTATTGAAAAAGCGCTACCTGAAAAAGGACGGCCAGGGCAAGGTGGTGGAAACCCCGGAGAAAATGTTTCGACGGGTGGCCCAACACATCGCCAAGGCGGAGAAAAATTATGAAGCCGACGACGCTCGCGTAAAGGAGATCGAGGAGATCTTCTACAGCCTGATGACCCAATTCGTTTTTCTCCCCAACTCTCCCACTCTGATGAATGCCGGTAGGCGACTGGGGCAGCTTGCGGCTTGCTTCGTTTTGCCGGTGGAAGACACCATGGAGGGTATTTTCGGCGCGCTCCGCAATGCGGCCATGATCCACAAGTCCGGCGGCGGCACCGGGTTTTCATTTTCCCGGCTGCGCCCCAAGAACAGCAACGTAGGAACGACCGGCGGGGTGGCCTCCGGGCCCGTGTCGTTCATGAAAATCTTCAACACGGCCACGGAGCAAGTCAAGCAAGGCGGCACCCGCCGCGGCGCCAACATGGCCATCCTGCGCGTGGATCATCCTGACATCATGGAGTTCATTTACAGCAAAAGCAACGGACGGGAACTGAACAATTTCAACATCTCCGTCGGAGTGACCGATGCGTTTATGCAGGCCGCGGCGGCGGACCAGGAATACGATCTCATCGATCCGCGGGACAAGCAACCGGCCGGCCGCCTGAGCGCCGCCAATGTCTACGAAGCGTTGGTGACCCAGGCCTGGAAGACCGGCGACCCTGGCATCGTCTTCCTCGACCGGATGAATGCCGACAATCCCACCCCGGCTCTGGGGGAAATTGAATCCACCAACCCCTGCGGAGAACAACCTTTGCTGCCGCTGGAGGCATGCAACCTCGGCTCCATCAATTTGGCCAAATTTGTGGTGGCGTCCGAGGAAAGGCCGGCGGTTGACTACCCGGCGCTCAAGGATGCCATCGCCTGGTCCGTGCGGTTCCTTGACAACACGATTGACATGTCCCGCTACCCGTTGCCGGAGATCACCGAAATGGTGCGTGGCAACCGCAAGGTCGGGCTGGGGGTCATGGGGTTCGCCGATCTGCTCTACCAACTGGGGATCCCGTACAATTCGGAGGAGGCCCTGCAGGTAGCCGGAGAGGTCATGCAATTCATAAAAGCAACCTCTCACGAAACCTCCACGGCGCTCGCCGAAGAAAGAGGCGTCTTTGCCAACTGGGACCGTAGCACATACAAGGATAAGGGCATCAAGCGGCGCAATGCGACCACCACCACCATCGCCCCCACCGGCACCCTGAGCATCATCGCCAGCTGTTCCAGCGGCATCGAGCCGCTGTTTGCCTTGAGTTTCGTTCGCACGGTGATGGACAACGACAAGCTCATGGAGGTGAATCCGGTTTTCGAAAAAACGGCGAAGGAAAGGGGGTTTTACAGTCCTGAGCTCATGGATCAAATTGCCCGCCGGGGTAGCATCCACGCGATGGAGGAAATTCCGGAGGATGTCCGCCGGGTGTTTGTGACCGCACACGATGTATCCCCCGAATGGCACATCCGCATGCAGGCTGCTTTCCAGAAGTTCACCGACAACGCCGTGTCCAAGACGGTAAACCTGCCGCGGGACGCCAGCGTTGAAGACGTCCGCAAGGTTTATGACCTCGCCTTCCGGCTCGACTGCAAGGGCGTCACCATCTACCGCGACGGCAGCAAGGAGAACCAGGTGCTCTCCTTTGGCCAGAAGAAGGAAGAAACCGATCGGCTGATGGGAGCCGTTTTAGACCGACCGGAGACTCTCTTCGGATTCACCACCAAGATCAAGACCGGATATGGTCAATTGTATGTCACGGTGACTGAATTTGAAGGAAAACCCTTCGAAGTTTTCGCTACCATCGGCAAATCCGGCCGCTCCACCACCGCCAAGACCGAAGCCATCGGCCGCCTGGTATCGCTGGCCCTTCGAGCCGGTGTTACGGTCGACAAAATCGTAGAGCAACTCAAGGGGATCGGCGGCGAGCACCCCATCTTTCAGGACGGAGGCCTGGTCTTGTCGATCCCGGATGCCATCGCCCGCGTGCTGGAAAAACGCTATCTGACCGGTGAAAATGCCGCTAAGTTCCGCAAGACGGAATACAGCCTGCTCGGTGAGAAGTGCCCGGAGTGCGGGCAGGTGGTGAGCTTCGAAGAGGGATGCATGATCTGCCACTTCTGTGGCTTCAACAAATGCGGTTAAATCAAACGCCGATCCGCAGTCCCGGCGTTTGATTCAAATCCTGGTTATTAGCCGGCGGTTTTGCGCGCACCGGCACTCTATGCCTTCCTAAGGCAGTTCTTGCAAATCCCGTCCACGCGGACTTCCACGCTTTGAATTTCGCCGGCAAAGGAGCGCTCGATGCCCCGCAAATCGACGGTGAGGCTTCCGGGCTGCAGGCACTGGAGCGCGCCGCAGCTCCGGCAGTGGAAATGCGGGTGGGCGGGGTGGTTCTCGTTGGGCGCCAGGCCGTAGACCAAGCTCCTGCCTCCCGCGCTCAGCCGCTCCACCAGGCCTTTGTCGACGAGCGTATCGAGAATGCGGTAAACGGTGACGCGGTTGATGCTGGACGTGCGCCTCAAAGTGGTGAAGATGTCCTGAGCGCTCAGGGGCGACGAATTTCCGCCGATCACCTCCAACACCCGCAGGCGGTTGGCCAAGGGTTCAAGATCACGGCCCATGAGCAATTCACCGTAATTGCAGTGTTGGCACACGGCCGCTTCCCTTCACTCCGAGCTTTGAGTTCCGCGAATCATACCGAAGCCTCTCATAGCTCTCAAACGGCCCCAGAACGCAGACAGCACGAACCCGCCGGCCGCTACCAATATGATGGTGGCCCCCGAGGTCAGGTTCAGCGAATAAGAAAGCCAAAGGCCGGAAAGGGTAAACATACAGCTCAGGGCCGATGAAACCACCATCATGGCGCGCAACGAACCGGTGAATTTTTCGGCAATAAACGGCGGAATCGTCAGCAGGGCAATGACCAGAATCAACCCCACCACGCGGATGATCATCACCACCGTGACGGCGATCATACCCAGCAGAAGGCAGTACAGGAAGGTAACCGGGACTTTTCTGAGGCGGGCGAATTCGTCGTCGTAGGACATGGCCAGGAAATCGTTATAATACCATGTTACGATCGCGATGACGCCAATTCCGATAAGGCCCATCTGCCATAGATCGGAGACCGGCACCGCCAGAATGCTCCCGAAGAGGTAGCTCATCAGATCGACGTTGTACCCCGGCGTCAGATCAAGCAGGATCACACCCGCCGCCATCCCGACCGCCCAGATCACCCCGACCATGGCGTCCGCCCGGTGCTTGGCCTTCAGGGTGACGGCGGCCATGGCTCCGGCCGCCAGAAGCGAGAACCCGGTCGTGCCGGCCACGTAGGGCCACCCCATGAAAAACGCAAGCCCGATCCCGCCATAGGCGGCGTGGGCGATGCCTCCGGCTAGAAACACGATGCGATTCACGACCACCAAGGTCCCGATCACACCGCACACCAGGCTCACCAGGATTCCCGCCACTAGGGCGTTGCGCATGAACTCGAGCTGCAGCGCTTCAATCATCTCGCTGGTCCTCGTGTCGGCAGAGCACCCGATGAGGGATCCCATGGGCCACCAAGTCCACCGGGCAGCGATAAGCCGCATCCAGCATTTCCTGGGTGATCTCACCCGATCCGTGGTAATGCAAGTCGCGGTTGACACAGGCCACGGATTTGACGTGGCTGGAGAGAATCATCATGTCGTGGCTCACCGCCACGATGGTGACCGTCTGGTTCAACTCGGCCAGTGCTTCGTAGAAATCCCCGCGGCTCTGGGCGTCGATGCTGGCCATCGCCTCGTCCAGAAATAGCACTTCAGGCCCGGAGACGAGCGCTCGGGCGATGAACACCCGCTGCAGCTGACCGCCGGACAGATCACCGATTCTGCGGTCGCGGAGCGCCCAGACCCCCAGCCGCTCCAACGCTGCTTGCGCCGCCAGCCGGTCCTGTCGGCTGTGCCGCGACCAACCGCTGCTGGTCCGTAAGCGGCCCATCAGGACCACGTCCAGGACCGAGACCGGAAACGTCTTGTTGATGTGCACATTCTGGGGAACGTAGCCCATTCGGTGAACCGCCTTCCGCGGCGACCGGCCGAAGACACTCAATGTCCCGCGGTTGGGCTCAAGCAGCCCCAGCATCAGCTTGAGCAGCGTCGTCTTGCCTCCGCCATTGGGGCCGATGACCACCAGAAAATCGCCCCGCTCCACTTTCAGGTCGACGTCCTGGAGAACCGGGTGCCCGTTGAAGGCGAACCAGACCCCCTGGACGTCAATGATGATCTCGGCCATAACGGCTCCAGCACTCAAATGGACTCGTCGGTATTGAGGACAGCTGCATCATGATCCTGGAACAAACCGGCGCCGCAGTAGCCGGCCGGCGGGGCGACCGAGGCAGGAATGCGCTTCATGGAAAAGCCGCCTTGAATTTTCGACCGACCGCACGCAGGTTCTCCGCCCATTCCCCGGCCAGCGGGTCGGCAACCACCACCTGGCCCCGGATCTCCCGGGCCACCATCTCGGCGTTCTTCACGGAGAACTGCGGCTGAACGAACACCACCTTGATGCCGTGCTCCCTGGCGTGTCGGATCAACTCCTTCAGCTGGGCCGGCTTGGGCTCCTTGCCCTCGATTTCGATGGGCACTTGTTCCAATCCATACGCGCCGGCAAAATAGCCCCAGGAGGGGTGAAAAACCATAAACCGAGCGCCCGGACTGGCGGCGAACATCGACTTCAGCTCGGCGTCAAGGTCCTCGATCTCCCGAAGGAATGCAGTGAGGTTTTCTACATAACGCGTCCGGTTGGCGGAATCAACCGCGACCAGCGCATCGGCGATGTGCTGCGCTTGGGCCTTCACCAATGGCGGCGACAGCCACACGTGAGGGTCCGGCGTGCCGGCGGAGTGATGAGGGTTCGCCTTGCCTGGGATCGGAGCGTGGCCTTTCTTTTCGGGTGAAGCCAAGTGGCCCTGGTCATTCTCATGACGGTGGTGGGCTGCGAGAATCATCTTTTCGATGCCCGCGTCGGTGTGAACGACCCGCATCCCGGGGCTGGTTGCAGCGATCCGCTTCATCCACGCCTTTTCGAAATCGATCCCCACCCCAAAATAAACGTCGGCCTTGGCCAACTCGGCCATCTGCCGGGGTTTGGGCTCATAGGTGTGCGGATCAGCCCCCGGCGGCACCAGAACGGAGACATCCACGAGATCCCCTCCGATTTTCTGAACGAAGTATTGTTGAGGAGTGATGCTGACAAAGGCCTTTAGTTTGGCAGCCTGTATAGGTGAACCTGCCAGGAAAAAGCAGACCATGAAAAAAGTTGGACAGCCAAATCGTCTCATGAACCTACTCCCTTCGATAATCAAGCAACTTGATTGCGCATAAAAATTTCGATGTGGTCTTGGTCGTAGATCACGATGGCGGGATGTCGTCAGTCTGGTATTAACAAATATATTAAATAAAGTCGGTTTTTTTTACCATAATTCAAATGGAATATGAATCTGTCGGTCGCAAGCCAAGTTAATGCAACTATGTTGCATAAAAGACGCTGCGTCAAGGCTTTTTAGAAACTGCGAATTGCCTACCCGGGCGAAGCCGCGTCACGGCTTCAGAAGCTTCATCCCGTCGCGAGTGTCCTTGACGATGAAACCCAGCGACTGGATCGCGTCGCGCAGCCGGTCGGATTCGGCCCAGTTTTTGGATTCCCGCGCCCGGCGGCGGGCTTCGACCAGCTGCTGCACCTCGGCCGGCAGCTCCTCGCGTTTGTCAACCTGATCCAGGCTCAGCCCCAGCACCCGGTCGAGTTCAAGGATGGTGGCATGTTTGTCGCTTCGCGGGATATCGCTTTTCAGCATTTCCTGCACCACGGCCATGGCGCGCGGCATGTTCAAGTCGTCGTTGACGGCTTCCCGGAATTTTTCGCCGAATGCCGAACTGACAGCTCCCCCGGTCGTTTCACCGTCATTCGTGAGCTCACGCACCTGATTGCAGAGATGATCGAGGCCGTTCTTGGCCGCCTGAATGGACTCGTCGCTGTACTCCATGGGCTTGCGGTAGTGAGTCAGGAAGGCCGCGAACCGGTAAGCCAGCGGCGGGATGCCGCGTTTGAGGAGGGCATTTTCCAGCGTCAAAAAGTTCTCTTCGCTCTTGGCCATTTTCTTGCCGCCCTGAATGTTGAGAAAGGCCCCGTGCATCCAAAAATTGAAGAACTTACGGCCGGTGGCCGCCTCGGACTGGGCGATTTCGTTGGTGTGGTGGATGTCGATGTGGTCGATCCCGCCGCAGTGGATGTCGAGCTGATCCCCGAGAAACTTCATGCTCATGGCGGAGCACTCGATGTGCCATCCAGGAAATCCGACCCCCCAGGGGGAATCCCATTCCATCTGGCGCCAGGCGCCGGGCGGAGAAAATTTCCACAAGGCAAAATCCGTCGCGTTGCGTTTCTCCGGGTTCTTTTCCACCCGGGCTCCTTCTTGCAGAG
>Ga0105105_10000298_pt1 | contig 23028 bp, 21 predicted proteins | sample PPLLaktember2015_4_FD_79108 | JGI IMG/M metagenome (GOLD analysis project Ga0105105, IMG submission 79108) | Freshwater sediment microbial communities from Prairie Pothole Lake near Jamestown, North Dakota, USA - PPLs Lake P8 Core (1) Depth... | ecosystem: Environmental > Aquatic > Freshwater >...
ACTTCTTCATCTGCTGTCCGAGGCGGATCCTATAATGTCATCTTTTTAGACGAATTCGCATTCATTCCGAATCACATTGCCGATGACTTCTTTGCCTCTGTTTATCCTACTATTTCTTCTGGTCAAAGCACGAAGGTAATTATTGTTTCTACTCCTCGCGGTATGAATCACTTCTACCGTATGTGGCACGACTCTGAAAGAGGTAAGAATGAATATGTGCCCACAGATGTCCATTGGTCTGAGGTTCCTGGTAGAGATGAAAAATGGAAAGAGCAGACAATTGCAAACACCTCAGAACAACAGTTTAAAGTTGAGTTCGAATGTGAATTTTTAGGGTCTGTTAATACACTTATAAATTCATCAATATTAAAAAACTTAGTTTACGATGATCCAATAAAAAGAAATAAAGGATTAGATATTTACGAAAAACCAAAAGAAGATCATAATTATTTAATGACAGTAGACGTTGCCAGAGGAATTGGTAACGATTATTCGGCATTTATTGTTTTTGATATTACAGAATTCCCATATCGTCAAGTTGCAAAGTATAAAAATAATGAAATCAAACCAATGTTGTTCCCAAGCATAATATATGAAGTTGCTAAAGGATATAATGATGCTTGGTTATTGGTAGAAGTTAATGACATTGGAGATCAGGTAGCAAATATTTTACATTTTGATTTAGAATATGATAATGTTTTAATGTGTGCCATGAAAGGGAGAGCAGGGCAAATAGTTGGATCTGGATTTAGTGGAAAAAAATCTCAACTTGGCGTAAGAATGACATCTTCGGTTAAAAAATTAGGATGTTCAAATTTAAAGACTTTATTGGAAGATAATAAATTACTGGTAAATGATTATGATATAATTAGTGAATTGACAACATTTGTACAGAAACACAATTCTTTTGAAGCAGAAGAAGGATGTAATGATGATCTTGCAATGTGCTTAGTTATATTCTCTTGGTTGGTTGCGCAGACTTATTTCAAGGAAATGACTAACAATGATGTTAGAAAAAGAATTTATGAGGAACAAAAAAACCAAATTGAGCAAGATATGTCTCCTTTTGGATTTATTCTTGATGGATTAGATGAAATGGAATCCTTTGTTGAGAAATCAACTGGAGATAGATGGATGATGGCATCATCAGAAAATCAAACTGATTCCTTAGAAATTTGGAACGTTGATGAGTATGGAGATCGGTCTTATATGTGGGATTATGGATAGTTGTTAAGTAATAGGAATTTATAAATACTTTTAGATAATTCTGGATAGTACGGAGAATAAAGATGCCGCTAAATTTAGCATCTCCTGGAATTGTAATTAGGGAAGTCGATTTAACAGCAGGTAGAATAGATCCAGTTTCAGCTTCAACAGCTGCTATTGTTGCTCCTTTTGAAAAAGGACCAGTTGATCTTCCTCAAGTTATTGAGACTGAAAATGATTTATTAAGAACTTTTGGTGGACCAAAGTCTATAGACAAACATTTTGAGCATTGGATGGTAGCATCATCATATTTGGCTTATGGTGGAACTTTACTTGTATCTAGAGCAAACGATACCAATTTAAAGAATTCTTGGGTTGGAACAGGATCCACACCAACGATCAAAAGCGATGAGCATTATAATCAATTAGGTTATGATGAAAATACGATTACTGGTGTAACTTTTGCATCAAGAAATCCAGGATCTTGGGCAAATGGAATTAAAGTTGCTATTATTGATGCTAAAGCAGATCAAATTTTAACTGGTATAACAACAACATCAATTCAGGTTGGTTATGGAGTTACACAAGCAATTTCTTCAGTATTAGCTGGGTCGGGAACCACTTCAGTTTTAACTGGATATTTAAAAGGAATTGTTTCCGAAATTGGAAATGGTACAATTTCTACAAAACTAATTAGTCATGTTTCTGCAGCAGGAACTGAAACTGCAGTAGATTATCAACCAAATGGAGTTTATGCATTTTCTGGGACAGGAAACGTTGCAATTCACACAAACGGTCAATCAACATCATTTCTAACTACTTCATATACTGGCGAATTAGATTGGTTTGAACAACAATCAATAACCCTTTCAAATGGATCTATTGATTGGGATACAATTGCAAGTCGCCCATCAACATCTCAGTATTCCCAATCAAGATCTTCAAGATTTGATGAGTTGCATGTTGTTGTTATTGATGACACTGGTTCTATCACTGGAAATGCCGGAACAATTTTAGAAAAGCATTTATCTCTATCAAAAGCAAAAGATGCTGAATTTTCTGTAGGTAGTCCATCATACTGGAGAAAATATCTTTACAATTCATCTGCTTATATTTTTGGCGGATCGCAACCATCTGGAATTGTAACAACTGGATTTAGTGCAAGCGGAAGTTCTACTTTTACATTAAGTGGAGATACTGGTTGGGATCAAGATACTCAAAATATTGTTTTTGCTGGAGCAGGTTCTAACACCTACACACTAGGATCTGGGCGCAATTACGATGGAGGATTGGAAATTGATACTGTCGGAGCATTATCTTGTGGTTTAGATGATATTGTAAGTGGATATAATATATTTGAAAATACTGAAGAATATGGCGTTGATTTTGTCTTGATGGGATCTGCAAATTATCCAAAAGAGCAAGCACAAGCTCTTGCGAATAAGTGTATTGCAGTTGCAGAATCTAGAAAAGATGCTGTAGCATTTATTTCTCCATATAGACAAGCATTTTTAATTGACAATACTGTAGGAACAGTCACTATTAATAGTGAAGATACGATTACAGAAAATCTGATTAGTTTTTATTCTTCTATAACATCAACAACATATGCTGTGTTTGATAGTGGTTACAAGTATATGTTTGATAGATTTAACAATACTTTCAGATATGTTCCACTAAATGGTGACATTGCTGGAACTTGTGCAAGAAATGATATTAATCAGTTCCCATGGTTCTCACCTGCAGGAACATCAAGAGGAGCAATTTTAAATGCAGTTAAACTTGCATATAATCCAGGAAAAGTTCAAAGAGATAGACTCTACTCAAATAGAATTAATCCCGTAATTTTCTCACCAGGATCCGGAATTATTCTTTTTGGCGATAAAACTGGATACGGCAAATCATCTGCCTTTGATCGTATTAATGTTCGTAGACTCTTTATCTACCTTGAAAATGCAATATCTGCAGCTGCTAAAGATCAACTATTTGAATTTAACGATGAAATTACAAGAACTAACTTTGTAAATATCATTGAACCATTCTTACGTGATGTTCAATCCAAGAGAGGAATTTTTGATTATATCGTTGTTTGTGACGAAACAAACAACACTGCTGCTGTAATTGATAATAATGAATTTGTTGCTGATATTTATATTAAACCTGCAAGATCTATTAACTTTATAGGTCTAACATTTGTTGCAACCAGAACTGGTGTTGCTTTTGAAGAAGTAATCGGAAACGTTTAATTAATTAAGAGGTTTTAACAATCATGGCAACTAGGAATCAAATTAATCCACCACCACTAAGAAAGATTACTGACTTTAAGAGTAAGTTAACCGGTGGTGGAGCTCGCGCAAATCTCTTTGAAGTTGTTTTATCATTTCCAGATGCAGCACAACCTTCTCAGGCAGTTCTTGACAAATCAAGATTTTTAGTTAAATCTGCCAATTTACCAGCTTCTAATGTTACTCCAATTTCTGTTCCTTTTAGAGGAAGAGAATTAAAGGTAGCAGGAGATAGAACTTTTGATACATGGTCAATCACTGTCATCAATGACACTGATTTCTCAATTCGTTCAGCTTTTGAAAGATGGATGAATGTAATCAACAGAGTTTCTGATAATACTGGTTTAACAGATCCTGGAACTTATCAGTCTGATGCTTTTGTTTATCAGTTAGATCGTAATGGAGGAACATTGAGAACATATCATATGTACGACTTATTCCCAACTCAAGTATCTGCAATTGAACTTTCATATGATGCTCAGGGAATTGAAGAGTTCAGTGTTGAACTTCAGGTTCTTTGGTGGGAAGCAGTTAAAGGTTCTGTTGGTGGGGAAGATATTAACTAATAAATAGATAAATAACGCATTAAAATTATAATATGGCAAAACTTTTTGGTTTTTCTATTGATGATAATAAAGATAAATCTCCCTCTATAATTTCCCCCGTTCCTCAAACTAATGAGGACGGGGTTGATAACTATATAGCAAGTGGATTTTATGGTCAATACCTAGACATAGAAGGAGTTTATCGCTCAGAACATGATTTAATCAAAAGATATAGGGAGATGGCAATTCACCCAGAGTGTGACAATGCCATTGAAGATGTTGTAAACGAAGCCATTGTTAGTGATTTATATGATTCTCCGGTAGAAATTGAACTCTCTAGTGTAAATGCTAGCGATAAAATTAAAAAAATTATCAGAGAAGAATTTAAGTATATCAAAGAAATTCTTGATTTTGATAAAAAATGTCACGAAATTTTCAGAAATTGGTATATTGATGGAAGAATTTATTATCTAAAAGTTATTGATATTAAAAAACCAGAAGAAGGGATCAAAGAACTGAGATATATTGATCCTATGAAAATGAGATATATTAGACAAGAAAAAAAAGCAAATAAAAAGGAAGTCTTTAATTATATGAAATCGGGAGAAACGCAAAAAGCGTTTTATCCAGAAATTGAAGAATATTTTATGTATACTCCAGTTCCAAATTATCCAACAGGAATGATTTCGGGTGCTGGGAGTCAAAAATCAATTAAAATTGCCAAAGATTCAATATCATATATAAATTCTGGTCTGGTAGATAGAAATAAAGGATCAGTTTTATCCTACTTACATAAAGCTATCAAAGCACTCAATCAACTTCGCATGATTGAGGATTCTCTTGTTATTTACAGACTTTCAAGAGCACCGGAAAGAAGAATTTTTTATATTGACGTCGGCAATCTTCCCAAAGTAAAAGCAGAACAATATCTTAAAGAAGTGATGTCTCGCTATCGTAATAAACTTGTTTATGATGCAAATACTGGTGAAGTTCGTGATGATCGCAAGTATATGTCAATGATGGAAGATTTTTGGCTTCCAAGAAGAGAAGGTGGTAGGGGTACGGAGATTACAACTCTCCCTGGTGGTCAAAATTTGGGAGAACTTTCTGATGTTGAGTACTTTCAGAAAAAACTTTATAGAGCACTTGGAGTTCCAGAATCTAGAATCGCCAGTGATGGTGGTTTTAATCTTGGAAGATCATCTGAAATTTTAAGAGATGAATTAAAGTTTGCAAAATTTGTAGGGAGATTAAGAAAAAGATTTGCAAATTTATTTACCGATATTCTCAAAACACAACTGATTTTAAAGAATGTAGTTACACCGGAAGATTGGGAACAAATTAGTGATCATATTCAATATGATTTTTTATATGATAATCAATTTGCAGAATTAAAGGAATCAGAATTATTAAATAATAGAATATCAACTCTTGCATCAATAGAACCATATATTGGAAAATATTATTCTGCCCAATATGTAAGATCTAAGATTTTAAGACAAACAGATACCGAAATGATTGAGATTGATGAACAAATTGAAAGGGAAATTAGAGAGGGAATTATCCCAGATCCATCAACAATTGATCCTGTAACTGGACAACCATTACCACAAACAGATCAAGGATTAGATCAAGAAATGATGGGTCTTGGTCAACCACAAGAAGATCCAAATCTCGATCAACAATCTCAAATTACAGATGCTCAAATGCAAAAAGATGCTAAAAAGGCAGAGATATAAATAAAATATAGATATATAAAATTACTTTTATGGAAGATATTATCGATTTAGTGGCAACTGATGCTTCTCCATCTGAAATTAGTAATGCTATCAAATCTGCATTATTTTCTAAAGCTGGAGAAAAAATAGAGGGTTTAAAACCAGAAGTGGCAGCATCTTTATTTTCTAATGATTATAGTGAATATGATGATGAGTCTGATGTTGAAAACAATTATCAAGAAGAGGAATAATGGCCAATAGAATTAAAGTTCTTGGAGTGGAAGGAGCACTTCCAACTACAACTGGAACTGCTACAAGTTTTACTTCAGCGACAGTTGTTCGTTTAGTTAATACATCAGCATCCACAGAATATCTAGTTACAGTAGTTGAAACACAAGGTGGAACTGTTATTGGTTCATTTACTTTACCTAGATTACAAACTGAACTATTAGAAAAATTACCATCACATTGTGTATATGCAGCCAATGCTGCTGTTTTGGGAGCAAAAGTAGGATTTACAAACTAAACAAATGAAACTCATCACAGAAGAAATTCAAAAGGTAGAATTTATTACCGAAGGAAAAGGTTCTCAAAAGAAAATGTATATTGAAGGGGTATTCCTTCAAGGAGACATTTGTAACCGTAACGGAAGAATGTATCCTATGGATACTCTTTCTCGTGAGGTAAAGAGATATACCGAATCATTTATCCATAAAGGTCGTGCTCTTGGTGAACTTGGACACCCAGATGGACCAACAGTAAATCTTGATCGTGTTTCTCATAAAATTGTTTCCCTTACTTGTGAGGGAACTAATTTTAGAGGTAAGGCACAACTTCTAGAAACCCCAATGGGTAAGATTGCAAAATCTCTTATTGGGGAGGGTGTTTGCTTAGGAGTTTCTTCTCGTGGTGTTGGTTCATTAAAAATGACCAACGAAGGTCATAAAATTGTTGGCGAAGATTTTATGCTAGCAACCGCCGCTGATATCGTTGCCGACCCTTCTGCCCCTGATGCTTTTGTTCAGGGAATTATGGAAGGTAAAGAGTGGGTTTGGGAAGGAGGAATTCTTCGCGAAAAACTTGCAGAATCCACAAAGCATAGAATCAATACTTTAATTGATCAAAGAAAACTTGAAGAGCATAAATTAAATCTCTTCAATGAATTTCTTTCAAATTTATAATTTAATAAATAAATATAGATTATATACAAAGAATCTAAAAACAAAATGTCCGTTGGTAGAAATTTACAAGAAATGGAAAACGTAGTAACCAAAGGGGCTGCACCTGCCGAACCAATGCAAAAATTAACCACAGGAATTCCTGCTGGTCAGACTGGTGGTTGGGAAGATTTAGGTGGTCCTACTGTAGATAATTATCGTCCAGATGACGATTCCGCAAAACTTAAGGATCCAGCAGCAATTCTTGCCCAAGTAAGAGATGTTGTTAATGCCAAAGCTGCCGCTGCAGAACCTATGAAAACTATGGCTAATGAAGAAGTTGAAGATGACGAAGATTTAGTCGACGAAGAAGAAGTCGTTGAAGATGAGGAAGTAGTCGCTGAGGCTGCAGACGAAGACAACGAAGACGACGAAGACGACGAAGAAGACGACGAAGACGGCGACGAAGACGCACCACACGGTAATGGTAAGAATAAGAAAAAGAAAAAAGTAGAAGAAGAGTTTGACATCGAAGAAGATGTTACTGCTCTTCTAGAAGGTGAAGATCTTTCTGAGGAATTCCAAGAGAAAGCACGCACTATCTTTGAAGCAGCAATCAGAACTAAAGTTTCGGAGATCAAAGAAAGTCTTCAAGAAGCTTATGAATCTGCTCTTTTAGAAGAAATCGAAGTAATTAAAGAAAATCTTACTGAGCGTGTTGATGCATACCTTGAGTATGTTGCTGATGAGTGGATTCAAGAAAATGCACTCGCAGTTGAACACGGTCTCAAGACTGAAATGACCGAATCATTCCTTGAAGGAATGAGAGGTCTTTTTGAAGATCATTATGTAACAATCCCTGAAGATAGATATGATGTCATCGAGAGCATGGTAGATAAACTTGATGAAATGGAAGAAAAACTCAACGAGCAAATCGAAAGAAATGTTGCTCTAAATAGAAGATTAGCAGAGTCAGTTGCTGATGTAATCTTTGCTGACATCTCTGAGGGTCTAGCACTTTCTCAGAAAGATAAACTCGCTTCTCTTGCCGAAAATGTTGAGTTTGATGGTGAAGAAAACTATCGTGAGAAACTGGTAACTCTGAGGGAGTCTTATTTCCCAACCAGATCAACTGGTACTCAAAGAACTGAATCAGAGACATTATCAGAAGGCGTAGACATTCAAAATGAACAACCTGTTGTTACTGACAGAATGGCAGCTTATCTGAACACTCTGGGAAGAGTTTCTAAAAAGTGATTTTTAAATCATAAATACTCAAACTAACAATTTTTTAAAGAGGTAAATTCAAATGCAAATGTTCAATGCAGAACAACTGCAGGAGAAGTGGGCACCTATCCTAGATTACGAAGGGATGGATCCAATTAGAGATTCACATCGTAGATCGGTGACTGCTATCCTGTTAGAAAACCAAGAAAGAGAACTTCGTGAAGAGCGCGAGTTCCTCTATGAAGGTCCAAACATCAACACTGGTTCTTCCGGATCTATCGCAGGTTTCAGTGGTGGTGCTAGTGCTCCTGTTGCAGGTTTCGATCCTGTTCTAATCTCATTGATCCGCCGCTCAATGCCCAACCTGGTCGCTTATGACCTTGCTGGCGTTCAACCAATGAATGGTCCTACTGGACTCATCTTTGCGATGCGTTCTAAGTATGGCACACAAGGTGGTGCAGAAGCTCTGTTCGACGAAGTAGATTCTGCATGGTCGGCACAGGATGATGACCGCAATGCAATTCTTGGAAGCGGATATGTTTCTGGTTCCGATGGTGCTAGCGTTGGTCTTGGTACTACCGCCCAAGGTGGTTCAAACCCAGGTCTTCTAAGCCCAGATTCAAACTCCACCCAGGCTGCGTATAACGTTGGTCAGGGCATGGACACTGATAATGCTGAAGGACTCGGTTATAATAATGATGAATTTAATCAGATGGCTTTCTCAATCGAGAAAGTTACTGTTACTGCAAAGTCAAGAGCTCTGAAAGCTGAGTACTCATTAGAACTCGCTCAAGACCTTAAGGCAATTCATGGTCTGAATGCTGAAGCGGAATTAGCAAACATCCTCTCAACTGAGATTCTTGCCGAAATCAACCGCGAAGTTATTCGTACCATCTATAAGGTTGCAGAATCAGGTGCTCAGCACAACGTTGCTACTGCTGGTAGATTTGACCTTGATGTTGACTCCAACGGACGTTGGTCAGTTGAGAAGTTCAAGGGTCTTATCTTCCAAATCGAGCGCGATGCTAACGCAATCGCAACCAGAACTCGTAGAGGAAAGGGTAATATGATCCTCTGCTCTGCTGACGTTGCTTCGGCACTCACCATGGCAGGTGTTCTTGATTACACCCCTGCACTTAATGCTAACCTTCAGGTTGATGACACTGGTAACACTTTCGCAGGTGTTCTCCAAGGTAAGTATCGCGTATACATTGACCCATATTCGGGTGGTTCTAACCCCAACTCTGGCGGTGGTCAATATTACGTTGTTGGTTATAAGGGTTCTTCTCCTTATGACGCAGGTCTCTTCTACTGCCCATACGTACCTCTCCAGATGGTACGTGCCGTTGGTCAAGATTCCTTCCAACCACGTATTGGATTCAAGACTCGTTATGGTCTTGTTGCTAACCCATTCGCTGAGGGTACAACTGCTGGTCTGGGTCGCCTCAGAGTTAATAGCAACCGCTACTACAGAAGAGTACAGGTCCTCAATCTTATGTGATCTCGATTCACATATCTATCAGAGGGTCTTCGGACCCTCTTTTTTTATCTAAATAAAAATAAAAAGAATGAAGACTTTTAAGGAGTTTATATCCGAGGCATTACCTTTTGGGGCAATAGTTTCAACTAGTTCCTATGGTCCTGGATTGTATGGAAATCCAACTGCGTCTGGAGCAAAATTAACTCCAACAACTAGAGGAGTTGCACATAAAACTTTACCTCTTGGAAGTCAGGTAAGAATTACAGATCCAAAAACAAAAAAATCAATAACTGCCCCTGTTGTTGATAGAGGTCCATATCACGGAAATCGCCAATACGATTTAACAACACAAACTACAAAAGATCTTGGATATAAAGATTATAAACAGTTTGGTGTTAGAGATCTTGATGTAACACCAGTAAAACCAAAACCAAAAGTACCCGATTTGGGCGTAAAAGTTAATATGAGTATTCCAAAAGTTGTTAAGACTAAGAAAAAATAATGGCAAGCGCATATTCTAATCAGATCCAAAATAGAAATTACCTTTCCCCAGTTGGGTTTAAATTTATATTAGCAAAAGCACCAAAGGCAGTATTCTTTTGCAACTCTGCAAAAATTCCCGAAATTAGTTTAGATTTGGCAAGACAACCAAACTATCTAAAAGATATTGATATTCCTGGAGAAAAATTAACTTATGGTGATTTGACACTTAAGTTTTTGGTTGATGAGAATATGGAAAATTATATGTCCATCCATAACTGGTTAACTGGTCTTGGATATCCGGAAACAACTGAGCAATATAAAAATTTAATTACAAATGATTTTGGTCAGCAAGATATTAAGGAAGGATTTAGTGATGGATCTCTTTCAATTTTAAATAGTAATTATCAAGAAATTGCAAAAGTTAATTTTAAAGATTTATTTCCATATTCATTAACTTCTTTAGATTTTGATGCTACGATGTCTGATATTCAGTACTTTACAGCAGAAGCATCTTTCAAGTATACTGTATACAATATCCTAGGAAAAAACAATAAACCATTATGAATCTTGATGAAATCCAGGAAATGTGGCAGAGAGATTCTGTCATGGATCCTGACAACTTGCATGATGAATCTTTAAAAATTCCACAACTCCACGCAAAGTATTATACAATTTACAATACAATCACCCTTCTTCGAGAAAAAGCAAGAGAAACCTATAACAGAGTTAAGTTAGAACGCTATAACTACTACACAGGAAAGGCACCAGCAGAGGTGTACGTAGAAGAACCGTTTCCGTATAAAGTTAGAGAAAAAGATGCCTTACAGAGGCATATGGATGCAGATGAGAAACTTTCAAAAATTGAAATGAAAATTCGTTACTACGATATTATGCTTAAGTTCCTTGAGGAAGTTATTAAAACAATTTCTAATAGAACGTTTCAAATCAAAAATGCAGTGGAATGGCATCGGTTCCAGGCAGGATTTAATTAAGACAATAAATACTCATAAGCAATATTATGAGTATATGTCTCATTTGATTATATCAAAAAAGAATGAAGTGTATCTTCAAGTAAAAGCAGAACCTCACATTTACTACGAACTAGCAGATCAGTTCACATTTGAGGTTCCGAATGCTAAATTTAGTCCCCAGTTTCGTAACAAATACTGGGACGGAAAAATTCGCTTATTTAATACGCAAACTGGTGAAATCTATGTTGGTTTATTAGATAAACTTATAAGATTTTGCGAAAACCATAATTATACCTACGAATTTATTGATAATAAATTCTATGGTCTTCCTTTTGAGGTAAACAAAAACATCTCAAAAGAAGGTGTAAATGATTATATAAATTCTATTTGCAAGTATTCTCCTCGGGATTACCAAGTTGAGGGAGTATACGACGCTTTAAGACATAATAGAAAGTTGCTGATATCTCCAACTGCTTCTGGAAAGTCGTTGATGATATATTCAATTGTGAGATATTACGTTGAGAAAGGACAAAATACTCTGATAGTCGTTCCGACGACATCCCTTGTAGAGCAGATGTATAAAGACTTTGCAGATTATGGATGGGATGTGGGTTCATTTTGCCACAAGATATATGCTGGAAAAGAAAGAGAAACAGACTCTCAGGTGATCATTACAACCTGGCAGTCCATCTACAAACTTCCTCGTCAATACTTTTCAAGATTTAATGTGGTTGTAGGAGATGAAGCACACCAGTTCAAGTCTAAGTCATTAGTATCTATAATGACAAAACTTTCTGATGCAAAATATCGTTATGGTTTTACTGGAACTTTAGATGGATCTCAAACTCATAAATGGGTTCTAGAAGGTTTATTTGGTCCTTCTTATAAAATTATTCGCACTGATGAGTTAATGCAAAAAGGTCATGTTGCGAAACTTGATATTAATATTCTACTACTAAAGCATCCACCAAATAAATTTGAAACTTTTGAAGATGAAGTTCAGTATATTATTAATCATGAAAAACGAAATAAGTTCATAAGAAACCTTGCCTTAGATCTTAAAGGTAATACACTGATTCTTTTTTCCAGAGTAGAAGGACATGGACAACCTTTATACGATCTCATAAATAATAAAAAATCTGATCATCGTCATATTTTTTTCGTTCATGGAGGAGTGGATACTGAAGACAGAGAAAAAGTTAGAGAAATTACTGAAAAAGAAAATGATGCAATTATTGTGGCATCGTATGGAACATTTAGTACAGGAATTAACATTAAGAATTTACATAACGTTATTTTTGCTTCACCTTCAAAGTCTAGAGTCCGCAATTTACAATCCATCGGACGAGTACTCAGAAAAGGTAATAATAAAGTGAAAGCAACTTTATATGATATTGCTGATGATATCAGTTATAAGTCAAGAAAAAATTATACTTTAAATCATTTAATTGAAAGAATAAAAATTTATAATGAAGAAAATTTTAATTACGATATTGTAAACATACCAATTAAAAACTGATGGGAGAGGAATTCTACAGCGCAATAAAATTAGTTTCTGGTGAAGAAATATTTTCTTTAATTTACATTGATGAGAATGAAGGAGATCCTGTCGTTGTACTACAAGATCCAGTAATTATCAAAGTTACAAATAATCAAACTGGTACATACGTTAAAATTAAACCTTGGATGGAAATCCCTCAAGATGACATTTATATTATAAAGTTGGATAAAATAATAACAATGACAGAAGTTAAAGATTCTAATACAATCTTACTCTATCAACGATACTTAAATGATGACGAAGAAATCTACGACAGTGGTAGGGTAAAAATATCAGACAAGATGGGTTATGTATCTTCAGTAGAAGATGCTCGTAAGAATCTTGAAGATCTCTATAAAGATAATAGTAATAAAAGTAACTAAGCTACAGTGTCATCTTCATCCTTAGCAAAGCGATTCTACCTATATTCGGAGGTTTTGTCAAGCCTCTAAGAAGTGTGTTATAATTGATATAAAGTTTATTAATAAAAAGAGACCGATGTTATGTCCAAGAAAAAACCTGAACATTATGTAAATAACAAAGAGTTATTGGATGCTCTTATAATTTATAGGGAAAGAGTAGAAAAAGATTTTTTTAGTAAAAATTCTAGAAACCCTACAAGAGAAGATAGATCAAAGCATTGGCAAGGTAAACCTCCAATTCCAAATTATCTCGGAGAATGTTTTCTAAAGATTGCGACTCATTTATCTTATAAACCAAACTTTGTAAATTATATGTTCCGTGAAGATATGATTTCTGACGGAATTGAAAATTGTGTTCAGTATATTCATAACTTTGATCCAGAAAAATCTAAAAATCCTTTTGCTTACTTCACTCAAATTATTCATTACGCATTTTTGAGAAGAATTCAAAAAGAGAAAAAGCAGTTGGATATTAAAACCAAAATTATTGAGAAATCAGGTTTTGATGAAGTGATGATGGTTGATGACAGCTTGCTTTCTGGGCATAGTTCGGAGTATAATAGTATTAAAGACGCCATCCAATACCGCAATAAATGAAGGTAGCAATCATCACCGATACTCATTATGGTGCTCGAAAGGGTTCTAAGTATCTTCACGATTATTTTGAACTGTTTTATAAGAATGTATTTTTCCCTTCTCTTAAAGAAAACAACGTAAACACTGTTATTCATATGGGAGATGCCTTTGATAGCCGTAAATCTATTGATTATCAAAGTCTTGAGTGGTCGAAACGGGTTGTATTTGATCCTCTTAAAAAATATAATGTGCATATGATTATTGGTAATCATGATACTTATTATAAGAATACCAATAATGTAAATTCCCCAGAACTACTTCTTCAAACATATTCTAATGTTAAGACTTATAGTGATTCTACAGAAGTTAATATTGGTGGTTTGAATATTTTATTAATACCTTGGATTAATCAAGAAAATGAAGCAAAAACTTTAAAAATGATTGGAGAATCCAAAAGCAAATGTGCCATGGGGCATCTTGAATTTCAGGGATTTAGAGTTAATCGTCAACTAGTGATGGAACATGGATTGGATTCGGCTATTTTTAAAAACTTCACGAAAGTATTTTCTGGTCATTACCATACTCGTTCTGATAATGGACGTATTTTCTATCTTGGTAATCCTTACGAGATGTACTGGACCGATGTAAACGACACTCGTGGTTTTCATATTTTTGATACCGAAACATTAGAGCATACTCCAATTAATAATCCATATAAATTATTCTATAACATTTATTATGAAGATACTCCCTATCAAATGTTTGATCCAACCGAGTATCATCAAAAAATTGTTAAAGTAATTGTTCGTAAAAAATCTAAACCAAAAGATTTTGAAAAATTTATTGATAAACTTTATAGTATTGGAATTCAAGAATTAAAAATTATTGAAAATTTTGAAGTTCGGGAAAGTGAAGATTTTAAAGTTGATGAAGACGAAAATACATTATCAGTTTTAAACCGATATATTGATGACTCCGAATTTAATTTTGATAAAAGTATCATAAAAAATATTCTTCAGGATCTTTATCAACAAGCATCGCAAATAGAGTAAAATGTTTCTTCTAACTCTTAAAGGTAAAAAAGACGATGGGGCATATGCTGTTCAGGACCAATATGGTCATAAAGTTTTATTTCTTTTTGAAGAAGAGGATGATGCTACTCGTTATGCTATGATGATTGAAGATCAAGAAGATCAAGAAATGGATGTTATTGAAGTTGATGACGAACTTGCTATAAAAACTTGTAAACTTTACAATTACAAGTATGCTGTAATTACTCCTGATGATATTGTAATTCCTCCGAAAAATGTTAGTATTTCATAAGATTAAATATAAGAATTTTTTAAGTTCTGGTAATCAATTTACTGAGATTGATTTTAAAAAAAATAATACGAACTTAATAATTGGAACAAATGGGGCAGGTAAATCCACTATGCTGGATGCTCTTACTTTTGTTCTCTTTAATAAAAGTTTTAGGGGAATTACAAAACCTCAACTTATTAATAGCACTAATGAAAGAGATTGTGTAGTTGAAATAGAATTTTCTGTTAATAGTAAAAATTATTTGGTTAGGAGAGGAATTAAACCAAGTATTTTTGATATTGAAGTTAATGGCGTATCTCTTCATAAAGAGTCGGATGATCGTGCAAATCAAAAAATTCTAGAAGAAAATATTTTAAAAGTAAATTACAAATCTTTTACTCAGATTGTAATTCTTGGTAGTAGTAATTTTGTTCCTTTTATGCAACTCACTTCTTCAAATCGCCGGGAAGTGATTGAAGATCTTTTAGATATCCGAATTTTTTCTGCCATGAATTCTTTGGTGAAGGATATGATTAAAGATCAAAAAGATCAAATTAAATCTTTAGAATTAAAAAAAGAAAATATTAAAGATAAAATTGTAATGCAAGAGAGTTTCATTGAAGAACTTGAAAATCGTGGAAATGCCAATATAAATGCCAATAAAGAAAAGATTGCAAATTTAGATGCTGAAATTGGCGTTTACATGACTCATATATCAATAGTTGAGAAAGATCTTTATACTAAAACTAAATTGCAAGAAGAAGTTGTTGGTGCTGGAGATAAACTTTTAAAACTTAATAATCTTAGGGGTAAGTTGTCTCAAAAAGTATTTTCCATTACAAAAGAACATAAGTTCTTTACTGAAAATACGGTATGCCCAACATGCACCCAAACCATTGAAGAAGATTTTCGGTTAAATAGAATTGAAGATGCTCAAAATAAGGCAAAGGATCTCCAGAAAGGATTTCAAGAACTTGAGGAGACTATAAAATTAGAACAAGATAGAGAGCATCAATTTACAGTTCTATCTAAGGAGATCACGAAACTCAATCATGAGATTTCTCAAAACAATACTCGGATATCACTTAACCAGCGACAAATCCGAGATCTTGAAAATGAAATTCAAACAATTACCGAAAACCTTGCAAATAGAAATACTGAGCATGAGAAGTTAGAAGAATTTCGCAATAATCTCCAAAAAACATTCGAAGACCTTTCAGATAAAAAACAACAAATCGTACATTACGATTTTGCCTATTCCTTACTCAAGGATGATGGCGTAAAAACGAAGATTATCAAGAAGTATCTTCCGTTCATAAATCAGCAGGTGAATCGTTATCTTCAGATGATGGATTTTTACATCAACTTCTATCTAGATGAAGAATTCAACGAAACTGTAAAATCACCCATTCACGAAGACTTTTCTTATAGCTCCTTCAGTGAGGGTGAAAAAATGAGAATCGACCTTGCCCTTCTCTTCACTTGGAGAGAAGTTGCTAGAGTCAAAAACTCCGTCAATACTAATCTGCTGATTATGGATGAGGTATTTGATTCTTCACTTGATGGTTTCGGCACTGATGAGTTCCTAAAGATTATCCGTTATGTCATTAAGGATGCTAATATCTTTGTTATTTCTCATAAGTCTGACCTGCATGACAAATTTGAAAGTGTCATAAGGTTTGAGAAGGTCAAAGGATTTTCCCGTATGATGTCCCCATCAATACAAGACTAATGAATACTCCAAACTGGCAACACCACTCTAAAAAGGAGCAAAAGCGAAAACTGAAACCGCAAGCACTCCGACAAGCAAAGGCACGTCGCCAAGCACTTAAAAAGCGTCTCTCACAAAGAGACGCTTCTTTTTTATAAATATTTAAAAATTCTTTATAAAAATGAATTCGAAAGAATTAAATAATATTTGGGAAGCATACACTCAAGTTTATGAAGAAATTGGAGTTAAAGTTCCATCTGGTGCTAGTGATACCGAAGCACTTAAGGGATTTATTCCAAAAGGTGATAAGGTTCATGAAGTTCCAAAGAAAAAATCTACCTTACAAAATGCTGCTTATGAACCAGAAGGAGAATTAGTTGAAGAGCAAGAAACTAATGAAATTTTTAATTATCTGTTAGAATACTTAGTTTCCGAAGGTTATGCTGACACTAATCAGGCAGCTCTTGTTATTATGGCAAATATGAGTGAAGAGTGGAAACAAAATATTGTAGAAGTTTTGGGTGGGCAACCTGGTGATGGGTATATTGGTCATCCAAGATTGGGCATTAAGAATTCATCTGCTCCCCCTAAAAAATCCACTAATATTGCTCCTAAAAATACAGGTCTTGCTGGAAAATTGGGAAATAGGGCATCTGAACTAGAGGGCGCAATAAATAAACTTAGATAATTGGGCAGTTTTTAAACTGGCACACTGGAGGGCCTCATCACCCTCTTTTTTTGTATGATACGTTCATACGCAACAAACCCATGACCGTTCGCCACGAAATCAAATCTCAACTTGCCAAGCTGCTTGCCACAGAAGATCTGGTGGTTGAGCACAAGAAGGTAGAGACTGCCCAATTCAACGTTCACACCCGTGTGCTTACGCTTCCTATGTGGGAGAAGGCAAGCAACACCGTATACGATCTCCTGGTGGGGCATGAGGTGGGACACGCTCTTTACACCCCTGATGAGGATTGGACAATAAACGTAAAGGTTCCTCCACAGTTTGTGAATATTGTGGAAGATGCCCGTATTGAGAAGATGATGAAGCGCCGTTATCCTGGTCTTGCCAAGACTTTCTTTAACGGTTATAAAGAACTTTCTGATGATGATTTTTTCCAACTCAAAGACGATAATCTCGAAACCTATAATCTTGCCGACCGTGTAAACCTTTGGTTTAAGATTGGAAACTATGTTGATATTCCTGTTGAGCGTGGTGAGGAAACTGAAATTGTCAATCTGATTGCTGATAGTGAAACCTTTGCTGATGTTTTGATTGCTGCAGAGGCACTCTATAAGTATTGCAAGCAGAAGCAACAAGAAGAAACTAAAATCCAGATTGATGATCTGCAATCGCAGCAGAGTGGTTCCAATCAACCTGCATCTGATTTTTCTGATCAAGAAGAAGGTGAGAATGATCAACCTGAATCTGAAGGTTCTGAAGGATCACCCTCCAATCAAGACTCTTCTCAACCACAACAAAAATCTTCTCAATCTAATGAAGGCGGTGAAGATAATGAACCTGAAGTGAAGACTATGGATAAACTTGAGGAAGCACTCAAGGAACTGATTGATGGTGATGCATATGAAAATGTATATCTTGAACTTCCTAAACTTGATCTAGATAAAGTTATCGTTCCCAATTCTGAAATTCATGCAAAGTGCAAAGAAAGTTGGGATACTTACCTTACTAATTGTGGGTATACCCACCAAGAAATCTTTGGTGAAGTTGATAAGCAGTTTGTAGAGTTCAAGCGTTCTGCTCAAAAGGAAGTCAACTATCTGGTAAAAGAGTTTGAGTGTCGCAAGGCAGCAGATTCTTATGCTCGTGCTTCAACTGCTCGCACAGGTGTTTTGGATTGCTCTAAACTTCATACCTACAAATATAACGAAGATATCTTCCGCAAAGTGACAACTCTTGCAGATGGTAAGAATCATGGACTAGTGTTTGTTCTGGACTGGTCTGGTTCTATGTGTGATGTAATGCTTGATACCGTCAAGCAACTCTTTAACCTGGTTTGGTTCTGTAAGAAAGTTAGTATTCCCTTTGAGGTTTATGCCTTTACTACGGATTATCCTTTAGTCAAGTATGAAGACGGTAAAGCAAATCTTCGCCAACTTGCTTACAAGAAAAAAGACGGTCTTGTTCAAGTTGGCGAATGGTTCTCTATGATGAATCTTCTTACCAGTAAAGTGAATGGTAAGACTCTTGAGGATCAAATGAAGAACATCTTCTGCCTTGCTGCTTCATTTAATTGTAGGAATTATTCTCGATACCCTATTCCTGTTGGTATGAGTCTTTCTGGAACTCCTCTGAATGAGGCGCTGATTTCCTTGCATCAAATTCTCCCCAAATTCCAAACAGAGAATAAACTTCAGAAGGTTCAGTGCGTTGTTCTAACTGATGGTGAAGCTTGTGCGATTAAGTATCACCGTGAGGTTCAACGCCGTTGGGAACAAGAACCTTTTATGGGAACTGCACATATTGGACCAAATGCTTTTCTTCGTGATCGTAAAACTGGCAATACTTATTCTTTTGATTGTGAGTGGCATGAATTTACTGATGTTATTCTTCGCAATTTGAGGGATTGTTTTACCAACATTAATTTTATCGGAATTCGTGTTTTGGAATCTCGTGATGCTGGTTCTTTTATTCGGCGATATTGTGGTTATTATGGGGATGAGCATGATAAAGTTATGTCTACTTGGAGAAAAGAAAAAGCATTCTCTATCAAAAAATCTGGATATCATACTTATTTCGGTCTTTCATCTAGTGCTCTTTCGCAAGATTCTGCTTTTGATGTTGCTGAAGATGCCACCAAGTCTCAAATCAAAAACGCATTTGTTAAAAGTCTTAAGACTAAAAAAATGAATAAGCGTATTCTTGGTGAGTTTGTAGAACTTGTTGCATAAATTGATAACATTTTATAAATACTTGAAAAAGTATTTGTTTGTATAAATGGATTCATCAATTATAAAAGATATTCAAAATGCCTATCGGGATGTTTATTATCCTGATAGGGATCTTTTTGATAATATTGTAGATTTTTGTGATGAGGTTAATATTTTTGAAACTGTAGAAGAAAACGAATATTTTGCTAATTTAATTATTGAAAATGACTTAGCACTAACTTTTGTTGAAGATGTTCTTGAGTATTATACCGAAGAACAATTATTTGAAGAAACTTATATCGCAGAAGTTAGTGCTGGATTATTGAAGGCGGGATTAAAGGCTGCTGGTGGTGTTTTAAAAAAAGTAACCCCTGCAGTTAGAGGTCTTCCTGCCAAAACTCTTGCAAAGAAAGGATATACTCCTGGAGGTTTTAGTTCTACTGGAAAACAACTTGGTAAAGTTAATAAACCAGCTCTTGCAACTCAAACTAGATCAATTCAGCAAGCAAGAGCAGCAAGAAAACCACCAGAACCACAAAAGGCAAATAAGTATGCAGACATGCTTGCTCAAAAGAAAGCATCTCAGGCAACTAAACCTACAGCATCAAAACCAGCAACTACAAAACCTGGAGGAATGACTCCGTCTTATATTGCAAAGAGAGGAGTAACTGATACTTTAGCGACAACTTTAGCTTTAGGAATGGGACATATGGCAGGTCTTAAACCTGCTACTAATGTATTAAAGCAATTTGCACAACCTATTGTCAGAACAATTAAACCTGCTGCAACTAGAACTGCACCTACAGCACTTCCTTCTGCGGGTAAAACAGTAGCATCTAAACCAACATTTAAACCTGAAGCACTTCCAAAATCACCTAAATTAGCGGAACCTGCAGGAAAATTAGCAACAACAAAGGCACCTAAACCAACATTTAAACCTGAAGCATTACCTAAGGCAAAGGCAACAACAGAACCTGGGGGAGCACTTGTTCGTGTAAAGGGTTCTAAACCAACATTTAAACCTGAAGCACTACCCAAGGCAAAGGCAACAACAGAACCTGGAGGAGCACTTGTTCGTGTAAAGGGTTCTAAACCAACATTTAAACCCGAAGCACTACCTAAGGCAAAGGCAACAACAGAACCTGGAGGAGCACTAGTTTCTACTAGATCATCTAAACCAACATTTAAACCTGAAGCATTACCTAAGGCAAAGGCAACAGCAGAACCTGCTGGAAAGTTGGCAACAACAAAAACTCCAAAAACCACAAAAACTGGATTATCTCCAGAAGGGCAGGCAATTCAAAGATTAAATAAAATGACTGGTGGTGGACCTTTAGGAACTAGAGAGTTGCCAAAACTTTCTCCTAGAGCACCTAAACCTGCCTGGGAAGCAGGAGCAAAACCACCAAAACCACAACAAGTTCCTGGTCAGGTTCAAAGAAGTGTTGCTCTTCCATCAAGTAAAACTACATCTTCCACTAAACCATCTAAAAAAACTCCAGAACCTTCTACTGGAGGAAAACCTCCTAGAGGTGGCGGATTGACTAATACAGTTCGTGCTACTTTGTCACCCACAGAAAGAACAGGAAATATGAAGTATCCTGGCCTTGAAAAATATGCAACGGGATCTGGTCCTGGAACTGGTGGAGCAAAACCACCTAAAAAATCTATGTTAGGACCTGCTGTTGCTGCTGCTGGTGCTGCTCTTGCATCTTCGGATTCGGAAAGAAAGCAGAAAAAAACTGAAAAACAACAAAAAGCACTTGTATCAAATATTGAAAAACCAAAGAAAAAAGTTACTGGTGAAGATGTGAGAAAAAGTTTTGATACTGCATTTGCCACAGAAAGAAAACTAAAAGGATCAAAAGGTACTTTTAGATGGACAAATCCTTTAACTAAAAAGACTGGTACTTATACAACTAAAATGGCAAAAGAATCAATAGACAATTTTGATATTATTTTAGATTCACTTTTAGTTGAAGGTTATAGTAATGAAGATGCATTATCAATTATGGCAAATTTAGATGAAGCTGCAGTTACTAAATTGTTGTTAAAACTTCAAAAAGCTTTACCCAAATTATCTGATGAGGGTAAAAAAGCAGCAAGGGGTATTATGAAAAAACAAGATTCTACTGCGGCTGATCTTGAAAGACAAAAAATGTCTCCAGTTCGTAAGCAACAATCTAAACAGAGATATGAAAGAGAAACTGAAGATAAGTATGGGCATCCATCTTTGAGTGCTGCAGAAAGAAATCCATCATTACGTTGATTTTAAATTAATTTTTAAAAAATAAAATTCAAAAAATTATACTTGATAAATAATTTTATAGAATTCTATTGCATCTAATGAGTAGATTTACGGATTTATTTCAAGAACCAGACTCTACACCAGAATCAACTCTGGAACCTGTAAAGGTTGAAGAGGTCGTAGTTGAAAAACCAGTATCAGTACACAAACCAGCAAAGAAAAAATCTATTACTAATTGATGGGCGATCTTTGAACTGGCACAGGGGGCATCACACTGCCCCCTTTTTGCTTCTATAATTACTTTGTTGAAACAAACCACCTAACTGCATCATGCCTCGTAAACTTCCTGTGACTGACGCACAACTGATTGAATCTCTTCGGAATATGTATGGATCTGAAATCACATCTGGTGATCTCCGAGGTTTCTGTGCTTATCGAAATCTCAACTATCAGACTGTTTCCAACAAACTTGCACAATACAAAACTGATCGTGGTCGTTGGAACCTGGAAGTAACTCAAGAACGTGTTGAAGAAATTGAGCGTTCCTACAGTGCTCCCGCAGTCCTTCCTGTTGTTGAACAAAATCTAATTCCTGATAAAGATGATACCTTCGTCAAGTTTGGTAACTTTACTGATATTAAAAAAATTATTCAGTCCAATCTTTTTTATCCAACGTTCATTACGGGTCTTTCGGGTAATGGTAAAACGTTCTCTGTGGAGCAAGCGTGTGCTCAACTTAAGCGTGAACTGATTCGCGTAAACATCACAATTGAGACTGATGAGGATGACCTGATTGGTGGATTCCGTCTTGTTGATGGAAGTACTGCATGGCATAATGGTCCCGTGATTGAAGCACTTGAGCGTGGTGCAATCCTCCTGTTGGATGAGATTGACCTTGCTTCCAACAAAATCTTGTGCCTTCAATCTATTCTGGAAGGTAAAGGTGTCTTCCTGAAAAAGATTGGTCGTTGGGTAAAACCCGCTGCTGGATTCAACGTCATCGCCACCGCAAACACCAAGGGCAAAGGTTCTGATGACGGTCGCTTCATCGGCACCAACGTGCTCAACGAGGCATTCCTGGAGCGTTTCCCTGTGACCTTTGAGCAGTCCTACCCTGCCCCTGCAACGGAGCAGAAGATCCTTGAGGGGGTTTCTCTGGACCTTGGTGTAGAAGACCGTGAGTTCTGCAAGCGCCTGGTGGATTGGGCTGATATCATCCGTAAGACCTTCTACGATGGTGGTATTGAGGAAATCATCAGCAC
>Ga0105105_10000299_pt1 | contig 22962 bp, 22 predicted proteins | sample PPLLaktember2015_4_FD_79108 | JGI IMG/M metagenome (GOLD analysis project Ga0105105, IMG submission 79108) | Freshwater sediment microbial communities from Prairie Pothole Lake near Jamestown, North Dakota, USA - PPLs Lake P8 Core (1) Depth... | ecosystem: Environmental > Aquatic > Freshwater >...
GCATTGCGTTCGTTGAGTACGGAAAGCACTTTTTCACGCACCAGATCGGCGGTGCCGACCGGAACGGTCGATTTGTTGATGATAATGCGGTACTCCTGCATATGGGTACCGATGCTTTCCGCCACGCTCAGAACATGGCGGAGGTCGGCCGATCCATCCTCATCGGGAGGCGTTCCGACGGCAATGAACTGGTAGAGACCGAACTCGACGCCTTCAGGAATGTCCGAGGTGAATTTAAGACGGCCCTTCCGGCTGTTTTCATGAACGATGCTATCGAGTCCTGGTTCGTAAATGGGGATTTCGCCGTTTTTCAGCCGATCGATTTTAGCCTGGTCAATATCGACGCACAGCACCTCGTTACCGACTTCGGCAAAGCACGCTCCGGTGACAAGACCAACATAACCGGAACCGAATATCGTGATTTTCATCAGTTATCTTATTTAATTCAAGCAAGTTAAAACTCTCTAACACATTCAGTGGCGACTGCCGCTCATTCGAAAACGACAACCAGACAGCGGGACTTTTTCCAGAACTCGTTTTCGTCGCGGATCAACAGAAGGGATGAGGTGCTTCCCCCGGCAAGCTCATAGGAACCGGTCGTGTGCGGCGTGATGATTTTAAGGCTCTTCAGCGGCCTGCTGAAAAAGATGTCTCTGGTTTCGGTAATATCGAGCTTTTTGAACAGCCTCACATTGAAATCCGGGGAGATACGGTACTGGTTGCCGAAAAATTTCTCGAGCGGGTTGATTTTCACAAGAACGCCTCTGGAAACAAGCTCCTCGAAAGTACCGGCGATATAGTAAGCCGTATAGATCTGATCGCCCTGCTCCTGAATGAAATCGTCAAGCACATCGACCGTCTTCATCAGGGAGGACACCTCGCTGCTGAGCCGCTGTACCTGTCCTTTAAGCTTTCTTACCTCCGTATCCCTGTCGTTTATGGCGGTTTTCATCTCGGAGGTCAGTTTGTCGAGCGACGCTACCCGGTACAGGGATTTCCGGTTCTCCTCTTCAAGCGTCGCAATAAGAGCCTTGCTGGCCGAAAGCGTCGAATCGATAAAACGGATGCTCGAGTAGATATCCTTTCCGATACGATCGGCATCCCTGCTGTCCTGTTTTTCGATATCGGAAGAGAGACGTTCGACGACCGCCTCCTTCTGCTGGATTCTCGCCAGATTTTTCTGCACCTGGGTCAGAATGGCCATCATCGATTCCATATGCTGCTGCTGCGGATCATCTTCCGGTTTTGCCGAACGGTCGCATCCCGGGAGAAACAGCAACAGTGTCATAAACGCCAGCAGTGCGGCCGGCCTGAACCCGTTATGCCTTACAGCCATTGAATCCATTGTTCAACCCCCTCTTTTGTGCCATACCATCTGGTATGCGGTGTAGGAAGATGCTCGACATGCGGAATGGTCACATTGCGCGCACCCTCAAGAAAACAGCTCCCTGCGGGAACGATGCCGTCTCCGGAAACCTGACCGTCTTCGGCAACGCTTTTATAGAACATGAAACACATCTTTTCCAGAACACTGCCGTGCAGATTGCCCGGATACTGGTCGCTCACGACAGAGACCACCTCCTTGCGGGAAAAAAAGTCCCTGTCGAGATGCCTGAAAATAAAATCCGTCTTGATTTTGGCATAGTGCTCATGCGTTTGAAAGGGGGTTCCGAGCGTCACGAGCTTTCCGACCGACTCGCCGGGATGATAGAGGTCTCCCTGAAAGGGTTTTTCAAGAAGATAGATCATGGAGACGGTGCCTCCGCCGCTGTGCGCGACAAGCGTTACCGGCTCTCCCGGGAATTGTTGCTGCAAAGCGCGCACCGAGCGGTCGATTGCCGCCATTACCCTGTTGGTGGAGCGTTCAGGGGAAGGGGGAAAACCAACCCAGTCGAGAAAACTCACCGGCGCTATGGCGATTTTCTCTTTGGGCATGTATTCGGACAGTGCGTCGCGCATCACCTCGTAGAGGCCTTCCCAGAAAAGCACTCCGGGAACAATAACGACCGGGTTGCGTTGCGTCAGCGTCATGAGCGTTACCGTTTTATGAACAGATCATTCTCCTGCGGCTCCCGTTACGACCAGGTTTTCAGAAGATCGACGATCAGTCTCACGCCGAAACCCGTTCCTCCGGAGACCTTCGCGCCGCCCTTGCCTGTCGCGAATGACGGCCCTGCAATATCGATATGCGCCCATTTCCTGTGGCCGTCGGTAAATTTTTCGAGAAATTTGGCGGCGGTTACCGAACCGGCTCCTCTGGCGCCGAGATTGCTGACATCGGCTATATCCGACTTGATCATCTCGTCATACTCTTCCCAGAGCGGCATGCGCCACACTTTCTCTCCCGTACGCTCTCCGGCGTCGCAGATATCCCCGGCAAGCTTGTCGCTGTTGCTGAAAAGTCCGGCAACGGAGTATCCGAGCGCGACGATGCAGGCTCCCGTTAGGGTGGCCAGATCGATGATGATATCGGGATTGTACTGTTTTTTCGCATAGGTAAGGGCATCGGCAAGAATAAGCCGGCCTTCGGCATCGGTATTTCCGACCTCGACGGTAATACCGGAATAGGTGGTGATGACGTCACCGGGTTTCAGGGCGGAACCGCTCGGCATGTTGTCGGTGGCGGGAACAAGGCCGATGACCCGCACAGGCAGCCTGAGGAGCGCCGCGGCTTCAAGCGCACCGATAACGGCCGCCGCGCCCGCCATATCGGATTTCATTTCACCCATGCCTTCGGAGGGTTTCAGGGAAATTCCTCCGGAATCGAAGGTGACGCCCTTGCCAACAAGCGCCACAGTCCGGGATGCTTTGGCGGCGGGATTGTATTCCATCACGGTAAAGGTCGGCGGATGCTGGCTGCCCTTGTTCACGGCAAGCAGTCCCCCCATGCCGAGCGCTTCGATCTCCTCCTTTCCGAATATCCTGACCTCATAGCCGCCCCTTGCACCGGAATCCCGGGCTGCTCGGGAGATATCCTCGGCCTGAAGCATGTTTCCGGGAAGATTCACCAGATCCCTGGCCATATTCTGGCAGGAACCGGTAATCCGGCCCGCAGCGACGCCCTCTTCAAGTGCTGCAAGCTGCGAAGAATCGGATCTCAGTACCAGTTCGGCGATCTCCCTCTTTTTATCGTCCTTTTCCTTCTTCTTTTTAAGCTTGTCGCTCTTCAGGCGGTCGAAACGGTAGGAACCGAAAAAGCATCCTTCGATGAAGGCCGAAACCAGAGTCGGTACGGAGGATTTGGCCGATGCGGCAAAAGACTTTATCTGCGACAGATCGACCGCAAGCGAACCGACCTTCATTTCGACGGCTTTTGCGGCGAGCACGGCACCCGCCTTCCGGTAATCCTCGAGTTTCTTTCCCTCGCCAAACCCGAGCAGGGCAACCCTTTCGGAAGAGGTCTTTCCGGAACTCCCGTACAGAAATGCCATCTGGCCGTTTTCAGCCTTGAAATCCTCCATGACCCCGGCATCGAACCCCATTTCGGAGAGCAGCGCCGCACCGTTTTTTTTAAGCGAAGTCCCGGTAAATGGAACGACAAGAAGAGCTGTACCGATTTTCCTGACCGGAGTGGCTGTAGCTGATATGTTCATAAGAAAAAATGTTCGTTTGTCTCTCAGTACAATCAGGTATCCTGCGGAATATCCTGAGTTTTCAGAAAAGCCCTGACATCATCGGGTATGGCCTTGCGGGCTCTTTCGGCCGAATACTGCAGGAGGCATCCTGCTGCGTTCATATGCCCTCCTCCTCCGTAGCGCTTGGCAAGCTGGTTCACATAGATGGCGCCTCTGGAGCGGAAACTCGCCTTGATCCTTCCGTCATGCATCTCCACCATGAGCACGGCAATGAGCACCGAAGGCACGCTTAAAAGATATTTAATGATAAGATCGGTATCAAACAGTTTGCTGCCTGTCGCCTTCATCATCTCCTGTGAAATGAAAAGCGAAGCGATTTTTCCGTCGTCGTGGATGGTGATGGCGCTCAGTGAGAGGCCCAGCAGTTTCAGCGCCTGACGGGTCAGCGAGTTGTACACCCTGTCGTAGATCGCCGACGGATCGGCGCCATGCTGCACGAGATCGCCGGCAAGACGATAGACATAGGGGGTGCTCTTGGGAAACCTGAATGAACCGGTATCGGTCATGACTGCGGTATAGAGAGCCTCGGCGACCTGCGGCGTCATGAGCGACCTGCCCGTTTTTTCCTCGATTGCCCGGATGAGATCGTAAACCAGTTCGCCGGTCGAAGACGCATACTGCTCGCAGACCATCACATCGGCGAAATCCTCGGGATCGAGATGATGGTCGATACAGACTATTTTAAGAGCTCCGAGCTCCCGTGCGAACTGGACATGCGGCCGCAGTGAACCCATGCGGTCGGCGAGGTTTGCATCGAGCACGACAACGACGTCGCAGAGCGAGAGATTCTGAATCGCATCCTCGTCGCGGTCGTCGAAAAGCGCGATATCTCCGGCCTGTTTCAGAAAAACGTAATTGGGGGGAACCTCCGTGGGATTGACAATCGTCACTTCACGACCAAGCGCCCTGAGTACCAGCGCAAGGGCGACTTCACTGCCGAGACCGTCACCGTCGGAATTTTCATGAGTGGTCAGCACAAAATGCCGGCCTTCAAGCAAAACCTCAATAACAGGAGACCATTCCTTCAAATCAAGCTTACGCCCGTAACCCGGTAGTATCATCCGTTTCCTATAACTTTAACAAAAGAACTTAATCTATTACTTTTCCCTCTAAGGAAAAAATAAACGGCGCCTTTTGAACGGATGACTTCAGGCGGGCTGAAAAACGATCTTTTCGCCGAAAAAAGAACCGAGAAGGTTTTTATAGTTCGAAAAAGCCTCTTTGCCGGCCGGTGTTATGCTGTAGATTGTCTGAGGCTTGCGTGCCTGAAACTCCTTGTCGCAGCTGATATAGCCTGCCGACTCCAGCTTCCGCATGTGAACACTGAGATTTCCGTCGGTCGCCCTTATCTGATCACGAATCTCGACAAACGATGCCTGGCGGGCTGCATAGAGATATGCCAGAGCGGCAAAACGTATGCGGGCATGTATTACCTTGTCAAGCAGCTGATGGTCATACCTGACATCGTTTTCGTTTTTTGCACTCATGATAGACGAAAGGGGGAGTTTTTAAATAATTTGCTTACGATTACAGTACCTTCTCCTGCCCGACGACGACACGAACAATGCCGGAATGTGCCATCTGAAGCTCAATAGAAATCACTATAAGGCATTTACTTTTTTTTTCAAAATCCCTTAAACCCTATTTGAGACTAAAAAAAACCTTTTTTACCGATACAAACAAATTGATGCCGTCAGGCACCCTTTTTTTCGTTTTTAATACAATCCATGCATCCGATACTTCCAAACATCAAGGATCTGACCAGAACCGGACTGAGAGAGGCGGTTTCAGCTCTCGACCAGCCCGCATACCGGGCATCCCAGATACACCAGTGGCTGTTCAGTCAGCGCACCGGAAACTTCTGCGACATGACGATCCTGAGTCTTGCACTGCGCCGCAGGCTCTCCTCCATGTACGCCGTCCGGACGGCCACCCTTGACGAACAGAGGGAGGAGTCCTGTTGCGGCCCGGACATGCCGACAACGAAATTTCTGGTACGCATGCCGGACGGCCAGTCGGTGGAATCGGTACTCATCCCCTCCGGCGACAGAATAACCGCATGCATTTCATCCCAGGCGGGCTGCCCGCTCAATTGCTCCTTCTGTGCGACAGGCCGGATGGGCTTCAGGAGGAACCTCTCGCCCGGAGAGATAACCGATCAGGTGTTCCTGCTCAACGATTTTCTTGCCGAACGCTACGGAGAGTCGAAAAAAATAACCAATCTGGTATTCATGGGCATGGGCGAACCGCTGCTCAATATGACCAATGTACTTGACGCCGTTCTGACCCTCACCGACCAGCACTATCGGTTCAGTCTGCCTCAGCGCAAAATCACCCTCTCTACCGTCGGCCTGGTGCCGGAAATCGGCCTTCTCGGCAACTCATCGGTAAAAACGAAACTTGCCGTCTCGCTGCACGCCGCAATCCAGGAAAAACGGGAATCCATGATGCCTGTCGCGCGCGACCATCCTCTCGACGAACTGAAGCGGGCGCTCTCTGAATACAACGGAAAAACCGGACAGCCGGTAACGCTTGTCTATATGCTGCTCGAGGGTATCAACGACAGCCCGGAGGATGCACGGGCTCTGGTGAAATTCGCAAAAAGCCTTTTCTGTAAAATTAATTTGATTGATTATAATGCAATCGTTAATATTAAGTTCAAGCCTGTTAATACCGGGACGAGAGAGCTCTTCGTGCGCTCTCTTCTTGATTCGGGGCTTCAGGTAACTGTCAGAAAAAGTCAGGGGGCGACCATAGATGCCGCCTGCGGTCAGCTTGCCGCAGGAGGAAGGCCGCATATCCCGGAAGAACCGCATTAATTATCTAACCGGCTCAACAACCATGGATTTGACAGATTTCATTCCTTTTAAAACCGAGTTCGCCAAGGCTTATCACGGCCTGACCGGCAATGCCACGCACACTTCGGAAACGCCTGTTTTCAGCGAACTGAAGGTTCGCAGATATGAACTCCCCGCCCAGGAGGTTTCGGATTTCATCGTCGACAAGATCGACCGGTGGGTAGGATGGAATTTCAAGCATGAAAAAACGGCTGTCGGAGGCATGAGGGTTATTCGGGCCGAGGTTTTTTCCTTTGCCCTGCTCGGCATGAAAATCGATGTCACTTTCGGCCTCCACGAAGAAAAGGATGTGAACGGCCGGCTGATCACCACCGTGAACGCCAAGGCGCTGACGAATATCGAATCGAAAGGCGATCTCGGAGAGAGCCGCAGGGTCATCAGAATGCTGCTTGGAGCACTGGATTTCGAATTCAGGAAAAAAATCATCAACGAAGAGGACTACCTCTACCGTTCCGTCGATCCCAAAGGCGCGACAGCGGCTTTCCAGCAGATTTTCGACGAAGCCAGACTGCAGAACCAGAAGAAACCGGACGGCTCGCCGAAAGCCAAGGCGATCGAGTTCAAGAAGAAAAGCCCCGTTCAGTCCATACCGCTGAAAATGGGCTCCAGAAACGCCGCTTCCGAACCGGCCGCAGAAAAACCGGCCGAACAGAACGGAACCTCCGGTGCGGCCAGAGAAACGGAAAATGAGGCATCCGAAGCAAAACCGTCCAAGCCGAAATTCACGATTATCACAAAAAAAACCATCTAAGCAGTTTTTGATGAGAATTATTTTACTGGGAGCTCCCGGAGCCGGAAAAGGAACGCAGGCAAACTATATTTCAAAAGCCCTGAACATCCCCCAGATTTCAACTGGCGACATGCTCAGGGCCGCGGTCAAGGCACAGACGCCGGTAGGGCTTGAAGCCAAAAAGGTGATGGATGCCGGCCAACTCGTTTCGGACGACATCATTCTCTCACTGGTCAAGGAACGCCTTGAGCAGTCCGACTGTTTGAACGGATGCCTTTTTGACGGCTTTCCCCGTACACTGGCACAGGCGGAATCCCTGAAAAAAGATCGCATCAGAATCAATCATGTCGTCGAAATCGATGTGGATGACGCTGAAATCATAACGCGCATGAGCGGACGGCGGATCCACCCTGCTTCAGGCAGATCCTACCATCTTCTCTTCAACCCTCCGAAACAGGCAGGTCTCGACGATGAAACCGGGGAAACGCTCGTACAGAGGGAGGACGACCGGGAGGAGACCGTAAAAAAACGGCTGGAAATCTACCACAGCCAGACCGTACCGCTTATCGAGTATTACAGCGGCTGGGCGATGAACGGAGAACCGGATGCGCCGAAATACCGTAAAGTGAAAGGAACCGGAAGCGTTGAAGAGATCAGCAGCCGGATTCTGGAAACGCTTTCCTCCTGCTGATCCGGCCTCAAGTCAAATTCGAACATAAAAAGTCAGTGGCCGCCACTGACTTTTTTCTTTACGCGCTATGCAGGCACTCCTCGTTATCGACAGGCTTTTCAGGGGCGAATCCGTTACGCTTCCGGTTCCGGAAGGGCTTGAAGAGGAGATACAGGCCGGAAGCATGGTGCTGGTGAATTCAGGAAGCGGAAGGGAAACGCTTTATCCCGGATACGTGCTGGAACTTACCCCGGAAAACAGCGACCGGGTCGGCGGGCCGCTCATCGCCGATCTTCTCTACAAAGGCGAGCCGGTGCTGCGCCGCCAGCAGCTCCGCCTCGCGCGATGGATGGCCGATTACTATCTCACCATGCCGCTCGATGCGGTTATTGCCTCCCTTCCTGCAGCGATACGAACCACCGTCAACGACGTTGTCGAACTCAACAGCTTCCAGCTGAAATCTGCCGACCGGAAAACCGTCAGCACACCGCTCCGCCGCGCGATCCTGCAGCTGCTCGCGGAGGAAAAAAAGCTCACCCTGCGCCAGCTTCAGAACAGACTCGGCAGAAAGCAGCTTTCCGGAACGCTCTCCGAACTGGAAAAAGGCGGCTATATCACGCTGAAAAAAAAATTCGCCACGACCAGACCGAAACAGAAAACCGCCTGGAGAGCCGCCGCAGCTCCGCCCGGCAACCCTGAAGATATCCTGCGCAATGCGCCGAGGCAGCTCGAGGCGTACAGGGCTCTGGCGGCACTCGGAGAACGGGACGGTTTTGCCGAAACACTCGGATTTTCTCCGGCGATCCTCAACGAACTGGTCAGAAAAGGCGTTGCCGACAAAACGGCGGTCGATATACGAAGCAATTTCAGGAACACCTATTCGGAAGCCCCCCAAAAACCGCAACAGCTTACCGGAGCCCAGAGCGACGCTCTCGACATTCTCGGCGAAGCCGTCCGGCAGGAGCGGTTCGGCGCATTCCTGCTCTACGGAGTGACCGGAAGCGGCAAGACCCTGATCTACATCGAACTGCTCAAAAAAGTGATTGCCGCCGGCAAAACCGCCATCGTTCTGGTTCCGGAAATATCCCTTACCCCCCAGACCGCAGGCCGTTTCCGCCACCATTTCCATGACGACATAACCATTCTGCACAGCGCCATGAGCGATCAGGAGAAATATGACGCATGGCACAGTCTGCGGAGCGGCCGCACAAAAATCGCGCTCGGGGCGCGCTCGACCATTTTCGCCCCCCTCGACAACGTGGGCGCGATTATCGTCGACGAAGAGCATGACGGCGCATACAAACAGGACCGCAACCCGCGCTACCATGCAAGGGACACCGCCGTCATGCGGGCCATGTTCGAAGGCGCCCTGTGCGTACTCGGCTCGGCGACTCCCTCATTCGAATCGTACCACAACGCCCGGAGCGGCAAATACCGGATGATCCGCCTTGCACAGAGAATCGACGGGGCCTCCATGCCGCTCGTCACCCTGATTTCGATGCGTGAAGCTCCCAGGGCGTCGGCTTCGATTTCCGACCGGCTCTTTCGTGAAATCAGAAAGCGGATCGAAAAAAACGAACAGGTCATTCTGCTTCAGAACCGGAGGGGTTTTGCCGGAAGCGTTTTCTGCCTCGACTGCGGCCACACCCCCGTCTGCCGGCACTGCAACATTCCGCTGGTATACCACTCCACCGGAATGCAGCTGCGCTGTCACTACTGCGGCCATACCGAGCTTTTCAGGGAACAGTGCGCCAAGTGCGGTTCATCCAACCTCTTCTACAAAAGCAGCGGCACGGAGCGCATCGAGGAGGAGCTGAAAACCCTCTTTCCCGAAGAGAACATCCTCCGTATGGACATCGACACCACCTCTGCCAAAGGATCGCACGGCCGCATTCTGAGGGCGTTTCATGAAAAAAAATCCCGCATCCTGCTCGGCACGCAGATGGTTGCAAAAGGACTCGATTTCCCCGACGTGACCCTCGTAGGGGTGCTGATGGCCGACATCGGGCTGAACCTCCCCGACTTCAGGGCAGCAGAACGCATGTACTCCCTCCTGACCCAGGTTTCGGGCAGAGCCGGAAGGGCTGCAATTCCAGGCGAAGTCTTTCTGCAGGTCTACAAAAGCGAGAGCGAGGTGTTCAGGGCCCTGCTGGAAGGGAGCTACGAAAAGTTCTTCGAGCGGGAAATGGCTCTGAGAACCATGCTCCGCTATCCGCCCGCCTCAAGACTCGTTAAATTCGAATTCTCGTCGACGGACGAACGGAAAGCCGAAGAGGCTGCCCTCGCATTCAAAAAACAGCTCGAAGCTCACCTGCCTGCCGAAAAAGCAGTGCTGCTCGGCCCCGCACCGGCAGGGATCGCCAAACTGAACGGGCGCTACCGCTTCCAGCTGCTTGCAAAAATTCTTGCCGGAAAACTCTCTCCCGCGTTCATCCACCACCAGATCGACTCTCTCCACGCCCTCTATCGAACCGCAAAACTCTCGGTAACCATCGACGTCGATCCGCAGAATCTGATGTGAGTGAAAAACGTAGGCGGTAAGCAGGATTCCGGATTGCCGGCTCACCGCTTACCGCCTACTTCCTACTGTCTCATGAATAGCTTGACTTCCGGGAAATTCGTATATTGCTGCTGCTTTGATAAACGCTTTAATAACAGCAGTATGAGTACCTTTTCCCTGAATCGGGAGTACACGAAAGCGCATCCGCTGCAGACCGCAGGGATCGTGCTCTTCCTTGTCGGACGCTACATTTTCGCGATCTTTTTTCTCTACGGCTTCTGGCACAAACTTGTCCGGGGATGGCTCTGGACCGACAAAATGTACGGTTTTTTCACGGAGCGGCTATCGGCTCCCCCGCTCCTTAACGACTTTCAGGCCATCTATCTCGAACAGTTCGCCATTCCGCTGGCCTTGCCGATAGCCTGGATCGTCACCATAGGAGAGCTGATCATAGGGGTCTGCCTCGCCCTGGGACTTACCGTGCGCGCCAACGCGGCCTTTGCGCTTTTTCTGGTGCTGAATTTCGCTGCCGGCGGATTCTACAACCTCACCCTGCCTCCCTTCATGATTTTTTCGGTGCTGATGATGATTCTGCCTTCCGGCCACTGGCTCGGCCTCGACAAAAAACTGCATGAACGCCACCCCGATTCCATCTGGTTCAAATGAAAAGCCGTGGAGTCGCCCTCTATTTCTGAACGGTGACCCTCATCCTGTCGCCCAGTTCGTTCGTAGGATGGACGACCACCCGGTCGCCATCCTCGAGCCCTTCCAGCACCTGGGCCTGAAAGGCTCCGCGCATGCCGATCCTGACAGGTTTCTCGACCGCCTTTCCGTGCTCGATCACAAACACCTTCCACTCCCCGGCGCCCCTGAAAAGGCTGCTTACCGGTACCTGAAGCACGCTCTCCGCTTTCCGGAGCACAATTCTGGCCTGAACGCGAAAGTTATCGCCAAGCAGGGGCTCGTACTCCTGGAGAAGCGCTACTACGTTCACCCGTTTCTCCTCGATGCCGAGGGCCGACACCTTGGTAAAGGCGGCCGGTTCAACGGTTTTGACCGTGGCCTTCAGCGATTTCCCCCCTCCCCACTCTTCGACGATCACGGAGTTGCCCGGCCTTACACTCACCGCATCCGAGGAGAGCACATCGATGACGATTTCTATCGAGGAGGGATCGCCGATATCGACAAGAGGAGAACCGGCAGCAATCACCCGTTCGCTTTTTTCATGTATCCTGAGCACCTTTCCGTCAACCGGCGAGAGCACCTGCACGGGCTTTCCCGCTGTTTCCCGGTCAACGAGCGCTTCCTGGGCCTCGAAGGCAAAACGGGCCGACAGGGCGGCCGAACGGGCCGCAGCGGCCTCTTTGCGAAGCATTTCGGCCTCGTTGCCGGCCAGTTCGAACGCCTCCCTGGAAACCGCTCCTTCATTGTAGAGGTTCCGGTACCGCCCCGAGCGGCGCTCAGCCTGCCGCAGATCGAGCGCAACGCGGCGTTCGCGCGCAACCGCCTCGTCGAAAACGGCCCTCGCCGATGCGGCACGGGCTGAGGCCTCGCGGTACTCCCTGGAATCGAGTTCCGGAGGAAGCAGTGCCGCCACCACATCCCCCCTGCTTACCCGAGCCCCCTCTTCAAGGGTTATTCTCACCAGCCTTCCGGTAACCGGGGCCGCAACGACAAATCGCTCGTTCACCCTGGTAACGCCTTCGGCATCGAGGGTAACCTGCAGGGGACCTTTGCTCACCCTGCCGGAATCGACCGGAAGCGGTGAGGGCCTGAACACGAAAAAAAGAACGAGTGCGGCAGCGGCAAGAGAGAGCGCCGCAATGCGCTGTGTTTTGGAAAGAACCATCATTGCATTTACTCCCTGGTTTTTAGAACCTCGACAAGATCGAGACCGACAAGACGCCGTCTGACGGCTACGGCCGAAACCGCCGAAACAATAGCGACAACCGTAAAGGCGAAAAGAAAGTTATAGGCACTGAAAACAAGAGGCAGCCGGTATAGTTCCGAACTGAGCCCGACCGAAAGCATCGCCGAAAGCCCTATGCCTGTGAGAAAGCCGAGAGGAACGGCAAGTAGGGTAAGAAGAGCCTGTTCGCCAAGCAGAATGAAGGAGATTTCCCCTTTGGTCATCCCCAGCACCCTGAGGCTCGTAAGCTCACGCGCCCTTTCGGAAAGCGAAATCCGTGCACCGTTGTAGATCACGGCAAAGGCAAGCACACAGGCAAAAGATGTAAGAATGACCGTAGAGGTGGTCATGCTTTCGGCTATCAGCTCGTCGAAACTCTCCTTGAGCGACTTGAGCATCATGATGCTGCCCACCCCTGGGGTATTCTTGAAATCGGAATAGAGCCGGGAAGTTCTGGAGCTGTCGATACGCAGATAAGCGGCGTTCAATGCGCCGCCGTCTCCGGCAAGCCGGTCGAGCGCCCCGATATGCATATATGCGGAAAGCCCCAGAATCTCGTCTATCGTGCCGGCAACTTCCACTTCACGTTCCAGCTGGCGGCCCTGAAGGAATTCGATCTGCAGCTTGTCGCCGCGACTGACGCCGAGAATATCGGCCAGCGTCGAGGTAAGCAGGATACCCGTGGAAGGCAGGCTGATCTGGCGGTTCTTCTTGTCGACCAGCCGCTGCAGCCCTTCGGCCGACTGCAGTCCCTTGATCGACTGGCGGCGCATGCGGTGTCCGTAGCGCATTCTGACCGGCTCCTCCCGGTAATACTCATGTTCGAGCACGCCGTCGAGCGCGGCCAGGTTATAGGCAACCCCCGGCGGCATCGGATCGTTGAAAACAACGGTGACGTCTTCGCGGTGCTTCTCGTTGAACTCGACAAGTATCATGCGGTCAACGGCATCGTAGGTATAGCGTCCGGCAACGAGAATGGCTACGGCAAGCGAAATCATCACTACCGACAGGGCGGCTTTCCACGGGCGCCGCTCAAGGTTGCGTACGATAATCCTGACCGGAACGGCTATCTTTTTCTGCAGCGAGGGACGATCAAGAATACCCGGCCTGAAAAGCGCGGGAGAGTCCGGACGCATCGCTTCGGCGGGAGGCAGCAGCACCGCGCTTCGGACTGCGCCCAGCGCTCCCGCCAGGGCCGCGGCAAAACTCAGAAGCACCGAGAGGGCGACATCCTCGATCCGGAAACGATAGACCAGTTCGGCGAAATTGTAGAAATCGGCGTAGATGTTCATCAGCCCCCTTCCGAGCCAGGCCCCGAGCACGGTTCCCGCAAGGGCTCCCGCAGCCGTTGGAACCATGGCGAAACCGAGATAGTGCAGCCCGACCTCTTCATTCGAATAACCCATGGCCTTGAGCACGGCAATCTGGTCGCGCTGGGTCGCAACAATGCGGCGAAGCACAATGTTGAGCAGAAAAACCGCAACGGCAAGAAACACGACAGGCAGAAAGGTGATCTGGATGCCTACCTGCTTGATCTCATCGACGATGAAGCGGTCGGAAAGCTGCTCGCTCCGCCCGTAGGCGCCCAGAGAACCGTAACGCCTGAAGATATGGTCGAGCTGCATGAGAACATCCTTTTCGGAAGCTCCGTGCGCCAGCGTAAGGGAGAGATCGTTGAACGCGCCGCTCATGTCGAGCGCCGATTCCAGAGCGTTCCGGCTCATCCAGAACACTCCGAAACGCCGTTTGTCCGGAAAAAAAGCACCGGGCTGAACCTCATAGATATATTCGGGCGAAAGCCCCATGCCGACAATCAGCAGCTGTTTTTTACGCCCGTTGATCACTGCGCCTATCCGGTCGCCGGGAACGAGTCCGTTGGCTTCGAGAAAGGGCTTGCTGGCAATCACCTCCTCCGGCTTGCCCGGCTCGATATAGCGTCCGCTCCTGATGAACAGGTCATTCAGCACCGGCGCCGTGCGATACTCGGGTATGGAAACAAGTCTGCCGGTCGCCGGTTCGTCAAGACCGGGCACATCGAGCGTCACATCGGCGACGATGCGTGAACTGACCGAAGCCACGCCTGGAATGCGGCTCACGCTTTCGAGGTAAAACTCCGGAGCGCGCTTGACCTGCAGAAAAACATCGGCAAACCGGTATCGGCTGTAATAGCGTTCGCGCGACGCTTCAAGCGAATATTTGACGCTGCTCATGGAGACGAACACGGAGATACCGCAGGCGACCACCGCAGCCACAGCGAGCATCTGGCCCTTGAGGTGCATCAGTTCCCGCAGAAGTTTTTTCCGGAGCAGCTTCATAATTGGCCTACCAGACAAGTTCGGAAGGAGTCAGGCGCACAAGGTTTCTGCGGTCTTCGGTGACTTCGCCGCTTCCCAGCCTTACCACCCGGTCGGCCATGCCGGCAATCGAGGCGTTATGGGTAATGACCAGAGTCGTCGTGCCCAGCTCGCGGTTCACCTTTTCGATAACCTCGAGCACCAGCTTGCCTGTCTGGTAATCGAGAGCGCCGGTAGGCTCATCGCAGAGCAGCAGTTCAGGGCGTTTTGCTACAGCCCTCGCTATGGCGACACGCTGCTGCTCGCCTCCCGAAAGCTGAGCGGGAAAGTGGTTCAGACGATTGGAGAGCCCTACCAGCCGGAGAGCCTCGTCCGCAGGCATGGGATTATCGGCGATTTCGGTGACAAGCTGCACGTTCTCGAGGGCGGAAAGGCTGGAAATCAGGTTGTAGAACTGGAACACGAACCCGATGGAACGGCGGCGGTATGCCGTCAGTTCGGCTTCGCTCGCCGCGGTAATCTCCTGTCCGTTAAAAAAAAGCCTGCCTTCCGAGGGCACGTCAAGCCCTCCGATGATGTTGAGCAGGGTCGATTTGCCGCTGCCGGAGGCGCCGAGCAGCACGGCAAGCTCACCGGAAAAAAACTCGATCGAAACATTTTTGAGCGCTTCGACCCTCACCTCTCCCATAAGATAGGTTTTCGACAGCCCGCTTATTTTCAGAACGGCCTGATGCGAATCGTTACCTGACGCCTTGAACTGCATGCGACACCTGCCTCTTTTTCATGTGACATCCCGTTGACGCAAAAACGCTTCCGCTTCGAAACGGTTCGCCAGATAACCGTCTTTTCCTTTCAGACGGGCCGAAAGGGAACTGAACACATATGCGGGAATGAAGAAAGGGCCCCACCGCTCATACTGCCGTACATGTATCAGTTCGTGGCTGCGCCAACGCTGGAGAACCTCCTCGCTGCAGCCGAGCACCACATGGCCGAGCGTCAGGGCCGCTGCAGGCCCGGCAAAGGGAATGCGCTCGAGCACCCACGCCGGCGCGCTGCCGCTGATTTCCAGCACGCCCCGAATCCGTTTGACGGTGCCCCCCGAAACAAGTGCAGGAGGCAGCAGCAGCAGTCCGAGAGCCGTATTGGGAAACGCCCAGAGATAACGCAAGACGGTTAGGAGTTTCATGGAAAGGGATACATCGTGATTAGTTGTCGGAACCGTTATTCTATAACCCCCGATAAAAGCTGATCATTCCGGAAGAGGCCGTTGCATGTTTGGCGAATTATCCCGTAATTTGCATCATGCAGTCGCCTCCAGGAAAAGGGAGATGATCCGGGAACCGGCTGGAAAACAAAGGGAAGCGCCGTGAACATACTCTACATCTATCCCCACCCCGACGACGAATCGTTCGGTCCGGCCCAGGTGATGTCGTTCCAGAAAAGGCAGGGTCACGAGGTTCATCTTCTGACACTCACCAGGGGCGGAGCCACGAAACAGCGTCACAAATACGGCTATTCGATTGCAGAGATGGGCCGGATCCGCCACCGGGAGATGCTCTCGGTGGCCGAAGCGCTCGACCTGAGCGGCATGAGGGTGCTCGATCTCCCCGACAGCGCACTCAAGGAGATGGATCCGAGGGAGATCGAATGGGTCGTGGAGCGGCACATCGAATCGCTGCAGCCGCAGGTTGTCGTAACCTATCCGGTACACGGTATAAGCGGATTTCACGACCACCTGGTTACGCACGCCGTCGTTAAACGAGTGTTTACCGGTATGCAGGAACGGTGTTTGTGGCTCAAACGACTTGCCTTCGTCACCCTCCGGGAGGAGGATGCCCTGAAAAGCCCTCATTTCAGACTGAGCGGTTCGACCCCGGACGAGATCGACTGCATCGTAACCGTTGAGGAGTGCGACGTCCGAAACAACCTGAAAGCGCTGGACTGCTACGCCACCTTTCAGGAAACGATCGAAAAAACGGGAATAAAGGGCATGGTTGGCCTTCAGGCCGTATTCGAAATCTTTCAGGAGAACCACACGCCCCCGCTCGCCGACCTTTTCGAAGGGCTCTGACGTCAGACATCGAGAGCCCCGCGATGTGGCGGAAGCCCTGCATTCTGCTTTCCGGAACGAGCGGCATGTACCCTCTGATCTGCCATGCGGAATTTTCGGCCAGGAAATTTCTCCAGAGAACAATGCTGCCGCAGTATATTCGCCATGGCACCACAGAGGGCTGCTTGCATTTGCGGTAACATGAAATACTCCCCCAAAAAAACGAAGATCCCGCATCACCTCCGAAAATGGGCAATTTTTCGTAACATTGTTTTTTTCGAACAGAAACGCCTATGGACAGCAATCTTTACCTCATCGCAGCAACGCTTGCAGGCGGCATTCTGGGGGGCGGAGGAATCGGCTTTCTCCTGAAAACCCTCTATGCGAGAGGCGCTACCGGACTGGTCGGCATCGGGGCCTCGACGGTCGCCGGACGCGGAGCCTTCGCGCTGAAAAACATCAGGGAGGGGGCTACCGTCGAGCGGTGTCCGGCTCTTGAAGTAACCGACAGTGATGTAGGAGGCGAACTGCTCAACTACGTCTTTTACGGAAGCGATGAGAAAAAACGCCTTGTCGCCATGGGCAACGGCATGCTCTTCAACCACTCCTCAACCCCGAATGTGGCTTACTACCTCGAAGAAACCTCTCTCGGACCGGAACTCGTCATTTATGCCCTGCGCAATATCGCGCGAGGCGAAGAGCTCTTTTACAACTATGGAGACGATTGGTGGGCAACCCGGCAATAAGCCGTATATTGCAGTGAAGCGTAGAGCAATTACCGGCAACTGTATCAATAGGGAGAATATCAGCCATGAAAAAAAACACAGGAATATGGATCGATCACCGAGAAGCCTTTCTGGTGACGACAGAAGGTGAAACCACTTCGATGGAGCATGTTGCATCCGGTGCCGACAGTAACCTGAAGCCCTCGGGAGGCTGGAAAGCAGGAGGCACGTCGGTAGCGCAGTCAATTGTCAAGGAAAAAAGTGCGGAAGAGAGCAGAATGCACCAGTACCACGCTTTTTTTCAGCAGATTATCGCCCTGCTCGGAGACTCCGATTCGATAGCGCTTTTCGGACCGGGCGAAGCAAAAGGTGAACTGGCAAAAGAGATCCGCTCAAACCATGATCTGCAAAACAAAATCACCGCTGTGGAAACCTGTGAAAGGATGACCGAAAACCAGCTGATCGCCAAAGTCAAGGCCTATTTCGGCGCCGGAAAGTAACGATCTCTTTTTTGAACCAGAGCAATTACATGCAGGCGAGCAGGATTTTTTTCAGACTGTCGGGCTCGAGGCCGACAGGGTTGCTCTTGCTGCGCGTAACGCCGGCAAGACGCTCTGCATCACCTTCACCGAAACCGTAAGCGCCGAGCCGCGGAATATCGAGACGGTTTCGCCACTCCTCAAGCTCCCGAACCAGCAGCAGACAACCCTCTTCCGTGTCCGCATCGGCACGTCCCGTGAGCAGGCGGCCTACCGCCGCATATTTCCGCAGGGCCGGTCGGCCGGTTCCGGAACGCTGCAGCTGCAGAATATTTTCACGGGTGGCTTCGCCGAGCAGCGCGGCGCAGAGCACCCCGTGCGGAATATCGAACGCCGCGCCTACCGATGAGGCGAAGCCGTGAACGATACCGAGCCCGGCGCTGCCGAGCACAACACCCGAAAGAAACGCGGCATAGGCGATATCGCCGCGTACCGCAGGGTCGCCCGCCCCGTCCGAACAGGCTCTCAGGAACGACCGGCTGAAATATTCCAGACCATGAAAAGCGAGCAGATCGGTGTAGGGCGAAGCGAACGGTGAGACCCAGGCTTCGAGAAGCTGGGTAAAGGCGTCCATGCCTGAAGCGGCGGTAAGAGGGCGCGGCGACGAACAGATCAACACGGGATCGACGACGGCAACGTCCGGCACGAAAGCGGGATGGCGCAGGGATCGCTTGAATCCGCCGGCGCCCACCCGGCTGATGACCGCATTACTGGTAGCTTCACTCCCGGTGCCCGAGGTTGTCGGCACGGCAATAAAAGGAACCTTTCGACCGTCGTGTTCGAGAAAACCGGGACGTCCCTCGATAAAGCGCTCGACCGGATAGCGCTGAAGCAGCATGGCCGAAACCGCTTTACCGGCATCGATTACGCTGCCGCCGCCGATAGCGATCACCGAATCGGTTCCGGCCTTCCGGCCCGACTCGACCGCGGCGTCGATCAGTTCCGGAGAGGGCTCTGTGTGAACCCTCGTGTGCAGATACCCGGAAGACGCTCTGCGCAGTTCCGCAAAGAGCCGTTCAAGACGCCCTGAACCTTCAAACGAGCGGCTGCCGGTCACGATCATGGGGTTCCTGCCGAATTCCGGAAGGAGCTTTGGAAGAAAAGAAAAGCTGCCGGCACCGAAATGGAGCGCAGGCAGCCTGGTAAGGGAAAAACAGGGTAGCGGTTCAGGCGACACTGCTGCACCTCCCCTTTCGGATGAGCGGCTTGCCGCAGTCGGGACACTGCTCCATGCGGCAGGGAATGCCCTCGAGGTGGGGCTTTTCAAAACCGCAGTGCAGGCAGACGCAGGTGTTCTCGCCGGCAATTTCAGCATTGCCGCAGACCTGTTCGATGTTGCCGCCCTCGACGCAGATGGATTTGCCGTCGATAATCGCCTCGGCAACCTTTTTATGGGCCGACTCGATAATACGCCCGAAGGTCTGACGCGACACCTTCATTCTCGATGCCGCCTCGGCCTGATAGAGACCGAGCTTGTCTGCAAGCCGGAGCGCCTCGACCTCATCGACCGAGAGCACGACACTCTCGAGCTTTGAGGGAGAGATCCCCTCCGGCTTGAAACAGGTGAATTTCGGCAGATCCTCTATACAGCGGCAGCTCACCGGCCGGCCCACCCTGTTTTGCTTCATAAGCTTTTATGCTTGATAACGATCAGTCCTCGATGCAAATCTCGCCTTTAGCGATGGCCATGGTTGTCCTTACCAGCAGTATCGCAATGATCAGCACAAGAAAACCAAGTTCGAATATGGCGAGATTCCTGAAAAACGGATCCTTCGTCAGATTGAGCATCAGAAGCGTAGCGAGCGCTTTTGCGGCAACCGGAAAGGAGTAAGCCCACCATGAGAGGTAGAAATTGATCTTGGCAAGCATGGGAAGTCTGAACAGGACAAGAATGAACATAAAGAGAGAAAAATAATACAAAATGCGGGCAAAAGCATCGAGTTCACCGCCGGCAAGCTTGTTATAGGCGATGAAACCGATAGCCGGAGGCGCGAAGAGGATGAAAAGAGTCGGCAGAAGACGTTCCGGTATCGATGCGTGGAAAACTATCCGGTACATCACGATAGTAAAGAGCGCCATCCAGAAGATAAGGCCGACCGAAAAGAAGAACCACGACACCTCGACGAATCCATGCTTTACGCCGGCAATAGGCACGATTATGGCTCCGACGATCGGAATGAACCAGCCGGGAGTCATGTGTTCGATCTTGAAATGCGTCTGGGTGATCCAGCTTGAAATGATAAAAATCGAGGCAAGCAGCTGCAGTATGACCCCGGTCACCCACATATAGTAGGAAATCTGCAGGTTTCGTTCGAGGTAAACGACGCTCAGCACGAGAAAAATCTTCGCGATGAGCGGGAAGAAGTTGATCTTGATCGGGTGGTTCCACTCATGGCTGATGGTGTCGGGATTGGTTACGGCCTTGAGAAGATAGACCGCGCTTACCACGACGAACATCACGAGCGTAACGTAGAGAAGAACGTCGCTTGCGGGCTTGAGGAGATCAAGCAGTCCCCCCGCTTTCTGTATGGCAAGCGTGAAACCCGCCATGCCGAGCACGATGGCGAAAAAAGTTATGTGAAAGTTGCGCAGCTTCGAAGGCCGCCCTCCATGAAGAGCTTCAGTGGTCATCTTTTTTATGGTGTTGGTTGCAGACGTGTTGAAAAAAAACGGTTTCAGAAGGCATCAGTGGATCCTCATTTCCCTGTTGTGGCCGTAACGACTTCAAAAACAGGTGGATCCTGGATATGTTTTTTCACCGCGCAGAGGTTGGCGGCGTTCACGACGGCGTCCCTGTACTTTTCGGGAAAATCCGGAGGAACTTCGATGGTCAGCACGATTTTGCCAATGCCCCGTCCGGTCTCTTTCGGAAAATGGGACTGCACGATCCTGATACCCTCGGTCGGGATTTCACGGCTCTGGCAGAAGGAATAGACATAGATGCCCGCACAGGTGCCGATAGAGGCGAGAAACAGCATGAACGGTTCAGGAGCAGAACCCTCTCCTCCCGCGTATTCGGACTGATCGGTCTCGATGGTGAACCCCTTGAATTCGGCGTTCACTTTCTTGCCGCCTTCGAAGGTGATGATCATATCTTTACTCATTGCACTGATAATTAAAACGTTGATTTTTCAATAGGTTTCAGGGCTGCAGCATGGTTACTGCCAGTGCCCGCGTAACACTCAATTATAAGCATATGCTCATATTTTAACAAGGAAATAATAGAAAAAAGGCATCCGGAGTCGCAAGCAGTATGCGGTGGGCGGTGTGCCGGAAGAATTCAAGGCGTATGCACGAAGACTGTCTGCCGGCAAGCGACGCTCCCCATGAGGTTCATGCTCACTGAGAACTACAGAGTGCTCACCGCCCACTGCTCACGATATTTCCTTCCACCGCCAAGCGCACACACTCTTCCCCCGCCATCCATCCGGTTGAGAATGCCGCCTGGAGGTTGAAACCGCCGATCTCGCCGGCGTAATCGAGAAGTTCGCCGGCGAAGAAAAGGCCGGGCACGAGGCGGGATTGCATGGTTTTAGGGTTCACTTCACCGAGCGATACCCCGCCCGCCGAGACCTCTCCCTCTTCGAGCGGGACGACTTTGACGCTGCCGAGCGGAAACCGCTTCAGCGTATGCTGGAGCGCAATCCGGTTCCCGCGGACAAGACCGCTGAACTGCACATCTTCAGGAATCCCTGCATGGCGCAAGATCAGGGGTATAAGCGACGCAGGAGGGCCATCCGGGTTGTGCTGCAGGAATTTGCGGACCATCTTTGCGCCGTTGCGCCTGCTCTCCGAAAGCAGCTTTTCCTGAAGCGCGTCCTGAGTGAGATCGGCAAACAGATCCGCGAAAAGCCGACAGCTTCCCTCCGTTCTGAACAGTTCCGCTACCTCCCTTGAAAGCGAAAGCACCGCGGGGCCGGACAGCCCCCGGTGCGTGAAAAGCATATCTCCTTTTCGGCTGACCTGCTTTCCGCCGGCGGAAGCGATGAACACCACCGAACGGAGCGACACGCCAGCAAGCTCCGGAGGGGGCTTCTCCGTGGTCAGTACCGGAGCAAGTGCCGGTGAGGGTTTGACGATGCTGTGGCCGAATCGGCGCGCGAAAAGCAGGCCGTCTCCCCTGCTGCCGGTAGAAGGGTATGAAACTCCCCCCGTAGCAAGAATGAGCGATGCCGCCCTGAAGGTTCCCGCTCCTGCCGTAACGACAAAAATCCCGTCGATCCGCTCGACAGAACTGGCCGTACAGGCGAATTCGATCGTAACGGCTCCGTCGGCAATCATGCGTTCGAACGCATTGACGACGTCGGAAGCGGCAAGCCCGTCCGCCGGAAACACCTTGCCATCCGGCCTCGATTCACACCGCACGCCATACCGGCCAAGCAGCGCAAGCAGCTCCCCGCTCCTGAAAGCATGGAGCGCATGGCGGAGAAAACGCTGTTCCCCCTTCTTCAAAAACCCTTTTTCAAGCAGTCCGTCCGGTTCGAGAGCATGCGTAACGTTACATCGCCCGCCGCCCGATATCCTGATTTTTGCGCCCGTCCGGTCGTTGCGCTCCAGAATGACGATTGAAAAATCCTTATCCGGAATACGGAGCCGACGCGCACTCTCCCGTGCCGCGATTGCCGCAAGCATGCCTGCAGCCCCGCCTCCGATGATAAGGATATCGATTGTCCGCATCATGGTACTCCTGAAGGTTCGTTTACCGCCACCCTCCGCCCAGAGAACGGTAGAGTTCCGCCATGGCCGTAAGATGCTGGCGGCGGATATCGGCCAGAGCAAGTTCGGCCTGAAGATAACCGGTCTGGACGGAAATAACCTCAAGATAGGTTGCCATGCCGCTCCTGAAGAGCAGATTGGAGTTGCCGACAGCCTTTTGCAGGGTAACTGCCCTCGCCGATGCGGCCCGCTCCTGCTCGCGGAGCTTGTCGAGTCGTACCAGTGCGTCGGATACCTCTCCAACGGCCTTCAGGAGCGAATGCTTGAAGGTGATTTCGGCCTGTTCCCTGCGGATGCGCGACTTCTCGTACCCGGCCTTCAGCTCCCCCCGTTGGA
>Ga0105105_10000300_pt1 | contig 22946 bp, 23 predicted proteins | sample PPLLaktember2015_4_FD_79108 | JGI IMG/M metagenome (GOLD analysis project Ga0105105, IMG submission 79108) | Freshwater sediment microbial communities from Prairie Pothole Lake near Jamestown, North Dakota, USA - PPLs Lake P8 Core (1) Depth... | ecosystem: Environmental > Aquatic > Freshwater >...
CTTTATTTTTTGTTTTTATTTAATTTTTCTAGGAGCAATCTAAGTTGTTTTTCGTTTTCACGTAATGTTTGTTCAGCCATTTTCTGATCAGTTATGTTTTTTATTATTATTGTTACACCAAATTTTCCATCTTCAAATGTTGTTGGTACAATCCTGATTTTTAGAAAAGTGTTTTCCTCTTTTATTTTGAAACTTATGTCTTTGCTTGAATGTGTTCCGTTGATGGCATCTCTTATTTCTGATGCGATTTCAAGATTACCATCAAATTTTTTTACAAATAGGTCTTCGATATTCTGGCCTATTAGATTTATTCTATCTATGTTCGTGAAGTCAATAAATGAGTCGTTTACCATTATTATTCTCATATCTTTGTCTACTATCATTATGTAATCTGAGGTGAGATCTAGCATAGTTGGTATTGGTACTCTGCGTGATGGGAAAAAAACTTTAGCTGGGCCGAATGTTATCATTTCTGCTATTCCCGATGTTCTCATTATATCTAGGTATTTTGCCACTGAGTTTCTGTTGATTTTTATTTTTCTTGATATGTCAGTTACCGTCATTCCTTTTGGGTTTTCTTTGAGGATTTGTTGTATTTGTGCGATTTCTGTTTGGTAGTCATCCATTGTTTTCTGTATTGTTTGATGTCTATTTATGCATTTCTTTTTTGATTAGCATTTATGCAATGCATAAGAGAAAAAGTTTATATACTATTTAGTGTATATTGGTATTGCAATGCTTTAATGCATTGCATAGGAGTGTAGGGGAAAATGGATGGAACTCTCTCCCAATCATCATCGCATCATAAAAACTTCAGCTTCAAAAAAATACCTACCACCCCGTCCCGTTTTATATCAATCCTCCTAGGAAAACAAGAGGTGCCTCTAATCGCATCCCATCTCACATTTTTTAATATTTAATAAAAGAGGTGCCTCTTTCCAACCATAAATAAAAAATATAACAGAACATTACATTAAATATAGATAGATATATAATATTTGAAAATTATACTTGTAACTATGGGGTTTAAAAAATGACAAAATCAACTAGAAAATATCTGATCATTATAGCAAATATACTACTAGCTTCTTCTTTAATCTCACCTGTCACGTTCTCAATAGCTGAAGGAACAGCCGCAAATAGTTCAATATCTGGTATTAATCCTAAAATTGCTGAAGCAATTGAAATGGTAAATGAAACGCTATTAAGAGCGTATATGCAAGAATTAGTAGACATTGGACCTCGGTTAACAGGTACGTATGGCTGCGAAAAAGCAGCAGAATATATATATGGACAATTTGAGAACGCAGGATTGGAAACAAGATACCAGTACTGGCAGTCGTTTAACGATAGACGCCCCTTTAGATTTTTCAAAGATAAAAATGTTGAAGCAACACTTCATGGCATTGGTCAAAATTCAGAAGAAGTTCTAATCTTTAATGCACACTACGATACAGTAAAGGTTTCACCTGGTGCAAACGATGATGGCTCAGGCGTAGTGGCAGTTCTCGCTGCATCATATATCCTAAGTAAATTTGAATTTAATAGAACTATAAAATTTGTCACATTTTCTGGTGAAGAGAAAGGACTCCTGGGAAGTAGAGCCTATGTTAAAGATGCATATGAAAAAAACGAGGATATTTTAGTTGAATTTAATGCAGATATGATAGGATATGCCGTAACTGCCCAAGGAGGAAGAACTGTAGCTCTGTCATCTACACGGGATGCTAAATGGATAACAGATGAAATCAAAAAATTAAACGAAGATTATGGCATAAATTTTAATGTTAGAAAAGGATGGAATATGACCCCTGGTGGACCACGAATGGGTAGTGATTTTTATGATTTTGTTTTATATGGATATGAATCAGTGGCATTCTGGCAGAGCGAAAGCAATAGGTCTTATTATCATACTGAGAATGATACTATAGAACATGTAAACTTTAGTTATCTTGTAAATGTAACAAAAATAATTGTTGGTTCATTAGCCCATCTGGCAGATATGAAGGTCGCATATCCGCGTGTAAGAATCGGCACACCAAGGCATGGTAAATTATATTTTGAAGATAGAACGCTTAAAACATTCAGATATGGCAAAACAATTGTAATTGACGATGTACTTGTTCATGCAGATGTAAAAGAGGGAGATGGCCATATAGAAAAAGTTGATTTTTACTATGATAATAAACTAGTGTTTACCGACACAACAATCCCTTATCAATGGAGAATAAATAAGCTATCCTTTAGAAAACATAATGTAAAAGTCGTAGTTTACGATGAATTAGGAAGAAATGCAAGTGATGAGACTAATTTCTACTTATTTGATTTAAATAGAAAACGCTAGCTTCATCAACAACATTATAAAAATATTCGTAATACTTGTTTTCGGGTTTTAAAAATGAAACTAGCTCTAATCTCGATGAGACCGAAGATAGCTGATAAAAAAGCTAATCTGCAAAAAATGAAGAACTATGTCACAAAGAAAAAAGCAGACATCTATGTTTTCGGGGAATTATCACTCATAGGTTACCATTGTAAAGATGAAATGATAAACCTAGCAGAACCAATAGACGGGCCATCAATACAATATATGAAAAAGGTTGCAAAAGAAAAAAAATGCTACATTATCTTCGGTATGCCATTAAAAGATAGCAAGGTTGAAGGGCTTATACATAACTCGTCTGTTCTTGTTCACCCAGATGGAAACGTTGACGTATACAAGAAATGGTTTTTACCCACATTTGGTCCCTTCGAAGAGAAGATATTTTTTGATGAGGGTAATGATCTAAAGGTTTTTGATACGAAATTCGGGAAAATCGGGCTGTTTATATGTTATGATTTGTTTTTCCCTGAGATATGTAAAGCATATTCGCTCCAGGGAGCTGATCTTCTGATCTGTATATCTGCCACACCTTCAGCTAACAGGAAATATTTTGAGACTTTGTTGCCAGCGCGTGCTTTGGAGAACACAGCATTTGTGGTCTATGTGAATATCGTTGGGACCCAGGAGAATCTTGTGTTCTGGGGTGGTTCCCAGGCGCATGGCCCCTTAGGTAATTTACTCGTGAAAGCACCGTATTTCAAAGAGAGCATAACAGTATGTGATTTAGACCTAAGGGACATTGAAATTTCACGGGCTAATCGTCCGTTACTCAGAGATATCAGACCAGAGATATACCATGATCTTTATGATATATCTCGCCATCATGCAAAAAAATGATTACCAAGATAAAAAATTGCAAAAAGTATTTACCTGGAAAATAGTATACGGGAAACCCATGCCCTTGTTTTTTTATTGAGGGGGAGCAATGAAGAGTTACGACGATAAAACAATTAACAAATTGAATCTTACAGCAGTAAATATCAGAAAGCATATTATTGAGATGCTTTACCTGGCTAAATCTGGACACCCGGGTGGTTCTTTGTCTGCTGCTGATGCGCTTGTCTCACTTTATTTTTTTCATATGAATCATAACCCAAAGAAGCCGTGTGATCCAAACAGGGATCGTTTTATTCTGAGTAAGGGTCATGCTGCACCTGCATTATATGCTGCGCTTGCTGAGAGTGGTTATTTCCCTATCTCCGAGCTTAAAAAACTGCGTGAGATAAATTGTAGGCTGCAAGGTCATCCTGTTTGTACTCATATCCCTGGCGTGGAGGCATCTACAGGTTCATTGGGGCATGGTTTGTCTTTTGCTACTGGTGTTGCGTTGGCTGGTAAGCTGGATAAAAAAGATTATCATGTTTATGTTATGCTAGGTGACGGTGAAACTGGTGAGGGGCAGGTTTGGGAAGCTGCGGCTGTTGCTTCCCATTACAAGCTCGATAATCTCACAGCGATGATTGACCGTAACTTTTTACAGATCGATGGTAACACAGAGGATGTTCTACGCCTTGAGTCTGTAAGGGAGCGCTGGAGTGCATTTGGGTGGCATGTGGTTGAAGTAGATGGTCACGACATTAAACAGATACTGGATGCACTTAATGAGACCGATGGGCAAAAGAACCAGCCATCAATGATTATACTAAATACGGTGAAAGGCAAGGGAGTCTCTTTCATGGAGAACAACGTTGATTTCCATGGCGTACCACCAAACGAGATGGAGTACCATCTGGCTATGAAAGAACTAGATTTTCTAGAGAAGAAACTGGAGGCTCACACTTGAAAGAAATGTATAACCCTCGTAAAGCCTACGGTGAAACACTTATAGAGCTCGGAAAAAAATATCCGAATCTAGTTGTCTTAGATGCTGATTTATCAAAATCTACCAATACTATCCTGTTTGCTAAAAAATACCCTGAGCGTTTTTTTGAGATGGGTATAGCAGAGGCAAATATGATAACAACTGCTGCTGGGCTTGCATCATGTGGCAAGATACCTTTTGTTAGCACATTTGCTGTTTTCGCTACCGGCAGGGTTTATGATCAGATAAGGATGGATCTAGCGTACTCTCAGATGAACGTGAAGATCTTTGCTACACACGGCGGAATAAGCGTTGGCAAAGATGGTGCTAGCCATCAGATGATAGAAGACCTTGCTTTGATGAGAGTTTTACCCAATATGACTGTTCTTGCACCCAGTGATGCTAATCAGACAAGAAGAATCGTGGAGCTAATGGCTGAGACAAAAGGGCCTATGTACGCGAGGGTTGGACGAGCGGATGCGCCATTGATCTACAAAAAAGAGGACCTGGGCAATATAAAAATTGGTAAAGGACTAACATTAACAGATGGAGACGATGTTGCTATCATAGCATGTGGTACAATGGTTGACCAAGCAACGGAAGCGCAAAAAACATTATCAAAACAAGGTGTAGAAACTCGCGTTATAGATATGCATACGATAAAGCCACTTGATAAAAAACTTGTATTAAAAGCTGCTAAAGAAACCAAGGCGATAATTACGATAGAAGAGCATTCTATAATAGGTGGTTTGGGCAGCGCAGTTGCAGAAACACTGATAGAGGAAGGATACAAAGGAAAATTTATGAGAATGGGGATAAAGGATATATTTTGTGAAAGCGGAGAGCCAATAGATCTATTGGAAAAATACGAGTTAAATGAAAAATATATAGTAAAAAATGTTAAACAGATGCTCAAAAAATAAATTCTTATTTTTGTGTCACAATCGTCAGAACATCACTATCTTTTAACACATGCTCTAGTCCAACTTTTTGGATAGTATGCTTCACAGATGGCCCTGAAACTGTAGCGTACCTAAATTTACGCTTAAAATCGCGGTGGAGTTTTTTGCAAGCATCTTCAATTTTATCGCCATTTCTTAGTATCATAGGTTCGTTGTAATCAGTTTGCTTGCCAATCGGTTTCATATATACACGGATAAGATTCAGTTTCAGGAAAATCATTCTTTTAAGATCCTCAAGTCCAGAACGATCCCTTGCAGATATAGCAAGCACGTCCCAGCCTTTTCTTTTTATGTTTTCCATCTTAATTTGCAGTTCTTGTCCAGACAAAAGATCTTTTTTATTTATTATTACCAAAGCGGGAACGTATATCCTGTTTCCAATAAAAACATCAATGAGTTGATCCTCTGTGATATCCTCTCTTATTGTTATATCTGCGTTTATAACATATTCTGATGATATAGCTTTTATCACATTTTCATTTAGACGCGTTAATTTTGTTGTAGAATTAAATATAACGCCGCCATGTCCTCTTTTTGCAACAACAACATCAGGTTTTTTTTGATTGAGTCTCAAACTAGCAGTGTACAATTCTTTCTCCATCACATTCAAATGTTCTAGATGTTGACCATCTATCATTAAAAGTATCATGTCTACGTTTCTTACCGCTGAGAGTATTTCCCTGCCACGACCTTTTCCCTGTGATGCACCAGTTATAAGACCAGGTAAATCCAAAAACTGTATATCAGCGCCATTATATTTCATCATACCAGGTATGGTTGTTAAAGTGGTGAAATCATAGTCGCCAACACGGCTCTTTGCATCTGTCAACTGGTTCAAAAGAGTACTCTTACCTACACTAGGAAAACCTATAAGACCAACTGTTGCGTCACCAGATTTTTTAACAGAGAACCCTTTTCCTTTGACACCACTGGATTTTCTTTTTTCCAGGGTGTCTCTCAGTTGGGCAAGTTTAGCTTTAAGTTTACCGATATGATGTTCAGTATTCTTGTTTTTTTGTGTTTTGAAGATTTCATCTTCTATTTCCTTGATCTGTTTTTCTATCGAAATTGTTTCCATAACTTGAATAGGCAAATAACAGAGGGTTTAATAAAAACTATCCAAAAAAACTAACTTATCTAGCTTTCCCTAAAGATTCCTAACAAATTTTAGTAAAGTCAGCGTAAAAAATTCTATTTAATTTGATAATATAAAAATTTTAGCTAAATATCAATCAATTTTTTTATGTCATCAATATTTGGATTAACTGTACCATCTTTTATTAGAGGAAATATATTTTCCATCAGATCTATCCTATCAACATATTTACCATACGTTTTTTCCACAAACATACAATATCTCTTTGCATCACGAATATCTTTGGCCATGAAAATAATTATAGAATCATATAAACCATTTAAATAGTAAATATCCTTAAATTTTATATTTAGTTTCTCTGCACCTTTCTCTTTTACTTTCTCTATTAAATTATCAACGCCTAAAAAAGAAGATTTAGATTTGACTAAAGCAAAATAGGTATTCATACCCAAATTATTTTCATCTATAATAGTAGAATATCCCCAAATAACTTTAGATTTTTCTAGATCCCTAATAATCTTCCAGGTTTTTTGTCTGGAAAAACTGCATTTTTTTGCAATATCAAACGTAGTTTGTCTTGAATTATTTGATAGTTGATCAATGACCTTTTTGACGTCGTTTTGATTTTTCTTGAGTTTATTACTCTCCAACATATTGCAAAGATATTATAAACAATATATAAAAAATTTTACTTTTTTTGAAACAATTTGAATAAAAAATGCCAAAAAATTTAAAATAATGTAAAAAAACAACCATTACTTATGTATATGTGTACCTGTTTTTCCCTCTAGTGCCTCATATCCTTTTTCTACACTGGAGATAACAACCTTCTGACCACCGTGTTCCAAAAATCTTAAAGAAGCTAGCACCTTCGGCCCCATACTACCAGCTGGGAAATGCCCCTGCATATAATATTCTTTCAAATCTTTAATCGACACAGCATCTAAAGATTTCTGCTGTGGAGTGTTGTAGTTTAAATACACTTTTTCAACATTTGTTAGAATAAGTAAAAGCTCTGCATCTATTGACTCAGCAAGTCGTTCAGCAGCCAGATCCTTATCAATAACAGCCTCAAGACCATCAAGGCCCCAATCCTCTTTCTCGATAACTGGCATACCGCCACCACCGGAGGCTATAACAATTATATTATCATCAAGCATTTTTCTAATTATATCCGCCTCGACAATAGTTTTTGGGTCTGGTGATGGTACAACCATCCTCCAACCTTTAGGCTGTCGTGTTAGGTGATAACCTTCCTTTAAAAGCTTCATAGCTTCTTCTTCTTTATAAAACGGGCCAATAGGTTTAGTAGGATGAGTCAAAGAAGGATCGTTTCTATCAACTAGAACCTGGGTAATCAACGCAACAACAGGCCTATCAATATTAGCCTTTTTCAGAGCATTAGACAGACACTGCTGGACCATATAACCAATTAAACCCTCACTCTCAGCAACACATATCCCAAGAGGCATAGCAGGAGTAACATCCTTAGCAATATCATTCTGAAGCAGTATTGAACCAACTTGTGGGCCGTTACCATGGGTTATAACAACGTCCCAACCATCCCTGATAATTTCCACTATAGATTTAGCTATCTCTCTAGTATTAGCGAACTGCTCATATATGGTGCCTTTCTGCCCTTCTTTAATCAAAGCGTTTCCACCAAGGGCAATAACCGCTCTCCTGCGCATAAACAAATATCTCTCAAACAGGTGAAAGATGTTACCTCTATAAAAAACATAAGGGTACAATAATTATATACAGCTGTTTTCATTGTTTCCTTTAGAAAAACTATGTTCAGTGAACAAAGAGAAAAACTAGTAAAAAAACTAAAAATAGAAGGATACATAAAAACAGAGAATGTAGAAAAAGCATTCCTGGAAACACAGAGAGAAAACTTTATTCCAGATCAAAAGAAAAACTATGCCTACGCAGACACACCGCTGGAAATAGGACAAGGACAAACTATCTCAGCACCGCATATGGTAGCAATAATGTGTGAAGCATTAGACGTAAAAGAAGGACAAAAAATAATGGAGATAGGAGCCGGTTCAGGATACCATGCAGCAATAATCTCAAAACTAATCGGCGAAAAAGGACACTTGTACACAATAGAGCGTTTTCCAGTATTAGCAGAAAAAGCAAATGAAAACCTTGAAAAAACAAACATAAAAAACGCTACAGTAATAGTAGGCGATGGGTCGCAAGGACACAGCGAACACGCACCATACGACCGCATATATGTAACATGCGCATCACCAGGAATACCACCACCACTTATAGAACAACTAAAAGACCATGGAAAGCTACTCATACCAGTTGGACAAACAGTATGCGAATTACAGTTGATAGAGAAGGTTGGCGATAAAACAAAGATTAGTGATTTGGGTGGATGTGTTTTTGTACCATTGGTAGGAAAATATGGTTACTAAAAAATTTTTAGAGTTTGTACCCAATATCTCTAAGGAATTTTTTCCTCCAAGCAAACTCTTCTTTGTTTTCTAGTCCTTTTGGTGAAAAACCATCTATAACTCCTAGTATTCCTCGCCCAGTTTTTGATTCAGCTATAACGACTTTTGTTTGGTTTGCTGTTGCACAAAAAACCGTGCAAACCTCGGGAACATTTTTTATTGAGTTTAAAACATTTAGTGGATAACAATCTTTCATGAATATGATAAATGAATGCCCTGCGCCTAGGTTCAACGCGTTTTTTTCTGCGAGTTTTTTAAGATCCTTATCATTTCCTTCACTTCTTATTTTGCATGCACCGCTTGCTTCGCAGAATGCTATGCCGAATTTCCCATTTGGTACTGAGTTAACCATAACTTCGTACAAATCTTCAACTGATTTAATGAAATGTGTTTGTCCAAGAATAAAATTAATATCATCTGGTTTTTCTATTTCAACGGTTTTAAGCTCAATATCACTCATACAATTTTACCTCCAACGAATTGAAACCAATTTTTTAACAAAAAAAACGTATAGGTGTTATATAAATATTATACCAAGAAAGTGGTGGTACCATTTGGAACAACTAAAACTTTCGCGTCTTTACCAGCCAGCTCAAACGCTTTTTTAAGAGCCTCATCCGGGTTCTGCGCATATCTAAATTTGAAAATGTTCTCAACATCATTCTTGTCCATATTGGAAACAAAAATGACAGGATGGTTTTCAATAGCCTTGAAATGATAATATGCTTTATGGGCGCCCATAATAAAATTCTTCTTAAGAGCAGATTCAACTTCTTTTGAGTTTTTATGATTTTTCATCCAGTCAACATACATCTGGCTACCATGACCTTCTTTACATTCAGCCACTAGGACAACGACGCCTTTTTCTTTTAAAACATGCATAGATGTATGCAAAGCCTTTATCGTCTGATACAAATTGATATCATGCGGGTAACCATCAGCCGCTATAACAATGATATCTGCTTTTGTTGAAACCTTTCTTTTGTACATCTCATCAACGAGTTTAACACCAGCATCAAGAACAGATTCTGGTCGCCCAGCCCATACATCAACTATACGATGATTTGAATTAAGAACAGCACTTATAGCAAAATCACAGCCAGCAAAATGCAAAGCCTCATTCATCTCAAGATGAACAGGGTTATCCTTCAAAACACCTGTGCATGCATGCTCCTCAAACATAAGCTTATGATTATTCTGAATAGTGTTATTGGATGATATACCTGGTAGGATGCTCTTGCGTGTACCACCATAACCAGCGAAATAATGATATTCTATATCACCAACAAGAATTTTGATATCAGCATCAACATAATCTCTCAAAACCTCAAGGTTGTTACCACGTTTTGACCGGCCAACAGAAACAAAATCACCGTTAGTACTATCGTTTGAAATAACAGTGTAATTACGTGAAACTTTGTCACCAACAATATCCTTGATCATATCAAATGACGACGGAGGTTTATGCGTACCACAAGCAACAATAATGATCACATCAGAATCATTGACACCAGCAGTTTTAAGCTCCTCCAAAACAGGCGGTAACAACTCTTTATTCGGACAAGGCCTTGTGTAATCATCAACAACTATAGCAACCCTGTCCCCAGGTTTAGCAATCTCAGAAAGACGATCAGTACCCATTGGATTATCCAAAGCTTTTCTTATAAGAGCACTAGGTTGCTCAGGATGAATAACCTCTTTTGGTAAAACAACCTCCAAAAGATTCTTGTCAGGCACATTCAACGGCAGTTTACCTTTGCCATATGGTAATTGAATCTGCATCTTATATCTACCAATCTATTTCTTCTTAGCAAGATAGGATTTAGTCCATTTAATACGCCTGGGTATACGGCCAAGATCCAACATATTTATCTTGCATTTACCTTTACAAAAATAGAGTACAGTACCATCTTTTTTAACAAAGATTTTACCAGTACCAGGCTCAATTTCATTTCCGCAGAAAGAACACTTTCTTCTCTCCACCATAACAATAAACCTCTAACGCGGTCCACCCAGTCTCTTAGCTTCTCTCTGAGTTTCACTCAACATCAAGATGTCGCCAAGTTGAACAGGACCCATCACATTTCTAGTAATAATCTTCCCTTTATCAAAACCATCTAAAACTCTAACTTTCACCTGATAAGCCTCGCCAGCCATGCCTGTACGGTCGATGATTTCAACAACTTCACAAGGAGTTCCTTCTATCATTGTTTTAACCCTGTTTCTTCACTGCCTCTAGTTTTTTTACAATATTCTCGATACCAGCTTTCTCTTTACCAGGATTAAGAACAGCCACTGCGGTTGTGCTAACGCCCATACCTGCAGCGATACCTAATTGTTCTTTGCTAGGGACATACGTATAGGGTATGTTTTTCTCTTCACACAATATAGGCATATGAGCAAGGATCTCCTCAGGGGAAACATCCTCTGCCATAACAACAAGTTTCGCTTGTCCACGCTCAACCTGTTTCGTAGTCTCATTAGCCCCTTTACATATCTTCCCATTATCTCGAGCTTTTTCTATCAACTCATAGGCTAAATCCTGCAATTCTTTTGGTGCTTTAAATCTTACATACATCGCCATGTTTTAGCCTCCTATTAGAAGCCTTCATAGATATATTCCTTTTATGGAATGTAAGCTTGGAATGTAGGTCACATATAAAAACCTTATCAGTTAACCATTTCTTACAAAGAACAACAAAAAGCAATAGTATAGTTATTAACATTTCCCATCAATAAAAGTTTATCAAATGATATTCGGAGAAAATAGACAAATCAAGGCGTTATTAAAAAGGCGTAAAAAGCCCATTAGAATAGAGCATAAAACAAAAAAATTTAAAAAAATATAAAAGATTAAATAGAAAATAAATATTCCGAAAAAACGGTTAGGCGGGTATGTTTTTTTCACCTCCACCAAGGTAAAAAGATATGCCCTGCTTATCCAATACTTCTATAAACGATAATGCAATAAAAACAAATTATAAAGTTTAAGTTATAACAATAACAAAATATTATCTTTATAAAATTTTCAGTATGATTTTGTTATAATGACAACATAGAATATATATGAAGAATTCTTTTAACAAATAGACTGGGGGGCTTATTGAAGAAAGATCTCGAACATGTATTTCCTCCAAGTTTATAAGCCCCTCATCATCCTTAATAAAAGAGTCATTAAATCTTAGTTAGGTAAACAGATTTATGATTTGCATCATCACAAAAGTTAAATTGGCATCGGTACCCTTTCCACCTCCAAGGCATCTGCAGTAGGATACTCCTCAATCATGTAACATTCTAAACCGCGTTTCTTTAAAACAGGGGCTATTTTTTCTAGAACCCAAATACCAACTTCAACCCTATTCTTCTTTTTATTAATAAATAGATGATCATTGTTTATTTTAAACTCCTTTTTAAGAGATAAATAGAGTCTCTGTAAAGATTCTTTTTTGCTATAAACCACTCCTTTGATTAGAGTACCATCATCACTAATAACCTCATGCCCTCGAGCAACATTATTAGCCCTTCTTTTAATCCTGTTAGTAAGCTGAATACCATCCTTGAAAGAAGAAGAACAGTAATGGACACCAACCCCAAAATTTTCCTTAGAAACCATACCAAGAACCTTCAACGCTGTTTCCTGACTTCCTTTAACCGCAGCTGAAATATCATTCTTCACAGCATAGTTTCGAAGAGATAAAGCATCACAGTTACGCTCAGAATACTCTAGTTCATTCAAATTAACCCAACTCAGACCATTATCATCAGCCCATCTAACAAGAGAAAACATCTCTTTTTCCATATTTGGTATGGCAGGTATTTCAAAAGCGACATCAACATCTGTCTTTAGAGCACTTTTAATAGATGATAATATAGGACTTTTTTCGATTTCACCCCAATACTTTGGCATAGGATGAAATCGTATTTCATCCAAACCAGCTGACACCAAATCACCTATATGCTCACCATTTTTCAGACCGGACGTATAAAGATGAATATGAAAATTTTCACCAAAAATTTTTTTCAACAAAGAAATATAATTCTTTGTCCTCATCCAAACAACCAAAGGGTCGCCACCAGTTATACCAGCACCACTGGCATCAATGTACTCTGCCTCAAGTATCAGTTTCTTTGTATCCTTCTCACCATCAAGCTCCCATTCATCAGCAAAAATACGATCCTTACCACCCTTCTCAAAACTCAAAGGACAATAGAAACACTTAGCTGGGCACAAACCAGTGATTAAAACCACAAGCTTAGAACCTTTTGCGCACATCTTGCAAGCAGGTGAAAGTGAACTTGTATAAGCGCTTTCTTTGAGCCAACGAACAATACTGGTCATCTTTTATTCCAAGCCTCTACCAGTTATATTAAAAACAGTTTTCTTGCCCTCTGGCTGAGACCGATGCTTGATAATTGTTATTTGTCTCTTGCCCATGCCAACTCTTTCAAATTTAAGTATGGTTTTTGCTATATGTTCTATTCCCCGTCCAGCAAATGGTTTTACATCATCGTTCTCAACGGCATAAACCTGAGCAGCCAGAACCACATACAAATCTTTTTTACGAGCAGCCATCTGCAATGTTGCTATCTGTCTATTCAAGGACCGAACCGCGCCGTCTTCATCGTTCTCTAGCTTAAGACGATAGAACATGTTTATCGTATCAACAACTATCAAACCGACATCATTTATTTTCACAGCATCGTCTACCATCTTCTCTTGTTCTTCAAAAGAATGAGGAGAAAAAAAGAGGATGTTCGACAGGATTTTTTTGTAATCGCAGCCTTCGCTCATTTGACGCAATCTCTCTAATGATACGCCCTCTGTATCAATATATGCTACTTTTCCAACACATGTGGCATACTCTCTAGAAACCTGCAGACATAGATTGGTTTTTCCACTACCTGCCTCACCATATACCTCAGTTATTGTGCTACCCTCAATTCCCCCGCCAAGCAAATCATCTATAGGTTTGCATCTGGTTTGTAAACGTTTCATTTCAAAAGTAGTCAGTGGCATTCTAAATAAAAATGTTTTTAATAACTCAAACGAAGAATCATGACATTCTATCTTTGAGTACACAAGCCTTACAAAACAACTGAGATGTCGGCTCACCACATCTCTTACATTTATTCAACTCAGAAGGCGGATATTTCTCAAACAATAAATCCTTGATACTATCATAGCTATTCAAAATACTGTGTCGTGTACCAGGGTTTCTATATTCAAGGTCATCAACTATATCACGGAAAACACCACGCAAAGCACGTGTCGAATAAGGACATTCAGCATCGTGGTACTCAACACCTCTCAAAATCGCATAGAGCATAGTCTCCTTCTCAGGAATAGTACGAAGAGGAAACATACGAGGAACAAGACCAGGCTGAACCTTTTTATGAGGACCAAGGCGCGCTAATTTCTGCATATCACCATTAACAAAATTCATCAAAATAGACTGAGACATATCATCGAGGTTATGACCTGTAACAAGCCTGTTAGCACCGATTTCCTTTGATTTTGTATTCAAACAAAAACGTCTGAAAACGCCACAGTAACTGCACTCGCCAACCTCATCTTTCATGGAAGCTACCTCATCCATTGTTTTCCCAACAGCGTCCTTAAATGAGATAACATGGTGTTCTATGCCTAGTTTATCACAATTCTTTTTAGCTATCTTCAGACTATGATCCCTATACCCCTTTATGCCCTCATCAACAGTTATAGCATAAAGCTTAACATTGGCTCTCTCAGAAAAAATATCATGAGCCACATACAAGGCAACAGTACTATCCTTACCACCAGAAAGAGCTACCGCTATCTTACTTTTATTTTCTGTCTTACCCTGTTTTTTAACATCTTTTTTAACCCTTTTTTCAAAAAACTCAATGAAATGATCCTTGCATAGATGAGCACCGCTATAACGTATGAACGTCACAGCATTCTTCCTACATTTATCACAAACCTTAGTCATTCTAAGAAAGCGGAAATAGTTCCACTATAAAATAGTTTATCGATGAACCAGGTTATCTGCTTTTATCTCAAAAGCTATAACATGATGCTCTAAATCAAAAGCTGTTATAGTCCTTGGATGAAGCTCACCAAAAAACCCTATCTCAACGTCTTTACAAACAACAGATGCACATCTGCCCCTCACAAAAGCATGATGAACCTTGTCTTTAATAGTGTATTCAACATTTGCGTCTCTCATAACGGTCTCTACGAGAGATTTGCATTCTGTGAAGTTCGCTTTCGCATCTATCTTAAGAGCAGCGAGATTATGCGAGTTCTTAAAATCCTCACCTACAACTATACCAAGTTCGAAAATCTGCTGAGGCAAAGGATGATGCCTATTCTCACTTAATATCTTCAACAACGATGTAAGTAAACTCGCACGAAGATTAGAATACTCTTCGCCAATAGGGTTTTCTATCTGGGCTCTAGAGCCGATTTCCAAACCCATCCTAGCAAATTCATCATTGTCATTTGAGATAGTAAAAGTGGTAACCTCATTAAAACCAAGACCCGTCATTATACTTCTAAGACCATCATAGAGATGTTGTTTAGACAAAACCTTACCAAAGGTCATAGCCCTAGGCAGATCAGTTTCGAATCTATCAAAACCATAACCAACAGCAACATCCTCAACAAGATCTATGTCATGTAGAATATCTGTCCGCCAAGCAGGAATAAAAACGTTTAGTTCTCCTTTTTCGTTTTTAGACGTATCATAACCCATATTACCAAGACAATCTATAACGTCTTTTTCACCAAATTTCGTACCAAGAATACTATTAACATAGTCCACAGACAAATCCCTTTTAACAGGGTTCAAATCAGGTGAAACATAAGATTTACCACCATCTTTTACAGTGGTGCTGAAAATCTTCCCACCTCGCTCAGCAAGCGCGGTAACAACGATGTTCAAAGCATAATTAATCGCCTTTCTATCACTGCCAGTAACATCAATAAAAAGATCCTTTGTAAATGGCGTAACCTCAGTGAGACTACCGTTTATAATCGGAGGAAAAGAAAGCACATTATTATTAGAATCAACAATCAGAGGATACTTGTCAAATCCTTCTAACAAATGAGCATAACCAACGCCCTTCTCATGGTTCTTCAGTATCTCCCGCAATGTCATTGATTCAACTTTAGCAAGTGGAACAAACTCAACAGAGTCAGGATCAACCGCCTTATAAACAAAAGGTGGTTTAACAGGTTCGAAATTATGAACACCTATAGCAACCTTTTTCCTGTTTCTACCAAGACCGAGATGTAGTTTTTCCTGCAAATCCATAAGCGATGATATCATCTCATCTGTCATATTTACGTTTTTTACAAGAGCTGTTGTAACAAAAGGTCTAACCTTCACAACAGATGTATCTACAGTGAGAACAACCTCTGATTTTTCAATAGGATACTTCTTAAGTCCTTTCTCAAAACCAAAAAATGCTCTTGAGGCACGTGCTATCCCTTCAACAGATGCTAAATCAGGTCTGTTTGGAAAAAACTCTATACTTATCTCGTCGCCTTCAACTTTATCAAAATCAGCACCTATCATCGGCAGTCTTTCTATTAATTTATCTTTTGGAATCTTGTAACCAAGAAGATTTATGAAATCATTATAATCAAATGTCACAACCGGCATGCAAAAGGGAAATATGTTTTTGGTTTATTTGATTTTGGTGAGAAAGGTTATTAAGAATTTTCTTATTAGGCTAGCCCAGACACAACTGGAGAACAGGTATGACAAAATTCAAACTAGCATTATTCGATATGGACGGGACGCTACTAAAAGACAAAGGAATATTTGTTATCGCAGAAAACAAAGGATTTTTAGAGGAACTAATACGACTATTCAAGGATGACTCCAGAGAATTCTACAAGAGAAGTATAGATATTGCAAAACTACAAAAAGGTTTTAGCAAAAAAGAATTTTTGGATATTTTTAGAACTGTTCCAATTCAGGACCATGCCAAAGAAGTTATTAATGAACTTAAAAATAAAAAAATTAAAACAGCTATTGTAACTGATAGCTACAAATTTTTAGCAGATGACCTGAGACAAAGATTAGGAATAGACTATGCGTTTGCAAATGATCTTGTAACAAACGGCGACACGATAACAGGAGAACTAGTCATGCAAAATAAAAAACTTGAAGGCGAATTCTACACAGGTAAAATCTATTCAATATGCAAAAGTCGCGTATTAGACCAACTCTGCGAAGAACTCAGAATAACTGAAAAAGAAGTTATAGCAGTAGGCGACGGTAGAATCGATATCGGCATGATTAAAAAAGCAGGACTGGGAATTGCAATTAACGCTATGGAAGAACTACAAAAAAATGCAGACATTGTAACCGATGACTTGAGAGTTATATTAGATTACATATAAAGGTAATAAAAATGAAAATACTAGCTGTAGCAGATTTACATGGCTCTCAATACAGGCTGAATATCTTATTAGAAAATATTAAAAAATATTTACCTGAGCTAGTCATAATATGCGGAGATATCACACAGTTTGGCCCAGGCGAAGTTGCCACCAATTTTTTGAACCAGATACCAATAGAAACATTTGCAATAACTGGGAATATAGACACTGCAGATGTTGATAATGCAATTAATAAAAGCAAAGCAAAAAACATAGACGGGGAAAAAATAGAAAAAAACGGGATAAAATTTATAGGAATGGGTGGAACACATCCATCACAACAAAAAATCTCATCTATAGAAAAACTTGTGGATGAAAAAAGCGTGATCGTATCACATGTACCACCGCATGGACTACAAGACAAGGTCTATATTGGTAAACATGCAGGAAGTAAAGAACTGAGAGAATTTATGAACAAAAGAAAACCGCGATTAATAATATGCGGACATATACACGAAGACCCAGGTTACACAAAAGCAGAAGAAACAATTGTTGTAAATTGCAGCATGGGTAAACGCGGAGAAGGGGCTATAATAGAAATAAATGATAAAATAACAGTAAAGATGATTTGATCAATCAACCTTTTTTTTATTTTCAATTTTAGACTGAGATGTATTTTTAATAATAAATCTAAACTTTGGACGAGGTATTAATTGTATATGTGTTGAAATTTTTTTCTTGATGTAATGCGAATCTACATCAGCAGATATACCAAAACCATCTGGAGGCAACAAGAAATCCAATTTTATGGAATTGTGCCCAAATCTAGATATTTTTCTCTGTGGTTCTATCTTACAAAAACCTTTGAGATCTATCTTTTTATCGCCATCATAATAGTAACCTTTTACCTCGCCAGGCGCTTCACATATCGAAAGACCAAGCCAATATTTTCCACTAGAGTATCGAGATATATATTCTCTGGGTTCTTGAGTCATTGAAAAAGTCAGATGAAGTTGTTCTTTTCCCTTTGCAGCATGTAATTCTATTTCAGAAGGGTAAGAAAAATCAAGTTCTTTTGCATATTTTATTTTATTATAGCGGAATGTCATGTTACCAAATTCAGCATAGTTTATATCATCTTTAGAAAGTATCAATACTCCTGCAGCCGGGCCTTTCATAACCCAAAACATTAGATTGCCATAAAAAATGGTCCAGCCGTTATCCAGTACAGCCCATATCCAATCATACCCAATCGGATTATTTTCACTTGTGAAAGCTATTGTTTTCGGGATTTTTACCTTATTATTATGTATCCACCATCCAGCAAATTTGGTGTATGTAGAAATAGTTTCTTTTAAACCTGAGAGGTGAGTAAATGGGTTTACAAAAGATGAATCGCCCCATACATGTTCGAAATATCCTATGCCCTTAAGTTTGGATGTTTTATCGTCTAATTTAATATTGCCGGTCACATCTAATTTAGGAATGAAACCATATTTATAGTAACTAAGACCAAGGGGTAAACGTCCATTGGTAATATCCTGAGCAACCCAATGAGGCATTGATTTTGCATGAAAATTTAAATCTATCAAAATGTTGTTTTTAGTGTCGTTAAAACTCATTTCATAATCTGGAAAAGATCCTTTTATAAATGATTTATTGTACTTTATTTCAAAACCACCGTCAATGGATTTTGACATCAGCAATGGCTTATCCATTTTATCGAGATATTCAAAATATGTATTTTTATTTTGATCGAATAGAGCCATTTTAAACATTGATATAAAATTATTCTTTGAGTTCCCGTATCCATATGTAAATGATGCGTTTAAACTCCATTTTTTGTTATCATCCATTGTTTTAAAAAAAACTTCAGGACACCACCATTCTATTACACTAGGGAAATGATCTCTTTCATCTTCAATTGTCCATGGATTTTTACTGTTTTCTGTCATAAGACCAATCAATCATATGTTTAATTTTGTTTAAACATTAGTATAGCCCCGAGCGGATTCGAACCGCTGTCAAGAGATCCAGAGTCTCCTATGATTGACCACTACACCACGGGGCTGAACATATAAACATTAATTAGGACTAACTTAAAGTTTTTCTAGTTACTTAGACGTAGGTTCTTTAGTTTGGAAACCAAATACGACACCATCTTTATCAAAAGCTTCTTTTAATGCAAAATTAACTTTCTCGTGGATATCTAAAAATTTTGTATAATCACCGGTATTAATGTAGTAAACAACCTCGAAATTATAACTAAATGGCCCGATCTCCCTCAAATGGACCATATCAAATTCAGTGGATTTTATTGCTCTTATTGTTCTTTCAATGATTTTTGGTATCTTCTCCAGTTTTTTTAGGGGAGTATTAGGAGATGTTCTTATAATGAATTCAACACGGCGTCTGGTCATTTTTTTAAAATTCCTAACACTACCGGAGGTGATTTCACGGTTTGAAACAATCATCTCTTCACCCTGCAAAAGTTGAAGTCGAGTTGACTTCATGCCGATCTTCGTGACTGTACCTGAATGTTGACCGACAACAATAAAATCTCCGACCTCAAATGGTTTATCGAAATAAATTGAAAACGCACTAAATACGTCACTAAGTATACTTTGCAGAGCAAATGCGATGGCAATACCACCGACACCTACACCTATAACTATACCTGAGAGGTCAACGCCAATTGCATTTAAAATTACTAAAAATGCAACCAGATAAACAATGCCTTGAAGGAATTTCTTGAAAACATTTAGAATGCGGTTGTCTATTTGCTTCTTCTGTTTGTTTTTCTCAGCGTACCATGATATGAAGACGTTTATTACTCGTGTTACTATAAAAGCTGCTAATAGAATTTCAGCTACGCTAAAGATTTGCGATAAAATCGTTGAATAAACATCTAAAGCAGCCAGTTGATCTATGCCGTAGTAGAAACCGATGAGAATAACCAAAAAATATACAGGTTTCTTTACATTTTTAATAATCTCATCATCTAAAGTAGTTCTAGTTTTTTTTGCCCATTTTGAGAAATAGTGTTCAAAGATATGATAAACAATCCAGCCAGCAAGAAGAGAAAGTAAAAAGATTATACTCGCAGTACTAATTTGAATAGCCAGGGGGTCATTTACACCAATTTGTTTTAATATATCTCTCAAGAAGGCCGCCAAATCTAACTTTAAGACCATATGAAACCCAGAGGGGTAATATCTTGGTGTACTTTAATTTTTAGTTAGAAAATTTTAAAAATGTAATCTTTGGTATTTGGGAAACTTAATACATAATAATTTAATACAGGTCTTAGATTAAACAACTGTAAGGAGGCGTTATATGACGATTATCATAACTGGTTCAGGTATTACAATTGAAAAACTTGTTAATGTTGCTAGACACAACGAAAAAATAGAGCTTCATCCTGATGCTTTGAAACGCATCATATCGTGCAGAGCTATGCTTGAAAAGAAAATCAAATCCCATGAAATAATGTACGGAGTTAATACGGGCATCGGGGAGTTTTCAGAGTTGGTCTTAAACGATGATCAGATTAAAGATTTTCAAAAATATCTAATCTACAATCATGCTGCTGGCATAGGTGATCCTGCTCCCACCGAGTATGTACGAGGAGCGATGCTTGCACGTGTTAATGTGCATGCTCATGGAAACTCGGGTTGCCGCCCAGAGATAACAAAAACCTTAGTTGAAATGTTAAACAAAGGCGTCACCCCATATGTTTGTCAGAAAGGATCCGTTGGTGCATGCGGAGATCTCGCTCCAATGGCACAAATCGCTCTGCTTATGATGGGTGAAGGTAAAGCATATTATCGTGGAGAACTGCTTGATGGAAAAGAAGCGATGAAGAAAGCAGGTATTTCAATCCCTGGTTTACAAGCACGAGATGGCCTTGCAATCATTAACGGCTCAAATCTACTCACAGCAATGAGTGCTATTTTCCTATATGATGCAAATAACTGGTTGAAACAAGCAGAGATTGCAGCAGCAATGTCTCTTGAAGCATTGAAGGCAAATATGAAACCATATAATGTAAAAATAACTGAAGCCAGAGGATTTTCTGGTGCGGTGAGAAGCTCAAAAGCAATTCAGAAGTTGATCAAAGACGGCGATCTAATAGAAGGCAAGATGAAATGCAAAGTACAAGACGCATACTCGATGCGTTCTACACCGCAGGTGATTGGTACTGCTCATGATGCCTTAGCATATGCCCGCTCACAAGTTGAAATAGAACTTAATGGCGTTGCAGATAACCCTGTGTTTTTCCCAGAAGAAAACCTTCAGCTTTCAGGTGCTAATTTCCAAGGCACTCCAGTTTCTCTACCAATGGATATGGCAGGTGCTGCCATCACCATGGTTAGTGTCATGTCTGAAAGAAGAATGAATAGGTTGAACAATCCTGCATTAAGCGCTGGACTGCCCGCATTCTTAACGAAAGGCGCTGGGATGTTTTCCGGGTTGATGCTTAGTCAATATACAGCTGACATGTTGATTGTTGAACAGCGTATTCTTTCTGCACCAGCATCTATACAATCGATTCCTGCTGCTGCTGACCAAGAAGATTTCGTTTCAATGGGAATGAACACGGCGATTAAGAACTTCCAGATACTAGACAACGCATACGGAATTCTTGGCATAGAATTCATGGCTGCAGCTCAAGCACTTGATTTCCGCGAATACAAGTTTGGCAGAGGTGTAACTAAAGCAAAAGAAGTCGTTAGAAAACATGTTAAATTCTTAGATGAAGACAGACCTCTGTATTCAGATCATACAAAGATGAAAGAGCTTGTGAAATCCTGCGAGATACTAAAAGAAGTAGAAAAAACTGTGGGAAGCTTAGAATAAAATCTATTTCTTTATCATCGGGATTTTAAGAGCTGTTTTCTTTACAACTTCTATAGCCTCTTTGTATCCTGCATCAGCATGTCTTGCAACGCCCATGCCGGGATCGGTTTTAAAAACACGTTTTATACGCTCATCGGTCTCTTTTGTTCCATCACAGACAACAACCATCCCCGCATGCGTAGACAAACCAATACCCACGCCTCCGCCGTTATGTATGTGTACGCTGTCTGCTCCAGCAGCACAATTCAGAAGAGCATTCAACAAAGGCCAATCAGCAATAGCATCACTACCGTCTTTCATACCTTCTGTTTCTCTATATGGCGAAGCGACGCTACCACTGTCCAGATGATCCCTTGTTATAGCAACAGGACCTATCTCATTGTCTCGCACCATCTTGTTTATAGCCAATGCAAATCTGTCTCTTTCATCATAGCCAAGCCAACAAACCCTGGCAGGTAGTCCTTCCCATGGAAGATTTTCCTCAGCTAGTTTAATCCAATTGCATAGCGTTTTATTTTTAGGAAACATCTTCATAACAACTTTATCAGTCTTCAAAATATCATTTGGATTGCCGGATAGCGCAAGCCATCTAAAAGGTCCTCTGCCGACACATAACATGGGTCTTATGTAAGCAGGAACAAAACCTGGGTAATCAAATGCATTCTTGAGACCAGCTTTTTTAGCCTGACCTCGGAGATTATTACCATAATCAAAAACTACTGCTCCCTTCGTCTTAAAATCCAACAGAGCTTTACAATGAATCCTCATACTTTCCATAGATTGCTTTATGTATTCTTTAGAATCATCTTTTCTCAGTGCAAAAGCATCTTTTAGAGAATTACCATAGTAACCAGCAGGAACATATCCTCTAAGCTCATCATGCGCAGACGTCTGATCTGTCACAACATCTGGTTTAAAACCATCTTCAACCAGTTTAGGATGAACGTCGGCACAGTTTCCCAAAACACCTATTGACATAGGTTTCTCCTCTTTTTTAGCTGA
>Ga0105105_10000301_pt1 | contig 22807 bp, 27 predicted proteins | sample PPLLaktember2015_4_FD_79108 | JGI IMG/M metagenome (GOLD analysis project Ga0105105, IMG submission 79108) | Freshwater sediment microbial communities from Prairie Pothole Lake near Jamestown, North Dakota, USA - PPLs Lake P8 Core (1) Depth... | ecosystem: Environmental > Aquatic > Freshwater >...
CCCTGAAAGCCGGGATTATAAACGATAAAATTCCCTCGCTTCTGCTTCAGGTTATTCCCGAGGGGCTCAACTTCTCCGTCAATCACCTAGGTAATTTATTTTTTCACCGCTTTATCCCGTGGAGTTCTTTTGGCGAAGGGGAGAAGAACATCTCGATTGACAAGTTCAAGGGAAGCTTTGCAGATGAAATGCGAAAAATCGTTAATTTTTATCTGACCAACCGGAAGGGAGCAGAAGTTAAAAGAATGGCCCTAGTTTCCTCGGTTTTCACGAAGGAGATTAGTCAGGTAGTGGCAGAATACTTTCCGGGTGTTGAGGTGATAGTCACTGATCCCAAGCAGGTAAATCCGGCAGCCGGAGCAGCTTTAAGAGGATTAATACCGCGCTCCAGAGATAATGAGATAAGCCTGTCTCCTTTGAGCGCGGCCGAGACTTTTGCAAAATACCAACTGGCTAATTTCTTAGCCGTCTGGCGCAACATACTCCTAGCCACTTTCGGCTTTGTCCTGCTCATCTTTCTGTCTTCTACCCTGATTCTACAAAGAGTTGCCGCCCAGGTGTCCACGCAAGATCCATTCAAGAATATAGCTCAGAGCGATGAACTATTGGAGTATGAGGCCCAAGCCCAGAAATTTAACGCCCTGGTTGCTATGGTCAGCAATTTGTTTGCGGACAGGCAAGAACTCAATGGTGTCATCAGTAAACTAAATGATCTAAGCAGATCCTCCTCGGTTCAAATAGTCCGGATTAATACCAGCACCACGAACTCTTTAGTGCTTGTGGAGGGCACAGCCAAAAATCGGGGAGCAGTCACTGCCTTTGAGAATGTTCTTAAGGCCACACCTCAATTCACTGCTGTGGACTTATCCCTGGCTGACATCAAAACCCAGGCGGATGGCACGGAGATCTTTTCCTTAACTTTTCGGGTGGCTAACTATAATTTCTAGAAAAATCTTCTCAAGATTCTTTCGATCTTCCCCTCCCATCTTTTTGAGTACAAAATCGCCGGCCTTACGGTGCTCTCCCTGAGTTTTATATGACTTCCGAATGCCGATCCTAATCCGCTCAAACTTATCTGTTCCAAGTTCTTTGAATATAGACTCCACGCCCTTGTGGCCGGCCGAACCGCGCCCGAATGAGTTTTTATATTGTCCGAGTTTCAGATCGCTGTCGTCATGAACAACAATCAGATCCTTCGCTTCGGCACCAAAATATTTAAGGGCTCTTTTGACTGGTTCGCCCGAGCGGTTCATAAAGCCGAGCGGTTTAACGGCGATCAAGCTGTCCGATCGCAAGAACGCAAAATCCCGATAGGACTCCATCTTCTGGCCTCTTTGACCCGCTAGATAGTCAATAAAAGCGAAACCGACATTGTGAAAAGTGTCTTTGTATTCATCACTCGGATTACCTAATCCGACGATAAGCCTGACTCTTTCTTTGGCCCGGCGGTGAATCTTGAACATGTGCTTCAATTCTATTAAAATGCCCCAGATGAAGCAATTTTTCCTTTCCCTTCTCGAAATTTTTGAAATTCTGTTCATCGCACTGGTTTCAATATACGTGACGTATACTTTTATTGCCCAGCCCTTCCGGGTTGAGGGCTCAAGTATGGAGCCAAATTTCTCAAGCGGCGACTATCTGATCGTTGACGAACTTAGCTATCAGTTCAGAAATCCGGGCAGGGGAGAGGTGATAGTCTTGCGCAACCCCACTAACGATTCGGAGTTTTTTATTAAACGTATTGTGGGCCTGCCGGGCGAAGAGGTGGTTATTAGGGGCAAACAGATTTTTATAAATGACGAGCTAATAGAGGAAGATTATCTTCCCGAGAGTCTTTCTCTTAAAGAAGATTATATTTTTTCTCTGGATAGTGATCAGTATTTTGTGATGGGGGACAATCGTTTGCAGAGCTACGATTCCAGAAGTTGGGGTCCATTATCTCGCGATGGAATAGTAGGAGTGGTTAGGGTGAGATTCTGGCCCGTGGTGGAACTTGAAAATTATAACCTCCAAGCCAGCTAAAATGCCTGCGAAAAAGACAATGAAGAAGATCTCTAAGAAAAAACATATTTTTCAGAGTCCGAGAGGCATGCATGATATATTACCGAATGAAGAACCGGCACGCGCCAAGTTATACAAAGCGGCTAAGGAGGTACTGGAATATTACGGCTTTAATAAAATAGAAACCCCGATAGTAGAGGAGGAAGAGCTTTTTATAAGAACGGTGGGCGAAGATACGGATATTGTCACTAAAGAGATGTATCTAGTGCGGAGCAAGGGGAAGATCAGGCTTGTCCTGCGCCCAGAGATGACGGCTTCTATAGTCAGAAGTTACCTGGAGCATGGAATGCACCGCTTACCTCAACCCCAGAAGTTCTATTATGTTGGTCCGGCTTTCAGGCACGAGAATCCTCAGGCCGGGAGGTATCGCCAGTTCTATCAAATTGGAGCTGAGATAGTGGGTGGAGAATCAGATCCGATTTATGACGCCCAGACGGTCGTGGCCTTTGTCAGGCTCTTAGAAGAGATAGGGCTGAAGAACCTAATAGTAGGTATTAACAGTATTGGCAGTGCCGGGGACAGGCAAAACTATAAGAAGAAGTTAATAGAATATTATAAAGGCAATCTCAAAGAAATTTGCGACGATTGTAAACGCCGGATGAAGACTAATCCTCTGCGTTTGCTGGACTGTAAGAGTAGGGGATGCCAGACGGTCGCGGAAGAAGCCCCAGTTGTTTTGGATTACCTTTCGGGTGCTTCCAAAGCCCACTTTAAAAGTGTTTTGGAGTATCTGGATGAGGCTGGCATACCCTACATTTTGAAACCGCGTTTAGTCAGGGGGTTAGACTACTATAACAAGACTGTTTTTGAAATATTCGCGGAGGATGACGAGAGGGGAGAACGGGCGCTGGTGGCCGGGGGCAGGTATGATTATCTGGCAGAGAGTATCGGGGGGAGGCCGACGCCGGGCGTAGGGGCGGCTTTGGGTGTTGAGAGAGTACTTGAGGTGATCAAAGGAAAAGACCCGTCCTTCGGTGTTCCCCGCCCGAAGAAGAGGGTCTATCTAGTTCATGTCGGCCAGCTGGCTAAGCGGAAGTGTATCTCTTTGCTTGAAGAATTGAGAAAGGAGAATCTTACGGTTATGAGCAATCTAGGAAAGACCTCTTTGTCTAACCAGCTGGAACTAGCCGACAAAGGAGGGGCCACCCTAGCCCTGATACTCGGCCAAAAAGAGGTTTTTGAAGAAAGCATCATCATCCGCGATATGAAAACTGGAGTTCAGGAAACGGTTCCCCTAACGAAACTAGTAAGGGAGATTAAGAAGAAAATTAAATGAAGGACTGTCTTTTTTGTAAAATAGCTGCGAAAGAAATGCCGGCGGAAGTGATTTATGAGGACGACAAAACACTGGCCTTTCTGGACGTTAATCCCTCGGCCTCTGGACACACGGTTGTTATCCCGACGGAACACTACCGAAACATTCAAGAGTTGCCCGTAGAGTTTGTGGAAGCCGTCTTCACAACAGTAAAAACCGTTGCTAGCATGCTTGAAAAAGCTATGGGGGGCGGGCATTTTACAATCGGTTTCAATAACGGTAGACTGAGCGGTCAGGAGATTGACCACATCCACATTCACCTTATTCCTAGGTGTAGAGATGATGGAGGAGACAGCATCCAATCTGTGGTTAGAGCTCTCCCAGGAGAAAACCTAGAAGAGATGAAAAACAAGATCTTGAAGGCAAATGGCTAACATACATTTAACTAAAAAAGAAGGAGAATCCACTAACTCGCTGGTGTACCGTTTTGGTAAAAAGGTAATGCGTAGCGGTATCTTGAGAGAGGCCAAGAGAGATAGGTATAATGACCGTAAGATTAATCACAATAAACGGCGTGCTTCGGCCCTGCACCGTGAGCTGAAAAAGAAGGAGGTAGAAAAGGCCAAAAGGATGGGAACTCTGAAGTTCTAGTCCAATTCTTTGAATTAGCACCATGGCCGTTTTTGAAGATCTAAAAAAAGATTTAGTCGGAGCCCTCAAGTCTAAGGATGCTAAGAAAGCACTAACCCTGAGAATGATCTTAGCTGCAGTTCACAATGAACAGATCGCAAAGGGCAAGGCTAATGAATTAAAAGAAGACGATATAGTAAGCGTACTACGCCGGGAGGCTAAGAAGAGACGCGAAGCCGCTGAAATATATGAAAAAGCCGGCCGGGGAGAATTAGCTGAGAAAGAGAACCAAGAGCTAGATATCATTAAATCTTATCTCCCAGCCGAGCTGAGCGTCACTGACGTAGAGATTCTAATTAAAGAGGTGCTGGCCGGAGGGGAAACTAATTTTGGGAAGGTAATGGGACAAGTCATGGGTAAGGTCGCCGGAAGGGCTGAGCCCGGCACGGTGAGTGGAATGGTCAAAAGGGCACTGAGCGGGGGAAGCGAGAGCTGATGGCAGGGGTTAGTTTGGTTAGCCTGGATAGGCGATTTGAGCATTTAAAGGAACCCTTGTGGCAGACAGCCATAAGGGTTCTTCAGTTTCTGAAAACGCCAGAGGCAAGGATTAATATCTATCTTATTAATGCTGCTGGTATGAAGCGGCTAAACCGAGAATACAGACGGAAAGACAAGATAACCGACGTTATAGCAATCGAACAGCCGAAAGGGTTTCCCTCAATTCCCTCCGGGTGCATCGGGGAAATTTACCTGAACCCGCCTTGTGTCAGGCAGAAGGGGTACGACCTTGAATATGCCCTGATTCATGGCATTCTCCATCTCAAGGGTTTCAACCATCTGGGTAAAAGTGATAAGATAAAAATGGAAAAACTGGAAAAGAAGATACTCTTATGGCTCGCCAACACATACTAGGACTGGATATTGGGTCGGAAACCATCAAAGCTGTTCTGGCTGAACCGGCTCCGGAGGGCAAGCTTGCTCTCATTAAAAGTTTTATCCGTCCATCCAGGGGCATGAGAAAGGGAGTGGTGGTAGACATGGATGGTGTAGTTGGGGTAGTGAACGGTCTTTTTGACGAAGTAGCTGATTTATCAAAAACCGCCCTCAAAAATATTGTTCTTGGAATAGGAGGGTCGGATATAATTGTTAGATCATCAAGAGGATCAGCCGCTGTTTCCAGAGCAAATTCCGAGATACATAAAGACGATATAGATAGGGCAGTTGAAGCTTCTGTCCCCGTGAAACCCCGCTCTAATCGGTTTAATCTGCACACACTGAATCAAGAATTTATCGTTGACGGAGTAGGTGATATTCACGATCCCTTAGGTATGGTTGGAGCCAGACTGGAAGTAATTAATTTGATCATTGATGCTTTTGAGCCGAGCGTCAAAAACTTGCAGAAATGCATTAAGCTGGCCGGAGGAGAAGTGGATACAATGGTTTTTGCGCCCCTCGCGTCAGCTAAATCAGTCCTGACCGATAAGCAGAGAGAGTTAGGAGTAGTGCTTATAGATATCGGAGCGGGCTCCACCGGATTGGCTGTTTATGAAGAGAACAAACTCCTACACACTAAAGTTTTTAAGATCGGAGCCAACAATATTACGAACGACCTTGCTCTGGCTCTCCAAATCCCAGTGGAGGTGGCCGACAAGGTTAAGCTTTCCTATGGTTATGCTATCTCAAGAGACGTGCCCAGTCGTGACCACATAGACTTGAAAACCATTAATCCGGAAATAAGCGGGAAACCGTCAAAAAAGTTTATAGCGGAAGTGGTTGAGGCACGCCTCTCCGAAATTTGCGAAGTTATTAATGATGATCTGAAGTCTATCGGTAAGGATAAAAACTTGCCGGGCGGGGCTATTGTAGTGGGCGGAGGAGCTAAAATGCCGGGCGTAGTTGATATGGTACAGTCTGAGCTGAAGCTGGCTTCGCAAATCGGTGTGGTCAACTCCACTCTCTTTACCGCCAAAGACAATTCAACCCGTGAATTATTAGCTTCCCCTGAGTATACTTGCGTTCTGGGTCTGCCCCTGTATAGTGAGCAGACAAAAGTTAAGGTTCGCAGTGTCACTGATAGTTCGGCTGTCGGCTGGGTTAGGGGCCTCATCGATAAAATAACGCCCTAATATGGCTATTAAGAAGAAGGGGAAAAAAATTAGACTTGTTTCCCAAAAAAAAGCTGGCAAAGCCATTAGAAAAAAGCCGGCTGCAAAGAAGACCATAAAAAAGATATCACGAAAACGCGGCTCGAAAGCAAGCTTTGTGGTGCCTAAACCGCGGAAAATTTCCCAAAAAGTAATAGCTAGAAAGAAATCTTTCGTTCAGAGGAGAACACGCAAGAAAACTCCACTTCAGAAGACGCACGTTAAGAAACGAGTTAAAAAATCCGCAGTTGGAAAGGGAATCACACCCCGAAGAGCGAAGGGGTTAAAATATAAACCCGTAGTTAAGATTAAGGTCATCGGTATTGGGGGAGGTGGAGGTAATGCCTTAACTCGTATGAGCCGAGACCCCTTGAGGGGGGTAGAGTTCATCGCTGTTAACACAGACCTTCAAGATCTGGAGAACTGCGGGGCCAGGAAGAGAATTCATATTGGTAAGACCACCACCAGAGGTTTCGGAGCGGGCATGAATCCTGAGCTTGGACAACAGTCTGCCGAAGAGAATCGAGACGACATCGAGGCAGTTTTACAGGGCACCGATATGGTTTTTCTGACGGCCGGCTTGGGCGGCGGTACCGGTACTGGTGCTACTCCGGTGATAGCGGATATCGCCAGAGATATGGGTATCCTGACGGTGGCTGTGGTTACTAAGCCTTTTTCTTTTGAAGGCTCAGTCAGGATGCGTTTGGCTGAGGAAGGACTAGCCAAACTGAAAGATAGAGTAGATACACTCTTAGTTATTCCGAACGACAGGATATTTAACATCATTGATGTTAATACTCCAGTTTTAAAGGCGTTTGATAAAATAGATGACATTCTCAGAAACTCGGTCAGGGGTATAGCGGATATGATAACCGCCTCGGGTCTGGTCAATGTTGATTTCGCCGATGTCAGTGCGGTGATGAAAGATGCAGGCATGGCCGTGGTAGGTGTAGGAGTCGCCAAGGGTAAAGATAGAGCGGTTAAGGCGGTTAACGAAGCTATTAGCTCGCCCCTGTTAGATATCTCAATCGACGGAGCCAGGGGAGTGCTCTTCAGCATAGCCGGCGGACGTGATCTTAAAATGTCCGAGATCAACGAAGCTGCCCGGATGGTTACTGAGAATGTAGATACCGGAGCAAAGATTATCTTTGGTGCTCATCACGACCGGAAGTTGAGAAGAGGGGATTTCAAAATAATCCTAATCGCTACTGGATTTAACGGCTCGCATCATTTCATTAGGGAGCAAGACGGTTTAGGACTTTTTGATTCAGATGGCGAGGGCGAAGCTGGCAGTGTAGATGGAGATGACGAGTATGAACTCCCGGATAATGAACAAAAGAAGGGCAAAGGGGAAACAGCTAAAAAACGTAAAGTTGGGGAAGAGGGGGAAGAGAAAGATAAAAACAAGGAAGAGGTGTGGGAAATCCCTGCTTTTTTAAGGAGGCGAAGGAGACGGTAGAAAGAAGGTTCTGGAGGGCGGAGTTATTAACATTTGGAAATACCTATTAGTGGGTTAGAATGAGCGCACAAGGTTAAGACGTTTTTATAGATACATGCACGATCCTAAGAATATGATTTTGGACTTTCTGCAGAAAGACAGCCAGACTGCCAGCCTTAGGTTGTCTAGGGTATTTACTAAGGACAATATTCATCCGTTCGATGAGGTCCAGTGGAACGAGCGCGACGCGAAAGTCGGTAGTTTTGAGCAACGGGCAGTCGAGTTTCCAACCTTTTGGTCAGACAATGCAGTCAACATTACGGCCTCAAAATATTTTCGGGGCAAATTGGACTCTCCAGAGCGTGAGAGAAGCTTAAAGCAGATGATTAACCGGGTGGTTCAAACCATCCGCGAGTGGGGTGAGGAATTTGGGTATTTCAAAAATGTGGCGCAGGCACAAGTATTTGAGGATGAGCTGATACACCTTCTGGTTTACCAAAAAGGTTCTTTTAATTCTCCGGTTTGGTTCAACGTAGGGGTACACGCTCAGCCGCAATGTTCGGCTTGTTTCATCCTTTCGGTGGAGGATGATATGAACTCCATTTTAGACTGGATTAAGAACGAGGGTCTGATTTTCAAGCGCGGCTCTGGGGCAGGCATTAATCTCTCAAGTCTGCGTTCGGCGCGCGAGGGACTTTCAGGTGGCGGCAGTCCTTCGGGACCGGTCTCTTTTATGCGAGGTGCCGATTCGGTGGCTGGCATGATTAAGTCAGGAGGAGCAACGCGACGGGCGGCCAAAATGGTTGTTTTAGATATAGACCATCCAGATATTAAACTTTTCATCCGCTGTAAGGCCGATGAAGAAAAGAAAATCCGCGCCCTGATTGATGCTGGTTATGATATGGCAGACTTAAATAATCCCGCCTGGGATTCAATTCAATTTCAGAATGCCAATAATTCGGTTCGTGTGACCGACGAATTTATGCGGGCAGTTGTTGAGAAAGGGGAGTGGAGTACCAAGTTCCGTATTAGCGGAGAGGTGGCGGATACATACAATGCCAAGGATTTGTTGGAAATGATAGCTGATGCGGCTTGGGAATCGGGCGATCCGGGTGTTCAGTTCGATACAACCATTAATGCTTGGCACACCTGTCCTAACTCGGGGCGTATCAACGCCTCAAATCCATGCTCAGAATATATGCACATTGATGACTCCGCCTGTAACCTGGCTTCTATTAATCTTCTGCGGTTTTTAAGAGAGGATGGGACATTTGCGATTGATGAATTTAAACAGGCTGTTAGGGTTTTCATCTTAGCCCAGGAGATATTAATAAATGGCTCCGGTTATCCAACTGAGAAAATTGCCCAAAATGCCCGTGATTTCAGGGAGCTTGGGCTTGGATTTGCTAATCTGGGCGCTCTTTTGATGGCCAAAGGGATATCTTATGACTCAGACGAGGGACGTGCTTGGGCGGGGGCAATTACCTCTCTGATGTCCGGAGAGGCCTATCGTTTTTCTGCTGAGATGGCAGGTCTGTTGGGTCCCTTTGAAGGTTATGCGGTAAACAAGGAGCCGATGCTTAACGTTATTGCCAAGCATAGAAACAAGGCGCTTGCCATCGACGAGTCACAGATAAAACAAGAGGATCTTCTGAAAGAAGCCAGAGAGGTTTGGAATGAGACGCTAAGTCTTGGCAAGCAGAATGGGTTTAGAAATTCTCAAGCGACAGTCATTGCTCCGACTGGGACAATTGCTTTTATGATGGATTGTGATACTACCGGGGTTGAACCAGACTTTTCCTTAGTGAAAACGAAGCAGTTGGTAGGTGGCGGCTGGATGAAGATTATCAATCGGGCGGTGCCCAGAGCTTTGGCCAGTCTGGGATATGAACCGGATGAGGCCGAGGCTATTATCAGCTGGATTTCTGAGCATGGCTCGGTGGAGGGTGCACCTCATATTACAGAAAACCACTTGGCGGTTTTTGACACCGCCGTTTCCTCTAAGGAGGGTACACGTTCAATTTCGTGGCAAGGACATGTCAAAATGGTAGCCGCCATCCAGCCATTCGTATCTGGTGCAATTTCCAAAACGTTCAATATGCCCAATGACGTGACTAAAGAAGATATCGAGAAGGCTTATATGATGGCTTGGGAGATGGGTATCAAAGCCCTTGCTGTTTATCGGGATGGTTCAAAGGCTTCGCAGCCGCTCGCCACTTCAACTTCTAAGAGCAAGAGTGAAGATAAGGCGGGAACAGTTTTTGATCAGGAGAAACAGCATCATAATACTTCTCCCGCTAGGGGTCGGGAGAGATTGCCGGCGACTCGCTCTTCGGAAACACACAGATTTGTTATCGCTGGCCACAAGGGTTATCTGACGTACAGTGCCTATGAAGACGGCCGTTTGGCGGAAATATTTGTGAGGATGGCCAAGCAGGGAAGCACCCTGGCCGGTTTGCTTGATGCCTTTGCCCTGTCCATCTCGATTGCCCTTCAGCACGGAGTTCCGCTTCAGCTTCTAGCCGAGAAGCACGTTCGTACCAGATTTGAGCCGGCTGGCTACACTGAAAACCCCCGGATACTGGTAGCTACCAGTATCGTTGACTACATCTTCCGCTACCTTGCCTTAAGATTTTTGCCGGAAGAGGATCTTTTTGCTTTGGGCCTTATGTCTAAAGAGCCGGAAACCGTTGTTAATATTACCCCCGACGCAGATCAGATTAATGTTGGCAGGATAGAAGAGCGGTACATCGAGTCCGTATCGATTAACGGCCGCTATCTAGACAATGGTTACGTGGACGCTGGAGTAGTTTGTCAGGAGTGCGGAGGTATGATGGTTCAAAGCGGCTCTTGTTATACTTGCTTAGACTGCGGAGGAGCTTCCGGTGGCTGTTCGTAAAAATTACCCGTAAAAATACCCGCCACGGGCTTTTGCATCAGTCTGCTCTTTTTGAGCGGGTCTTCCTCTTCGGTATAATAGACATAGAATGGAACAAGATAAACACATTCTTTGGTTTGCTATTCTGGTCGTCATATCTCTGGCCACTTACGGCCTTTATAGTGAGACTAAGCGTTCACTGCTTGAGACTAACGAGCAATTAAGAAAAGCCCAAGAAGAGATAGCTAGAATTGTTGGTGAAAATGAGGAGACAATTTCTACCCAGCGTGACCTGATTGGTCAGCAAGAAGACGAGTTGGCAGAGGTAAAAGCGAGTGAAGAGTTACTTCAGGAGGCAGTCGCCAGCTTTCAGAATGCCTCAAGCTCCGGTCAGTTGTCTCTGAACAATCTACTGAGAGACTTCGCGCCGTCTGTAGTGAAGTTAGTTTGTTTGAGGGACTCTCTGACGCGCGGACTTCAGCAAGGGTCTGGGATGCTTTATAAAGGAACCTCTATCTCCGGGGTGGGCCCGTACTATATCCAGACAAACCTGCACGTAGTGGAGACCGAAGATGGCTCTCAATCGCAATGTGTGATAGCTGTCTACCCGGATCCCGATGAATCAGGCTCTTATTTGGTATATAAGAGTAAGGGCTATAAATTCTACGAGAAAGATATTGATTTAGCTTTCCTGGAACCGGTGTTGGTTGAGGAACACTCCCGGGCAGGCACAATTGATCAGCTTGATAGGGCCGCTCGCGACTCTGCAACCACCTCTCTTTGTAATACTGCCAGCATAGGAGATCACATGGCTATCCTAGGATATCCAGGCATCGGGGGAGACACCTTGACGGTCACTGACGGAATTATTTCCGGCTTTGAGTTTCGCAGCGGGGCGCGCTATATAAAAACTTCTGCCAAAATAGACCAGGGTAATTCCGGCGGTATCGCAATCAAGGACTCGGGGTGCGTCGTAGGTATCCCTACTTATGTACAGGCTCAGATCGAGAGTTTGGGCAGAATACTGGACTTGAATTACTTACTGAATTAATCCCAGAATAGGTAAAAAGCGAGAGCTGTCAGAAAAAGGGCTAGCCAGCCGGCGGTGTAGAAGACGAGCTTAAGGGCCGCAATTATATTTTTGTCTTTGAAGAACAGGTATATCGGATAGCCTAAAGTGATCAGTCCAGACACCAAAGCGGACATCGTGAATATTGTCAGGAAAAACGAGATACCCAGTACGCCAGGTGCTTGATTGAACCAGTCCTGGCTGGTCCACATAATAAACCCAACCATGGTTATATAGACCGTCAGGGCAAGGGCCTGAATAAGACCGAGAGCAATAATGGGAAGTTTTTTCATGGTTTTTATTTTATCACAAAAATGGGTGTCCGACTCGCGTGATTTTCAAATGGCTTATGATAAGATATAGATACCTACCATATGGACTTTGGCACTAAAAAAATCAGATATTGGATATTGGCGGCTGTTTTGATCGTCGCCGTTGGTGTCGGCGTTAAACTTTTTACTCGACCGGCCGGGGCGCCCGAAGATATTATTGAGGCTGGGGACTTCAGTCTTGTAATTGACTACGGGGATAAGAGTGATTTCTATGGGAATATCTCTTTTGATCCCGGTGAGACACTTTTTTCCGCAATGCAGAAATTAACTGTTGCGAACAGCATAAAATTTGATTATGAGGATTACGGAGATATGGGAGTGTTAATTATTAATATCGGAGGTAGGGGTGGCGGTGAGGGCAGCGCTTATTGGCAGTATTGGGTAAACGGGAATTATGCCCAAGTTGGGGCGAGCGTTTATGAAATTAAGGACGGCGACCAAATTGAGTGGAAATTCACGGATGCGCAGCAATAGGTTGGTCTGGTGGTTCGTTGGCTGGGTAGCTCTGCTGACTGTGCTTTTACGCCTGTTGCCTCACGCGCCTAATTTTACCCCGGTCGGCGCTCTGGCCCTGTTGGCCGGTACCCACCTGCCTAAACGTTGGGGACTCGTATTGCCAGTGCTGGTATTGGGGATTAGCGATTTCTTTATTGGGTTCTATGACTATAGACTGATGCTCGCGGTTTACGGAAGTTTTTTGGTTATAGTTGTTCTGGGTGGTTTGCTACGGGTGAAAGTATCATCTCTGCGGGTCGGTTTTGGAGCTCTAGGCGGGTCAGTTCTTTTCTTTCTTTTCACTAACTTCGCCGTCTGGGCGTTTTCAAGCTGGTACCCCCTTACTCTGGGTGGATTAATATCAGCTTATGCTATGGGCATTCCATTTTTCAAAATGACCTTGCTGGGAGACCTTTTCTATAGCACTGTTTTTTTTGGTGCGTATGAAGTTATTAAGATAGCGGGATTATATAGATTGGGTTATACTTTACCCGTTCGAGTAAGAATTGGTATACAGGATACCGCTTTGCTCGAGAAAAAGGTTCGATAATATATAGAGCAAAGTGAGAGACGATAATCAAGGGGACAGCGGCGAGAGGAAGATGTACCAGGGAAACTGGACTTGCGGCAAGTGCGGCGGCGAGATAAAAGAGCTTCCCTTCGAGCCCGACCCGAATAGACTGGACCAGCTTTCTTGCAAGGATTGCTACCGCAAGAGGCGCGATCAGTATCGCAGATAAAAAGGAATAAATAAGAAAACAGCCCCAGTGGGGCTGTTTTCTTATTTACGCTCTTTTAACCTGAGTAGCATTCAGGCCCTTAGGACCCTCTGCTATCTCAAAGGTTACTTTATCACCTTCTTTGAGATCGTCGAACTTTAAATCGACGAGCTCATTTGAGTGGAAAAAGAGGTCTTTCTCCTCGCCTTCGCGAGAGATGAACCCGTATCCACGATCAGTGAGTCGAGCAATCTTTCCTTCCATTATTTCTTATTTGATTGTTATGAACAAACGGTCAAACCCAGAATACTGAAGGACAAAACTCGACCACTTTTTACCCCAGTCCCGATTTGATCAGGCTGGAGTATAACATACGACACCCCAAAGGTCAACTGCCTTAGTTAAGCTGCCAGATGGGACTGGCGTGACCTTGCTATCTGTTCCAGAAACTCTTGGATTTGTGGTTCATCACTAATTGAAGCGAGCTTCTCTAAATATTCTTTAACTTCCTTTTTAATTTCGCCTGGCCGTGCCTCATCTGCGAGATAAAATTTTTGGAGGATGGACTCTCCTACATTTGCTAATATTTCTATACCCTTTTGATGATCGACAATCTCATAGCCAACTCCAGTCCTTCTGATTATCCCAGCGTCCAGAAGGGTTTTTAATTGGAGTAAACCGGCTAGAAAGTATCCGCGCCCGGATTGGCTATCTAAAGACTTGGTAGATAGATAGTCAATTATTGTACACAACTTTGCCACAAATTGCGCTTTTATTTCTTCTTCATCCATGGAGGGCAACTCTTTGTCCCCAAGTCGGGTCTCCAATATTAACATACCCGTTACATCTGCCTTAATTTCATCGAGCGTGTCAGCCAATTTTCCCTTACCAATCCTTTTCTTAACCTGGGGGTCGTGCCATGGCACGGCTTGATGCCCCAATTCATGAAGACAAGTTTCTCTAATAACGGCCCCATTGTGAACTTGTCGGTCGGGAACAATTTCTGATGGAAAAAGCGCTGGGAAAAGAGAACCATCCGTCAGAGCGCTTGTGTGGATCATTATTGTTTCTCCGGGGACATCGCTGGTTTCGGCCATAGTCTCTGAGTAAAGATTTGGGCCGAAAGAAAAGGGCTGAGAAGTAAGAACAACCGGCGAAACAGGAGCCGGCCTCTTTAGTCTATCAGCATATTTGTCGTTTATGGTTTCTGCCACAGAGCGATATTCATCAGCAGCTTGCATATCCTCGCGGTTTTGGGGAGTGATCAATCCTAAACGTAATTCCACATCTACCTTACCAGCATCTCCGGTCACACCAGCGCTTGCCATATAAATCGGTACGATGGGACATCCGGATTGAATTAGAGTCGTTTGTTTTCTTCCGATTTCTTGCCACGTCTCGTCAAGTTCTTCTGGATCTTTTTCTCCAGAACCATAAACCCACGCTAGAAGGCGGAGATATTCTGGGAGTTCCGCATAATTCGCAGATAACCCTCCTTGGTTGATCAAAATACTTACTCTTTCCGCAACAGCGGCAAAGTTGGGAACTATCCGACGCCATTCGGACGGGAATACCTCATTGTATGCTTTAGGGGATATTTCCTCCCTGCCCGGGACATATAAATCATAGACATATTCAGCTCCGTCAGCATTATCTAAGACAGTCTCGCTAGTTCCCCCGGGCTGATCGGCATACTCTATCTGTCTAAGATGGGCTTGATCAAAGTGCTTTCCCTGTGTTCCGGCCAGCAACAGAAGTACACCCAGCTCGTTTCTACTAAATCCAAGTTTAGCAAAATAATCATCGGGCATCTCTAGAAACCAATGATGGAGTAGGGCTATATGACTAAGTTGTCTTTCTGAGGAGAGCATAACTATCGATCGCCAGATTTCCGGATGGCTTTCCCTAAGGGGTTCTAACGTCCCCAATTGTTTATCATTTAATTTTGATTCGAAGGATTCGGGGTCTGATAATAATGCAATTATGGGCGCATTTCTTTTGGTTTTAGGGATTGCTGCCCGCCATTCCTCTAGCTTAGTTGATAAAGTTTCGCCAACGGTTTTTTGCCACCGTTCTGCAACCATGTCTTTGGATTGAGCAAAGAAATCCTCAAAACCCTCGAAATTCTGAGGCATTTCCGGCCATCCCTCTTCTTTGATAGATTCCCGTAACTCCTCTCGGATGCCCATGGTAAACCTGACACATTCGGGAAGCTCTTCAGGGTTAGTATGAAGCTCCAGACGATCTGTGGGATCCATTTCGAAGTGTTCACCGAAGCGCGGCTCTGGCATGTATTTTTTAGGTAAAAAGTAGGCCGGCGAAGCTGACTAGTATGATAATGGAAACCGAGGTCAGGAATCTGAGAGCAAACTTGCGATTACCCTGCCAGAATGAATAACCAGCCTTGCTGAAAAGGTTGGTAGCGTTTACTAACAACAGGGTTAGTAAAGCGAATTGGAGGGTAATAGTGGAGCCGGCCATTTCCGCCAAGCTGACTATGATAGCATCAAGGCCGGCGAATGAAGCAACGACTGCGCTGACAATAAAACCTGATTTACCGAAGAGTATCAGGCAGACCTTCGTAACTATCTTGATAGCTATTAGGAGACCGGCGAACTTCAGGGCCGGCAACAAAGAGAATATCCTGCTCCTTTTCGCACCGGCCGTCCGCTCTTTTTCTTTAGGATCGTGCTGACGTAGGAAGAGCACAGCCAAGATAGATGCCGAGAAGACCATAATGAGAATGCTTGGCACAATTGAGACCAGCCACTGGCCGTTCAGAGGCCCTACCAATAGAAAAATTTGCAAGAAGCTGGCTAGATTGGCTAACAGAGCTGCTCCAACCAAGGCATTGACTACCCCAGTTTTCTTGCTTTTTTGAGCGAGCGATTGGGTAGTGGATGTTGAAGAGACGAAACCACCGATAAAACTAGTCAGAGCGAAACCGCTTTTCTTACTGATAAGCTTTCCCAACAGGTATCCAAAGACATCGATGCCGGTTATCAAGACCACTATCATCCAGATCCTTTGGGGATTGATTAATTCAAGGCCGTAGAGTTGGCTGAGGTCAATATTGAGACTCTCGAAGATTGTTGAAAGAAGCGGGATATCCGAAAGCTTGTATCCGTAGTTAGGCAGAAAAGGGAAAACGATGAGAGCAATAATTGCATAGCCTACGAATGATTGGACCTCATTTCCAGAAAGGCCTGCAACGATTTCCTTCGTCTTAGATTTTAGGGAGAGTACCGTCACTAGTGCTACTGCTAAGGCTATGACCAGTTGCAGGGGGAGAACATTAAGAGTTATCAGTGAGCCGATAGCAAACGTAGTGATTATTGATATCTCGCTGGTCAGGCCGATGTCTTTAGTCATTAGCGAGCCGACGACGTAATAAGCAATGATTAAAACAGAAAAAGAACCAGCGATGACCATCGCCAAGGGCGAGAAGTTATATATATAAAATACCCCGGCTAGGGCGCCGAGGAGACTGGCAATTGAGAACGTTCGCACCCCGGCAGTCGCAGCAGTTCCGTGGCCACTTTTCTCACGTTCAAGCCCAACTGCAGCTCCGATGAGCATAGCGAGCAATAGCTGGCCGGGTAAACTCGTAAACATAGCAAAACGTTAGCTAGTACTAATTATATACCTAAAATCCTGTTAAGCTGGTTTATTTAGCCCCCAAAGAAAAGCCCTGGATCATAATTATCCAGACAATACTGGTGCCCAAGACTCCGCAGATAAAACCAGCCAAAGAAGAAGCGACAAGCTTGCCGATCTTGAATTTATATTCCCGACTTTCCCCTGACACAAAATCACGTGTGACCTTACCCATATTCTATTGGCCGAATGTGTTTTTTAACGACTGCCTTAATATTATCTTAAAACCTAGATAGCGGAAAGCATCTCTGTTTTTATAGTGATCGTGGCAGTTATAGTTTTGGAACTAGCTTATTCTAACGGCTCACGCCCGATCAATTCTCGTTTTTCCTGCAGGCTCAAATTTTTGAGCTGCTCCTCGCGCTTTGTTGCTGATGTCTTGTTCGGATACCACTCCTGGTGAACTAATTTAAAGTCAGAGAATTGTTTAGTGAAGAATGACCGCCCCTCCTTATGCTCGCGTAGGCGTTCTGCCAGATTGTTCGTTGTCCCCACGTAGTAGGTTTTGTTATCGCAGAGAAGCATATAGACGTACCACATATAGATAACTATACCTCCGCTGAAAAATTTATGCCGAGTTTGCCGAAAAGCTCCCTATTGGACACGTTCACTTGTCCTGAACGTAGTCGAAAGAGAACTTTGGATTGGGTGAGTATTAGAAGAGGTCTGGAGAAAGATGGAATGCGTTTAGTTATTTAGTCTTTTCGTATTTGGAATAAAGTTCTTCAATATGGTTGGCAACCACGAAATCACGGTCTGTAACTTTGCCTCCTACGCTATATCTAGTTAACTCGAACGTTACCTTCTTGTAATTGATTCGGATATCGGGATGATGGTCTATCCTATCGCAAAAAGGAGCTAGCTTGTTTATAACGGCGATGCCGTCTTTAAACTGCCCGAATTCAAACGTTTTGGTTATTTTATTTTTATGATAATCCCAGCCAGGTAAATGCTTGAGTAATCTTTTTATCTCCAAAAGAGATAAAGTTTTGGGCTCAGTCATACTTTCTGAATTATATACTATCCGCTGGTTGGTCCCCCCCCTAGTGGACCTGCCTACCGGCAGGCAGGCGTTATCAGAACCTGTTTCTGATATATAATTAAGATATTATGGACCCACAACAAATTAACGTATTATCACAGGCGACTGCGGTTGAGAAAAAAAAGAAACCCAATGTAGTTTTAATCAGCGTTTTAGTTGCGGTCGTCGTAGCTATTATTGCTGGAGGTGGTGTTTTCTATTGGAAAAATTTGGAGGTCAAGAATCTGGAGAAACAAATGGCAGATTTATCTAATAGAACAGACACCCTAACGCAAGAGTTGGGACTTGCAAATGAGCAATTAACCCAATCTAATTTAGAGATAGAAGAACTTGGCTGTAAGGGGATTTGGAAAGAGGGAGAGGGATGTATACAACCAAAATTAGTTGTTTTATCTCCAAATGGTGGTGAAACGTTCTGTATAGGAAAAGAAAATATTATTAAGTGGCAAAGCCCATCAGATATGGATTCGGTTAATGTTGGGATTAGCTCTCCCGAGGGAGCTAGCTACAATATCGGTGAGTTTAAGGCGGCCCAATCCATTGAGGGTGGCGTGGCGACTGGCTCCATAAAGTGGTATGGAAAGGGCATTTCGGGAATGAGCATAAGTCCAGGAGAGGTTTACAGGATATATGTTCACGGGACCTATAAAGGAGAACAACTAGAAGATAGGAGCGATAATGTTTTTACCCTTAAATACTGTCAATAAGGTCTAGCTCCCCCTATTGGACGAGTTTAGAACTTTAGATTGGGTATGTATTAAGAGAGACCTAGAGAAAGTATCTGGTATCAGTGTTTTTAAACTGGGCTTGGATACTCCTAGTGGGCGTTATTAGAACCCACTTTGTGTCTCAATTTAAGAATTGAAGACAATAGATAAACGATGATTGCACTTATGACTAGTAGAACAAAACCAAGAAAGTAAACTGCGTAGATACCCTTAATAATTGGAGCATCATTTTGTAACCACGGTTTTGTTACCATTTCATACTCCGCCTGAATGAGCACAAACCACACTAAAGAAAGAAATATTAACAGGATTAGCTTAACGGAAATTAGAAGTTTATTTTTCACCCTTAAATCTTACAACAGCATACTGTTTACTTGTATGGCTCCCCCTATTGGACACGTTCAGAACTCTGGATTGGGTAGAGATTAAGAGAGATTTGGAGAAGATATTGGTATTTGTAGGAACCTAAATGTGGAAAGCCGCCCTGGATGGGAAGATTCCCACGGGCGGCGAGACGTATGGACCGATGGCCGGGGTTACTTGCCCTCGGTCTGAAATGGGTTCGGCACGTCCTCGGGCCAATCACAGGCACAATAGACCCGTGTGGCCTCCACTCGAATCCCTCCGCCCGGCAGCATCTCCATCTTGATCTCGACGTTCGGGAGTGGACGGGGGAATTGACCACAGTTGGGACATGCTACGGTGTATCCCATATCACCCTCCTCAAGGTGCTGGTATCTCTTCTGGTCTAAAGCAAAGAAACCATATAATATGCGGTTAGTCAAGATGGTGCTCCCCCTAGTAAACGTTATCAGAACCTATTTCGGGGCTTTAAATCTAGAAATCGATACCCCCAGTGGACGTTATTAGAACCTGTTTGGGGGTATAATTAGGGTAAATTATTAACGCGATAAGCAGAGTATGAAGGGGTCACAACAAAAAACTATATCTCAAGACGAGCAAGCCGGGTATGAAAACTGGAAAAAGTTCTCTAAAAAAACTCTGAAGCTTTCCTTAGGAACAGTGGCACTAGGCTTTTTACTCTTGATAGTTCTTGGTTCTATACCGGGAGAATCAAGTCTTACTGGGCTTTACGGAATTCCGATTATTTATGTGGGGGTAATTTTTGTCGCCATAAGCATATTGCTGTTGGTGATAAACGAGGGTATTCATAAAATCATCTCGAAAGGTACTAAAGAATCCAGTGGCTCTATCACCAAAACGGAGGTTTCTAAGCAGAACAATAAACTAGTAAAACGTCCTGGTATTTGGATATCCGGAGGAATTCTTGCAATCGCAGTCATATTATCCTGGAACGGACTTTTAAACCCACTATTCGATGCGTTGTATAAAATGGGGATTGATATCGGGGATGACTTTTTCTTTGGATTAGCCGTCGCTATTGTTGTGTGGTTAGTACTAACAATCCGAGGATTAAAATAGCCCACCCACTATTGTTCAACCTACCCACGTTTAGTAAGCTCCGCAGGCAGGACTCGAACCTGCAACCTTCGCGTTAACAGCGCGCCGCGGCGTTTATCCCGCACCAAGTCTTCGCTCCGGTGGCAGGACTCGAACCTGCAACCTTCTCCTTAACAGGGAGCCGCTCTGCCATTGAGCTACACCGGAGCGAAACTTTGGTGCGGGACCATTGTCCCGACCGCAGTCGGGATCAGCCCTCGGCTGAAGCTACTGCGGAAAATGAGCAGGGGAATAGAAGCTCCGTTTCTATTTCCTGCGAACGCATCCGCAGGCAGTGATTGCTACTGCAGAATACCAATAGAAATTAGCAGATTTCTTGGATTTAGTAAACGCGGAGAGACTTCCCGAATATGATATAATTACTCCCAATAGAAAGGTTTGAACCAATCCTTTTTTATTCACTTGAAGAAGGCCCTGCTTATTTTATTTGTCCTTCTGATAGCCCTATCTATGGCCGCTTTTACGTTTGCTCAGGAGGAACTGGCATCCAGCACAGAGATAATAACCGAAGAGACAACTGCAGACGACTTGGGAGTTCTACCCGGCAACCCCTTTTACTTTCTTAAAGAATGGGGCAGAGGAATTCAGAGACTCTTTATCTCTGATCCGATTAAGCAGGTTGAGTTTGAGCTGAAGATTACTACAGAGAAGGGGGAAGAACTGAGAAAGGTAAGCGAACTGAACCGCCAGGAAGCAATTGAGAAAGCAATCAAGAATTATGAAGAGGCGATGGTTAGGCTACAAAAACATTTTGAAGAGCTGAAGGGGCTTTCGGAGAATCCGAACGTGAATGAGCTTTTGCAAAAGATAGCAGAGAGAACAGAGGAGCATGAACAGCTTTTTCAGCATCTGACAGAGAAGCTTGAAACGCTGAAGGGCCAGCTTCAGCCCCTTCAGGAGAACTGGGGTGGCATAATTGCTCCGTTATTCCAGAACGCCCGGGACATAGAACCATTGCGAAATAGAGTGACAGAGATGCTTAGAGAGGGCAATCCGGGTTACGGCGTTATGTCGGAAATAATAGAAAGAGTGGGACAGGAAATTCAGGCGCAGCCGACCGAAGAGAGTGCTACCACCAGCAGCGAAGCGGTTAGTTCTGAGCTACAGACGGTTGGAACTACAGAGGAGTACTGGACTGAGGAACGCATGGCGGAGGCAAAACCTTACCCGATGCCCACGGTAGATGTTAACAAATGGGACTCAATCATGCTGGAGGTGAGAAAAGCTTTTAAAATAGGCCAGACTAAATATGCTATCCAGCCTGAGATTTGCGCCGATGTTTATATCCCTGTTTGCGGTGCAGACGGGAAGTCTTATTCTAACGAGTGTTATGCTACCCGAGCGGGGGTGAACGTCGCCCATGAGGGTGAGTGCAGGAAATAAAATAATGTCTAAACTTTTCAAGGGGTTGCAGACAGTTTACGCGCATTGCGATATCCCGTGCGGAATATATGACCCCCACATCGCACAGCTAGCCGCCTTAACCATTATTCGAATGACGGATCTGATCGGTGCCAGTCAAAACCCGCACGACATAGCCAGATATACATTTGTTAAAGAGGAGCATGGTGAGAGGTGTAAACAGGAAATTAGGGTAATCTGGGGAGACTATTTTAAGGAAGAACACTTTGCAAAATACCCGGAATTACACGGCCTTGTTCATAAAATAATGCAGCAGGCATCTCAGGTTAGACAAACGAATGACAGAACGAAGGCGGTGGAACTACTACAATTAATTAACAGATTCGCCGAGATTTTTTGGGAGACAAAGGGTGTAAAAACAAAGCGGATTAAATCCCCCCAAAAGATAGAAGAGGAAATCGTTTATCCGGTTCTGGAATGAGGTTTCTAGTCTCTGGCGACAGTATGCTGCCCGCCTATCCAGCAGGTTCCAGACTTTTTGTCAGCAGGACCTTCTACATTCTCTGTAAACTGAGAGTGGGGGATGTGGTCGTGTTGCACGACCCGCGTGATGGCCGTTTAATTCTGAAGCGAATTCAATCGGAAAACAGCAAGGAGTATTTGGTAATAGGGGATAATTCTGTGGAAAGTACGGACAGCCGTCATTTCGGGCCCGTTAAAAAAGAAGATATTATTGGAAAAGTTATGTTTCAGTATCCCAGAAACAGAAAAGGATGGTTGGTTGTATTTATTATCTTTCTTGCCATCGTCGGGCTGCTCGATTCTTTATATCTAACCTATGCTCACTATCAGGAAGGCGGTGTTCTTATGTGCGGCCCGTCTAGCGGAGGGTGCAACGAAGTAACGACTAGTGAATACTCCGTAGTAATGGGTATTCCTCTGGCGGCGTTCGGTGTGCTTTTCTATATGTTGGTTTTGACCGCTGTTCTTTCCTACAAAAAAAAGAAGAAATCAAAAATATTAAAAATTCTTATCGGCTGGGCGGCGCTCGGGTTTGGAGTGAGTATATATCTCACCTATTTGCAGGCCCTTGTTTTTCACGCTTATTGTCTCCTCTGCCTTGCTTCGGCCGCCTCCTCAACCTTTATTTTCTTAAGCACTATCCTATTGGCTAAGGAGGGTAACAATAGAACGGAGGCTAGAGTATAATTGGGGTGTTATGACGTTCTCGGATATCCTCATTTTAATTGGCATTGGCATTGTGGTCTGGCTGATTTTGGCTCGTGAGAGATTCCAGAAGGACGACAGTAAATCGGCCCTTTTGCTACAGAATCAGATGAACGAGCTGAACCGCACACTACGAAGCCAATCGAGCGAAAGCGATAAGTTGATACGGGAGATTACTAAAGAGCTTACGAGAGAACTTACGAGAGTCGGGGAAGGCCAACGGCAGGTGGTTGATATAGCAAAACAACTGGAAAGCCTGCAAAACATTTTAAAGAATCCCAAACAAAG
>Ga0105105_10000304_pt1 | contig 22723 bp, 3 predicted proteins | sample PPLLaktember2015_4_FD_79108 | JGI IMG/M metagenome (GOLD analysis project Ga0105105, IMG submission 79108) | Freshwater sediment microbial communities from Prairie Pothole Lake near Jamestown, North Dakota, USA - PPLs Lake P8 Core (1) Depth... | ecosystem: Environmental > Aquatic > Freshwater >...
AGAAATAGAAGAAAGAAATAAGAACAATAAAAGCTGGTATGAAAAAGGTCTTGACGCTTATGAAAAAGCTCTTCCTTACATTCGTCCTAGTAACAGAATGCCTCTTGAAGGAAGTCAATTAATCCCAGAAATGTTTGCTCTTTCAGCAAATCAATTGGAACCTGTACAAGCACAGCAATACAGACCTATGCTTGGACAAGTGTCTGATATATCTCTTCAGGATCAATTAAACGCTATTCAATCTGATTTCAATTCTATACAAAGGCAAGTGGGATATAATCCTGCTGCACTTTCTCAATTGGCAGCTCAGAAATACGCAGCAACAAGCAATGTCCTTGGTCAACAGTTCAAAGCTAATCAAGCTGCTAGAATGGACATGATAAATAGGAATAGAGAAGTGCTTAATGATGCTACACTCAAGAATCTTGGTATTCAAGATCAACAATACCAAAGACAGTCTCAGGCTAAGTCTGCTACAAAACAGCAAGCGTTCACTGCTCTTAGTTCAATTGCTGATAAGATTGCAAAGAACAAGCTTGAGAATAGAACTCTGGGAGTGTACGAGAACATGTATGACTACAGGTTTGGTCCTGAAGGAAGAGCCATTAACATGAACGCTCCTTATAAGTTTAATACACAAATAGGTGCTACCAAAACTGCAGATGCTAAAACTAGTAGTAAAAGGAACGGCTCCATCGTAAAAGCAATAAAAAATCTATAACTGATTCAGTTATACCAACTTACCAAGTTTCGTTATGATGTCTTGGTTATTATAATATATTAAATTACATTTGCTAACTTAACATACTATGGCCAGTTTTACAGATTCCATAATGCAATTTAACCCATACGTTCAGCAATTGCCTGTTGAGGCAATGGCTAAAGTGGGTATGTATAAACAACAGAAGTATGAAGAAGGAGTACAGAAAATCCAAAGCTATATAGATAATGTAGCTGGATTGGATGTTGTTAAACCATTACATAAACAATATCTTCAATCCAAGCTTGATGAGCTTGGAGGAAAACTGAAGAGTGTAGCTGCTGGAGACTTCTCAAACTTCCAATTAGTCAACTCTGTAGGAGGAATGGCTACACAAATTGCAAAAGACCCTACAGTACAAAGTGCAGTAGCATCAACTCAATATGTAAGAAAAGGACAGCAAGATATGGAGACTGCTAGAAAAGCAGGTAAATCTTCTGTACAAAACGAAGCATGGTTTAATAATAAACTAAACGGATGGTTAAATAACAATGACATAAATGCTTCTTTTTCTGACTATTATGTTGAATATACAGATATTGAAAAGAAGCTTAGGGATGTTGCAAAAGATGTCCACGAATACGATCGATCTATAGAAATGCCTTTCCAAAGAGATAATGCTGGCAATGTTTTATATTTTGATAAAAATGGTAATGTTACAACTCCAGACAAAGGACAAAGTAGGATTGATGAAGTGCTGCTAAAAACTAAAGTTAAAGGGAAATCTGCTCAAAAGATTCTTGATAACTTTTATAGTAGTATTGATGAGAATGATAAAAGACAGTTAAATATTGACGGTTGGTATCATTATAGAGGGTATACTGGAGACTCGTTTAAACAAAAAATAACAAGTGATATAACTTCTTCATACAATATGAAGAAAGACATAATATCAAAAGAAATTGTCAAGATATCAACAGAGCTCTCTGGAAATTCTAAGCTTACAAAGGAACAAAGAGATGCTCTTACAGCAAAGATGAACGAGTATACAGATCTTGTAAATAAAGGTGGAATAGATAAAGAGCTTAATGAGAAACTTAGTAATATTGGTAGAATTAGTGATGATGAACTTAAGGGTTCAGTTTACATGGAAAAAACATTAAATAAACTGGCCACTGATATTTCCTACCAAGATATAGAAACAGAATATAAAGACAATCCTTACTTCAATGCGTTAATGAAGAAGAAGGATTTAGCATTTAAATATTCAGAAGCTGTTAGAGACCAGAAGAATAAAGATAGAGATTACGGGTTAAGTCTAGAAAGACTTAATATAGAAAAATTCAAGTTAACGAAAGATGCTGCTGGTAAAGATATTATATTCGAAAACTTAGGAACATCTACAGATAAAACTCTTCCTACACTTGGGGATTTGCAAAATGGTATCACTGGTCTTGATGGAGAAATGCAAAATTTTAACCGAGAAAATGCTCCTTTTATTATTTCAGGATATAACGAGATGAATGATGTTCAGAAAAGAGAGGCAATGAATAGCCTAGTTGATCAATACCAAGCAAACCCATCAAGCATCACTGATAATAACAAAAGAAAAATTCTTGATCAGTGGATTGGTATGCAAACTGATATGACTAGGAGAATGAGCAATTATGTAAACATTACACAAAAGGCAAAACCTTTTGATGACGCAATTAATAATATTGCAGACTCTCTTCCTGGATATGTAAAAAATGGTACACAAATATATAGTGCTAAAGAAATCAGAAGTATAACTAGTGATATTAATAGATTTACTTCTTCTTTACAATTAAACAAATTTGGAGTTCCTATTGGAGGTGGGGTGACAGATTGGGGTAAAATGAAACAAGTATATGCTAATTCAAAATATCTTCCAATAATTAACGTTATTGAGAAAAGACAAAAAAGTGGATTAGCATCATTAGTTGGTGAAGAAATGGAGATTGCAAAAACACTTGATAACATTCGTAGTCAAGTTAGAGAGAAATCAGCTAAGATTTCAAAAGATAAAGATAATTTTATTAATACAGAACTTGGAAAAATAATGCCTCAGTATCAAGATGAAGTTGGTACATTAGATAAAGAGGATAAGATTACAATGGGAAAAGTTGATAATCTTATTGGTAACATGTATGGGATAGCAAGTCAACTTGGTGGAAAGATTGATTCTGAAAAGTTTGACCCTGCTATCATAACAGCATGGAGAACAGGTAAGCAAGCTAGTGATTTAAAATATGTTGTAAAGAGAAAAGCTGATATGTCTCAAGGAACACTTCAAATATTTAATGGAAACGAAGTTCAAGAGATTCCACTTAACTCTAAACAACTAGGTAGGTATTTTCCACAAGCAGCTAAAGGACATCCTTTAGATAGTGCAAAATATATGATAATGGGTTCTCCTACAAAAACAACAAACTCATCTGGAGTAGTTGATGGTGGACCATCTGGGGCATTAAATGCTGCATTTACAGGAGATCAACTTCCGCTACTAGCAGGAAGTAAATATTCAAGTTTGGTAAGATTTGACATTGAAGGCGCTTCTGATAACGATGGTGGAGACGAAGATCTATATCAAATTAGAATGTATGTAAATGACAATGGTATTTGGAAAGATGATGTTGTGAACAAAGAGGGCTTTGCAAAATTAGATGGTGTATTTGCAATTATGCAAAACATTGGTACAAAGAAATATCAAGAAATAAAAGATAGCAAATAATGGCAATTTTTAAAGAAGAGTTGATAACAAACACTCCTTTAGAAGGAGATCCTATTCCGCAACTTGCATTAGGTACTCCTCAATTAAGTGCTATGCCCACACTTCCAAGTATTGAAGTTAGTGGAGGCTCTGTAAATAAATCTATAGAGGGACTTGATGCTTCTCAATTATCAAAGCTTGCAAAACTTCCTGGACAAGGTGGTGGTGCTAATCTTATTCCGTTAAGTGAAGTGGCAGCTAACAAAAGATACAACACTTATGTTAGAGGGATGGATCTTGAGAACATTTATGGAATGCAACAATCTGCATGGGCACAATTGGGAAATAGTGCTGTGAAAATGGCAGGATTGGCTGCAGGTACGTTTGCTCAAAGCTTTGCTACAATTCCTAATACTATTTCTGCTTTTAAGAATGGTACAGCTGCTTTATCTGGAGGACCAGATAGTTATGAAGCTGCAATAGATGATTGGACAAAAAATCTAGAAGACTATTTTCCTAACTACTATACTAGAAAAGAAAAAGAAAATCCATATCTAGCAATAATACCTTTTATGCCTGGAAGTGCTAATTTCTGGGGTGATAAAATTATTAAGAATCTTGGTTTTACAGCAGGAGCTATTGGTGGAGCTCTTGTACAAGATGCAATTATTGGAGCTGCTACAGAAGGAATTGGAGCTGCTCCATTGGTAGCATCTCAACTTGGTAAAGCTTCTTTGTGGTTAAATAAACTTTACGCTGGTAGTACAAAAGTAGATAAGGTTTTAGATCTTGCAAAAACTGTTGGAAAAACTGAACAACAAATTCTAAACATTAAACGTTTAGGAGAGATTGCTGCTGGAACAAAAGTAACAAACGGATTTAGGTATGGAATGGGCATATATGGCTCTTCTAGAACTGAAGCTGCAATTGAGGCTCGTGATGGATATAGGCAAGTGAAGGATGAGTTAATTAAAGAATACAAAAGTCAAAATCCTGGAAAAGAACCAATTAGTTCTGATTTAGAAGAAATTGAAAAATATGCAACAGATGCAATGAATACCAGATTTGGTATTAACATGGCACTCTTGACAGTATCCAATGCTGTTCAGTTTGGAAACTTGTTTAAATCATTTACATCTGCTCAAAAAGGAATTAGCGGACAGCTCACAAGAGATATAGACGAGGTTGGTAAAATCGGACTTAAGGAAGGATCATTTGACTTGTTTGAAAGAAAAGGTGCTCAAACACTTTCTGGAAAAATCTGGGAGTCTGTACAACCTAAACTACCAAACATTCTGTCAGAAGGTGTATATGAGGAAGGTGGTCAGTATGCTGCAGAAAAAGGAACTTATGATTATTTTACAAGAAAGTATAAAAATCTTTCAAACCCATTATACAAAGATAATTGGAGCACCACTGTTGAAGCAGTTAATTCTACAGTAAAGGGACTAAAAGATCAATTTGGAACAGACGAAGGATTGGAGAACATGATTGTTGGTGCAATCAGCGCAATGATTAGTGGTAGAATAATGTCTAAAATTGATACAGTAAGAGGACAAGGATCTGATGAACGTTTGCAAAGTTCTATAAACATTCTCAATCAATATGGTCTCACTGGAGTGTTGAGTAGTAATTTTGAAAACACTTTGAACTCAGCTGGCATTGCTAAAGAGATGGATGAGGCTGTAAAAGCTAATGATGTCTTTAAATATAAAAATCTTAAGAACGACATGTTCATCAACTTTGTACAATCACGTATTCCTTCAGGAATGCATGAGGTTACAATTGAACAGTTGAGGATGTTGAAGGATTTGGACAAAGCTGAATTTGAGAAGTCGTTTGGTATGGACTTCAATTCTTCTAATAAGTCCACTGTAAATGAATATGTAGATTCATTAATCGATGAAGCTAATCAGATTAAGAAGATTAGTGATTCAATTGATTTTACATTCAAGAATCCTTTCAAGAAGATAGACAATCCAACCACTACTGAAGAGGGAATTGAAACCTCACGTTTTAATGATTTCAATAAATGGAAAGCAGAGCTTACATTTCTTGCAGCAAAGATTCCACATGTAAATAACAGATTAGACTCTATACAACAAAGTGTCAATAGCATTAGTCCTATTGTTACAAATGATTTGCTTTCTCAATTAACAAACAAAGAGTCTCTTAAAGATCTTAGTACATCTTATGAGGAAAAAGCCAATCAGTTAAATAAAACTATTACAGAGTTTACATCTATACAGGATAAGAAAAGAATAAACAATCAGGTTAAGGCATTACGTACAGCTTCTGAAAGAATCAATCTTGGTTTGACAAATGGTGTAGATGGTAAATTATTTGATTATCTACTCAACTTTGAGCTCAATAATCAAGACCCAACTGCTAGCAGACAAGTTGGTCCAGAGAATACCACTGACTTATTCACTTATGGTCATGATATTAATAGGCTCAACTCTCTGAAAGACGATGTGTCTGAATTATACGACAACCTTACAGGTGAGAAAGGATTTAACAAATTCATGGACCAAGGAGAGCAGCTTCGTTCTGGTGCTATTCCTGAGGAAGAAGATAAAGAAGAAAAAGAGATTGTTGTAAAAGAAGGTCCTCAGTTTACAAATAAAGCTGGTATTAAAGAAACATTCGAAGAGGGTAGAGAATATCAAATTCCTGCAGGAAAGAAAGCTAGAATTGATAAGATTGCTGATGATAGGTGGCAAGTGACTGCACCTGATGGTAACATCACCTTTTATGAATCTGAGGAAAAAGCAAAAGAACAAGTTGATTCTATAAACGAAGAATTTGGTAATCTTCAGAAAGCAAAGGTGATTGCTATCAATCCTGATGGTACACTGAAGGTGGAAGATATAAATGGTGACATATATAATGTCGATCCATCCAAGTTTGAGGGATATGAAAAGGTAGAAACTGAGCAGGAGAAACTGCAGAAGTTTAAACAAGATGTAGAAGAAGATCAAAAAGATATAGAACATACATCTGGAACAATAGCTTCCAAAGAAAATACAGCAAAAACAAAAGCTGAGTTTGATGTAGAGAGTAAGAAGAAAGGAATTGAATGGTTATTTATATCAACTAGTGGTGCGTCTGAAGACTGGGAATCAGGTAAGCTTAGTCCTAGTCAGCAACGTGCTATTACACTTAGGAACAATTACAGAAACCTTCCTAACAGAAACAACCTCAGAATAATCCTTGTTACACAGAATCAAGAAAACTCTCTTGGTTTATCTGGACTGACAGCAATGTCAATGGCTAACACTGGTGTAGATCCTTCTACATACACAGACTTGAATGATGGATTTGTTGGTGCAGTGTATGTTGAACAAGATGGAGCTGATGTATATTTTGTAGATAAGAGTGGTAAGAAACTTGGAAAGGTTGGTGATCCTGTGGACATTAATCAAGTGGTATTTGATACAATGCCTACAACAAGTCTTACATGGAGTGATAAAGAAAATAGATATAGAGCTGGAGATGAGGATAAGGCACAAGAGTATTCAGATAAGTGGAAAGCAAAACGCAACCAACTGTTTAACACTCCAGAAGGAAAATATGAAATCTATAAGTTTTCTGTAAGCCCTGGTATTCCAGACATAGCAAATCTTAGCGATAACAACACTGTTGGTGAAACTCTTATTCCTGAAAATGAGATTGTTTACCAAGAAGGACTTGTTGTAATCCCTACAACAGGAAATATTCAACACCAAGGACGCAACCTTAAGTTTCCTGATGGTGTTCCTGTTTTCCAATACAGAGATGTATTGACATTCCTCAAGACACGTAAGTTCACTAAAGCTGAAGCACGAACTATTTTTGAGGTGATGAAAAAGATGTCTGAAGACATCAAACAAAAACTTGACCAAGGAAAGAAAATAAAGAGCAACAAGAAGTATACAAGGTTCCTTCAAAATGTTCTTTATTGGAGGAAATCACCAAAGACAGAGAAGAACCAAGTGTATATTGATTTTGATACAATGGATTTCTTCTTTGGTGGAAAGAGGTATGATTTGACAAATCTTGGTGCAAGTGAGGCTGAAATTATAGATCAGCTTGAGAATCTCTACGCTAACATCAATAATGACTCTCTTACAAAAAACTTTAGTGAGAAGTTTAATGAATATTATATTGATGAGTCTAAAAATCTTGCAACAAGAACGTGGGATAATTATCAGTCTTATCTGTTGTCTTCAAAGTATCCAGATGGGTCTAATAGGTCAGTGGTAGACATTCCTCTAACAACTCCTATTCAGAAACCTACAGAGCTTAAGCCTTTTAATTTCAAACAAAAGTATTCCATTCTTGAGGGAGTGGAACTTCCTTCCATTGAAGTGAAGCCTGTTATTAAACCAGAAGCTCCTACAGCACCTGCTCCTTCTGGAGAGAAGATAGGTGATTACACCGTAGATGGTGTAACGCAAAACGTATATCAACTTAAGAACGGTCCTGTTGGATTCACAGCCACTATTAAGGATGGTGAAGTTTTTGTAGAGGTTGAATCTAATGACACAATAAAGAAAATTACTGATAACAAGGATACTCTTAACAATACAATAATTCCTTTATTAAAAGCAGAAAAGAAATTTGATGCTACAGAAGCAGACGAACAGCATGTTCTTGGTTTTGTTTCTCTCAAAATAGCAAACGATTTACAAAAACAATTGAATGCTTCAGTTGCTCCTACAACAGCAGCTGTGTTGCAGCCTGATGTTTCTCCTCTTGCACAAGTGCAAGGAACAGCTAGGACAGAGCCTCTTACAACAGCAGTTTCTACAGATGCTAAAGCTGATATAGAAAAAGTTCAGAAATACACTTTGAACAGAGCTAATACAGAGTTACCTCAAGCTCCAGTTATTTCATTATCAATTGTAAATAAAAATGAATCAGGTCTTGAAGAATTAGTTAACAGTGAAGTTAAGCAAGTAAAACTTCTTGAAGTAAGAGGAAGAAATAGTAAAGGTCAGTTAGTAGGTACAGTTTGGATTCAAAGACCAGATGGACAAAGTTTTACTGCTGATGTAATCTTTGATGATGCAGAACTAGCTGCTTTAGAAGGAGCTAAAACTAATATAGAAGAAACTGGAAATCAGTTACAGGTTATTCAAATGATGACTCTTCGTATAGATTCTTTGTCCAAAGAAGAAAGAGCTTTGATGGACAAATACTACGATGTACTAAAAGCTGAAGGTTTAAGGAATGGAAAAGAGTTGTCTGAACTATATCATAAAGTTAAAAAAGATGGTAGCAATCCTGAGCTAGTAAAGCAGGTAGATGAGTTTCTTTCAGAAGTTAAGAAACTTCAAGCAGCTCCTGTTGCTACAGATGTTAAACCAACTACTCAGTTCACTCAATCTTTTGGAGACTTTACTGTCTATGAAGGAAGTGACGGGTCATATGATGTACAAGATAATACTGGTGAAGGTATAATAGCTGAGTATGTTAAAACAAAAGAAGAGGCCATACTCATAGCTAAGCGAGCTGATATAGAAAGAAGAAGACAAGTAGATTTAGATTATAATAAAGGTGTTACTCCTTTTACAGAAAAAAACTTTACAGATTTTAATCTAGAAATAGATAAATCTGTATTAGGGAAGTATGAGTTTGAATTATCTAGAGGAAATGAAGATGAAGAGATTATAATTGTAAGTTCTATCCAAGAAGGAATTAATAAAATCAATGCTAAATATAATGCAGAACTAGCTGCTTTAGAAGGGATTAAACCTACTGCACCAACAAATTTTGGAGGAACTAAACCACCTCCTAATACAGAATATAGAAGAGTGGGTGCTGATGGAATAGAAAGAATTTCTAGTGAAGAGCTTGAGTTGTTCAAAGCTTGGGCTGCTGAAAATGTTCCTACTATTCCATATACAGTGATGGAGAATGTTCTTACAACACATGATGGTGAGAAAGCATGGGGTGCATTTGAAAATGGTGTTGCTAAGTTCTATAGGTCTGCAGCTAGAGGTACAGAATATCATGAAATAGGAGAAGCTGTATGGAACGGTATGCTTTCTCCTGAAGAGCGTCAGGCTATTCTTGATGAAGAAAGACAAAAATCTGGTAAGTTTAAAGATAGACAATCAGGAAAAACTTATTCCTATGATGATCCAAATTTAACTGACCAGATGCTGAAGGAGAGAATCATGGATGATTTTGCTGAGTTTAGACTTGGTAAACTCCCTGCTCGTTCTCTGAAGGAGAAAGTTCTCAGATTCTTCAGAAGCATTATTGAATTCTTCAAGCAATTTGTACAGAAACCTTCTATGAAGGAACAACTGTTTAAAGCAATTGACACAGGTAGATTTAAAGAAAGAGTTATTTCAGAGAGCGCAAAGAATGAATTTGCTGAATATAGAGCTGTAGAAGGATTGACAGAAGAGCAAACTCATGACTTTGTACAGGATATTACAGCTCGTGTTTTTCAAATAGCATTTGGAACAAACATGTCTTTGTACAATCCTGAGCAAATTACAGCTCCTCAAATATTTGCAGAAATAAAAGAGAGCTATCAACAAGAAGGAAAATTAGATTTGCTTTCTGAAAATACATGGAGACAACTTATTGGTAAAACCCGTGACTTCCTTCGTACGTTCAAAATAGATTTTGATGAAGAGGGTGTTCTTGGCATAAACGATGAGAACTATAATAAGAATGATTACGCTCGTGATGCATTCTCTACAGACTGGAAAAAGTCTTCTCCATTTCCTATCAAGTTAATCCTGGGTACATTAACAGAAACTGTACCAACAAGTCAGATAGACACCACTTCTTTGGATCTTCCAAAACAAAAACTGTCTAGTGTAAATGGATATAAAATTCTAAACTTTGCAAGAACCTTTGCAACAGCTTTGGATAAGTTTGCAAACACCAACAGTGTAACAAAACTTGTAGACAAACTTATCGAACTGTCTAGATATGACAGTAATTACGTTCGCCTCTTCACTCGTCTGAAGGGAGATAGAAACACTGTATCTATAGACTTCTCAAAGTTTGAAGAACAAGACTGGAGACTATTTATCAACTTCTACCAGACATTTACAAAACAAAAACCTAATGCTGTTATACAATATATAGGTGAAAACAACGAAGTGTATAATGGTGCAGCTAATCTGTTCAGTGCTGTAGAACAATTTAAACAGGGATGGATTGAGAATGTTAAGACATTAGCAAATGATAATACATCTCTGATATATTATTATTCTCCAGATAAGACATATAGAACAAAGAAACTGTCTGATATTCCTATTGGTAATCCTCAACAGATGGTTGAGTTTCTTGACAAGCTTGGTATAAACTTCCCATTTGAGGTGTATCAAAACCTTAAAGACCCTCAACAAAAAGCTTTTGGAAGAGCTATATCTGCAATACATAAATATGCAAGTGAGAAAGAGATAGGAAAGGTTACAGGAGAAACACTCACCATAAATGGTCAGCTGAACACTCTTGCAGAACTTTATATAAAAGCCACCAATCCAAATATAGATTCTACATATTTTGGTGTAGATGGTAAACGTCAGCAATCTTATGCTGATAGTAATGCACCTTCTGTATTTGAGAACACATTTAATGAGGTGGGAACACTTGACGAACTTCTTTCTGCAAGACCTGAACTTAACGATGTATTCTCTAAGAACAGTTTGATTCTAAAAAAAGGAGGACCATTCTTTGACAAAGATGGTAAACGTACAGATAGGAAATTGAAAGTGGGCTACATCCAAGGTACAAAAGATACAGTGGATGATAAAGGAACATCTACATCAAAGCTAGGACTTGGTAGTAGGTTTACACAAGAGTTTAATCAAAACTTGTCTGGTGACTACTATATTCTTATTCCTGCAGATGGATCTACAGAATGGATGCTCAATCTTGGAAACCAAATAAGTTTTGAAGATTTTGAAGGAAATGAGGCAAATGACCAAATCCACAAAGTGTTCAGAGGTTATCTGGAAGATGAGATTGAACTTGCCCTGTCTGACAGGTCTTATTTGAAAAATGTCAAACCTCGTGCAAAAGAACTTCGTTTCTTCAAAGATATTCTTTCTGAAAACCTTTTGACAAACTTAAACAAGTTAATAGAAAAAGGTGACAAAGAAAAAATCAAAGAGTTCATTGATGAAAATATTGCTGAGATAAATGCAAACATAGACGACTATGTAAATGGTACAGTGGATGATTCCATTAGAGATTTTAAAAATAATAGTCAGATTTTCCAAATTAATGAGGATGCTTATTCATTCCCATTAATGAATGATAAGTTTGCAAAAGAGCAAGATGTTAATAAATATAACATGTCTGAGGATGAGCTGAAGGCATTGTTCAAATTTGCAAACACCAATTACATCATAAACAATATTGAGTTCCATAAGATATTGTTTGGTGATCCTTATCAGTTTGCAATTAAAGAAAATCAACTGGATGAGACAAAACGTATCAAATCATTCCTCTCTCCAAGAAGAGTGACATTTGATAGCCCTGAGTTTAACACATGGTTGAATAGTAAGAATAAAGCAGGAGACATTTCTCTCTTACCTGGAGATCCTGGTTACCATGTACATAAAAGCTACACTTCAACAATCACCACTGCTGACGTAAATATTGTTGGTAGCATTGCTATGATGGAAGGTGTTCCTAAAGATATAAAAGATGCTTATGCCAAAACAAATGAGGCAGATGCAGCATCTATATTGATGGACACTACATACAGAGAAATCAAGAATAAGAACGGACAATGGAGTAGGGAAGCTGAAGATTGGCATCAGTGGCAAATGGCTTATACAAGAAACAGAATGTCTGCCAAAGGATTGTACACTTATACAAATGACAATCTTAAAAAACAAGATGAGAAAACTATATCATCTCCTTCACCTAAACATACATTAGAGATATTGAAACCTATTGTGACTGGTAGTAAACACAATAAGAACACTATCGATCTTGTGTTGGATAAGTTTTCTCAAATGCCCATGTATTATAGCATGATTGAGGGAACCAATCTAGAAAACCTCTATCTGAAGATGATGAAGGAGGACGTAGGATATACAATAATGATAAGTGGTAGAAAGGTTGGAGCTGAAAGTCTTCATAGTTTGTACAATCAAGATGGCTCATTTAATCAAGAAGCTTTCAATAATCGAATTGAAGTTCCTTGGAAGGCTTATGGTATTCAGGTGGAAACTACAACAGAAGACGATAAGTATCAAACAAGAGGATCTCAGCTTACTAAAATGTCAAGCATGGACCTCTTTAGCAATGGTGAACCTCTTGGTAAAAATCCTGAAAGACAAGCAGTTATAAGAAAAGCTTATGATAGGAATAAGGATATTCTTGACAAGATGCATGAAAATTCTTATTATGAGCTTCTTAATAAATTAGGAGTTGAAGATCTTGGTGATAGTTTTAATGTAGTGGATAGGAAGAAACTTTCAGAATCTCTTGAACATGAGATGCTTAGAAGGGAGCTTTCTGACAATGCTATTGATACTGTTAGAACTGATGAGAACGGTCAATTCAGAATACCATTTGAATCATCTCCTGCATACACACAGATAAGAAGTCTTATGTTCTCTATGGTGGACAAAGCTCTTGTTTCTCCAAAGATGAGTGGTGGTGCACACGTACAGGTTCCTGTTACACTTTGGGAGTCTGCTACAAAAGGAAGAAGCTTGGCTTATAAAACCAAAGATGGTTGGAAAAAGATAACCAAAGAGGCATATGATAAGCTAGATGAAAATGAGAAGAAGAAGGTGGCTCTTACAGATGACACTCTTAAGTTCTATACAAAGGATGCTCCGTATTGCGAAGTGATGATTCCTCATTGGTTCAAAGACAAGTTTCCAAAAAACAAATTCAAGACAGATGAAGATATTCTTAACTATCTGAATAATACAGAAGAGGGTAGGAAGATTCTTACAGGTATAGGATTTCGTATTCCTACACAGGCAACAAGTTCTGTTGAGGTGTTTAGGGTGAAAGGGTTTCTTCCAAAATATATGGGAGCAACAGTTATTGTACCTTCTGAAATCACCACTAAGTCTGGATCTGACTTTGATATTGATAAACTCAATATGTACCTGAAGTCTGTATACGTGAATGCAAGAGGTGAGGTTAAGTTGATAAAATATCTAGGATCTGAAGGAAAAACAAAAGAATTCTTTAGAGGTGAGTTTGATAGGATTCTTGAAGGTAAAGCAGTTAAGAAAGCTGAACTACTTGAGGCAGTTGATATTCTTGCATACAATTTAGCAGATCCGAAAAACCTTCTTAAGAGGTATGATGGTATTTTGAATGTACTTTTAGAAGAGTATAACGATATTTCTGATTTGGCAGATTCTCTTATGAAGGATTTGGAAAAACTTGGAGATGAGTCTGTTCAAGCTGATCTTAAAGAAAAGTTTGTAAACCAAGCATATAAGCAATCTCTTGAGAATGAATATTACGAATCTCTTGAAGAATTGCTCACTCTTCCTGAAGTGTTCCAAAGATTAATATCTCCTGTAAGTGATGGCGGTCTTAAGAAACTGTCTGAAACACTTGATGGATTAACAGGTTTTGACGAGAGTAAGATTAAGAACAGACTTCTTAACAGAAGTTACATGACTGCTCTCAGACATGCTTTTGTATCTGCAAAGAAATGGGTGGGTATTGCTGCTGTTAATATTACAGGACACTCATTGTTCCAGAAGTCTCAAATATATCTTGACCCAGAAAGATTTGCATTTTTACCAAAGAGAGACAAAGAACTTCTTGGAGATGGTTCAGTTGTTCTTCCTCACAACACTGTTGTTGTAAATGGAAAGACATACATATCAATGTCTGGAGCAAAGACTGAAGATGGAACACAATACATATCTGATAGATTGTCTGGATATGGTACGTCCTTTGTGGATGTTGCAAAAGATCCATACATCATGAAGATTATAAAGAGTGAATTGGTTGTTGGTACATTTATGTATCTTGAGAGAATTGGTGTAGGTGAGAAAGCTGCAATGTTCTTGAATCAGCCAATCATTGCTAAATACCTTAGCCATCTGGATAGCATTGGTTATAAAAACCTATTCAACAAAGGTAATATAACTAATGCCCTGGGATCTTTTCCTTCAAAAGGAGAAACATTTAGGGCAGCAGGTGTAGATGTAAATTCTCTTGAGAGTAATATTGAGAAGTACTACAAAAATGGTGGTAAGTTTGACACAGACATAGACAATGCTGTTCAGCAAAAGATATTCTTTGAGTTCTTGAAATATGCTAAAATGGCTGAGTTCAGTTTCAACCTCACTCAAGGATATAACTACGACACTACTAGATTTGGTAGTGGTGACGCTCTATTCAGAAAGCAAGTAAAAACCCAGAAAGCAAGAGACAGAAATATATTCTCTTCTATAGATAAGGTTTTTGATACATCATTTATTGGTGAACAAGCTTTCTTAATTGACAAGTCTACAGAAGCATTGGGAGAATATCTGAAGCTTGAAAATCCAAAACTGAGAATAATAAGCGACAGTGTTCTAAGACCATTTGCTGAGAATCAGTATTTGTCAGCTGACGATTATGAAAGAATAGGAAACAGGATTACGTCATCTTTCCTAGACTTCATAATCCAAACCAAGACAACATTAAGTGATGAAATAAAAGAACTATTGGTAGATCCTGCTACAGCTGTAGCTACACAACTTGCTGAAGCTCAGGCTAAGTTTCCTGAAAACAAGTTGTTGAATGAACTGCAAGTGGTTAGTTCTGATAGGTTTGATGGAGCAAAAAGCATCAAGCTTAGAACAAATGACAAGTCTGCATACAGTGAAAATCTCTACCAAGGAATGTTCAGACAACTCAGAGACACTCCTGAGACAAATGCTTTATATAATAATATTGTAAAGCTGGCTATTCTTCAAGGAACCTATCAGAGTGCAATATCAATAAGGAATGTAATTCCTATTGAAGACTTTAGCAAAACAATTGCTCCAGTTATTGCAAATCTTGTAGCCACTCCTGAAATAGAAGCATTTGCAAAAGGAGCATTCCAAAGGAACAATTGGAAGAACCAAGATGTATGGAGAACAATTTCTCCTAAGTTTTTTGTAAACGATGAACCTATTGGACAAGTTGAGACGTACAGCGGTGATGTTATTGACATCTATCAATATAACTCTCCTGCATTTCCAAATGTTGCAAATCTGAATATAAAAAGTGAAGATAGGAAAATCCTTACACTGAATGAGGCTTATAACTATCTCGATGTACAAAGAGACTTCCTTTTAGTTCCTGCTGTTGTTACAGATAGAAAGACTGGTGATATGATTGATGTTGAGACAGGAACCACTATGGCAAAATCAATGATTGCTCAAATGAAAGCAAAAGGTGATATGTCATACAAGGATGTATATGGTTATCAGAAGGTGAGATATGATAATGGAGATCCTGTTCTTACATATGATAAAGATGGAAATGCAATACACATTTACAAACTTATCAATCTATATGGAGATGGAGTGTTTGCTTCTGAGTATTATAATGTAAACAAACCTTCTGTGTTCAACAATGGTACAAAGAAGATTGATAATGAGATTCCTAACGCAGACATTATTAACTACTTTGCTCCAAGAACAACAGATCCTAAACCAATAGCTCCTACTCCTATAGAACCTAAACCTGCTGAAGAACCTAAGAAGAAAGAACTATTCACTCCAGAGAAAGGAATTGCTCAGAAATCATTCAGAGGCAAACCGTTGAACTTTGTAGACAAGATTCCTACACAAAAGGAAACAGTTGTTGCAATGCAGAACAATAGACAAACTGGTGTAATCACTATAGATTATAAAGCCATGGTTCAAAAGTTTGACGATAAGGCATGGACTAAACCAGCTAAACAACTCGATGGATCTTTTGCTACACCTTTAGCTGAAGATGCATTTAAAAGTGCAGAGGAATGGTTTACCTTTGCACTGATTCATGAAGTGAAGCATGATACAATTTTTAAAGAACCAGGAGAGACAACAGGACAATACGAGGATAGGATTAATCAAGCTGCTATGAAAGACCTTGAGGAAAACTATACAAAACCTCCAGTTGTAGATAATTTTCCTGACAAGAATTTGAATGTTAAAGATCAAAAATGTAACTAATGGCTTGTAGATTAGATGTTAGAAAAGCAATATTAGACAATGCCTTTGATGAAGCTTTTGAGGGTAGGTATACATTTGCACGTATGTCAGATGACACTGTCAGAATAAATGGTCAAGTGGATGCTGCACAAACAAAGGCTTTAAGTAGGAACCAGGCTATTAACATAGCTAATCAAAAACTAGAGTCAATCAAGAAATCATTCAATAATGCAATAACTGGATATGTTACAAACAGATCTGAATATGATCCAGTTACAATTACATTAAACGTTAATCCAGCATACATTGAATATGAATATAGGAAACTACCATTAGATAAACAAACTGATCCTGCAGATAGAATGTTTCAGCTTCCAGGAACAGAACTATCAAAAGCTTCTCCTGAGACAATCAAACGTATTAAAGAACTCCTCAATAGGATAGGTGTTGATTATCAAGTTGTTAGCAAGATAGCTGTCAATGGTAAAATAATTGGTGCAAATGGTGTTGCTGATATAACACAGAAGCTTATTCAAGTGGTGAATGGTAAAGAAGCATCAGCACTTCCTGAGGAAGCTATGCACTTTGTTGTAGAAATCATCCAACAAACAGATCCTAAACTCTTCAACACTCTTCTGAAGGAGATTAATGGATATAGGATGATGAAGGATGTATTTGCCACATACAGCAGCGATCCCAACTACCAAACAAAAGAAGGTAAACCTGATGTAATAAAACTCAAGAAAGAGGCTATTGCAAAGGTGCTTGCTGAAACAGTTATAAATAAGTCAGAAGGATCTATAGAAAATCCAGAGAATGTTGCTAAGGTTGAGAGTTGGTGGCAGAAAATAGTTAACTATCTAAAAGAATTGTTTAATAAGAGTGGGTTTGACACAGCAGCAATGAAGATTATCTCTGGAGAAGAAATTGGAAGTGTTGATGATGTTAGAAATAAAGAAGCACAGATATATCTACAGAAAGGCACTAGAGATTCTATATATGAAAAGCTTAAAGACATTTCTTCAAAGATTGAAAAAAAGGACGACGGATATTATATAGATGGTAAGAAGGTGCCTAGAAGGGTAACTGATCTTGTAAAAGATTGGTATGAGAGAAGATTTAAAGCTAAAGATCTTACAAAGAATGAATATCAAACAGCTTTGTTTGATCTAAAGGCAGAGAAAGGAACAGCTGGTCATGCTGATCTTGAATATGCTTTTACTGTATTTGTAAACGAAGATGGATATTTAAGAACTACTCCACTTGATGATAGTGGATATGTTTCCCAGCTCAATCCAGATAATAGGGATATGTATGAGCTTCTGAGAGATAACTTAAAAGAACGTCTCAACTCTTTTCCTAAAGAGAATGGAGGAACAAGATTCTTGTCTGAAATAATGACGTACGATGCTAAACGTGGGTTAGCTGGTACAATAGATTTCTTGGCAATTGAACCTGATGGTAAAACTAACATCCTGGACTGGAAGTTCATGGATTTGAATGTTGACAAATATACAGATGTTCCTTGGTATAAGGTGAATGCTTGGAGACAGCAAATGGAGCAATACAAACTCTTGTTGGAGAAAGTTTATGGGGTTAAACCACAAGACTTTAAGCAGACAAGAATGATTCCAATCAAGGCTAAATATGTTGGTGGAAATGTTAAAGAAGGAATCTTACCTACACTTTCAGGTATACAGATTGGAGATGTTAATGTAAAAAATGTTAAGGAGGATTACTTATTACCTGTAGGACTAGAAGGTGAAAAAACAGGAAACAAAAAGATTGATGCTCTCCTGGAAAAACTAAATGCTGTATACAAAAAGATGTCTGAAAAGAAAGCTCTTCCTAGTGAGAAGCTTAATAAGGCTGAGCAATTAAATGCTCTCTTTTCTGCTATCAGGCAACTTCAGATTAAACAAAACATCAAACCTTTGTTGTATCAAGCAAAGGTGTTAAATAAACAACTGAATAAACTTCTTGAGCAATACCAAACAAACTGGAAAGGAAAAGATGTTAAATCTTTCTCTCAAGAACAAATCAGCGCTTTCTATGATGAATTGGAAAATGCATACAATTCAATATCACATTACACTACATTAGATACAGAACTTAAGTTTCTATTCCAAGGAGAACTGTCTGAAGAAGATAAAGCACTTAGAGAAGACTTAAGAGATACAGTTGATGATGCAAGAGGTATATTATCAGAACTATCTGAAGTGTCAGGAGAGTTTGTAGAAGACTTTGTAGCTGGATCTGAAGGAGTAGAGAACTTCCTCACTCCTGAGAAGGTGATAAAGGGTATAACAAAATGGTTTTCTTCTACAGCTACAATCCCATTAAAAGCTTTAGAGGTGTTGTATAAAAAAGCAAATAGAGCATTTACATATGCTGCTCAAGATACAATTGTTGAAACCAAAAAACTCATGAACATCAAATCTAAATATGATGAGTGGGCAAAAGGTAAAGGGTTGTCATCTAAAAACTATTTCAGCTTTATAAAGAAAGAAAAGTCAAATGAGCTTATAGATGAGTTTAATCCAGAATTCTATAAAACTCTCAGAACAAAGATTGGTGAGAAGGACATTCAGTGGATTAAGAACAATATAAATGTTGCAGAATATACAGACTTTCTTAAAGAAAAACTGAAAGAAGATTTACAACGTATCCAAGATAAAGCAAGAGTGGGAACTGATGAGGAAATACAGAAAGAGATAAAAAGAGAAATTGCACAAACTAAATCTTTATACGACACATCTACAATAGATTCAGCTGGATGGTTTAACTATGATCTACTTAAAAAGTTTCCTGACAAAACTACTTGGGAATCAAATGAATGGAAAGAACTTAACAAGTCTGAAAACAAACCAGCTCTTGATTTCTATAATTATATTAAAGAAAGGAATGAATACTATCAGGAGATAGGATATATCAGCAAGGCTGAAGCTAGGGTGTTTCTACCTTTTGTTCGTAAAGGACTTATGGAGAAACTTGTACTTGGTGGTAAAATTACAGTTGGTGAACAGTTCCTAAGAACTATATCTATTGATGAGGGAGACATTGGATTTGGTAAAATTGATCCTCTTACAGGTAGACCAATTGACACTATTCCTACATATTTCACTAAAGAAATTGAAGGAGAACTTAGTGAAGACTTGTTTAGAAACATGGCTCTTTACAATGAAATGGCTATCAGATATAAATATCTTAGTGACATTGAAGCTCAAGGACGTGCATTGATTAACACCGAAAGAAACAAGAAAGCAATTGCTACATCCATGTTTGGCAAAACCGTATATAAAGATGGTGTGTTACAATACACTCCAGATAATAATGAGAATGCCCAGCTAATTGAGAACATGGTGAAGGGTATTGTATACGGACAGAAGTTTGTAGAAAGTGAAAGCTTTGACCAACTTCTTGGTAGTCTGAGTGATTTTGGTGAAAGAGCTAATAAGAAACTTGGAATTAATATATTCCCAGAGAATTTATCTGGAAGACAAATCAGTATTAACAAGGTGATAAATCAACTTAATAATACATTCCAATTAAATGCCTTAGGTCTTAATCCTCTATCTGCCCTATCAAACTTGTTGGGTGGTAGTTTTCAATCTATAATTAACGCTGAGACCTATTTTACAAAAAGTGATTTTGTATCTTCTGAGCTTTTTCTTACAGCAGGCAAAATGACTGGTGGTGAAGATCAAAAAAAGTTTGTTGGAGCACTTGAATATTTTCTCCCTCTTACAGAAAGTTACAATAAAGAACTTGCTAAACATCTATCAATCAATAAGTTAAGTCAAGAGAACATACAAGAATTTCTTATGATACTCATGAGGAAATCAGATATGCTTGTACAAACTGCAAACTTCCGTTCCTTCTTAATTAACACTATAGTAGATGGAGGTAGAGTTGTGAATGCTCGTCAATATCTTAGAGAACAACCTGAATATCAAGATATGTATGCAGGAACTCAAGAAGATAGAAAAGCTAGAAAGGAAAAGTTTGAAAGTGATGTAAAAAAGTTAATTGATGAGAAAGGTGTATTAAAACTTGCTGAAATAAAAGATGGAGAATTTATTATTCCAGGAGTTGATAAAAAGGATGAGAGTGTTGTAGAACTTAGAAGAAAGGTGCAACAAGTTAGTAAGGATGCATTAGGTAACTTGTCTGAAGATGATTTGAGAATGATAAATCTTAACATATATGGAAAATCTTTCATGTTGTTTAAGAACTGGATTCCTCGTCTGGTGGATGTGCGTTTAGGTAATATTAAATACAACTCAGCATCTGATGCTTATGAGTGGGGAAGAATGAGAAATGTGTTTAGGGTGATATCTGAAGACTTACTTGGTTCAATTAACAATCTTACAAACTCTCTACAAGGAAATGATAAGGGTGTAGAGTTTATGAGAAAGCTTTACGAAAAGAAGAAACAAGAATACGAAACAGAAACTGGAAAGCCTTTGGAAATGACAGAATCCCAGTTTATGGATCTCACAAGGAAAAATATTAAAGGACAGCTTGTAGACCTAATGTTCATGTTAACTGTGTATGCTCTCTATCTTGGACTGAAAGCAAATGCTCCAGAGGATGATGAAGATGCTATGGTTAAGAACCAATATAAGTTTATGCTTAGAGCTGCTGATAAGGTTAAAGATGAGTTGGCTTATTTCTATGATCCTACAAGCTTAACAAGTCTTGTATCCTCTGGAATATTCCCATCAATGTCTTATCTAAATAACTTTAAAAAGCTTGTTGTAAACTTTAACACTGAGATGTTTGGATTGGCAGTTGGTGATGAGGAGCTTGTAGAAAAAACCAAGGTGATCAAATATCTTATGAAAACATTCCCTGTAGCTAATCAAGCTGCTGGAATGCTTCCAATGTTCTACCCAGAACTTGCTAAAGATCTTGGTATAAAGGCACAATCACAAGCTAGACCAATTTCTCTGTAAATAATAACAGAGTTGTATAGCTATATTATGACCAAAATTTTAGGAGGTGTCATTGTAAATTATGGGAATTGGTTATTTTTGTAATCTCCCGTAGACACATTTTGATTAAAATGTGTGTGTAAAGTCAGCTCTGACAGATTCCAATTATATACTTTTTTATCTTTTTATAAATGAATGTCACTTGTTCATCACCAGTGTGCCCTGTCATATTGAATTCCACCTGCGTATTTTACGAAGGTGAGAGTCTTATTTATACAGGTATAAACACAAACGACAGTTTGCAGGTAGCTCTGCAAAAGATAGATGCTGCTCTTGGTGTAACAACCGTAGTGAATATTTATAACTCAGATGGAACATTAACAGGAAACAGAACAATCACTTCTGGAGGATTTACATTAACAATAGGTCCTGTTACAACCTTTACAGCAGCTCCTTCAATAAGCACAATTACACAAGGGTCTATTCTATTTGCAGGCTCAGGAGGAACAATAAGTCAGAACAATTCTCAATTGTTTTGGGATAGTAGCACCAATAGATTAGGATTGGGAACAATCACTCCTTTATATAAATTTGATGTTGTTGGAACAGTGCGTATATCAAGTACATTAGAGGTTAATAGTTTGAATGGTATTGGGAACAGGATGGTGATATCAAATTCTAATGGTACATTACTCACACAACCAATACCTGTAAGTGGTATAACAAGTATATCTACAACGGGTCCTATAACAGGAGGTCCAATCACTACCACTGGTACAATAGGTATAACACAAGCAACAATCTCTACAGATGGCTACCTAAGTTTAACAGATTGGAACATATTCAATAATAAACAGAACGCCCTATCCTTAACAACAACAGGAACAGGTGGTGCTTCTACACTTATTGGTAGTGTATTAAACATTCCTCAATATCAGTCTGCATTAACTAATCCTGTTACAGGTACAGCTTCAATAGGTCAAGTGGCATATTGGAATAGTGCAAGTTCAATAACAGGCAATAATAGTTTATTCTGGGATATTGCTGGAGGTAGTCTTGGTGTTGGAACAAACTCTCTAACAGGATATGGAATTAGAGCTGCAAGAAACATAACAGGAGCAGCTATATCAGCTGGAATATATCAATCAGGTGCAGTTCAAAGTGATGTTGGAACACTTGCTATTGGATTCTCTAATGCAGCAAACATTGGTGCTGGTGTTGCAGCAAATGCCTATCA
>Ga0105105_10000305_pt1 | contig 22706 bp, 24 predicted proteins | sample PPLLaktember2015_4_FD_79108 | JGI IMG/M metagenome (GOLD analysis project Ga0105105, IMG submission 79108) | Freshwater sediment microbial communities from Prairie Pothole Lake near Jamestown, North Dakota, USA - PPLs Lake P8 Core (1) Depth... | ecosystem: Environmental > Aquatic > Freshwater >...
CGGGATGTGGAGTCCATGGTGCGGGATTTGCTCGAAATCACGGTCACGATCGACAAGGCCCGCGAGCAGGAGGCCGTTCGGGACAAAGCCCGCCAGCTGGCCGAAGAGCGGATGCTGGACCTGCTGCTGCCCAAGACCGGGCCGCCGCCGGTCGTGCGGGCGGCGGGCGATCCTGGCGAGTATCCGATCGAACCGGCATCGGCGATGGGAACGGAGAGCCCCTCCACGCGCGAAAAACTGCGCGCCCTTTTACGACAGGGAAAGCTCGACGGTCGCTATGTCGACGTCGAAACCCCCGACCGCAACATGCCCATGGTGGAGATATTCTCCAATGTCGGCATGGAGGAACTGGGCATTAATTTCAAGGACATGCTCGGAGGGCTTTTTCCCAAGGGTGTCAAGCGCCGGCGCTTGAAGGTCCCCGAGGCCCTGGAGGTACTGGCCCAAGAAGAGGCTCAAGGGCTGGTGGATGTCGACAAGATCGTGAAACACGCCATCGAGCGAGTCGAGCAGTCCGGAATCATCTTTATCGATGAGATCGACAAGATCGTGGCCAAGGGCGCCTCCCACGGACCGGACGTGTCGCGCGAAGGCGTCCAGCGGGATCTCCTGCCGGTGGTCGAGGGCTGCACCGTCACGACCAAATACGGCCCGGTCAAGACCGACCACATCTTGTTTATCGCCTCGGGCGCCTTTCACACCGTGAAGCCGTCCGACTTGATCCCGGAGCTGCAGGGTCGATTCCCCATCCGCGTAGAACTCACCGCCTTGGGACGTGACGAGTTCGTGCGGATTCTGACAGAACCGAAAAACGCCTTGCTGACCCAGTACGTCGCGCTGCTTCAAACCGAGGGCCTGGAGATCGTGTTTGCGGCCGAAGCCGTCACCGAGGTGGCCCGGCTGGCGGAAGAAGTCAACGCCCGGACGGAGAATATCGGCGCCCGGCGGCTGCACACGCTCATGGAGCGTCTGCTCGAAAAGATCCTGTTCGAGGCGCCGGATACGGCCGAGAAGCGGGTGGTCGTGGACCCAGCCTACGTGGAAGTGCACTTGAAGGGAATCATCAGCAATGAGGACCTCAGCCGCTACATTCTGTGACCCTCGGATGGCGCGAGTCCGCGTCGGATCTCAAGCGTCCATCGCTTCAGACAGCTTCGAGCTCAAGAAACGGTTTCCATAATCCGATCGGGAGGATGCCGGATGGAAAGGTCAACAGTCGCACAGGCGAACGACGTCATCGCGAAAACCTACAAGCGGTTTCCGCTGGTACTCACGCGGGGCAGCGGGTCCACGCTATGGGATGAAAACGGGAAGCGCTACACCGATTTCGTGGCCGGCATCGCCGTTTGCAACCTCGGGCATGCGCACCCGAAAATCGTCAAGGCCCTGGCCGCCCAGGCCGATACCCTCTGGCATGTGTCCAATCTCTTTTACACCGTGCCTCAGAAGGATTTAGCCGCCTGGCTGACCGCGCACAGTTTTGCCGACCGGGTGTTTTTCTGCAACAGCGGGGCCGAAGCGAACGAAGCGGCCATTAAGCTGGCCCGAAAATATTACAAGGAAAACGGCCAGGGGCAGCGGTACCGAATCATCAGCATGGACCAATCGTTCCACGGCCGCACCATGGCGACCCTCTCCGCCACCGGCCAGGATAAAGTCAAGCAGGGGTTCGACCCGTTGCTCGACGGGTTTGATTTTGCGCCCTTCGATGACCTTGCGGCCATCCGCGCCCGGATCGGACCGGCGAGTTGCGCGGTTCTGATCGAGCCCATTCAAGGGGAGGGGGGCGTACGCTGTCCGGCGCCCGGGTTTTTAAAACAGCTGCGCGCGCTTTGCGATGAGAACGGCCTGCTGTTGATTTTTGACGAAATCCAGACCGGCATGGGGCGTACCGGAAAACTCTTCGCCTACGAGCATTTCGGGGTGGCACCGGACATCATGACCTTGGCCAAGGCGCTGGCGAACGGGCTGCCCATGGGGGCGATGCTCGCCCGCGAGCAGGTGGCCGCAGCCTTCGGCCCGGGAGCTCACGCCTCCACCTTCGGGGGCACGCCCATCGTTTCCGCTGCTGCCTTGGAAGTCTGCCGGGTGATGGAGGCGGAAGGGATCTTTGACCACTGCCGGCGCGTTTCAGATTATTTTCGCTCACGGCTCGAGTGGCTCCAGCAGCGGCACGCGGTCATCGCGGACGTGCGCGGGATGGGCCTGCTGCTGGGTATCCGGCTCAGGGTTGAAGGGGAGCCCTTCGTGCTGAAATGCATGCAGAAAGGGTTTTTAATCAACTGCGTCCAGGGCAACATTCTGCGGTTCGTGCCCCCGCTGATCATTAGCGTGGAGGAGATCGATGCCCTGATTGCCTGTCTGGATGAAATTCTTGGCGCGTGATCTCTGTTTCGACGGGATGCCCATCATGGCTGACAAACTCTGGAAAGGACGTTTCACCGAGAAGACGGCTCACGTCGTCGAACGGTTTACGGCTTCCATCGATGTCGACAAGCGCCTCTACCGCTACGACATCGACGGCAGCATCGCGCATTGCCGAATGCTGGCCAAGACCGGCATCATCGCAGAGGCGGACGGTGATACCCTCGTACAGGGCCTGATCCAGATCCGCAGGGAAATCGACAGCGCGAGTTTCCAGTTCGACGAGCAGCTCGAAGATATCCATATGCACATCGAGTCGCGGCTGCTTGAGATGGTGGGCAAAGTGGCTCAGAAACTGCACACCGCCCGCAGCCGCAACGACCAGGTGGCGCTGGACGTGCGCATGTACCTGCGTGACGCCCTCTCCGATCTCATCCGCCGGCTGGCCGGGCTGCAACGAGTGCTGATCGATCTGGCCAAGACCCACATCGAGGTCCTGATTCCGGGTTATACCCACCTGCAGCGTGCCCAGCCGGTGTTGCTGGCTCATCATTTCATGGCCTATGTCGAGATGTTCCATCGCGATTCGCAGCGGATGGGCGAGTGCCGGGTTCGCACCGACGTCATGCCCCTCGGCAGCGCTGCGCTGGCCGGCACTCCGTTCCCCATCGATCGCGCTTACGTCGCCGAGCTTCTGAAATTTCCGGCGCTGAGCGCCAATAGTCTGGATGCCGTTTCGGACCGCGATTTCGTCATCGAGTTTCTTTCGGCGGCCGGGCTTTGCATGATGCACTTGAGTCGACTGTCGGAAGAGATGATTCTATGGTCCACGGTCGAGTTCGGATTTATCGAACTGCCGGACGCCTTTGCCACGGGCAGCAGCATCATGCCCCAGAAGAAAAATCCGGATGTACCCGAGTTGGTGAGGGGCAAGGCCGGGCGCGTGTTCGGGCATCTGGTGGCGATGCTGACATTGATGAAGGCTCTGCCGCTTTCCTACAACCGCGATCTGCAGGAGGACAAGGCTGCGCTGTTCGACGCCGTGGACACGCTCACTGCCTGCATAGAGGTTTATTCGCAGATGCTGCCGAACATTCGGATCCACCCGCAGCGCATGGAACAGGCCGCATCGTCCGGATACATCAACGCCACCGATCTGGCTGATTACCTGGCTTTTCAGGGCCTGCCTTTTCGGGAGGCGCATCACAGCGCCGGCCAGGCGGTGCGCCTCGGGCTCGACCGGGGCAAGGAACTGCACGAGCTGTCGCTGGCGGACCTGCAAACCTGTTCGCCGTTGGTCAAGGAAGATATCTTCGACTACCTGGCTGCACGGCAAACCGTCAACCGCCGCAGCGGCCCCGGCGGCACCGCCAAGAGCGCCGTGATGGCGGCCATCCAGGCCGCCGAGCAACGGTTGGGGTAGCGATGCCATCGATTCGTTTGCTTCGGAAGACAGGCTGGGTGACCGCCGCGTGCGTCGGGTTATTCCTTTTGAGCAGCGGGGTCGGCTGCGGACGCAAGTTGCTGCCGATTCAACCGGGTGCGCTTCCGCCGCCCGCGGTCGCCGATCTGACGCACGAGGTGCGCGGTGGCGACATCCTTCTTTCTTGGAGTATACCCCCCTTTAAGCCGGGTAAGGAAAGTGAGGTAGCCGGTTTCAAGATCCTGCGCGCCCGGCAGACCGTTGATGAAACCGAATGCCCGACGTGTCCGGTTTCGTTTCAAGTGATCGGGGATATCGCGGCCTCCGGCCGACATCCCGGCAGCCGTATGAAGTTCCGGGATGCGCTTGAACCGGGCCTCAAACACCTCTATAAAATAACGTCCTACACGGTCGATGGACTGGCGGGTAAAGACTCCAACACGGTGGTGGCGGCCGATTGAGGGCTTGCGTGCGTCGATGAAACCGATTTTCCTGGATCAGGTTGCTTTTGCTAAAATGAGCGGAAGCGGCAACGATTTCATCCTGATCGACCATCGGGCCGGTGGATTGGACGAGTCCATTTTGGAGGGTTTTGTTGCCGGGATCTGCCGTCGGCGGCTTTCGGTGGGAGCGGACGGCGTCATCCTGATCGAGTCTTCGACATCAGCGGATTTCCGTTGGCGGTTTTTCAACGCGGATGGAAGCGGCGCGGCGATGTGCGGCAACGGGGCCCGCTGTGCGGCACGCTATGCCCATCAGCAGGGGATCTGCGGCAGCGACATGCGCTTCGAGACCGGAGCCGGGCTGGTGTACGCTCGGGTGAGCGGTGCGCGGGTGAAAATTCGACTGACCGATCCCCACAGCCTGAGGCGGGAGGTGCCCATCACGGTGTCGGGTCAGACGATTGCCGTGGACCGCATCAACACCGGAGTCCCGCACGTGGTGGTAACGGTGGCGAAGATCGATGAGGTGGACCTGCTGCGTCTGGGGCGCGAATTGCGATTTCACCCCCAGTTCGCGCCGGACGGCGTCAATGTCAATTTTATCTGCCTCGATCCCTCCAGCGACGGAATCGCCATCCGCACCTACGAGCGCGGCGTGGAAGGGGAGACGCTTTCCTGCGGTACCGGAGCCGCCGCTGGCGCATTGATTGCAGCCGAACGCTTCGATCTTCAATCCCCGGTGCGGGTGCGCACGCGCAGCGGGGACACCTTGAAGGTTTTCTTCCAGCATAGCGACGGACGGTTCCACGAGATTCACCAGGAGGGCGAAGCTCGCTTCATCTATTCGGGAGTCCTCAGCCCGGAGGCTTGGGGCTGAGGCCGGCTGGCATGGCAGGGCATTCCATCGCTTATATTTCGGTTGGAAGCAACCTGGGAGACAAGCTTGAAAACTGCCGCCGGGGAATTGCCGCACTGGAAGCCATTCCGGAGATTCGCGTTACGGGGCGGTCCCGCTTTTACAAGACCGAGCCGGTGGACTTCACCGCGCAGGACTGGTTTGTCAACAGCGCCGTTCGGCTGCAAACCGGACTGGGGCCGTTTGAGTTGCTCGACCGGCTGCTGATCATACAGCGCGACGCAGGACGGCCGCTTACAGGTCTGCGATTTGGGCCGCGCATTCTCGACCTCGATCTGCTGATGTACGATCAGCTGGTTCGGGAAGACTCCCGGCTCTGGCTGCCGCACCCGCGCATGCACCGGCGGCGTTTTGTTTTGCAGCCGATGTGTGATATAGACCCTTCAATCGTCCATCCGCTTCTGGGAAAGAATATCCAAATGCTGTTGGCGGAGTTGGACGAACACGGACAGCGAGTGGTCGAATTGCGATGATCAGGGTTCTCGTTTTCGCGTTGCTGGGCTACCTGGCCTACCGGGTCGTGAAACGCTGGGTGCGCGGCAAGATCCTTTCCGAGCGCGTGGAAGGCCGCACCCCCGGCCGCATCGACGACGTCATGGTCAAGGATCCCCAGTGCGGCGCTTACTTTGCTCGGCGCGATGGAGTGACTCTCAGACAGGCAGATCGAGAACTGGTTTTTTGCAGCCGGGAGTGCCGCGACAAATACCTTGCAGCCAACCCCCCACCGGGAGTCTAGGCGGCCATCATGGAACGAATGCACTATTCCCAGAACCCGATGCCGGCCTCGCCCGAATTGGGCGCCGGCGAACCTGCGCTGGAAACAGGGGACCCTTCCGGCTCCGATAGGGGGGGCGTGCGTCCGGGCATCTGGAACCGGCTGCGAAACACCGCCAACCACCCCAATGGCCTGACCATCATTCGGATCGCCGCCATCCCACTGATCCTTCTGCTGTTCTCGTTTCCAGCCAGCCCATTCATGGCCTTCCTTGCCGCTCTGATGTTCAGCTGCGCGGCATTCACCGACTATTTGGATGGGTTTTGGGCTCGTCGTCAGGGCAAAGTGACTTTTTTGGGCAAGGTGCTGGATCCGGTGGCGGACAAACTGCTGACCTCATCGGCTTTCATTATGCTGGCAGCCCACGGCTGGGTCTCGGCCTGGATGGTCTGCGTCATTGTCGGCCGTGAGCTGGCCATCACCGGATTGCGCAGCGTGATCGCCGGCAAGGGGGTCGATATCTCCGCCTCGCGTCTCGGAAAACTCAAAACCGGCTTCCAGATCGCGGCGATCATTCCCTTGATGATCCATTACCCGCTGTTGGCTCTCGATTGCCAGGCGATCGGCCAGATCTTGATTTGGATCGCCTTGGGGTTCACGGTTTGGTCCGGAGTTGATTATTTCATCAAGTTTAAAAGGTTGGTCTGAACGCGGCTTTAGGGTTGACAAAAAAAGAAGGAACCGTTAGTTATAAAATTTAATTTGAGCGGGAATAACTCAGTGGTAGAGTGCGACCTTGCCAAGGTCGAAGTCGCGGGTTCAAATCCCGTTTCCCGCTCCATTTTTTTAGGGCGGCATAGCCAAGTGGGAAGGCAGTGGTCTGCAAAACCACTATTCTCCGGTTCGAATCCGGATGCCGCCTCCACTTGTTCAGAGGGGCTCCGGTTAATCTCCCCACGCGTTCCGTTGCTTTCCTGCCTATGAATCGACATGCATTCATGCCCTCCGGGTTCACAGAATGCAAAGGCGGCTTGAACCATGATCAAGGTGTTCTACAGAGAAGATGCACTTTGGTTGTGCGGCTCCTGGAATCAGCAGGAGCTCCCTTCACGGAACCTATGGGTGGATTTGATTTCACCCACCGCCGACGAGGTCGACAAGGTTAAAAAATTCCTCTCGATTGAAGTCCCTTCCCGAGCGGAAATGCAGGAGATCGAGGCCAGCAGCCGGCTCTACCAGGAAAACGGTGCCTACTTCATGACGGCCATCGCCGTCACCAGCCCCGAGCACGACAGCCTGGAATCCTCTGCCATTACTTTCATCCTTTCCGAGGCTTATCTCGTAACCGTCAGGTACCTGAATCCCAAACCGTTCGACAGTTTTGCGGCCCGGATCCAGAAACCCGGCAGCAGCTATTCATCCAGCACAGATCTGATGATCGGGCTTCTCGAGGCCATCATCGATCGCATGGCCGACATCCTTGAGATGCACAGTGCTGAAGTCGAGCGCATATCCAAAGCGATATTCACCGCAAACGGTCATATGGAGCCGCCCCAGATCAACCTTCAGGAAACCATCAAAGACATCGGGATCGAAGGAAACCACGTATCGATTCTGCGTGAAAGTCTGGTCAGCGTCAGTCGCATGGCCATTTATCTCAACCAGGCCGTCACGCAACATCCCCACGTCGCTCTCATCCGTGAAACGCTGAAGGAGATCAGCCGGGACTTGGCATCTCTGGCCGATCACGCCTCCTTCATGGCAAGCAAGGTCAATTTCATTCTAGACGCCACCCTCGGCATGATCAACATCGAACAGAACAAAATCATCAAACTGTTCTCGGTGGCTGCCGTCGTATTTCTACCGCCCACCCTCATCGCTAGCATCTACGGGATGAACTTCAAGGTCATTCCCGAACTTTCCTGGCCTCTCGGCTATCCTCTGGCGATTCTGCTGATGATCGTTTCCGCTATTCTGCCCTACACCTATTTCAAGCGCAAGGGCTGGCTCTAGCATGCCTAATTTTTCATTCCGATAGATGTCTGCGCCAAACTCAATCTGGAGGCAAAGCCGATGAAGAAAGAAAGCGCCCTTAAATGGGCGATGGGAGCACCTCCCCGCATCTCGTTCGCCCTTCCGGACCGAATGGATGCATTGACCATTCTCAGGGACCAGTACGGCCCTCCCGATCGATTTCTGAAACTTACCAACGTTCCCGCTCCCCGCCTTCATTCTGAAGACGGCGGCCGGGTGCTGGTGGCCGTGCTGGCAACCGGTCCGAACTTCAACACCAACTTTGCCAGCCTGGGGCTGCCGGTGCCCGTTTTCGGGCGGGGTGACAGCAGCGTGCTGCACATCCCGGGCAGCGATGCTTTAGGGATCATTGTGGCGGCCGGGCCGGCCGTAAAGGGCCTGCGGGTGGGGCAGGCGGTCGTTCTGGATTCCTGGACCGGCCGGAACATCATCCGGGGCTACGAGACGCACGACGGGTTCAACGCGCAGTTTGCCGTCGTCGACGAGGAGCGCGCGATTGAAGTTCCCGAAGGGCTGAAAACCCACAGCCCGGAAAGGCTTGCCGCCGTGTTGTTGACTTACGGCACCGCCTACCGGGCGATCGTGGAGCGACTGGCCGTTGCACCGGGGGATGCGGTGCTGCTGATGGGCGGCGGCAAGGGGACCAGCTTCGCCGGCGCCCAGATCGCCAAGGCCCTCGGTGCCCGGGTGATTTTGATGGGCTCGAATGTCGGCTTGGGCCAACGGCTGATTGAACGCAGGATTGCGGACGCCTTCATCGATCGGCGCAGCCTCCCGGAGGCTGTTTTCGGACCCGTCCCGCCGGGCCTCAGCCAGACGCAGTGGTTGGCTCAGACGGAGCCTTTCCGCCAGGCAGTCTATGCGGCCAACGGCGGGCGGCCGGTCGACAAAATCTTCGAGCACACGGGCGGGCGCAATTTTCCGCTGCTGGCCTCGGCGTTGGCTGAAGACGGCAAACTGGCATTCTTCGGCGCGACCGGCCAAGGGCTGAAGGGCGAATACAAGGAAACCTTCTTTTACGGCCAGCGGCGGTTCGTTTTGGACGCCCGCTGGGTTTGGATGCGGCAGAAGCAGGTGCTCTTCCGCAATCAGGCGCCTCGGGCCATTTTTGCCGAGATTCAGCTTCCGGTCGGACGAAGGGGATTGATTTGGGGAGCTGACGCCTATGCCCAGCGCTTTGTAATAGCCGCACTGGAGCGCCGCGCCGAGCTCGCCGTCATCGCCTCCCGGTCGCAAGACAAGGTGGGCATCCGGGAACTCAACCGGCTGGGCGTCGCCGACGCGCGCATCATCGATCGCGACCGCTTTGAGCTACCGGAGGACATGCCGGACCCGCTGACCGCAGAGGGACGGCCGAACGCTGCCTACGGCCGCGATTACATGGCCGCCGCGCGATCCCTGGGCAAAGCCGTATGGGAGATTTTCGGACCGCGGGTCAGCCCGGATTTCATCGTTGAACGGACCGATCAAAGCACCCTGCACTTCAGCACCTTTTTACTGCGCGATTATAACGAAACCGACGACATGCCGTGCGGCTGCGTCCTCGCCCAGGGACCGAGCAACTTGTCCATTCTGGGCTCCCACATGTACCGTTCCTCGCAGGCCCGGGAGGTCATCCGGCTGCTCGCCCGAAACTCGTTGGTCATGGAGCAGGAAGACCTGGAGGTGACCTCGCTGGGAGGGCTGCCGGAAATTCAGCAGAAGATGCTGGACGGTCGCATGGGCAAGCCCAAGGGGGTTGCCCTGGTCCAGGTCGACCGGGCTGAGCGGACGATTGCATCGATTGAAGACGAGTACTTCGGAGAACCGGTCATCCAGGCCGATCCGGATCACCAGCGCTTCGTGCGCGTGCATATCGAAGAGAAGATCGCCATCCTGACCCTCTGCCGCGAACAGGCGCTCAACGCCCTGAACCATGAACTGATCCGCCAGGTTTCGGAGCTCGTGGCGGAGCTCAAGAAAAACCGGCGTATTCAGGGGCATCCAGTGAAGGCGCTCATTATCCGCGGCGCCGGCCGGGCCTTTGTGGCCGGCGCGGACGTGACCGAATTCTACGGCCGGCCGGCCCAGCACATCGAAGCCATCGCAATGCTCAACATCCGGCTTTTCGACCGCATCGAGAATTTGAAGATCCCGGTCATCGCCCTGCTGGACGGATTCACCTTGGGCGGGGGCAATGAGCTGGCGATGAGCGCCCATTACCGGATCGTCACGGAAAACAGCCGCATCGGCCAGCCGGAAGTCAAGCTCGGCATCATCCCGGGCTACGGCGGCATGCAGCGCCTGCCGCGGCTCGTGGGGCCGGCTCAAGCGGCTGCGATGAGCATCAACGGCGAGCCGATCGACGGCCGGGAAGCCCTTTCATTGGGGCTGGCGGATGAGTTTGCCCCGGCGTCCACGGCATTGTTGAGCGCTTTCCGCACGGCTCAAGCCATGGCGTCGGGGAAAAAGAAGCAGCCGGCGAGAGACTGGGACGCCATCGCCGGCCGGCAGCAGAGAAAGCTGAAGGGACTGCTGTCCAGGCCTGAATCAAAGGAGATGCTGGCAGCAGCTCCGCCGTCAAACGATCGAATCGGCGATCCGAAGGCGGCCCGCATCTACGCCGCCGGATATGTTTTGAAGGCGTTGGAATACGGGTATGCGGCCGGTTTCACGAAGGGCCTGCGCAACGACGCCCGGTTGTTCGGAGAAGTCGCCGCTTCGCCCAGCGGGCAGGAGTGGATCCGCCGTTTCATCCATAAGGACCCTTTGCAGTCAGCATTTTTAAAACTGTTCCAATATTCATAATAATTAAAATTTCAATAAGTTAAATTAATATCCATCATCCACAGGCTTCAAGATAGGGATCGAGGGCCAGCTGGATCCGGCGGCGAATCAGGCGGGCAGGATCCGTCATGGACGGCTGGGTGGCCATTGCGGTGGGTACCTCCGGCATGTGCGCCTCCACCCAAGCCGGTGACCAACCAGTTTTGAGATTGGCCAGGAGCAGCTGCAAGGCGCTATCAACCGCCGGATGGTTCCAGTAGTAACGAATGCGGTCGCGCTTGCTGTGCGATCGTAAAAAGCGCAATTCGTCGTCGCTGCCTCGATAGTGCGATTGCCAATAGGTCCGATTTTCCAGCATGACGGTCTCCAGCACTTCACGGATGTTGGACAACCGGACCCCGCGGCGCCGGCCGAGTTGCTCGGATTCGATACGGGCCAAACCGAACACCGCTTCCCGAAACGAATCGGTCAGACACGGTCCGACTTTCAACAGAACGAAGTGGTCAGACACCATCCGGACCAGGAGGTCGGACGGCTGGTAGTCGGCGGAGTGAACCTCATACGTCATGCGGCCGGGAAGCCGAGCGTGAAACAACGAAAGGGCGCGCGCCCTCTGGCTGCAATAGCGCGCGACCAAATAGTCGCCAAATTCAACCCCGGGTTGGACTACCACCGCCAGGACCCGATCCCATGCCGATTCCAAGTGCGCCGACCTGAACCGGGCTTCGTAAAGGTGGAGGACCTCCTGCAATTTGTCGACCGCTGTGACTTCGAGCGTCGCGGGGTCTTCCAGGGCGCCGCCGGGCGGGGGAACTTCAGCTCCGATCACGTAAAACGGGCGTGAATCTTGGCCGGGCCGGCAATCAGCGGCGCATTCCGCCGCTCGGCAGAGGGCGACGGCTCGCTCGGCGGCGGTCTCCGCGGGAAGTTCCGGCTGCCGGTCATCGGCGCAGCCAACGCCGGTGTCGATATGAATTTTGCTGAATCCGGCCCGAACGCACTGCTGAACCAGCTCCAGCGCCTTGCGCATCGCGCTCTCGGCTGGTTCGTTGCGCCAGACATAAGGCCCCAGATGGTCGGCTCCCAGCACCACCCGGCCGAGCGGAAACTCCATGCGGGCGGCCAGGCGCCCGATGTGCTCGGCGAAAGCCCCAGGCGTCATTCCGGAGTAGCCGCCGAACTGGTTGACCTGGTTGGCCGTGGCCTCTATCAGGAGAGGATCGTTTCGATACCGGGCGGATTCCAAGGCCGCCTCCAAGACCTCAAAGCGGACTGAGCAGACAGCCACTCGTCCGCCGCAGCGGCCAGCCAGGTGATCCGATTTCAGATCGAGCAGGGTGTCTTTCATGACGTTTGGGAACGGGCAGGAGGCCTCGCTTTGATGTGATTCCCCCGCATGATACTATCGACTGATTGACGGGGCAACGGTTTTCATCGACGGCGGGTTTCAGCCGCCGCCGCCGATGAATCCATGCGCAGAGCTTGGTCAGAGCGGGTGGGGACGGGCCTGTTGACAGCGCATGGCCTATCGATTTATCCATGCCTGCCAGGTCCAAGATTTGTCTTTCCGAAGGAACGCCATGACAACGGTAACGATTCCATTTGACGGAAGACCGCTGGGTTTCGATGTCCCGGACCGCAATTTGGCCCAGGTGCTGAGCCCCAACCCCTCCATCCCGGTTCCGGATCTGGATGCTGCGATCGAGGCCGCGCTGAGCCATCCGATCGGACAGCCGCCAATCGAACAGTGGGCGAGGCCCACCGACCGCGTGCTGCTGGTGAGCGACGACAACACCCGGATGACGCCGGCCGACCGCATGCTTCCGGCCCTGCTGCGGCGCCTGAACCGAGCCGGCATCCCCGACGAAAACATGGCCTGCATCATGGCCCTTGGGACCCACCGTTACATGACCGTCGAAGAAATGCAGGCCAAGGTGGGCATCGAGGTGTTCCGACGGATCCGGGTCTTCAATCATGAATGGCGCGAGCCGGAAAACCTTATCGATCTCGGGCATTCCGCTTACGGAACGCCTCTGCAGGTGAACCGCGCGGTGCATGCGGCGGACGTGGTCATCGGCCTGGGCGCCATCGTCCCCCACCACATTCCCGGGTATTCGGGCTCGTCCAAAATTATTCAGCCGGGCATTTGCGGCCCCCGGACGACGGCTGAAACCCATCTGCTGTCCTGCGAGGGAGGCGGCGATTCGTTCCTGGGCATCGCTGACAACCCGGTGCGCCGCGACATGGACGACATGGCCGAGCGGGTCGGCATGCAAACCATTTTCAACGTGGTCATGGACAGTGAGGGCCGCGTCACCGGCATTTTTTACGGTGAAAGGCGAGCCGCCTTCGAAGCGGGGGTGCAGGCGGCCCGAGCTATTTACGGCGTCGAGTACAAGGAAACGCCCGACATCGTGGTCGCCAACTCCTGCCCCTGCGACCTTGATTTCTGGCAGTCGCATAAATCCCAGTATCCGGCCCAACGGATGATCAAGCCCGGAGGCACCATCGTGATCTGCACCCCGGCACCGGAAGGGGTTAGCCCGGTGCACACCGATCTTCTCCAATACACCGCATGGCCCTCGGCCGAAATCAAGGCGGCTTACCGTTCCGGCCGTCTCACCAACGGCGTCGCTGCGGCTCTGGCGATCGCATGGGCGCTGGTTCGCGAAAAAGCCTCGGTGATCCATTACTCCCCGGGCATCCCTTTGGAGCACAAAGCCCAACTCGGCCACACCCACGCCCCCAGCGTGCAGTGGGCCGTGGATGAGGCCCTGAGGCGGCAAGGCAAAAGCGCCCGGGTCAGCGTGCTGACGCATGCACCGGACTTGCTGCCCCTGAGGGCCGAGGCAGCGGGCAGAGGGCAGGAATGACTCATCTTGGAGGGTTGAGGGTATGAGTGTATCAAAACTTCCAATCATCGGAATATCCATGGGCGATCCTTCGGGGATCGGACCCGAAATATGTGCCAAGGCGCTTGCCTTGAAAAACTTATACGCTATCGGGCGGCCGATCGTGGTGGGGGATGCCGCCATCGTCAAAGACGCGGTTCGTTTTTGCGGGCTGGGGCTGGCCGTGGCCTCCCGTAGCGAGGTCGCGGAGGCGGCCTTCGAGCACGGCACGATCGACGTGTACGATCTGAAGAACCTGCCGCTTGAGCAGCTGCGCCACAAGCAGGTGACCGCGGAACAAGGACGGGCCTCATTCGAGTATGTGGCCAAAGTGATCGAGCTTGCCTTGGCCGGAAAAATCGATGCCACCGTGACCGGACCGATCAATAAGGCGGCCATCAACGCCGGCGGGTTCCACTACGCCGGTCACACGGAAATTTACGCTGATCTCACGCAAACCCGGGATTATTCGATGATGCTGGCGGAAGGTGACTTCCGCGTCGCGCATGTATCCACGCACGTTTCTCTGCGGATGGCTTGCGAACGGGTCAAGAAAAAACGCGTGCTGACCGTCATCCACCTGGCGCACGAGGCGCTTCAGCAGCTGGGGATTGCATCGCCGCGAATCGCCGTGGCCGGTTTGAACCCCCACTGCGGGGAGGGCGGTCTTTTCGGAGACGAGGACGAACAGGAGATCGCTCCGGCGGTGGCTGCCGCCCGAGCGGAAGGGATCAACGCCGAAGGACCGCTGCCGGCCGACACCGTGTTCTCGAAGATGCGGGGCGGGATGTTCGACCTGGTGGTCGTGATGTACCACGACCAGGGGCACATCCCCACCAAACTCATCGGCTTTCAATATGACGATAAAACCGGCACATGGGGCCAGATGGCCGGAGTGAACGTCACCTTGGGTCTGCCGATCATCCGCGTGTCCGTCGACCACGGAACGGCCTTCGGAAAAGCCGGGGAGGGCCGGGCCAACCCCCAGTCGATGATTGAAGCGATCAAGCTGGCAGCCAGGCTGGCACTCGGCCGCATCAAGGATAGATGAATTTCTCAAAACGAAAAGGGTGGTCCACGAGGCTGTGGACCACCCGGCGAGAAAAGGAGGAGGTTGAGAAAGTTCAGGTGGTTGACTTCTCAACATCGGTTCGAATCCAATTCGAACTTGTCTTAATGATCCTTTGAACCTGAAAAGGTTACATCCATTTTCAGGGGTGGTTGTTAACAAAAAAAATGGTTGCGACTCGGCCGGCCGGCAGCCCTCTCCGCCTGCTCGCGAAACACCCTGATGAGATCATGCTATGTTCAGTGACCGCCTCAAGTGGAACGAAAAATACCGCCGGAAGGATTACCCGATGGAGCCGTCCGGCATCGTCAAGGAATACTTCGGGCTGGCCCCTGGAAGAGCGGCGCTGGACATCGCTGCCGGCAGCGGGCGCAACGCACTCTTTTTGGCCAGGCACGGGTTCGCGGTCGACGCCGTAGACATCTCGGATGAAGCGCTGAGTCTGCCGGCCGGCCGTCACCCGGCGGTCAGAAGCATCTGCGCCGACCTGGATACGTTCGACATCGCCCCCGGACGGTACGATCTGATTCTGAACGTTCTTTTCCTGAGCCGCCGGCTGTTTCCTCAGATTATTGAAGGCTTGAGACCCGGCGGCCTGCTGATTTTCGAGACCCTGCTCGAACCCCCCGGCGGCCATGAAGGCTCCGGGCACTGCCGGGATTATTTTTTAAGGGAAAATGAACTGTTGCACAGTTTTTTGGCGCTGCATATCTGGCATTACCACGAGGAGCCATCGAGCGGCCAGGATCCTGTCAGGCGATTGGCCTCCCTGGTGGCGGCGAGGAATGGATAAGGGCATTCCATGAGCTGGCAGAGTCTGCTGGGGGCGTGCACCTTTCTGGCAATCGCCTGGCTGCTGAGCGAACATCGCCGCCGGGTGAATTTCAGGCTCGTGGCCAGCGGCGTGCTCCTCACCTTCGTCACTGCATGGGTCTTGGTCAAGCTTCCGACTGGGGTGCGTGATCGGAATCATCGGCGCCTGAGCGGCCGGAGGTTTCATCGCGCCTTACGGCGGCGGCCCATCGGATGGCCTTGACACCCTTGGAGGGATTATCTATGGTGCAGGTCGAACTGCGACTTTAAGGATTCGAGGAGGAACCCATGGCCGATAAGAATAAATACGAGTGCGAAAACTGTGGGAAAATGATGGAAGTAAGCGCGGGGGGGAAGGTTCCGGAGTGCTGCGGCAAAGCCATGCGCACCGCCGAGAAGCTGCCGGTGTGCGAGCTGAGCAGCACCGCCGAGCACTCCCGGTTGGACGAAAGCGACGATGCCTGCGATGACGGTCGTTCCGGAGGCTGACTGCGACCTACTCCCGCGTTAAGTCCATGACGGGCTTTGCATACAGTCTCGCGACTCGCGTGCAAAGCCCGTTTTCAATTCACCGCCACCCAGCTGCCGGTATCGTTCCCTGCCGGTCGGCATCGATTGGTCTACGCAGCCATCGTATCCAAGAGCATGCCCGGTTCAAAAGGGCCAAAACTGGTTGTCGTGCCAGATGTCTTCGGTGAGTTCCCGGTCGATCTTGGCAAGAAAGCTCAGATGCTTGCCCTCCCATTCGGCCAGCCATTGATAGAGCGCTTTTTCATCGGGATCCTGAGTCTCGGACGCCCGACCGGAATAGACGTCAATGGCGTTTTTTTCCATTGACATGGAGGCTGCGATAGCTGCCGCTTCAAAATCGGCGGCGGCTATCTGGCGCTTGAGATCCTTGGTCAGGATTGCGGATAGGTTGTTGAACTCACTGGGTTCAACGAAGTGATGTCGCTTGAATTTCTTGCCCGAGCGGTATGACTTGAACTGTTCGGATAGAATTCTGACATGCTGGACCTCTTCTTCCGCCATCAGCTGGAAGAATTTCCTAACCGCTTCGCCGCTGGCTTGTTGGGCCACTTTCGAATAAAAGGCATGGCCGCGTTTTTCGAGGAGGATTGCATTCTTTAGGATCTCCGTGGCTCTGTCTTCGCTCATTCGCTTTCCTCTCCTTCGAGTTTTTTAGGCTTCAAGTTAGGCACTGAGGGTTTGAAACGCAAGCCCGAACGAGGCTCGTGAGTGGGCTTCCCCGTCTTTCCGCGGCTGCCCCAGAACGCCAGGGCATAGCCGAGGAGTGCGGCGCAAAGGATCCATTGCAAACCGGCGCTGATGGCGATCTGGGCGGCCGCTATCGATGCCAGAACCGAGGCGCACCCGTTGACGGCCCAGGCCAGGGATCGGTCGAGCGGGCCCTGCAGCAGAAACCGCATGCCGAGCGGGAAGGGTACCCCCATGGCAAATCCGGGGATCATCACGCTGAGCGACAGGGCCGCATAGCGCCAGATCTCGGGCAGCGCCAGGAGCCGATCGGACAGCCCCCAGAGCGTGGCAGCGGCCAGCAGCAAAGCCGCCGCGGCCGCCAGCAAGGCCGGCCGGATCCCGATGGATCCGAAGCGCTGCGCCCACAGGCCGCCCGCACCCGATGACACAAGCAGCACGGTCAGCACTACGGCCAGGCTGACCACGGGATCGCCGAGAAAGAACGTCCCGGCATAAATGAACAGAAGCTCGGCGAAAATGAACCCGGCGCCGATCCCCAGAAAATAAACCATTTCGGACGAGCCTGCGGCGCCTGCTTTTTTGGCGACTGCAACCGCCGGAATCAGCAGGAGGGCGCCGGCGACCGCCAACGCTTGCACGAACACGATCGCCACGACGATTTCTCCGGCCAGAAAGAGGGTGTGCGGCCGGCCGCCGAGCGATCGGTAAAGATCGCCGATTCGATTCCATTTCAAAAAACTTCCCGAAAAGGGCTGCAGGTCCGTCCGGGGCTCTACGTCGAGAAGGTACCCGGAAAAGAACTCTTCGGGCGTGCCTTCCCGGATGGCTTTTTCCAGACGCTGGATCTCGTCGAAATGATAGGGTGAATCGAAAACGTTGAAGCGGTTGGCGTCGGAGGGCTCGGCACCGTTGAGGTAGACGACATCAAAGTTCAATCGGCGGGCAAACTCGAGGACCCGCTGCGGACTCTGAATCGGACCCCGCGTGGCGAGCAGCGTGAAGGTGTCCCAGTTGCGCAGCATCGCGATGCAGCGCTCCGGTTCGGCTTGCCCGCATTCGAGCAGAGCCTTGCGGACCGTCGACCACAGCCGAAGCGCGGCGGACGGCGGCAGCATCAGCTTGCGGGAGACAACCAGAGCGCCCTGCGGTGTGAGCCGCAGCAGGCATTGCTTCAGGCCGTCTACGGTCAGCAGATGGTCCTGGTAGAGGGCGTCCGCGCCCGGCAGGGAAGCGCCCCAGCTTTCGATGTGGATCACATCGAAGGCGTCCTCGGTTCTTGCGAGCAGGGCGCGCGGGCTGTCGCGGACGACCTCCAGGCCATAGTGACGCCCGACCAGGTCGGCCAGATGCGGATCGGGCTGGACGATGCGAATATTTCGGGCTTCGGCGGCGCGGGCGCATGCCACCGCCAAGCCGCCCGACCCCATGATCAGCAGGGCCTGCCGGGGAACGCCGACGAGATCGTATCCGGAGAAGGAAAGCGTGAAACGCGCAAATCCACTGCCTTCAGCCGATTGCAGGTCGTAAAGAAAAAACGGTTGGTCCCGGTCGATGAACAGGGCCTCGGCCGACGGCAGGGAATCGGTATATTTCAGGCTGAGGCCGGGGGCAAAGCGCAGGTGCGGGCTTCGGACCCTTTCGATCCGGCCGCGGATGCCCGAAAGCGACTCGACCGCGCGGGTGTCTGGATACTGCAGCACGTGCGAGAGCAGTTTATACTCCGAGGATTTAATCGGAAGCCGGCTCTCGGCCGCCGGGGTCAGCAGCCACACGCCGGTGCCGCAGACCAGCCCCCATCCCAAGATGAACGCCGCTCCAGACCAGCTCCGTCGCTGCGCAGCGGATTTGCGCGAAAAAACGGCGGGGACTCCGGATAGGGCTGCGGCCAATGGCACCAGGGCCGCAAATCCCACGATCGCCAGCTCGCCGACGGCCGCGACCAGGGCCACCGGCGCAAGGGCACCCAGAGCGGAGCCTGTCATGGAAGCGAAATAGATCGGCCCCGGGCGCTGCGGATTGGCGATGTACGCCAGCGCAACGATCCATCCGGCAATGAAAAAGGGCAGGATCAACATCAGATAGACGGCCAGCAGATAAACCAGCTGAACCGGCTCCAGCACCAATCGATAGTAGTCCAGGGGCAGGCGCGCCAAGCCCAGGAAGGCGGCGATGATCGATGCCGAGCACAGCAGGCTGGGCACGGCAAACTTGGCCGGACGGAGGTCGCCGGCGGGTTCGCTCGGGCGGGTCGGGCCGATCAGACTCAAAACGGTTCCGCTGGCCGCGAAGCCGAAAAGGGCAATGCTGATGACCATGAACGACAGGTGGTGCCATTGGCTGATCGCAAACAGGCGGGCGAGAAGCACCTCGAAGGCCAGCGCCGAAAACGAAACCCCGAATACGGCCAAGTGTGGCATCATTCAGGGGCGGCCTTTCTGCATGGCATGGCCCGTCATGGGAACGAAGAGAACCCCGGTGATCTGTTTGACCGCAACGTCTTCGCCTTGCTTGCTCACGAGGACGAGGTTTTGATACCCGAAGGGGCTTCCCAGGGGAAGCACCAGCCGGCCTCCGTCCCGCAGCTGCTTGACGAGCGGCGGCGGGATATGGTCCACGGCCGCGGTGATCATGATGGCATCGAAGGGTGCGGCTTCCGGCCAGCCGAAATAGCCGTCGCCAGGGCGACAGGTGATGTTTCGGTAGTTTAGTTTTTGGAGGATGTGAGTGGAGTTTACATAAAGTTTATGTTTAATTTCTATTGTGAAGACCTGCGCAGCCAGGCCGGACAAAACGGCCGCCTGGTAGCCCGAACCCGTGCCGATTTCAAGAACCCGGTCGGAAGGTTTTAAGCGGAGGGCTTCGGTCATCAGCGCGACGATATAGGGCTGCGAAATGGTTTGGCCTTCGCCGATGGGCAGCGGGTGATCGTTATAGGCGGATTCAACGAGGTCGCCCGGGACGAACTCGTGCCGGGGAACGGACCGCATGGCATCGAGCACCAGCGGGGAAGAAATGCCGCGGGCCTCGATCTGCTCGCGCACCATGCGATCCCGCGCCCTGATCGCTGCGGAAGGATCCGCCGGATCGGCCAGCGGCGTGCCATAGGGAAAAAGTAGAAAAAGGAGAAGCAGCAGGGTCGTTTTTTTCATAATGTCCCCCCAGCGCTCCGCGCGAACAGGCAGGAGCCACCTGAATCAAACCTATAGCATATGCCGGCAGCGGTTGTCAGGTCCGGCCGAAACCCGGCTGTTGGCTTCTTCTTCGGTTGTGTGCTATGGAATTCGAAATCCATGCGAATTGAGGCAATTTAAGGAGTTCGTGAATGGGACTCTTCGCTAAAGACAAAACGAGCGCCGCTCCGGAAACCGGAGAGCGCGGCGGCGGTGAAACCTCCTTTTTTGGGGCCAAGCTCATGGTCAAGGGCAAGGTGTCCGGCGGCGGCAACCTGATCGTGATGGGGAAACTGGAAGGGGAATTCGACCTGAACGGCGAACTGGTCGTGGCAGCCTCGGCGCTGGTCAACGGCGAGGCCAAGACCGTCAGCGTAACGGTGAGCGGCGGCTTCAGCGGCTCGCTCACGGCCAAGCAAAGAATCCAGCTCGAAAAAGGCGCCGTAGTGAGTGGCCGGCTGCAGGCTCCCAACCTGTCGGTCGCGGACGGGGCCGTGCTGAACGGCGAGATCGAGATGAAGCAGCCTTCCGAAGGCAAACCGGCCGCCGGAGATCCGGCCCGAAAACAAAAAAAATAGAAAAAGGACTCCTGCCGTATGGCCAAGGACGCAACCTCCGGAGCGACTTCGCTGGTGAGCCGGCCGATGGTGATCGAGGGCGAAATCAGCGGGGATGAAAACCTGCACGTCGACGGCCGGGTCAAGGGAATCATCCGGCTGACAGGTGACCTGTTCGTAGGGGTCGGCGGAGTAGTCGAAGCCGAAATCGACGCCCGCAACGTCATCATTCAAGGCACGGTTACCGGCAAGGTCCTCGCCCGCCGCCAGCTCGAGGTGCAGCCGTCGGGACGATTCAACGGCGAGTGTACGGCGGCCTCCTATGAAATCCGAGAGGGGGCGGTGTTCGAAGGGGTCTCCCGGATGATCACTAGTGCCCAACCAGACAATCTTACCCCGGCACCTTCTGCGCAGAAATCCAACAACCAGCCTTGACCCACTTCGCGCGAAGCGGTGCTTCGAGCCTCCGGGATGTTCGGGCCGGCCCTCCTTTGACAGCATTCCAACTGTCTCACCGACAGGCTTCGGGGAATAAACCATTTCGAAGCGAGGACAGCCTGATTTTCGTAGCGGGGAACAATGAGTTAACACTTTGTACTAATTCGATTTTACTTATCAAATACCTTGACTTATCAAGGCGCCTATGGTCTAAATCAAAATTTGAATCATTGGGCGTTAGGGGTGGTTTTGGCGCATTTCAACTCATCCGTTCCGGGTTGCTGATGTAACTCACGGGGCGGAGCTATATAGAGGACGGGACGGCGCGAATGGAATTTCGTTTTGAGCCGCTGGCGATACCGGATGTCGTCTTGGTCACGCATGAAATATTCAAGGACCCGCGGGGCTTTTTCCTGGAAGGCTACCGGGAGGAGTCTTTTTTAAAGCGGGGCATCCCGCGCTTCGTCCAGGACAATCATGCCCGTTCCACCGGCAGGGTGCTGCGGGGGCTGCATTACCAGATCCGTCCCGCCGCCATCGGCAAGCTCGTGCGCTGCCTGCGCGGCCGGATCTTCGACGTGGCGGTCGACATCCGCAAGGGATCGCCCACCTACGCCAAGTGGGTCGGCGTGGAGCTGACCGATGAAAATTGCCGGATGGTCTACATTCCGGAGGGGTTCGCCCATGCCTACTGCGCGCTGACGGAGGAATGCGAGGTCTTCTACAAGACCACCGGCTACTATTCCCCGCAGCACGACCGGGGGTTTCGCTGGAACGACCCCGAGGTGAAGATCGAATGGCCGGTGGCCGACCCCGTCCTTTCGGCCAAAGACGCCAACGCGCCGCTGCTGAAAGATGCGGAGAACAACTTTGAATAAAAAGCGCCTGCCATCTGAGGCCAACAAGGCCGATCCCCGGCTGCGGGAAGCGGTCGCTGAGATTATCCGGCGAATCAGCGCCCAGCTGCCGACTTTGCCGAAACCGATCCGTATGTATCTTGCGGGTGGGATGGCGGTTCATTTTTACACCGGTTACCGCTCGACGGTGGATGTCGATGCATCGTTCTCACATCGGCTGCTGCTGCCGAAAGCTGAAGAACTCGTGGTTGCCTACAAAGGTGCAGACGGAAAACCCCGGATGGTCTACTTCGACGTCAACTATAACTCCAGCTTCGCTCTGACGCATCCCGATTTTGAGAAAGATTCCTTGCAAGTAGAAGGGCCGGAGTTCGCTGATTCAAAAATCGATCTGTACATTCTCTCACCGATCGACTTGGCGCTCGCCAAGGTTTCGCGGTTTGAGAGGAATGACCGCGAAGATATTACCGAGCTGGCTCGGTGTAATTTGATCAACCCGCAGGAACTGGAAAAGCGGGCAGCGGAAGCGATCGAGTATTATGTCGGCAACCCCAATCTGCTGCAAATAAACCTCAAAGACGCGGCGGATATTATTCGAGCTTCACAAGGTCTTCTTGAATAGGGTTCAAAAGATCATGGAAAAGAAACAAAACCCATTCGAGAAATCGCGGTTTGCATGCCATCGCGACTGGGAAGAGTCGTTGATAACCTTTTTGGCCAGGGAAGCGAGAGCGCCCGACATCAGGAATTGGCTTGAATTCGCAACCGCAGAACCGAGTATTAGGACCTCTGCCGCATTTTCCGCGTTGCTGCTGTCCGATCTGCTGGAAGTCAGGCCTGCTTTTCGCGAGACAGCGGATACAGTATATAAGTTCTACAACGCGCTGAAAGTGCCCGATAGCGAAACAGAAGTGTTTGAGCATTGGCTTCGTTCCGGCTGGCTGAATGTGGCGCGTATTGCCGATATGCTAGCGTTCGAGCTAACTCGTTGACATTGTGAATTATATTAATGATAAAAGAAGGTCGCAA
>Ga0105105_10000306_pt1 | contig 22680 bp, 18 predicted proteins | sample PPLLaktember2015_4_FD_79108 | JGI IMG/M metagenome (GOLD analysis project Ga0105105, IMG submission 79108) | Freshwater sediment microbial communities from Prairie Pothole Lake near Jamestown, North Dakota, USA - PPLs Lake P8 Core (1) Depth... | ecosystem: Environmental > Aquatic > Freshwater >...
CATTCGCAGCCATTTCAAGAGGGATATCAATGATCCCCAGGCCTATGATCTGGTCGTAAATACTACGCATCTGGATATCGAAACCGCCCTGGCACTCATCGAAACCGGATACAAAGCCAAGGCCGCCGGCCTTGATTTACCCCGGACCGCGGTGGAATAAGACGTGATATTGGGGCGGAATCGCTCGAAGAATCCCGGTTGAGATGACTTTTCCGGACGTGTACGATTGACGCCGAAGACGATTTTCAGAGGAAAAAAATCGTTTTCGGCGAAATTTTTTATTGCAAACGTGTCCAAAAAAAATATTTATTTGACTGTGCCGAAGATATCGGACAGCCGGAAGCGACGGCAAAGAAGGGACCGGACGCAACCAAATCGAACCTTTGACAACGGGCTTAAACGGATAAAGCGGCATTTTCAGAGAGGAAACGAGAGGAAATCCCGATAAAATTTGCATGATAGGTGCAAATCGAAACAGAATAAACAATAACTAATCTAAAATAAACCAACCCACGGTTTAGCAAGGAGGCACTAATGCCAGCCAAGAAAACGGCCAAGAAGAAACCCGCCGCCAAAAAGACGGCCAAGAAAAAAGCCGCTCCCAAGAAAAAAGCGGCCAAGAAAAAAGTCGCCAAGAAGAGCGCTCCCAAGAAAGCGGCTAAGAAGAAAGCGGTGAAGCCAGCTAAGAAGAAAACGGCGCGCAAGCCGAATCCGGCTTTCATGAAGCCGGTTCAGCCGGACGCCGCCCTGGGCGTGATTGTCGGCGATAAGGCCATTCCCCGGACGGAGATTATCAAGAGATTATGGGATTACATCAAGAAGCATAATCTCCAGAACCCGGAAAACCGGCGCGAGATTCTGGCCGACGACAACCTGAGACCTCTCTTCGGCGGCAAAGCCAAAGTGACCATGTTTGAAATGAACAAACTGGTCTTCAAGCATGTCGGCTGAACTCTAAGGCTTATGGCTTGATTGATAAAGCCGGGTCCTGTCGACCCGGCTTTTTTTATTGGAATAAGGCGCCCTCTAACCCGCCTCGTTCACGACTTTTAAAATCAATATTATTGCCAGCGGCATGACTTTCAGTATATTTCACCCATGAGAGAAAAAACACCCGAATGGCATCGGCGTTTTATTCCGCCGGCAATTTTCTTTGTCGTATCGCTTGTTTTTTCACTGCCCCTTTTGTTGAAATGGGACTACATCGGCCCCAGGGACTGGGAATTATTCACAACCATGGCCGGCGTCCCGGTACGCTCCCTGCTCCATTACGGCCAGTTTCCTTTCTGGAATCCCTACCTCGGCGGCGGGAATATCCTCTTCGCCCATCCCGAAGCCGCGGTCATTTCTCCTTTCTTTCCCCTTATGCTCTTATGCGGAGAACTCCTCGGATTGAAACTTCAGATTTTTCTGGCGTTTTTTCTCGGCTTTTACGGGACTTTCCTGTGGGTGCGCAAACTGGGATTATCCGAGGTATCTTCCTGCCTGGCTTCGTTTGTTTATTTTGGCTCTTCCTACTTTATCCTTCATTTTGCGGCGGGGCATATACCCTTTACTCATTTCTGTTTTCTTCCCTGGGCGGCCTATTTTCTTCTGAAAGCGGAGGCCGATTGCCGTTGGATATTCGCCTCCGGCCTGACTCTGGCCCTGATAATTCTGGGAAACGGCGGGGCCATTCCTTTTCTCTACACCTGTTTTTTTATCGGGTTATGGGTGATATTGCGCGCCCTGGAAAACAGGGAATTCCGCCCCGTGAAATATTTCATCTTTGCCCTGGTAACGGCCATAATGATTTCGGCCGTCAAGTTCCTTCCCATGATAATCGCTCTGGCCGGTTCCCCCTGGGCGGGACGGCCCGATGATTTCACCCCGGCCGGGCTTCTTCCCTCGATATTTTTCTCCTTTGATCAGTACATCTTCAAAGCGATGGCCCCCGACCACAACTGGCCCTGGCACGAATATGGCGCTTTCATCCCGCCTCTGGCGGCCATTCTGGCCTTGGCGGCGGCGGTGTATCGTTTTCGTCGAAGTCGTCCCTGGATAATCATCGCCCTGTTCTTTCTCGTTTTTGGTTTGGGGAATTTCGGCTCCTTTTCGCCGTGGAATTTATTTCTGCAATTACCGGGATTCTCCTCCATTCGTGTCCCGGCCCGGGCCTTTCAATTTGTCGTTCTGGCCGCGGCCGTCATGGCCGGACTGGGTTTGGATTATCTTCTGGATAAATACAAAAGCCAGGGGAAAATGGCCCGGAATCTCTCCATTGGCCTGGTGGCGCTCATTATCGCCGGTAATTTTCTGATCGCCTTACCCACTCTGCAGACCATTGACTACAGATTGCCGGAAAAAGCTGTCTTCAATGAAGAATTTCGCCAGGATATCGGGGGCATCGATAAAATCTACGGTCAATTCCGGAAAAACAGAGGTTCCTTAATCGCTCCCTGGCTGTCGGCATACCGCGAAAGCCGGGGGATTGTGGCGCCGGGAAATGTCGTTTATATGGAATATATTTCTCGCGGCCAGGCTGACATTATCTCACGCCACCACACTCCGAACCGGGTGGAATATCGCCTGAACGGGATCGCCCCCGGCACAATTATATTCAGCATCGGCTATGACACAGGATGGATAGCCGCAGATGGGCGGAGACTATACGAAGAAAGCGGTGTTATCGCCGCCGATTTCGCCCCCGGCGAGCAGAGCATAACTTTAGTCTATCGCGCCCCCTATTTTTATGCCGGCCTGATAATTTCGACAGCCGCGTTACTTCTCTGTCTTTTGATTGTCTTTCACCGCAAAACCGGCCAGCGGTTGGAAACGATATTTAAGTAAAGTCCAGATCGCCTCGGCCCCGTCGTGCCATCGGATTTTTTTCCCGTCCTCGAATTTGCGGGGAAAATAACTGATTGGGATTTCTTCTATTTTTATCCGGTTACGCGCCAGTTTGGCCACCAGTTCGGGACAAAATTCGAATCTCTGCGATCGGATATTCAACTGTTTCAAAATATCCGTCCGTACCATTTTATAGCAGGTCGATTCGTCGGTGATGCCGGCCCGGAAAAGAAAATTGGCAATGAAAGTCAGGAGTTTTCCGCCCCAGAGATAGCGATAGTACGAAATACCGCTTCGGCGGTTTAATATCCGGGAACCAAAAACCGCTCGGGCTTTTCTGGTTTCGGCCAATTCCACCATCTTGATGAGGTCGACCGGGTCATATTCCAGGTCGCCGTCCTGGATAACGGTAAATTTGCCGCGCGCCAGGGGGATGGCCTCCGTGACAGCCTCGCCTTTGCCGATATTGCTCGGTCTTTCGATTATTCGCACAGCCGTATTCTCCCCATAGGAACCAATAATTTCTCTGGTTCGATCGGTGGAAGCATTATTAACAATGATGAGTTCTTTTTCCAGGGGAAGAGCCAGGACTTTTTCAATTATGGCCGCCGCCGTCGCCTCTTCATTGTATAAAGGCATAATAATCGTCAGAAGCATGTTGCAATATAATATATTTTCCGGTTGTTTCCAAAGCGGGAAAACCCCGCGGTTTTTGCGCCTTTCTTGACAATTGGCCGCCTTTTGGGTAAACTGTGCCGGTAAAAAATGAGGTAATTATGTCCAATTCCATAATCAACGGTTCGACAGTAATAGGCCAGGGGACACGCCACGGCCATTTTTGTGTCTTCGGCGAAAATGTCACGATCGGCCAAAACTGCCAGATCGGTCATAATGTCGTTATCCATGAGGATTCCTGCATCGGTGACAACGTTCGCATCGACGACAACGCCGTCATCGGCAAACTTCCCATGAAGGCGGCCAATTCGGCCGTTACCAAAGACCAGGAATTACCGCCGGCGACAATCGGCGCCAATTGCATTATCGGCACCGGCGTGGTCGTGTACCGCGGAGCCGGGGTGGGTAATAAAGTCCTAATCGCCGACCTTTCCACCGTCCGGGAAAATGTCCTGATCGGCGATTTTACCATTGTCGGGCGGGGAGTGGCTATCGAAAATTTTTGTAAAATCGGCCGCTACTGCAAACTGGAAACCAATGTCTATATCACGGCCTATTCGGAACTCGAAGATCGCGTCTTTATCGCCCCTTGCGCCGCGACCTCGAATGATAATTTCGTCGGGCGAACGGAAGAAAGATTTAAGCACTTCAAGGGTGTCACCGTGAAAAAGGGGGGGAGAATCGGGGTGAATGCCACCGTCCTGCCGGGAAAGACGATCGGCGCCGACGCCCTCGTCGCGGCCGGGGCGCTGGTGACCAGAGATTGTCCCGACGGCAAAATTATGGCCGGAGTTCCCGCGAAAGTTTTCCGCGATGTCCCCGAGGAGCAACTTTTAAAAAATCAGGGTTGGAAGGAATAAAGGAGCAGGAAATTATGGCAGTCCCTCTTCTGGATATGCGTCGTCAATATCGGGCCATCAAGGCCGAGATGGATAAAGCGGTCCTGGCGGTTTTTGAGCATGGCTTGTTTATTCTGGGACCGGAAGTAAAGGAACTCGAAGAAAAAATCGCCCGCCTGTGCGGTTCGGCCCACGGAATCGGGGTAGCCTCGGGCACCGATGCGCTCCTGATTGCCCTGCGGGCCGTCGGGGTCGGCCCTGGCGATGAAGTTATCACTTCTGATTATTCCTTTTTCGCTTCGGCCGGGGTGATTTCCCGCCTGGGCGCACGGCCGGTTTTTGTCGATATCGAGGCGGATACCTATAATATCGACCCGCTTAAAATCGAAAAAGCCATAAATAAAAAGACCAAAGCCATCCTGCCGGTCCATCTTTTCGGACAGGTGGCCGATATGGACCCGCTTCTGCAAATCGCGAAGAAGCATAATCTGATTGTCATAGAAGATGCCGCCCAGGCCATCGGCGCCGGATACAAAGGCAAGAAGGCCGGCGGAATCGGCCATTTCGGTTGTTTTTCATTTTATCCCTCGAAGAATCTGGGCGGAGCCGGTGACGGCGGCATGATTGTGACCAGCGACAAGGATTATTGCGAAAAAGTCCAGATATTGAGACTACATGGCTGGCGCAAAAAGTACCGCCCCGAAGTGGTCGGCTACAATTCCCGCCTGGATACGCTGCAGGCCGCGGTTCTTCTGGTAAAATTCAAATACCTCGACCAGCAGACCGAAATGCGGCGAAAACATGCCCAAAAATATGATAAGGCCTTTGCCGGCACGCGAATCAAAACCCCGACCGCCAAAGATTATGCCTTTCATATTTACAATCAGTACACTATCGATGTGGCCAATCGCGACGACCTGATGCGCGTCCTTCAGGAAAAACAGATAGGGCACGATATTTATTATCCGGTGCCGTTCCATCTCCTGGAATGTTACAAAGACCTGGCCTACAAGAAGGGCGATTTCCCGGTCAGCGAAAAGGCCGCCGAGAGTGTGGTTTCTATCCCGGTTTATCCTGAAATGACCGAGGCCGAGCAGGACGAAGTCATCGCCGTGGTCAAATCGGTCTCGGCGTAAAATACCACGAAGTCCGGGAGGCTATGGCATGGTGGTGGCCCACAGCTTGCTGTGGGTGATAGCGATTTGACAAGGACCTATGAAAATTCCATTTTTCAGTCTGGAGTTGACCTCGGTCGAAGAGGCCGCCGTCCGGAAAGTCATCCGCTCCCATTGGCTGACGAGTGGCCCAAACGTCAGTCAGTTCGAAGAAAAAGTCGCCCGCCTCGTCCATGCCAAATATGCCGTCGCGACTTCTTCCGGAACCGCCGGTCTGCATCTGGCCCTTAAGGCCCTGGACATTGCTCCCGGCAATGAGGTAATTACGACCCCCTATACCATGGCCGCCACTATCGAAGCTATCCTTTATTGCGGCGCGAAACCGATTCTGGCCGATATTGATCCCGACACTCTGAATATCGATCCGGCTCAAGTGGAATCCAAAGTCTCGCGCAAGACCAGGGGCGTCGTGGGTGTGGATATAGCCGGATATCCCTGCGATTGGCAGGAACTACGCCGGATTGCCCGAGAATACCGCCTTTGTTTAATTGACGATGCCGCTCATTCCTTTGGCGCCACCTATCGCGGCAAGCCGATCGGCGCCTGGGCCGATGCCACCGTATTTTCTTTCTATCCCACCAAGACCATCACTACCGGCGAAGGGGGGATGGTGGTCAGCGATTCCAAAAAGATTTCCGCCAAGGTCAGGACATTATCCTTACATGGCATGTCCTCCTCGGGTTGGAAAAGGCATCAGGGGGGTAACTGGCGCTATGACATTACCGATTTGGGTTTCAAGTACAACATGCCGGAATTATCGGCCGCGGTCGGCCTGGCCCAATTGACCCGGCTGTCATCCTTGGAAAAGAAACGGCGGCGACTGGAGAGAGTCTATCGTAAAAGACTGGCGTCTCTCGACGAATATTTGCGGCTCCCGTATACAACACCCGACCGGGAGTCCTCGCGCCACCTGTTTATCATCCGGCTGAATACGGATCGCTGGCGAATCAGCCGGGACCGTCTTATTTTCGAATTGGAGAAAGCCGGCATCGGCTGCGGTGTCCATTATATCCCGGTTTATCGTTTCTCCTATTACCGAAAAATGCCGGGATTCAATCCATGGAATTACCCTCATTGCGAAGATACTTTTCGTCGGGTGATAAGCCTTCCTTTCTATCCCGGCTTGAAAGCGAACCAGGTCGATTATATCGGTTCGACCCTGGAAAAACTCGCCCGAAAATTTACCCGCTAAAATTTTCTGTCGCCGCTTTTGGCTTGCCTGATTAATAATTAAAAAAAACCGCCCCCGACCCGGAAGGTCGAAGGCGGCTGTGAGAATATAAAAATTCCCCCTCCTGATTTATTTCATGAGTAGCATTTTTTGAGTTTTCTGGTAACCGTCGGTGGTCATGCGATACAGAAATACGCCCGAGCCGAAACCGTTGGCATCCCAGATCACTTCATGATGACCCGCCTCGCGGACTTCATCCACCAGGGTAGCCACTTTCTGGCCCAGGATATTGAAGACTTCGATATTCACGTGGCCGGAAACCGGCATATCGAAGGCAATGCTGGTAGTGGGATTGAACGGATTGGGCCGGTTGGCATAGAGCGCGAACTCGGTCGGGGTGTTGTCACCCTTCCACGGCTCGATGTCAGGAACTGGATCCGTAATAATAATATCGCAATTATATCTGCTTCTGACGACCCCGGCAATCAGGAAATAAGTCGGGCTCAAATCATAATTATCTTCAATGAGAGCGTTTTCGAAATAGATATTCGTTGTCTTATAACAATATTCGACCGGCGGATGACTGTCTTTTTCACCCGAATCGCTGCTCTTGTCGTCGGCCTTGAGAACCCTGGGTGTATAATTGTAAACGTATTTGATGCGGGCGATTTGGGTTCTGGTTAATACGGGATTGCTGGTCCATTCGGCATTTGATTGAAGAATAACATAGTCAGAGCCTTGCTCGACAATATCAACCCCCGGATAAGGAGTTATCGAATTCATGCCATGCGGTCCCGATTCGCGGATTTTTACCCGGAATCCGGCGGTATCCTGATTATGCCTGACATAATAGTTCTGGTAAACCGGCGTGGAAAGTCCAATACCGGTGACACCCGGAGCATAGAATTCGCCCACGGCGTACTCCACATTTGAACCGGTTGCGAAAGTTAATGATGCTCCGCATTGTGTGGAAATTAAGCCGGTGGGCTGATCCACGACCCGGGCCGGAAGAATATCAAAGTTGCAATCGAAGGCGATTGGCATGGTGCGGGCTTCGAATGAGGTCGGAGGCAAAACATCGTACTCCAGATCAAATTGCAGCAGATCAGTGAAATCATTGCTGATGACTCGCATATTGTCCAGGCCCGTCGTGGGAACGGAATAAAATTCCACATCCCAGGCGATTCCCTTGGCCGACGATTGGTTGATTTCGAACCAGAAATCATCCAGGGGATTTTCCGGATCCGGTGTCAACGGCTGATAAAGGTCGGCTATCTGGGCATTTTGAGCTGCCGTGAAACTGAAATCCACCCTAATCCGTGAATAGATATCCTGGGTTTGTCCCACGGTGCCACCGCCGGCGATGAAGTTATTTTTCATCTGGACCGTCACCGGGAATTCGGCTTGACCGGCAGTGATGTCAGCCGGCCAAATCATATCGCCGACCACGGTCTTGAGGGTCGCGGCATAGTTTTCGATCGTGACTATTTCGGAGTTATAGGTGAATAGTGGGGACATTCTGTCCGAAAGGGGCCAGCAATTAAAACTGCTGATATCATAATTCCTGACGCCAATCCAAATACTCTTTGGATCCTGCGTAAAGTAGATACTGGTACTCTGGCCTTCCCAGTTATTAATTACCCTGAAATGAAGGTTAAAAATTACTACCGAATCATAAAAGGGCATATTCATTTCGGCGACAAAGAGAATATTACTGGCTATGAAGAGGGGGTCCTCACCGGGCAATGGATGAGACTGAATATTGGGGAAGTATGTCTCATAGTCAGTCAGGCCCAGGAACTGGAATTTATTGTTATCGTAATCGATAGTAAAACTCACGCCCGAGCAGTTGAAATTGGTCTTGGCGTAAACGGGGACAATAATTTCCTGATCCAATCCTACCACGCCTTGAAGAACTAAATTTTCGCCATATTCACCGATATTAAACGTGGCTTCATAATCAGCCACATACACGGCGCCATCGGTTCCGTCGCCGTCGCCGGCATAATATCTTTGATCCAGAGCATCAAAAACATAGCTGTCATTTTGGCCTTCATCGACCGTAATGGTATTGCCGACGGAGCCGTCCTGGCAGAGTGGTGTAAATTTTGCGTAAGCGAATTCGGTATAGGCCGTGGCGGCCCCCACGTTTCCGAGGTCAAGAATTATGACCACCTGACCCGGCTCGGTGTCATCATAACTTATGGTCCCATTCCAATATATATCGCCCGGCTCAATCTGGCCAAAATTGTCCAGGGAGACATCCAGGAAATCCACTTTACTTTCATCAAAGGTCAAAGTGATGACGATGTCCGTCAGGTTCTCTGTTGGGAATGGATCCGCATCTATATAATAACTTAAGGGAACCACCGCCTCCTCATTGACAATACTTTCCGTGGTTTCAAAAATCATGGCGGTTCCGTTGCCTGCTAAAAATTTGGCACCTCCCTCGGGATATAAGAATTCATCCCCCCAAGCGACTGCGCCGGCGAGTAAAAATATCAATAATAGCGATAGGCTCTTCCTTGTCAGCATTAAGTCCTCCTTCTGACATTTTTGTGAAATTGCAGATGAAAGGAAAAAAACAGACAACCGTCTCGCTATGGAGGAGGCCGAGGGCCCGTGTCAAAAAACATAACACGCCTCTTAAGGGCGAGATTGTTTAAACTTTAATAATAATGCCCAGCGATTGTGTTGCTATGGCATAGAATTCCCGTCTGTTATATTATAAGCCTGCAGGTAAGTTTAGTCAAGGAAAAGGTAAGATATCCGGACAAATTAATTTTGTATTAAAATCCGATTACTCCCATTCGATTGTGGCCGGGGGTTTTGAAGAGATATCGTAAGTAACCCGGTTGACCCCCCTGACCGAATTTATGATGCGGTTGGATATGCGGGCCAATATTTCATACGGAATTTCCGCCCAGTTGGCCGTCATGCCGTCCACCGAAGTTACCGCCCTCAAGGCAATGACATTCTCATAAGTACGCTCATCGCCCATGACCCCCACCGACTTAACCGGCAAAAGAACCGCAAAAGCCTGCCAGATTTTATCGTACTGCCCAAAGCGGCGAAGTTCCTCGATATAGATAGCGTCGGCCTCACGCAAAACCTCAAGCCTGTCCCGGGTGATTTCCCCGACGATACGAACCGCCAGTCCCGGACCGGGGAAGGGGTGGCGTCCGATAAAACTCTCATCAAGGCCCAGTTGCCGTCCCAGGCGCCGCACCTCGTCTTTAAAAAGTTCTCTTAACGGCTCCACCAGTTTCAGGTGCATCCGGTCTTTCAATCCGCCCACGTTATGGTGGGATTTTATGGTCGCCGACGGCCCCTTGAAGGATACCGACTCGATCACGTCGGGATAAAGCGTCCCCTGGGCCAGATATTCCGCCCCGCCGACCTTTCGCGCCTGTTCCTCGAAAACATCGATAAAAGTATTACCGATAATTTTCCGCTTCTGTTCCGGATCGGTGATACCCTCCAGGCGATTCAAAAACTTTTCCGCGGCATCCACCGCGATTAAATTAAGTCCCAAAGTCGACAGCATCTCACGAACATCGCGAAATTCATCTTTGCGCAAAACGCCGTTGTCGACAAATATGGCATATAAATTGCCGCCGATCGCCTGTTTCAAGAGAAGGGCGCATACCGTGGAATCGACCCCGCCCGATATTGCCAGAACCACTTTTTGATTATGTAATTTTCGCTTCAAATCGCGAACGGTGCTTTCGATGAATGATTCCGTGGTCCAGTCGCCCCGGCATCCGCATATATCATAAAGAAAATTATCGAGAATCTTGTTGCCCTCGATAGTATGATGTACTTCGGGGTGAAACTGAACCCCGAAAATCATCCCTTCGGCGTCTTCCATCGCCGCCAGCGCCACGCTTTCCGTGGAGGCGGTTGCCTGATATCCGGGCGGAAGATTTCGGATGGTATCGCCGTGGCTCATCCAGACCGTCCCGGTCGGGGAAACACCCTGGAAAAGCCGGCTGGTCCGTTTCAGCGTCAGCTGGGAGCGGCCGTACTCGCGGTGTTCGGACCGAACCAGCTCGCCGCCGAATAAATCGGCGATTAGTTGCATGCCGTAGCAGACACCCAGAACGGGGATTCTGGTCTCGAAAAAAGAATTATCCAATCGTGGCGAACCGGGTTCTTTGACCGAGGCCGGTCCGCCGGATAATATAATCCCCTTGATATTGCGTTCGGCATATGGCTTGAGGTCGGCGTTGAAGGGCAGTATCTCGCAATAAACATTGGCTTCTCGGACCCGCCGGGCAATGAGTTGCGTGTACTGCGACCCGAAATCGAGTATCAAAATCATTTCAGAGGCTATGGCCATCTTTTCTCCGGAGCAAATTGTTTTTTCGAGGAAGATAATTATGGGGGCGAATAACCGTATTGTGAAGCCAGCGGTCGTCGGTTTCGGGATGGTCGAGAAGATAGTGCAATCCCCGCGATTCCTTGCGCCGCGTGGCTGCCCGCACTATCAGGCCCGCCACCAGGGACATATTGCGCAGTTCGATAATAGGATAGGATGCCGGTTGTGTCAGGTAATAATGCTCGGCGGCCTTTTGGATAATGCGCAGGCGTTCTCCGGCCATTTGCAGGCGGTCCAGGGATCTTACGATACCCACGAAATCGGACATGGTTTTCTTGAGAACCTCAATGTCGTGGGTCACGACGATTTTTTCGCGATTGCCGCCCAGCGACGAATGCAGCCATTCCCCGGCCGGAGGAGTGTCAGGGAAATTGTTGGTCTGCCGGAAAGCCAGGGAGTCATCGGAAGCGAAATCGGCCATGACCACCGCTTCCAATAGCGAATTGGAGGCCAGGCGGTTGGCTCCGTGCATACCGGTACAGGCGGCCTCGCCGCAGACATAAAGCCCGGAAATATCCGTCCGGCCCTGAAGATCGGCCACCACCCCGCCGCAATTGTAGTGCGCCGAAGGCACCACCGGAATCGGTTGCCGCGTGATATCGATCCCTCTCTTCTTGCATTCTTTATAAATATTGGGAAAACGCTTCTTGATAAAAACTTTATCCAGATGGCTGACATCCAGAAAGACGCTGGGTGCCCCGCTTTGCTTCAATTCGCTGTCGATGGCGCGGGCCACGATATCGCGCGGGGCCAGATCCTTTTGCGCATGATATTCTTTCATGAAGGGCCGTCCCGCCGAATCAATCAGGATACCGCCCTCGCCGCGGACCGCTTCGGAAATAAGGAACGGGCGGCGGCCGGGATCATACAGCGTGGTCGGATGAAACTGGATGAATTCCATGTTGGCCACCCGGGCCCCGGCCCGGAATGCCATGGCGATACCGTCGCCGGTCGCGATATCGGGATTGGTTGTATGAAAATAAACCTGCCCGATGCCTCCCGTGGCCAGCATTATAACCGGCGCATAAAAACTGCGGAATACCCGGCCCCGGGGAGTGAAAGTGTAAACGCCGCCGCAACAATTTATGTTCTTGTGCTGATAGGTGATTAAATCGAGCGCGATTGTCTCCCGGTAAAAATCTATATTGGGTCGCTGCCGGCACGATTCCAGAAGGGCCCGCTCGATTTCCCGCCCGGTTAAATCCGAAGCATGGACGACGCGGTTGATGGAATGCCCGCCTTCCCGGCCCAGGTCGTAAGTACCTCCCTTGGAACGCGTGAACTTGACACCGATTTCCACCAGTTTTTCGATTACCTTCGGGCCATGAAGAATTATATCTTCGACAACCTTGCGATGACATAACCCGGCCCCGGCCTTAAGCGTATCGGAGACGTGAAGGTCGAAACTATCCACCCCCGACATGACCGTGGCGATACCGCCCTGGGCGTAGTTGGTGTTGGATTCCGTCTCGTCTTTTTTGGTGATGACTGCCACTCGTCCCCTGGGCAAAAGGCCGGCCGCCTTCCGGGCAAAGAACAACCCGGCGATTCCGGAACCGACCACGACTATGTCGTAATGTTTTTCCACTACCCGTTCCCTATAACCCGGCCCAGGGCCAGAGCCAGTTTCCCGCTATCGGCCTCATTCAGCCTGATTTCAAGCCCAAGATAATAAATCGGCAGGCCAAAATCAAAGTGTCTGATTTTCACATAGTCTTTTTTCGTGGTCAGGATTATCCGCGGCCGCAGGCGTCGAATATCTTCTTTTATCGACCTGATATCCGAATTTTCATAACGGCAATGGTCCGGGAAGAGACGAAATCCCGCTATATGAGTTATTGATTTTTCTAATGATATTTTCAACGGCATACCGTCGGCCAGGCCCGCGAAAAAGTAAACGGCCTCATTTGAAATATCATGTATCGTCAAAGTTCGCTCGGTGGAAACAACTATATCATTATGATATTCAGCCTGTATTATGGGCAATGCGGGCATATTTTCTGTCAGCCAGGCACGATTGGCGTCCGTATGGCCGGCGTAATTGCTCTTGGTCAATATGACCAGGTCGGCGCGAGCCAGGGCCTTTTTGGTCTCACGAAGTCTGCCCAGGGGGAAAACATATTCGCCGGCCAGGTCAACGCCGGAATCGATCAGAACAATGTCCAAATCCCGGTGCAACTTTCGATGCTGGAAGGCATCGTCAATCAGGATGACTTCCGGCCGGTAAGTTTCATCCAGACGCCGGGCGGCCTCGCTTTTGGATGGACCCACGGCAAAAAATGCTCCGGGCAGGCTTTCGGCCAGCATCACGGTTTCGTCGCCGCCTTTTTCCCAGGAGAGTCCGGCGACCTCGACTCCGGGCCCGTCGATATTAATCATTTCCCGGCGTCCATATCCGCCACAAACCACACCGGCTTTCGCTCCCCTCTTTAAAAACCATTCGGCCAGAAAATGTACCATGGGGGTTTTGCCGGCCCCACCGACGGTTATGCCGCCGACCGAAACGACTTTGTTCTTTAACTTAACGGAGGGCCGGACCGAAAAGATATACAGAGCCATCCCCAGGCGGTACATCAAGGCCGCGGCCGCCAGTATCCCCAGAGGCAGCCAGAAAAGCGGATTTCCCTTGCGGGAGATTATTCGACGCCAGACTTTTTCCCACATTTTTTTAAGGCATCAATTATGATGCCCGCGGTGCGACGCGAATGCGGCCGTTTCCCCGGCTCGAATTCGCTGACTTTATAGTGACTTTTTCCGGATAAAAAACGGCTCATCAGGTCGTATAACGCCTCCCTGTCGGCCGCCATTTCACCCAGATTATTTTCGAGAATAAATTCCGAACTGTCCCTGACATTATCGATCGAGGGACCATATAAAACAGGGCTCCCGGCCCAGATCGGTTCCAGGATATTATGTCCGCCGACATTGACCAATGTCCCCCCGACAAAGGCGATATCGCCCACCGCGTATAATTTGTCCAGTTGGCCCATGGTGTCGACCAGGATGGCCAGGGGTCGGTCGGGATTGCCGAGGCTCTCGGTATATTGTATGTATGAAATTCCGTGTCCCTGCAGGATATTTTTGACTTCTGTCAGCCGCTCCATATGGCGGGGGGCCAGAATAATCTTCAGGGAAGAATGCTCTTTCCTTAAGCGAAGGAAAATCTCCAGAATTATTTCTTCTTCTCCGGGGCGGGTGGACCCGGCGACCCAGATCACATCCGAATCGGCAAAAGACAGGCCCCTTTTCAAGGCCGTTCTTTCTTCCGCTGAAATGGTATTGGCCGGGGCATCGAACTTTAAACTCCCCGTTATCCGGATAGTCTCGGCAGGTGCACCGACATTGATAAACCTTTCCCGGTCGGTCCGGCTTTGCACCATCAGACAATGGTATTGCCGGAGAATTCTGCCGAATGGCCCGCGGACCATTCGATAAAAACGCCCCGATTTTTCTGAAAGTCTGCCATTGGCCAGAAAAATAGGTATTCCTTTGCGGGCCAATTCCCGAATTAGATTGGGCCAGATCTCGGTTTCGATGAATACGGCGGCGTCGGGACGAATATGCCGCAGAAAGCGCCGTATCGCGGCCGGATAATCCAGCGGCATATAGCCGCAATCGGTCTCATTGCCGACAATATCGCAGGCCGTCCGGAACCCGGCATCTGTCATGACCGTCAAAAATATTTTCGTTTCCGGGGCGGCGTCGTTCAGCGCCTTTTTTAATATTCCGGCGACCTTGGCCTCGCCCACGGACGAAGCATGCAACCATATCAGGGGGGCGGAATTATTTTCCGAAGACCGGTAATATCCCTGCCTGTTTTTCCACTTGCGGGAGCCGCGCAGGGCGGCCGGATAAATAAAGGGGAGAGCCAGATGATAGGCCAGAAAGGTGAAAATCCTGTAAAAAATCAACACTTTGCCGTCTCCAAAATCGCCGCCGCCGCTTTTTTTGCTGCGCCCGGTTCTCCTAAAAGAGAGGCTGTTTTATGGAGCTTGTCAACTATTTCAAGGCTTAGCGCCGGATTATCCCAGAACCTTTTGGCTTGAGCCGCGATTTCCGCGGGGTTGGCTTCTTCCTGTATCAATTCCGGGACTATTTTTTCCCCACCCACCAGATTTATAAGTGCGATTTTGTCCACTTTTACCAGATGACGCGCGATCCGGTACGTCAAATAGCCGGTCTTGTACAGGACGACCATGGGTCGCCCGATTATCCCCACCTCAAGGGTCGCCGTCCCCGATGATACCAGCACCAGTCGGCTGTCACGAATCAGGCGCCGCGTTTGCCCATACACGATTTCGGCCTGGAAACCGCTCGCGGCCACGAACTCCTGATAGGGAATATGACCCTCCACGGCGGCCACCGCGACCTTCATCTCATTATCCCGGGCAAGAATGGCGGCGGTCTTCAGCAGCGTCGGAAGCATCCGTTGTACTTCCTGGGGGCGAGAACCGGGCAATAACACCAGGTTTTTGGAATCAGAATTGTACGGCGCCCGGATAAAGGAACTTTCGAAATCATCCAGAAGATAATGCCCCACAAAACGGCAGGGGACTCCGGCCCTTTCATACAAATCTTTTTCAAAGGGAAGAATTACCAGCATCATGTCGACCAGGCGACGAATGGCCTCTATCCTTTTTCCGCCCCAGGCCCAGATTTGCGGCGAGACATAATAAATAACGGGAATATCCAGAGGTTTGATTCTCTCGGCCAGGCGCAGGTTAAATCCCGGGTAATCTATCAAAACCACGGCCGCCGGTTTATTTCGACGAATCTCCTCGGCCGCGTCATTCAGGAGTCTTCTAAAAAAAAGAAATTTGCGGGCAACTTCCCAAAAGCCCAGGACCGCCAGGCGGTCGCCGTCGATCAGTTGCTTCTGTCCGGCCCGGGACATCCTCCGTCCGCCCAGGCCGCCGAATCGCAAATCCGGTATTTTATTTTTAAGTTCCGTGATTAAATGCGAGCCGGCGATATCTCCCGAAGGGTCGCCGGCCGAGATAAAAATAGAAGAAGATGTGTTTAACATCATATGATTGCCGTCCCGCGACGGCCGATTTCTTCGATCTCCAGAGCGATATTAAGAGCTTGAGCGGCGGCCAGAGGCGAAACCTCCGGTTCGGATTGGGACTGAACCGCCTTCAAAAAGGAGGTCAGTTCGGCGCAGAGCATGTCTTCGTCGCGCCCGGCGGCCTTGCTGTAAATTATGTCCCGCCCCGATTTGCCCAGTGGAATTCTGGTGCCTTCTTCGGGAGGAATGTCGCCCTCGGCCAGACGATAGATATCGGCCCGGCGCTCGGCCAGGTCCAGCGAAAAATAGCCGGATTTTTGGAAAAGGCGAAGTTTGCGCATGGCGCGCAAGGATATGCGGCTGGCCGTAAGATTGGCCACCGCCCCGTTTTTGAAAATCAACCGGGCATTGGCAATATCGGCCGTATCGGATATCACCGCCACCGCCGACGCCTCGATATGAGTCACCTCCGACTCGATGAAATGCAGGGCCAGCTCGATATCATGAATCATCAGGTCGAGAATCACGGCCACATCGGTGCCCCGGGGGTCAAACGCGGCCAGCCGGTGAGCCTCGATAAACCTGGGCTTGATATCGTACTTCTTTAACGCCAGAACGGCCGGGTTGAACCTCTCGATATGACCCACCGTCATGATCGCCCCCTGGCGGCGGGCAATATCGATCAATTCCCGGGCCTGGTCGTTCGTCACCGCCAGCGGCTTTTCCACGAGGCAGTTGATTTTGTTTTCCAGAAGAATTCGGGCGACCCGGTAATGCTCGGTGGTGGGGACAACTACCGAAACGGCATCGACTCTGCCAAAAAGCGCCCCGATATCGTCGAAAGCCGCGACGCCGTATTCGGCGGCGACCCGTTCGCATTTTTCCCGGTCGGTATCATAAACCCCGACCAATTCGGAGTGGGAGATATTTTTAAACCAGCGGGCGTGATGCCTTCCCAAGTGTCCCACGCCCACCACGGCGGTACGCAGTTTTGCCATAGACTTCAGTCAACCCCTTTATTTCCCGAAGCGGCTTAAACGACCAGTCCCCGTTTGGAGTCATTTATGAAATCAAGAATAACGTTTATTTCCGGCGAAACGGGGAGTTCCGCCCGGATTTTTTCCACCGCCTGCGAACGGTTCATTTTCGAGAAAAATAAAATTTTAAAGGCTTTCTCCAGGGTTTCCAGAGTCTGGGGGGCGAATCCCCGCCGTTTCAGTCCGATTTTATTCAGACCCACCACCCGCAAAGGATACCCCCCGACCAGGGAATAAGGGCAAACATCCTGTTGCACGCGGAACCCTCCGCCGATCATGCAGTGGGCGCCGATTTTCACGAACTGGTGAACCGGCACCAGGCCGCCCAGGATGGCATAGTCGTGGATTTCCACATGGCCGGCCAGATTGACGGCGTTGGCCATAATGATATTATCCCCCAGATGGCAATCGTGGGCCACATGGGTGTAGGCCATGAGAAAGCAGTTTTTACCGATCGAGGTCCGCCCGCTTTCGGCGGTACCCCGGTTGAGCATGGCGTATTCGCGGATGACCGTCCCCTGGCCGATAATAAGGCTGGTCTTTTCTCCGGCGAATTTCAAATCCTGGGGCGGCGTTCCCAGAACCACGCCGTGAGACAATTGCACTTTGTCATGCAATTCCGTGAAACGCGCCACCAGGCAGTGCGAGCCGATAACGACATTGTTGCCGATTTTGGTTTCGGCCTCCACTATGGAGTACGGGCCGATACTGATATCGTCGCCCAGTTCGGCGCGGCGATCCACTACGGCCGTGGGATGGATTTCATTCATCTCTGTCCAATACCTTTGCCGTCAATTCCGCCTCTGCCACCAGGGTTTCGCCGACATGCGCCTGCCCGGCCATGCGGCAAATTCCCCGGCGGTAAAATTCCATGTTAAGTTCAAAGCGAATGGTGTCGCCCGGCATGACGGGACGACGAAATTTCACCTTATCCATGCCCAAAAAGTAAACCAGTTTCTTCTGCGGTTCGCCCACCGCTTCCAATAATAAAATCCCGCCGGCCTGCGCCATGGCTTCGATTATAAGCACCCCCGGCATGATGGGATGTCCCGGAAAATGACCCTGGAAAAACGGCTCGTTGATGGTCACGTTTTTGAGCGCCACGACCCTTTTTTCCGGCTCCAGTTCCAGGACCTTGTCTATCAGAAGGAAAGGATAGCGGTGCGGCATGATTTTCATGATAGCGTTGACATCCAGAAACGGCTGGACTTTCCCCTTCTGGTATTTTCCCATCAGGGCCTTTTTCTTATGCAGGGCGCGCAATTCTTTGGCCACCGCCACATTCGCCTTGTGCCCCGAGCGGGCGGCCAGAAAATGCGCCTTGACGGGAACACCGATTAAATACATGTCGCCGAGAAGATCCAGGGCCTTATGACGAACCGGTTCGTTGTAGAATCGCAGGGGAATATCATTGATGATACCGGTCTTGCCCACGAAGGCTTCTTCTTTCAGGTTAAGCGCCGTGCGTATCCGATCCACCTCCACCTGGCCCCGGTCGGAATCATAAATAACGACGGCATTTTGAAGTCCGCCCCCCTTGATCAATCCCTGGCTTTTCAGCATTTCCACTTCGCTCAAGAAGCAGAACGTCCGCGAGGGAGCGAATTCGCTGACGAATTCTTTATCCAGGTCCATAAGCGTGGTATATTGCGTTCCCAGGGCGGGATTTTTGTAATCTATCATAAAGGTGATGCGAAGCGTCTCCGAAGGAGTCACCACGATATCGACCGCTCGTTCCGGTTCGGAATAAACCAGCGGGGTATCCAATTCCAGGTACTGGCGTTCCGCATCCTGTTCCTCGATCCCGGCTTCCATGATTCGTTTTACGAACGGCATCGCGGAGCCATCGCCCACCGGAGGCTCATTGGAATCTAATTCCACGATAATATTATCGATTTGCAGTCCGGCCAGCGCCGCCAGAACATGCTCGACCGTATAAACCCGGGCCTCGCCGTTACCCAGGGTGGTTCCTCGGGCAATATCGACCACATGTTCAATATCAGCCGAAACTGATGGTTTACCGGGAAGATCCGTCCGTACGAATTTGACACCATGATCGATTGGAGCCGGGCGAAATGTCAACCGCGACATATTGCCCGTGTGAAGCCCGATGCCTTCGAGAGTAACCGCCTCTTTTATGGTCTTTTGTTTATCCACCTTTATCTTTCGGTTAAGTTTCGATTATACAATCCCTTATGCTCTATTTCAAGAGAAAAAAGAATTTATTCCCGCATTCTTCTATAATTCTCTTAAGTTTTTCACATCCCTGAACTTACGGAAGAGCCGAACATATTCTTTGAGCATCCTTTCCTCGGACTCCGAGATCCCTTCCATGACCGGAATCCCGATTTTCAGGATGGCCCGGATCATATCGGCCATGGTTCGATCATATCTGCCCGCCAGCGTTTTTAGTCTGTCCTTAAACTCGCTGGAGATAAATATGTTAATACAATGTTCCCCGCGAAGCGAGCCTTTTCGATTTACTGAAGCAGGTGATATCGCCGATGCCCCATCAGGGTTTGCGGTGTGGTGATTTTCAGGCCGTACTCTTTTTGCAGAATCCCCATGATTCGTTTCCATGTTTCTTCCTTTTTCTTGGATTTTATTAGATTATTAATTTGACGGCGAAACGGGGAACGACAGAGAGGGCAGTCTCTTTCGACCCTTACGGCCAGGCCGAATTCTTTTCTGACAAAATCCGCCAGGAGATATTTGAGTCTTAAGACGGTACGTTTGTAGACCCCGGCCACCGTGGTGCGGCGACACCCCCATTCCGCCGCGATAATCTTCAGGGATTGGCCCTGGAAATAATACCTGACCGCAAAATCCCGCTCGCGGGGCGTTAATTTATTCAGGGCGCGATTCACGGCCCTGATAACCTGTCCCTTGAAGGGCGCCTCCTGATCCTCCGGATCACCCGGCAGCAGCGATTTGGGATCGCCGCTGATCTCGACTATCCAATCCCGGAAGAGAAGTTTCGGCTTATCCATTGGCTTGCCTTTCCTGTTTTTGGCTCCAATGAAAACCGAAATTCAGGGCAGGAACAACCACCGGCGAATCACACTCTTTGAAGTGATTATGCGGGGAAGATTATCACATGAGTCACTTTGGGAAGACAATGATTTTGCTTTATTCCTGCGGAAATTTTCGTAGATTCAGTGATTATATAACCGGCCGGTGTGAATTTACCATTTGTCCGGGGAAGTGATTATGAATGATGGTTCCAAAAAAGACGTTGCCGATGGGAATTATATGGTCATAGGCGGCGTTATCGTTCTGGGAATCGGCCTATTATTCCTGCTGATCAATCTTCAGATATTGCCGCCCATGAGGAAACTCTGGCCGGCAATCTTGATGGTGGTGGGTCTGGCCCTTATTTTCGGGAGCCTGAAGCGGCGGCGCAGTGAAGATAAAACGGGGACGCCTTGATTCCTGAATCGAGTCAGCCGGAATTAACTCCGATGATCCCTCCCGCCGAGCCGCCCCGGTATCTTCGCTCGGCATTAATTCCCCCGAAATTCCGGCGGAGTCGTCTGACTTTCTTTACCCTGTTCTTTCTGCTCCTGTTCTGGCCGATTTCATCGATAATATTTGTCGGCGATCCGGCCCAGATGCTGCGGCAGTTGGCGGTGGCGCCTTTGTGGTTCGTTTATATCCCCACCATGATGCTGGAGTGGATGGTATTCGGACTGGTGGTGTTGACCGCCTGGCGCGAACAGACCGGCCTGGCCGGACTGGGTTTCAGGAGAATTAGGTTTATCGATATCGGCTGGGCCGTGGCTTTCCTCCTGGCCTCCAATTTGATATTGACCTTCCTGGCCTTATTATTGAAAGAAATCAATCTCGAAATCCCCGGTGAACTGGCCCTGATTTTACCCAAAAATAACCTGGAAAGAATCGTCTGGACCTTTTTATCCCTGACCGCGGGGATTTGCGAAGAAACCGCCTTCAGAGGCTATCTGATTACACGCATCCGCATGTTCGGAAAAATCGGAAATTGGATTGTCCCCGTGATCTTGGCCTCGCTCTCGTTCGGAAGCGGGCATGCCTACCAGGGTCTGGGGGGATTTATACTGATATCGGCTTATGGGGCCATGTTCGCCGTGCTTTTCCTGCACACCAAGACTATCTGGCCCTGTATCATAGCCCACTTTTTCCAGGATTTTTCAGCCCTCTTTTTCCCCTTTGAGCCCTAACCGCAATCGGGGGCCGGGCCACCCTTGAATTTGTAATTGATCAAATAGATAATATCGAGTATATCGATATAGTCGTCGCAGTTGACATCGCCCTGATACAGGTCGGGGGCCGGGCCACCCTTGAATTTATAATTTATCAGCATAAGAATGTCGAGAATGTCGATGGCGCCGTCATTATTGCAGTCCCCTTTGGCGAAAGGCAACATTTCTATCACGCCGGCGCGCACCCGCGGGGCATAATCGATATAGCCGGCATAATGGCGAACGACTTTCTGGTTCAAAGTCGTCGTGTCAAGCACGTTGGCGCCGCTCCCTCCCCGGTGTATAAAATATAAATTAATCAGACGCCCGAAACCGGGGGACAGAGGCGGCTTGACATTGGTTACGGCCGGATCAAAGGTAATGGTCAGTTTACTGTATAAGGTGCTGACACTTGCCGGTCGAACATCATCGAAGTAGTCGGTGCGGCAGGAATCGGTATCATAATCGTAAAACTCCAATTCCATATCGCCGCCATGATAAAGGGGCAGAACAAAATACTCCAGGGGCTGGCTATTTTTCAGATAGACGGGGACTTTGATGGTATCCCCGGCCCGGAACTGGATATCGGGGAAATAAAGAGTATCATCCAGCACCACCACCATCTTTTTTTCGGTATGATTATGCGGCCCGCCGGCCACGGTGGCGTCCAGGCGGACATCGAAAACCCCCGAAATATCGAAGGTATGGAGTGGCTCGGCCTCGCTCGAGACCTCTCCGTCGCCGAATTGCCAAAATTGATTCGAACCCCCGGCGGAATTATCGGTAAATTGCACCGTCAGAGGTTTCCAGCCCTGACTGACATCGGCGGCAAACTCAATATAGGGTGACCGGGTATTCCCATAAACTTTGTTGAACGTATCCCAGTTCGATATAGTCAGGTCACATTTGTATGAATACTGGTAATAAAAAATCAGACTGGTGACCGGGGCTTCCGCCAGAGATACCCAGCCCGAGACCAGATCATAACACCAGGCATTGTCCTCCAGTATCACACCATCGGCCAGGACCGAGTCGACTGAATTCAAGTATCCGTATTTCAGGTAAAACAGTTTTTTCCCGGTTAAAGACAAAATAGTATCCGCCAGTTGTTCCACGCCGTCGCCGTCCATATCCGCCCAGGCCAGTTCTTCCACCACCTGCGCGATATCGGCCCGCCAGACCGGGGTGGTCGTGAAGGCCGTCCCCAGGTTTTCGTAAACCCGGGGTTTATCGAACCACCGCCCCGCGGCCAGGTCCAAATCGCCGTCGGTATCATAATCGTACAGCGCCAGGGCCGATCCATAACCGCCGTCGGAGGAAACCCATCCGGCGGTCTGGTACGGCGTTC
>Ga0105105_10000308_pt1 | contig 22658 bp, 16 predicted proteins | sample PPLLaktember2015_4_FD_79108 | JGI IMG/M metagenome (GOLD analysis project Ga0105105, IMG submission 79108) | Freshwater sediment microbial communities from Prairie Pothole Lake near Jamestown, North Dakota, USA - PPLs Lake P8 Core (1) Depth... | ecosystem: Environmental > Aquatic > Freshwater >...
AATACACTTCCCAATTATTTGGAAATAGTTTATCAGCTTTAAAATACTCATCTAATGCTTTTTGATTGTGAAATTCTTCTACAAATTGATCCCCTTGTTTTAAAAGTTCATCCATGGTTTGTGCAGATGAAGTACTTAGGCCAATAATTGCCAGTAACAGGATTGATAAGAGTTGTAGATTTTTTTTCATTTCTATTCCTTATGTTTATTTAGATTAATCAAACAATGTTTTTTTATCTTCATCAGATTTATTTTGTAAACCGTGTGAATGAACATCAGTTCCGGCAAGTGAAATAAATTTTGTCCAGTTTGATCCCGGTTTAATTTCATTTGCGATAACATTTTTGTAGGCATTAACTTTTGCGCTAAGTTCATCTGCCTGATACAAAGTAATTGCTTCTAAAGTTTTAGGCACAACGGGTGAGGCATATTCCAGTTTTCCTTGATGGCTTAATATCAAGTGCAACAAATTATTTTTTAAGTTTTCAGGAAAGTCTGGTCTTTTATTTATCTCATCATTAACAATCATAGCCGCAATAACAATATGCCCTATTAGCTTACCCTTGTCTGTATATTCAAAAACAGGCTCAAAACTAAGTTCCTCAATTTTGCCAAAATCATGAAGCATTGCCCCGCAAACTAAAAGATCACGGTTTATTTGTGGATGAATATCACACATCAAATCACAAATTCTAATAATCTCTAAGGTGTGCTCAATCAATCCGCTGATATAACCGTGATGCCACATTTTACCAGCAGGAACAGAAGTATATTTTTCAAATCTTTCTTCTGTGAAAATATTTTTCATAATAGATTTCAAATCAATGTCTGCAATCTTTTCCATCCTGAATGTAAATTCTTTTTTCATCACATTAAGATCGCGCAAAGATTTGGGAAGAAAATCCTTTGGATTTACATCATCGCTTTGTTTTGTCAACCGGATCGATTCAATTTTAATTTGTGAGTTTCCCTGATATTCATCCATCGAACCGGCAATTTTAACAATATCACCTGCTGCAAGAGAGTTTTTTATTGATTTGAATCCAGATGCATCTTCCCAAAGATTTGCGGCAGAAGAACTTGACTTATCACCAAGTTCTAAGGAAAGATATTCTTTACCGGCTTTGGTTAATCTTAATTCAAATTTTTTTACTAGAAAAAAATGATCAATAGGATCGCCTTTTGAAAGTGACGATAATTCTGATTGGTTTAACATTTTTTATGACATACTGTTCTATGTTAAATAAAAGATGGTTGTCTCAAAAGTTAGTATTTGAGTGTCATTCCCCTGAAAACGCGAATCCAAAACCCATGTGAAGAAGTGGATTCCCACTTTCGTGGGAATGATAGTTCTGATTTTAGGTTTTGAGACAACCTGTTATAAAATTATTAGTTAATTATATCTGTTCTTCCGATAGAATAATAAGTAAACTTTAAATGATTAAGCTTTTCAGGATCATAAAGATTTCTTCCATCAAAGATAAGAGGAGTTTTTAAAGCTTTTTTTATTATATCAAAATCCGGATTACGAAATTCTTTCCACTCAGTAACAACAATCAATGCATCTGCATCCTTTAATGTTTCGTCGGATGTTTCAGCATATTGTATAGTATCACCCAGAACTGCTTTTGTAGTATTGTTTGCTTCAGGATCATAAGCTTTAACCGTTGCACCAGCTTCTAAAAGTAATTTTATAAGGTAGTGTGCAGGAGCCTCACGAACATCATCAGTATTTGGTTTAAAAGCTAATCCCCACATTGCAAAATGTTTTCCTTTAATATCGTATTTGTAATGATGAGTAATTTTTTTGTAGAAATGTTTTACCTGGTCTTTATTTACATCGATTACAGATTTTAAAATCTTAAAATCGTACTTGTTTTCATTTGCTGTATTAACCAAAGCGTGAACATCTTTAGGAAAACAAGAACCGCCATAACCAATGCCTGGAAACAAATATCTTTTACCAATTCTTGAATCAGATCCAATTCCCAATCGAACGGCATCAACTTGCGCACCTGTAAGTTCGCAAAGTCTTGCAATCTCATTCATAAAAGAGATTTTCATAGCAATAAATGAATTTGCTGCATACTTTGTCATCTCAGCAGATTTTTCGTCCATAAAGTAAACCGGATTTCCGGTTCGTACAAATGGTTCGTAAAGTTGTTCCATTACCTTTTTAGATTTTTCATTGCTTGTTCCAACAATTACTCTTTCTGGTTTCATAAAATCTTCAACCGCAATACCTTCGCGCAAAAACTCAGGATTAGAACAAACATCAAAATCAAAATTTGGAGCATGTTTTTTTATTGCTGCCCGCACTCTATCACTTGTTCCAACAGGAACTGTGCTTTTATCAACAATTACCTTAAATCCAATTTCAGGCTCATCCCTAAATATTTGTCCAAGATCATCCGCAACTTTTAAAACGTATTTAAGATCAGCAGCACCATCTCCACCCTGTGGTGTTGGCAGGCAAAGAAATATTACTTCTGCCTTCCGAACAGCTTCGCGTAATTCCGAGGTAAATGATAATCTTTTCTTAACTATGTTTCTTAAAAATAAAACTTCAAGTCCCGGTTCATAAATTGGTATGTGTCCGTCTTTCATTGATTTTATTTTATGATCATCAACATCAACACAAATAACATTGTTTCCGGTTTCTGCAAGACAAGTTCCTGACACCAGACCGACATAGCCAGTTCCGATTACTGCAAGATTCACAAGTTCCTCTTATAATAATTATTTTGTTTTAGAAAAATAATGAAAGTCTTTTTCAAATTGAATGATTTATAATTGTTGAATTAATTAAGAGCTAATGAAACTTCCCTGTTAAATTGTTTTAGATTAACTGGTTTGGAAAGTACTGATTTGATCCCTATTTCTCGATAAGTTTTTAACAATGCATCATCTGTAGAATCAACCAGAGCAATTATCGGAGCATAATATTTTTTATCACCGCGTAAAATAGATTTAACAAATTGTATTCCGTTCATCAATGGTAAATTATGCGAAGATATTATTAATGATGGGTGCTGTTTTAATACAACATTAATAGCTTCAAATCCATTATCCGTTCCAACAAACTTAAATTCAGGAAAATTTTCTCGGATATTTTTTTCTAAGATTATAAAATCATTTTGATTATGCTCAACTAATAATATCGTGTTATCAGAACTGGGAATTGTAAAATGAAATTCGCTGCCAATCTTTTCTTTCGAGTAAAACCAGATTTGTCCTTTATGTCTTTCAATAATTTCTTTAACAAGCGATAACCCAAGACCCGTACCTTTTTCTCCGCGTGTGCCTCTTGTACTAAACATTTTTTCAAACTTAAAAATTCTATGATGGTAATCATCAGGAATTCCAATACCTTCATCAATTATTATAAATTCCACTAACTCATTATTAAATCTTTCAGCAGAAATACGAATTGTTTTCCCGTCTTCTGAAAATTTAATTGCATTACTTACAAGATTGGTTATAACCTGAAGCATCAGTCTTTCATCTGCTTCAATAAAAATTGAATCCGGCACATTAACTTTTATATCAATATTTTTTCTCATCGCAACACCGGTAAGAGCCGAGATACAATTAAATACCAATCCTTGTGCCTGCACACGATGCGGATTCATCTGCATTCTACCGGTTTGAAGATTTGACCAATCTAAAAGATAGTTTACAAGCTGAAGTTGGTTGGTTGAGGAATCGTTTATATAATTAAGATATTCTGTTCGTTCAGCATCGGTTAGTGCAGCCTCACTGAGTAAAATTTCTGTAAAGCCAAGTATGCTTGAAAATGGGGCTCTTAAATCGTGAGACAGAATTGATAAAAAATTGTCCCTTGCTGTAACTTCATTTGAGAGTTTATTAATTATCTCTCCATAATCGCTTTCAGCTTTTTTAAACTCTGTTACATCTATAACTAAACCTTTTAGGATTTTCTGATTATCAACAATCTCCATTTTTAATTGTTCTTTTAACCAGATAATCCTTCCATCTTTGCGTTTATAACGATAGAGTAATTCCAGGTTAGAAATTTTACCATTCTCAATTTTGTTTAGTTTTTTCTTTACATCCGAGGCGTCTTCTTCGTGAAGCATCTCTCTTCCAAGTGAAGAAAGTTTTACAAGTTCAGCGGGTGTATATCCTGTTACATTTTTAACACTTGGAGAATAAAATATTTCTAATTTCTCGCCATTGATTGTCAAGGAGTAATGAAACTGATCATCAAAAACTGCAGCAATTTCACACAGCACAGAATTTTGCGGTTCTGTAATCAGTTTCTTTGCTGTAATACCGGATAGAAATGAATCTTTATTCTTCTTATCGCTATCTTTTGGTATTATATTATTTTTTTTTCGTGACATACAACAATTTTTAAATCATTACGTTAAAAATATACCGATTTACTCTTTTGGATGAAACGTAGTAATCTAAGCAAAATGGAACTTTATCCGTTTAAAGTTGTTTTTTTTAAAAGATATTTCTCAATAAAACAGAAAAGATATGCTCAAAATATTCTTTACAACACTAATCATTTTTACAACAAATTCTTTATTAGCACAAGATTTAACCGGTAATCTCTATGGAAGAGTGTTTGATTTTACCACAAAACAGCCAATTCCATTTGCTAATATTCTTGTGGTGGAAACCAATTTTGGCGCAGCTTCAAATGAGGATGGATATTTTACAATCACCGGTCTTCCGGTAAACACTTATCAGGTTCGTGCATCTGTAGTTGGATATAATCCTCAAACTAAAACTGATGTGGTAGTCCAGACAGGTAAACCGGCTGAGGTAAATTTTGAAATTGTACAGCAAGCTATAGAACTTGAAGGTATTACCGTTACAAGTGATTACTTCCGAAAAGATCCGCTTGAAGTAAACAGCATAAGAAATTTTAGTTACGAAGAAATAAGAAGAAGCCCCGGTGGATTTGAAGATGTTGTTCGTGCCCTTTCAATCTTACCTGGCGTTGCACAAGCCGATGCCGGAAGAAATGATCTTATTGTCCGCGGCGGGGCACCTTCTGAAAATCTTTATCTTATTGATGGAATTGAAGTACCAAACATAAACCACTTTGGGACTCAAGGAGCAACAGGTGGTCCGTTAAGTTATGTTAATCTTGATTTTGTTCGTGAAACTTCCTTTTCAACAGGTGGATTTTCAGCACTATATGGTGATAAACTTTCATCTGTGCTTGATATTAAACTTAGAGATGGAAGAGAAGATAGATTTGGCGGAAAGGCTACAATCTCTGCTTCACAGTTTGGACTAAACTTAGAAGGACCAATCACAGATAAATCTAATTTTATTTTTTCTGCAAGAAGAAGTTATCTTGATTTTATTTTTAAAGCAGCAAATTTTTCTTTTGTACCCGAATATTACGATGTTTTGTTAAAAGCAGATTTCAATCCACACTCTAAAGATGCATTTAGTTTTTTATTTATCAGTGCATTTGATAATGTAAAATTCTTTAATGATGATTCAGATCAAAGAGCTGACAACTCAAGAATTCTTGGAACTGATCAGATTCAGTACGTTGCGGGTTTTACCTACAGACATTTATTTACCGATGGATTTTTTGATATTGCCTTAAGCCGCAATTATGTTGATTATGATAGCAGGCAGCAGGATTCACTTTTAAATCCTATCTTCACAAACAAATCTAAAGAAGAAGAAAATTCTTTACGTGCGGATTTAGTTTTTAAACTTTCTAAAACTTCCGAAATAAACATTGGTGGTACAGCAAAACTAATTGAAGCAGATTTTGATATTCTCTTTCCAACTTCTTTTATTACAACTTTCGGGGATTCGCTTCCTGTAACTTCGCTTAAATCAGAAAATAGTTATACTAAGTTTGGCATTTACACAAACTACAACACTTTACTCTTTAGTAAGCTTACAGCAAATGTTGGAATTCGTTCTGATATTTTTACAGCATTAAACAAAAATGTCTATTTCAGTCCGCGTCTTTCACTTTCTTATGCTTTAACAGATCTTACAAATTTAAATTTTAGCACAGGAATTTATCATCAGTCACCTTCTTATATCTGGTTAGAAGCGGTTAAAAGTAACAAAGATTTAAGAATGATTCAGGTTAACCAGTTTGTGTTGGGGTTTGATCAGAGAATTTCTTCTGATGCTTTGTTAAAGGTAGAAGCTTTTTATAAGAATTATGATAATTATCCAACCAGCACCTTAAGGCCATACCTGGTTCTTGCTAATACGGGTGCAGGATTTTCAGGAAGTGATGATAATTTTTCTTCATTTGGTTTAGAGCCATTGGTTGATGCCGGATTTGGTAAAGCACGCGGAGTTGAATTATCTATCCAGAAAAAACTTTCTGATATTCCTTACTACGGAATTATTAGTTTTACTTACAGCAAATCAGATTACACTTCTTTAGATGGAATTGAACGATCAGGAAGTTATGATCAAAACTGGATTGTAAATTTAAGCGGTGGTTATAAGTTTAATGAATTCTGGGAAGTAAGTTCCAAATTTAGATTTGCAAGTGGCAAACCTTTCACGCCATTTAATACCGATGGTACACAAAATATTGCAGATTACAATACTGCAAGAATTAAATCTGCGCACAGTCTTGATGTAAGAGTTGATAAGCGCTGGTACTTTAGCGGCTGGACTTTAATAACATACATTGATATTCAGAATATCTACAATCAGCAAAACCAGAGCGGTGTTCGCTGGGATCCACAAACAATGTCAGTTGATGAATCATCTTCAATCGGAATTTTACCATCAATTGGTGTTAGCGCAGAGTTTTAATTTGTAAACAAGAAAAGACAAAATTTTTTCCATTTGATTATTAGTCAGAGACTTCTGAAAAACAGATTTCGATTTAACTGTCATTCTCGCCCCGATTTTCATCGGGATAAACTCCAGCGGGAATCTACCACATAATCAAGAGATTCCTGTTTGCACAGGAATGACATATTGAATTTTTCAGAAGTCTCATTCAGTTATATAAATTGCCTTAAGACTTTAGTTTAAACAAGATTTTATAAAAATAATTTTATTCTTCTTCAGAAATAAAATCCTTTACCTTAAACTCATCCGTAAATCTATTTGCCAGTATCATAAATCCAATTCCTGCAACAACCCCAAATAATATCATTGTGTTAGCTCTAAGAAATTCATTGTATAAACATTCAATATTAAAGTAGTAACTAAATCTATAGTACACTAACCTTCCTGCATGAGAAATAATATTCCCAAACCCCGCCCCAAAGTATGCAAACAGTAATAGCTTTGCGGTTTTGTAAAATATTCGGAATCTTGAATAACTTTTTGCAATTTCTTTAATAAGACCATAAACGGAAAATATTCCAATCACCATCCAGAAAAATTCACTGTTACCAATAAAATCAGGAATAAGGAATATGGTTATAAGTAAAATCACCAACCGAAAAATGATTGTAACATACAGCTGCGGGTAATCCAGAAAACTAAGCTTATCAACAAGAGCATTATTAATACTTTTAGCAATACTATTCTTGTTTACAATTTCTGCTTTTGCAAACCCGCAGCTTGGACAATCTTTCAATTCGTGTTCGGATTTCTCTCCACAATTTGGACAGATGTTTGTGTACATTAATCCTTAATTAACATTTTTAACAAGATACCTTTTAATCTTTTGAGTTGTGGTTTTTTCAAACTCACTATCTCTTATATGGAATTTTCTAATTTGCTTATAAACCGGAAGTTCTTTGTTTGTTTCCTTTACAGCCTCAGAAATTATTTCATTTACTAACTCTGGAGTTATTTTGACTTTATTTTTCTCTGAGTACTCGATAAACGCTTCGGCATCAGTTACAATTTGCACAGAGATAATTTCTGTATGCTTTTCATCCTGCTCACCAAAAACCATGCACTCCTGCACAAAAGAATTTCTTTTTAATATATCTTCAATTTCTTCGGGAAAAACATTTTCACCGCTTTTAGAAATTATAACATTTTTTTGTCTTCCATTTATGTGCAGAAAACCGTCTTCATCAAAGAAGCCAATATCACCTGTTCTAAACCAGCCGTCATCAAAAGCATCATCTGTAAGTTTTTGATTTTTGTAATAACCCAGCATTACGCTGCTGCCTTTAATATAGATTTCTCCAATCCCAACTTCGTTCGGATTATTGATTTTAATATCAAGACCCGGCAATGGCAGTCCTGCAGAGTTATCTTTAAAACTATACAAACGGTTTAATGCAACAATCGGTGAGGTTTCTGTAAGCCCATATCCCTGAACAAAATTGAATCCAAGTTCGCGTAAACCCTTTGCTACTTTGGGATCCGGTGCAGCACCTCCTGCAATAAATAATCTTATATGTCCGCCAAACTTATGATGCAGTTCTTTAAAAATTAATTTTTTAGAACTCTTCCAGCCAAATGATTCAAAAATATTTGTTAGTGAAATAAGCGGAGGAACAATTACAGATTTTAATTTGTCTTCCTGAATACCTTTGTAGATTTTCTTAAACATTTTATCATATAAAAGCGGAACACCAAGTAATATTGTAGCTTTAACTTTTTGTAAATCATCAACAACTGTTTTTAATGATCTGGCATAATGCGCGGATGCACCCGCATACAATGGGCAAAGCAATCCACAAGTGCATTCATACTTGTGATGAATCGGAAGGACGGAAAGAAATCTGTCTTCTGGCACAATCTTTATCATACTCGTCATTGCCATAAGATTAGATGCAATGTTTTTTTGTGTAAGCATAACACCTTTGGCTCTTCCAAGCGAACCAGAAGTAAATATTATTTCAGCCATCACATCTGGATTCACAAATGGTAATCTTTCAATGGATACAGATTGTCCGTCTATCATTCTTGTCATTGAAAGAATTCCGTCTTTATGCTCTTTAGAATCCATATTGATATAATATTTTAGATTTAAGAGTGAATCCCTTTTCTCTTTTATCAAAGGCTCAAATCCATCTGAAAAAACAATTACCTTTGCTTCTGATTCATGTATGATATTTAATATTTCATTATGATTTAAGTTTTTATCAATTGGTACAACAACCATATTAAAACACATTGTTGTAAAGTAAGTAAGCGACCACTGAACCCGGTTTTCACTTATTATTGCAATATGGTCTCTTTCTTTTAATCCAATATCGAATAAAGATTTTCCAAATCGAATCGCATAATCATAGAGCTGCTTAAATGTAACATTTGATATTGGAGTGGCTGTAAGATCTTCAAGTGCAATTTTATCACCATAAACCTTTGAAGATCTGACAAGCATATCTTGTATTGAAGTTATGCTCGGAACAACATATCGTGGATATTCTTTAATCATTTTAACTTTCCTTTTCTATAAGGTTTTCTGAATTGAAACGGCGCCTCGAAGCTCATCCATCTGATAGCCTGTGGCTTTATCTTCCGGATATTTGTTATTTAGAATTGCTTTTACATCGCGTCCAATGTTTTCAACGGGACCGTGGCAGCCTAAACAGGGAGCTTGTAAAATTATTGGTTTCATATATCGCACATTACTTACACCATCTTCTTCTATGACTTCAAAATACTCGGTTGTTTCTGTCAGCTTTCCATTGGATTTTAATTCTTCAAAATACTTAAGTGCTTTTGTTTCAAACTCATCTGGTTTATTATTTGTGTTTCTATACTTAAGGGATACACGTTTAATATAAATTCCTTTATTAACTCCATAATTGTTTGTAAGAACTTGAGCTGTATCAGAACAAACAGAAACAGCAGCCACAATTCCGTTTGTTTGCATTTCCTTAACTAATATGGATTTAAGTGATTGCATAAAATCTTTAGCATCTTCTCTTAATCCATTTTTGATTTGTTCGGTTAGCTCCGGTTCTGGTTTTTCTCCGCATCCTATACAGAGAAGAAGAAAGATTGATAATACTGGAAGTGAAATAATATTTTTCATAAGTCTCTCCTTTAATAAAAATTATCAATTCCTGATATTAATTTAATAATAAATATCTAACGTTAGTCAAATAATATTTATGTTTGAATATTAAATCTGATTGGATGTTTTGAACACAAAACGAGAACTTACTCAAAAAACAATTTTGGCATTCTGGATTCCCTTAGCTGCAACATGGCTAATGATGTCTCTTGAAGGCCCTTATCTTTCTGCATTAATTGCAAGATTAGCTGAGCCCAAATTTAATCTTGCAGCATACGGAATAGCTTTCTCGCTGGCATTAATAATTGAAGCCCCCGTTATTATGATGATGAGTGCTTCAACTGCACTTGTTAAGGATTATCAATCATTTAAGCAGTTAAGAAAATTTAACTACATACTAAGCGCATCACTCACAGTAGCAATGATAATCCTGGTTATTCCACCAATATTTTATTTCATTACAGAAGGTTTAATTGGTTTACCCAGAGAGGTCTCCTACTTAACACATCTTGCTGTTATGATATTAATTCCCTGGCCCGGCGCAATTGGGTATCGAAGATTTTATCAGGGAATTTTAATTCGAAACAACTTAACCAGGTTAGTGGCTTATGGAACAATTATCAGATTAATCTCAATGACAATAACCGCTTTTACTTTGTACAGATTTACAGAAGTTCCCGGAGTTGTTGTTGGCGCAAGTGCCTTATCAGCCGCAGTTATATGTGAAGCAATTGCCAGCAAAATGATGGTTAAAAAATTTCTCGTAAAATTAAAAAGCCAATTGAATGAAACGCAAATTGAGTTAAAAATAAAAGAAATTATAAGGTTTTATTATCCGTTAGCGCTTACTTCGCTACTAACACTTGGCATTCAACCGTTTGTAACTTTTTTTATTGGACAAAGCAGAATGCCTCTTGAATCTTTTGCAGTTATGCCTGTTGTAACATCATTTGTTTTTATTTTTAGAGGATTAGGTTTATCATTTCAGGAAGTTGTTGTTGCTTTAATTGGTGATAATATGGCTGGCTTTAATCAATTAAAAAAGTTTGCAATTAAACTTGCTATGTTTGTTGCTGGAACACTGATGTTAATAGCATTTACTCCGCTGGCAGAAATCTGGTTCAGAGATGTCTCGGGCTTATCAGAATCACTAACTGAATTTGCTAAACTTCCATTAATGATTATGTCTTTCTTCCCCGCCTTAACTGTTCTGATAAGTTTTCAACGTGCTGTTTTAGTAAAAGCTAATGAAACAAAACAAATAACTTATGGAACGGCAATTGAGTTTGTTGGAATAATTGTGGTGGTTGCAATCTGTATAAAATTCTTTTCACTGGTTGGTGCAGTTGCTGCAACAATAGCCTTTGTTATCGGAAGAATGGCGGCTTGCGGATATTTGCTGCCGCCTACAATTTCTTCACTTAAAAAAAACTAATCAATCAGAGTAAAGATCTGCTCAAGGGATTTTTTATCTCTTTGGGTAATGAATTCCCTTGGATTACCAACTGCAACACAAGCTGCCAGAGTGTTTGGAGAGGTAATGCCTAATAGTTCTTCAAGTTCGTTGCGTGCAATTAAAAGTCCAGAAAGCCAGCAAGCACCATATCCCAAATCAAATGCTGATAGAATTAAATTTTCTACAGCAGCTCCAATTGATTGTATGTTTGGATAGCTTCTCAATCTGTTTACATCATCTAAACTTAATTCACGACCTTTCAACAATTCTTCAATCACTGTTTGATATGGACTCATCTCCACAGCTATCAAAACGGGTGCATCCATAAAGAATGAGGAAAATCTTAAAACCTTAGCTTGAGCCATCATCTTTTCTTTAATGTTCTCATGCGGAAAGTATTCGAGAACTTTTTTCTGTACAATTTTTCCCATTTTCTCAATGATTTCTTCATTTGTAATAGCGATAAATTTCCAAGGCTGTGAGTTGTTGATGCTTGGTGCAAGTCCTGCCCTTCTAATAATTTCTTTAATATCCGTAACAGCAACGGGTTCATCAGTAAATGTTCTGATGCTTACTCTTTTTTCAATTACATCTTTTAATTCCATTTTAACTCCTGTTTGATAAAACGATTATAAATTGATTACTTCTAAAATTATTGTGTTGATAATAAGACTATTTTAAGGAATATTCTGCAACCAAAATGAGTTTAATTTTGTTTGTAAATATAAATAGTAAAGGATTCTGATATGAGTAAGATAATAATTGTTTTTATATTAATCGTTGGTGCAGGTTTGTTATGGAAATTTATTAATCCAAGCCACACCAATACTATGGCAGAAATAAAAAGTATTAGTAAGCCAGATTCAACAAAACAAAATGGAGAAAAAATGAGTGATAAAGTTATTAAGTCTGATGAGGAATGGAAAAAAGAACTATCACCCGAAGAGTATAGAATCCTTCGTGAGAAAGGAACAGAGCGCGCTTTCACCGGCAAATATTGGGATCATCATGAATTAGGGACTTATATTTGCGCAGCCTGCGGCACAGAGCTTTTCGAATCAAATACTAAATTTGATTCCGGCTGCGGCTGGCCAAGTTATTTTGAGCCGATAGACAGCAGCAGAATTATTTACAAAGATGACAGCAGTTTTGGAATGAAGAGAACAGAAGTAATCTGTGCAAAATGCGATGGACATCTAGGTCACGTTTTTGATGACGGACCGCCCCCAACCGGTTTAAGGTACTGCATCAACTCCGGCTCAATGAAGTTTATTAAGAAAGAAAAATAGTTGTCTAAAAAGTTTTAAACCATATCTTACTACTTCAAAATTAAAAAATTATCAGAGGTAATTAGTGAGCAATAATACAAAGGCAGATGGGCAAAATGAAGTCAATAACACCAGCTGGAAATTTCCGAAAGCATTTTGGACTGCAAATATAGTTGAGCTTTTTGAAAGAGCCGCATATTATGGTGTGTTCATTGCTATCACTCTTTATCTTTCGCGCATTGTCGGGTTTGATGATATTGAAGCCGCCTGGATAGGTGGAGTATTTTCTGCAGGGCTATATTTTCTACCTCCTTTTACCGGAGCATTTGCGGATAAAATTGGATTTAGAAATGCTATTATTCTTGCGTTTGCACTATTATCAGCAGGATATTTTGCACTTGGGGCAATGCCGTATAAAGCCGTTGTACTCCCGTCACTAGTTGTACTAATGTTTGGGGGATCGTTTATCAAATCTATTATTACTGGAACAGTTGCAAAAACAACCACTCCTGAAACAAGAGCAAGAGGCTATTCAATATTTTATGGTATTGTAAATGTAGGTGCTTTCTTGGGTAAAACTTTTGCGTATCCTATACGAATTGAATTAGGATTAACTGCAATTAATTACTTTTCTGCCCTGATGAGTTTTATTGCACTAATCGTAGTGCTTCTGTTTTATAAAAATGTCAGCGCAGATGGCGAAGGAAAATCAGTAAAAGAAGTATGGGGCGGGTTTGTTAGAGTTGTAACGAATATGCGTTTGCTTACTTTAATTTTTATTGTTACCGGATTCTGGATAATACAACATCAGCTTTATGCAACAATGCCAAAGTATGTTTTAAGAACCGTTGGCGAACAGGCTTCACCTGAATGGATTGCAAATGTTAATCCTGCTGTTGTAATGGCTCTTGTTATGTTCATAACTCATCTTATGAAAAACGTTAAAGCAGTTTCTTCAATGGCAGTGGGAATGTTTCTAATGCCTTTATCAGCCCTTCTAATGGCATCAAGCAATTTACTGGAATCTGTTACGGGTCAGTCTGTTTCAATATTTGGATTATTCAGTGCTCATCCAATTACGGTTATGATGATCTTTGGTATAATGGTTCAAGGTTTGGCGGAATGTTTTATTTCCCCTCGTTACTTAGAATATTTTTCACTTCAGGCACCAAAAGGTGAAGAGGGCTTGTATCTTGGTTTCAGTCATCTTCATTCATTTCTTTCCTCAATACTTGGATTTGGAATTTCTGGTTATTTATTAACTGCATACGCTCCGGATCCTGCTACACTTTCTCCAGAACAACTTTTAACAGCTTATGATAAATCTTATATGATATGGTATTACTTTGCTGCAATTGGATTAACTGCTGCAATTGCACTGTTAATATATCGCTGGTATTATCAAAGAAAAGATTTGAAAGTCGCGGTTAAATAAAAGCTATTAAAAAAGTCATTGCGAACGAAGTGAAGCAATCTAATAGATTACTTCGCTTCGCTCGGGATGACAATTTAATTTAGTTCTTCTCTTCTTTCAACTCAGCAGCTCTTCCGCCAAGATGTTTGAAAAAGAATTGTTCCATTGCACCGTAAAAATCAAATCTGTTTTCTTCGTTTCTAAATCCATGTCCTTCATTATCTTTAACCATATAAGGAACATCAATTCCCTTTTTCTTCAAAGCTTCAACCATCTGATCTGATTCAGCTTTATTTACTCTTGGATCATTTAATCCTTGGGCAATTAATAATGGAGCTTTAATATTATCTACATGAAAAACCGGGGACGCATCTCTTAAGAGCAAAGAATCTTTTTGCGGATGTCCGACCATTTCATATAACATTTCCTTGTATGGCTCCCAATAAGGTGGAATTGATTTTTGGAATGTGAACAGGTTTGAAACTCCAACATAATCAACACCGCAAGCATAAAGTTCAGGTGAAAAAGCTAATCCTGCCAAAGTTGCATAACCGCCATAAGATCCGCCATAAATCGCAACACGTTTAGGATCTGCAATCCCCTGATCAATCAACCATTTAACTCCATCAGAAATATCATCCTGCATTGTTTTGCCCCACTGTTTAAAACTCTTCTCCCAAAATTCTCTTCCATATCCGGTTGAACCACGGAAGTTCATTTGAAGAACAGCATAGCCTCTGTTTGCAAGAAATTGTACTTCTGGATTAAATCCCCAAGCGTCTCTTGCCCAAGGACCGCCATGCGGGTTTATAACAACAGGAAGATTTTTAGGATCAATACCCTTTGGTAGGGTTAAATAACCATGAATTGTAAGGCCATCTCTTGTTGTGTATGTAATTGGTTTTTGATCAGCTAAATCATTTTCGTTCAACCATGGACTAACATCTATAAGTTTACTTAGTTCCTTAGTATTAACATTATAGAAATAAAATGATCCGAGTGATTTATCACTGTATGTTCTTACTAAAAGCTTATCTTCATTTTTATTTATACCGGTTATCGCAAGCTCTTTACCAGGTAATTTTGATATTAGATCATTATAAATATCTTTAGTCTCTTTATCAAAGAAATGGTATTCCTGTTTCCAACCCGTATAGTTTGCAAACTCAATTACTTTCCTTTTACGGGAGTAACTTAATCCGTTTACATCATAGTCCGGATTTTCATAAAGTACTTTTATTTCTTTTTTATTAGCTATATCATATTCAACTATTGCGGCTTTGTCTCTGCCTATGTTAGAAGATACATAAAGGTTCTTATTATCGAAGGTAAAGAACAGAGGGGAAAAAGATTCTTTAAATGTTGTTGTTAGCAAGGGTTTAAATTCCTGATCTTCACTATCACGATAAAGAACGCTTGAGTTAACGCCGTCTGTAGTTATTGCTACTCTCAGTTTTCCGTTATGATCCGTTTGCCAGCCGGTTATGTTCCCCGGATTCTGTCCTACTACAGTCATATCGCCGCTATTAACATTAATTCTATAAACATCAAAAACTTGTGGATTGTCTTTATTCATCTGAATTAACATTTCATTCGGATTATCAACAAGATCGTCAACAACTCCTGCTCTAACCTTATCAAATGGCGTAAGATCTTTTTGATTTTTTCCATCTTTATCAACACCGAATAATCTAAAATTCTCATCTCCTTTTGAATCCTGAACATAAATTATGCGGTTGTTTCCCTTCCAGAAATAACCGGCAATATCTCTCTCGGTTGCAAAAGTTACTTGCGTGGATTTTTCTTCACCGATCTTTTGAACAAACACATTCATTCTGGAGTTGACTGGCTGCATAAAAGAAAGATAATCTCCATCGGGCGATATTTGGTATCCCCTTCTTTCAACATTACGGAAAAAATCTTTCATTGGTATTAATGGTACTTCGCCGGCTTGGGCAAAGACTGATGCTGTAATAAGCATGAACAATCCTATAATAGTTAGTTTCTTCATTTCCTCTCCAAACTAAAAAGTTAAACAAAAAGTTATTATTTAAATAATTTACCAGATAAAAATTCATTAATGACATGGACAATACACACAAATATACATAAGCGGTTAGTATAAATGATGGTTATCAAATTGGATAAAAATATTAGCTAAAAGAATTTCAGCAATTCTATTAGATTAGAGTTAAAAAATCCTTCTATGATTTAGCCACATAGATTGTCAATCTGGCAAATACTCACAACCGGGTTAACATTTTTAATTCAATACCTTGAAAAGCAGGTTCGTATCTGCAAATACCACCTATGCAAATATTGCCTGCCTGTCTTGATCCAATAAGAAGACTAATATCACTGTGATTACCAAGCTTGTATCCAAGCTGAATAAAGCTCCAAATTTTTCTTACAATGTTTCCTTCTTCAGGTTCTTTGGTTTGCATTTCGGCAACAAGAGATACATTAAAATTCGGGGAGCGTAAATATTCAAGTGCAATTACATCATCATAATATTTTTCGTTCGTGGTAAGATTTTCCGTCTGTTGATGCTCTAATACTAATTTTATTGTATTGATATCATCAAAATAAAATTTGTTTTCTAAGATTGGAGTAATATTTTTAGTGTTGGTTGATAGTTCTTCGTTATAACCAAATGCTGCTATTGTAGTAAACGATTCATTCCAACCATGTGTGGCTTGCAAATAAACTTCTTTTAATTGTGTAGAAATTAGATTTGCAGAATTATTTACTCTCTGATAATATGAACTATTTGGAAGTGTTCGTGTAACACCGTAATTAACTATAAAAGAGGTTTCATCAGAAAAATTATAGTTTACTTCAACAGCATATCCTTCTTCATTTGATTGATCGAGAGGTGATGGATGACGATTTAGCAGCACATACGTATATTCTTTTCTTAATGAGGGCGGAGTGTTATAATAAATTGTTCCGTCGCTTGAAGTAAAAGCATAGTTATCATAATATTTATATTCACCAACAATAGAAAAAGCATCATAATAAAAATTTAAACTGCCGTAAAATGCTTCGCCGACTTTCCATTCATCGTCATTGAAGTATTTTAACTGATCATCTTTATTACTCTTTATTCCATATTCAGCATAGCCATCAAAATTCCAATACGATGGCTGCAACCTAAAAGCTGCTAAAGTTGTTCTTGCAACTCCATCTATATTCGGTTGGTTGGATGCTAATGTTGCTGCGAGTTTTACAAAATTTAATCCGTTATACTGTAAATCCATCGCATGAAGTATGTCTTGTCTTTCATTAACTGAATTAGCAGCTGAGCCTGATAATGCTGTAAGCGAAAATCCTAAATAGTTTGCTTCTACTTTTACACCAAGTAAATTGTTATCAACTCTTATGTTTCTATCCTCATAACTTTTCAGTATCAATCCCCGCCCGAAAAGTTTATAAAAATTACCTGCAGTAATATTTAATCCTTCTTCAACATCTCCGATATCAACAGTAAAATATTTATATGTAATATCTGCATATCTTACTTTTCCTCTGCTAACAGATGGATCGGGATCATTTGGTTGAAATACTTCAAACCTTAATCCGGCGCTAAAAATATTTTTATTATAATCCAGATTTAACCAGTTTTCAAGAATTTCATTATGAATAACGGTGGTATCTGTGTTATAAGAGTATTCAAGATGATTTGAGAACCCAAGTCCATCCGGCAATAAAAACCAGCGGCTATCCTTTTGGCAGAATATTCTTGATGAAAAGATGAGTATTAGTAAAATAGTAATGCGGTAAATTGAAGTTTTCATTTTTCTTTTTGACTTGAAATAAATTAAAGATAAAAAGTAACTCCTTCAGACAATACAAAGAACCGAAGGAGTTAAAAATTATTTTTCTAACAACTCAGATATTAATTTCTCAACTTTTTGTTCGTCACCTTTCATATAGCCAAGGTGTGAGTAAACGATATTACCGTTTTTATCTATTAATACCGTGTATGGCATTTGCTGAGCATAGTACTTTCTGGCTACTTCACCGTTTGTATCAAGGACAACTGCAAACTTATAGTCTTTTGATTTGATGTATGGCTTTACTTTAGCCACAGATTTTTCAGTATCAGTTGAAACAGCAAGAAGTACAAATCCCTTGTCCTTGTATTGCTCATAAATTTTATTGTACTCAGACATCTCTTCCAAACAAGGCTTGCACCATGTTGCCCAAAAACTTAAAAGTATAGGACCGCTTCCGGAGATATTGTTTAGCTCAACATATTTTCCATCCAGATTAACAAGTTTAAAATTGGGCGCTTTTCTTCCTGTAATGTCTTCTTCATTTTGGGCAATAACTGATAAAGAAAAGAAGAGGCTTAAAACTGCTAATAAAATTAATCTCATTATTTCTCCAGGATCATTTTTCTTGTTTGAACAAATTCGCTAGTAATAATTTTATAGAAATAAACACCACTGCTAAGATTTGATACGTTTAATAAAGCGGTGTGTTTACCTGCGGATTTAAAACCATCAACCAGTGTTGCAACTTTATTACCAAGAATATTGTAAACTGTTATTTCAACATTACCTGCCTTTTTTAATCCAAAATTAATTTTTGTAGATGGATTAAAGGGATTGGGATAATTTTGCTCTAGATAATAATCTGTAACTAATGTGTTTTCATCTTCAACCGGGGTTAATACTGCTGTAGCAGTTAAATCAATTGTATATCTAAAGTTTCGATTTGCTAATGTTCCAATCTGAATTTGAATATATCCACTGCCAAGAGTAGTAACAGGTGTAACGTGTACAGAAGCTTTTAGTGTATCTCCTGATTCAAGTGGAGGCTGTGGAAATGGTGGCGCGGTAACTATACTATCTAGTGTGGAGGGGAAACAAAAGTCCTCAAAACATAAAGAGGATGTCCATCCTAAAAGTAAATCATTAATAGTTCTTACAATAAAAACTGTTTGTTGGGTCAATGATATATTAATTATTTCAAAGTGAAACACAATCTCCGGTACTCCTAGAGTATCCTGTAAAACTGTTTCATGAGTAATAACTTGTATCTCTTGAGCTTTTACTGAAAAACAATAGCCCAGACTAAATGCAATAGTTAAAATTAAAAAGAAATATGATGTATGTTTTTTCATAGAATTTTATAGATATTATTAAAAATAAAGAGTGGTGTTTTTAACACCACTCCAACCGAAGAACTTATTTAATTAAAGTCATTTTCTTTATATCTGAATAAATAGAACCATCGATACCTTTAGCATCCAATCTATACATATAAACACCGCTGTTCAAATTTTGAGCTTTAAAATCAGCGAAGTGTTTTCCACTAACAAGATTACCATTTAACAATGTTGCAACTTCTTCTCCAAGAAGGTTAAATATTTTTAGTGTCACCTTTGATTCAGAAGCAAGATTGAATTCAATTCTTGTTGATGGATTGAATGGGTTTGGATAATTCTGATTAAGTGCAAAATATTGTGGTCCGGTAACATCTACATTAACTTCATAAGAATATTCAAATGATCCACTAAAATCTACTTGCTTTAGTTTGTAAGTATATGATCCGTTTTGTAAGTCATTATCAGTAAATGAATAATTCTGAATTTCAGTAGTTGTTCCTTTTCCATTGACAAATCCTATCGCTACAAAATCTCCAGAAACTTTTTTCTGTATTTCAAAACCAAGATTATTTACCTCTGTAGCAGTTGACCAATTTAGGTTGACATTATTTCCACTTGTTTGTGCTGTAAATGATTTTAGTTCAACAGGTAATACAGTTCCAAGCGAGTAAGCAAAAGTTGCCCACTGGCTTGGTGTTGGAACAAAAACACCTGTTGTCGCAGGGGCTGTAGCTAACGTTGCCCCTGCTTTATCAAAAATTGTATGCGGGAATGTTAATCCGCCATCAACTGATAACTTAACAATCAGTCTGTCGTTTTCAGTCTGATATTGTGCATAGGCATAGTTAAATTTTACTGAATCGGTAACTGTTAATCCAGAATATACTTTTGAAATCATGGTATCGCTTCTTCCAGCGGCAGTACTATAGAAGTCCATTTTAATGGATTTGTTTCCTCCAAATGAAGGACCATTTGCTCCGATAAATTGTTCGAAAGTTTTATCACCGTTAGGATTTTTTACTGCCCATCCTGTTGGAGGAAAACCACTTTCAAAAAATTCATAATTGAATATACTGTTAATTCCATCTGTATTAACAATGACTGATTGAGGATTTGATCCTTCAACAAGATCAGAAGAAACAGCAGGCTTTTCAAAAACATTATTTTGATTATTAACAATCATTCTTTCCAAAACTTCGTTTCTTCCTTTTGCGCTATTATATACTTCTTTTGTTAGATCATTCTGTACGAAAGCAGCTGTATAGATCATTGAATCAACCCAAACAACTTTATCTAAAGCATAAGTTATCGTAAAATTATATGTGCCTACAGCTGTTGGAACGGAAGTACCCAAAGAGTTTGGATATGCTTTTCTGAAAACATCATAAAAATCCTTTTCACCATTTGTTCCCGGGGCCGTAGCATATTTTATATGTCTTTCAACTGCATGAACTCTTAAATAATAGTCCCCTGGTCTAAGTGGAACTAACACCTGGACAGTAATATCTGCTCTAACGCTGTCTCCGTTAGCAATTTTTGTGTCAGTAACTGACATTGTTATTGGTGTAGCACTATTTTTTCTTGGGTAGAAAGCATCTGGTAAACTTGGAGCGTTTGAATATGGATAAGATGGATTAACAATACCATCCATTATTACATGCGGAACCCCACTAACTCCATAATAATTTCTTCTATCAGTATTTTGCGTTGGATTGTATAAATACATTGGATCATTACCAGGCGATGGCCAGTTCATATGATATTTTATGGGAACAAGCGAATCAAAACGTGCTGCTACAAATGCATCTATTGTAGGATTATTACCTGCACAAGGGGCGCAAGTAGAACTTGTCCATTCTTCAAGAAGAATGGTTCTATTTGTTCCTGTATAATAAATTATATACTGCTCAATAGTATTGTTTGCAGGGTTTTCATCACCTGTAAGATTTGTTGTAACAGAAAGATTCAAACCTTGCCCTGGTGTTATTGTAAGATTATCAAATATAACATTCTGAGATTGACCGCTGTTTAAAGAAGAAATAGTTTTTGTACTTGTATAACCACCGGGAGTTGCCGTCATAGTGATGGTAAATGAACTTGTAATATTTTGTTTACCGATATTTATTATGGATACATTTGGTGCAACATTAAATGATGAAGTAGAGAATGTATAGCTTATGCCTGAGTTAATGTTGTTAATCGAAACTACTCCGGCATCTATATTAAACTGGTTACCAGATGTAACATTATCTATATACAGGTTGTTACCATATGCGCTAACTGCAACAAACTTTAATTGAACCTGTGCAAATGTAAACACACTAAGAGCAGCAAACCATGTTAAGAAAAATAGTGTAGATTTTTTCATAATGAAACTCTCCTCTGAAATGGATTTAAATAATGTTAGTTAGAATTTTTATTAAAATCAAAATGTAGATCCCGCCTGATAAATTTCTTTTGTATCTTTATTTTGTATAAACACAACTGTGTTAAGATTAGGTTGAGCCCAGCTAGAGTTTAAAGTATATTGTCTTTCAAATGTTTTACTAACTTCTGTACTCAAAACAGTAAGAGATTCCCCATCTTTGTCCGGAAGCATTTTTCTCATTACATCATAAAACTTTTTTTCACCATTGGAACCCGGCGGGGTCGTAAATTCTATGTTTGTTTCTGTAACAACTGTATGAAGCACCAACTTAGAAAAATCAAGTCCATTTGGATCATCAACATTAATAATTATTTGAACAAAATATTCATTACCTGATATGCTGTCTTTAACAGCAATCTTAAACTTGGGGGTTTGTGAAAGCTGTTGTTCTATTTTCGCTTTTACATCATTTGAATCAGTAGAAATAGGTCTTAACAATCCATCAATAATCGTTGTAGGTGCAAAAAAGATATTATAATAACTCATCCTTGCATTACATTCAGAAGAATTTGCTAAATAAAATGGATCAATCGGTGAAGGAAAGTTGGTTGGATATTTTATAGTAACGAGTTTTGCTGTTCCATAGGTTTGATTTACTAATGTTTCTATTATTTTATTACTTGTAACACAAGGAACACAACTTACATTTGCGAAGTCTTCCAACAATACAGTTTTATTTGCTGGAAAAAAGGGTGGAGTTAATTCAATTGTTTTAAGGATAGTGGAATCTTTTATAATATCCACATATTTAGATGATTTAAAATATCCGTCCTTTTTTAATGTGATTAAATGATTACCAATAGAGGCAATTATGGTATCAGGTGTTGTTTTTCCGGTGGTAATGTTATCCAAAAAAATATCGGCGCCGGTTACATTAGAAGTAACAATAACTCTTCCGGATTCGTTAGTTAATTCAATTATCTTTTGAATAACGGAATCTTTCAGAACAATTATATTTATTGAAGCATCAAAGTATCCGGTTTTTTTTAATGTAAGTACATGATTCCCCGCTAATGCAGTAATTGTATCGGGTGTTATTTTTTCAGTATTAATATTATCA
>Ga0105105_10000311_pt1 | contig 22573 bp, 17 predicted proteins | sample PPLLaktember2015_4_FD_79108 | JGI IMG/M metagenome (GOLD analysis project Ga0105105, IMG submission 79108) | Freshwater sediment microbial communities from Prairie Pothole Lake near Jamestown, North Dakota, USA - PPLs Lake P8 Core (1) Depth... | ecosystem: Environmental > Aquatic > Freshwater >...
GATGAAGGGGAAGATAACATCCGGTTACGGCTGGAAGCAGGACCGGGTGACGAACTTGAAATCGTTTTCTCCGGGAATTGAAATAACCGGCAAGAAGAAGGGGATGGTAAATTCCGTTTCGCGCGGGGTAATCGCGTATATCGGTTTTTTGCGGGGCTATGGGAGTTTTATGATCGTAGAACATGAGGACGGTTATTATTCGATGTATGCCGGGATCGACGATATACAGGTTGAGCAGAATCAGATTATTAATAAGGGGGATAAGCTCGGATTCACTTCGACCGGCATCATTAAATTCGAACTGCGCAAAGGACGGGATCCGCTGGACCCGATGGAGTGGCTGAGGATTGACTCGTTTAACTGATATAATTGGGCAGGAAGTCCCCAGAAAGATTCTGCTGAATTCTCTTAATCGGGGGAGGATTGCCTCGACATATTTGTTTTCCGGCAAAGAGGGGATCGGAAAATGGAAGACGGCGTTGTGGCTGGGGGCATTGTTGAATTGCCTGAATCCTCCAAAAGACGAAGCGGACAAAGTCACCGGGCCGTGCGGGGAATGTCGAAATTGCCGCCAGGTGTTCGGGCTGACTTTTCCGGAATTGTACCTGGCGCTGCCGCTTCCGCCGTTCAAGAATGATACCGAATATATCGAGGCGACGCTGGAATATATCGAAGTCAAGAAGAAGGAACCGTATGGGTTGATTCAATCTTCAAGGCAGTTGTCGATTCCGATTATGACGGCGAGGGAGATAAAAAGGAAATGTTCGATTCGTCCCGATGCAGGAACAACGCGGATAGTGATTTTCCATGAGATGGAACGGATGCTGGCGGCATCGGCGGATTCGCTGTTGAAGCTGATAGAGGAACCTCCGCCTAATACGGTGATAATCCTGATTGCCCGGGATGACGAAAGTCTATTGCCGACGATACAATCGCGGTCGCAGAAGATTGCATTCAAGTCGTTGTCGGTGGAGCAGATCGCCGCGTATTTGGCGACGAATAATGAGGTTCCGCAGGTAAAGGGGGCACTGACGGCGCGGCTGGCGGAGGGTTCGCTGGGTCGGGCGCTGGTGATGCTCGGCGAGGACGAAGAGAAATCACTGCGGCAGGAGTCTTTTCTGATGTTTAAGTCATTGTTCCATCGGGACACTCCGACCGCGATAGCCGCCATAAATGAGATGATGAAACCACGGAACAAGGGGGCGACCGAGCAGACGCTGAGTTACTGGCAGTCGTTCATTGGCGACCTGGTTTTAATAAAATATGCCGGAGAAAATGCCGAACCGGTTAATATTGATTTGGCCCGAGACCTGCAGGCGATTGCCGAGAAATGCGGTGATGTCGAGGGTTTTTATGAAATTATCGAACTTATAAGGGAATTTTCGTACGGGATGACCCGGAATGTCCATATTCGTCCGGCGCTTCTGGCTTTATCTTTCCGAATGCGGCGGCTGTTTCATCAATCCGCTTGACTCTCTCCATCATTATTTATAACATTAGAGGTTTAAAGGAGATAGTAAATGTCTGACTTATTTCTGGTCGGATTTAAAGGGAATCGGAAAGAATATTATTACAATAGTTTCCACCATTCCCTGAATAAAGGGGATTATGTGATTGTCCAGGTCGACCGCGGCGAGGATTGTGGGGAGGTGTTACAGCAGGTCGAGAAGGAAATAACGATTCCGGATGGTGAAAAACCGAGTTCGATTTTACGCCGGGCCAACGAGGATGATATGGCCAGGCTGGACGACAACCGGAAGGAAGAGGAGACGGCCTGGGAAACGGGGCTGCGGCTTATCAAAAAGCATAATCTGGGAATGAAGCTGGTCGATATCGAGTACCAGCTCGACCGGAATAAAATTACGTTTTTTTTCACGGCGGATCACCGGGTCGATTTCCGGGCGCTGGTCCGGGATCTGGCTTCGGAATATAAGACGCGAATCGAATTAAGGCAGATTGGAGTCCGTGACGAGGCTCGAAGAATCGGGGGATTCGGGGTTTGCGGGATCGAGCAGTGCTGTGTCAGTTTCTTAAGGAAGTTCGACCCGATCTCGACCCAGGATGCCCGGATACAGAATCTGTCGCTTAATCCTTCCAAGATTTCGGGCAACTGCGGGCGATTACTTTGCTGCCTGAAGTATGAAGTCGATTTTTACGATGAGGTATTGCGGAAGTATCCCGAAATCGGGGCAAAGTATTCGGCGGGGGGCATCAACGGAATAGTGGAAAACGTATCGGCATTCGAAGACTGCATGATAGTCAGGACGTCCGAGGGGGAGGAGATCAGGGTTTCGGGCAAGGATATCGTGCAGCAGGGGCCGATGCGGGCGAGAACCGCAGAACTTCCGGACCTGAGCGAAGTAGAGGAAGATTACGAAGGGGAAGGGGTTTCGGAAGATTACGATGGTTCGGAAAAAGGCAACGTGGGCGGCAAAGAAGACGGGAAGCGGGAAGAGTGAGGATAATATGGCGAAGCCGATTTATATAACGACGCCGATATATTACGTCAACGATGTACCGCATATCGGTCATTCGTACACGACGATTGCGGCGGATTTGCTGGCGCGGTTCCACCGCCTGGCAGGACGGGAGGCGTTTTTCCTGACCGGGACGGATGAGCATGGGAATAAGATCGCCGAAGCGGCGGAGGCGAAGGGGCTGGATCCGCAGACGTTTTGCGACCAGGTGGTAAAGCATTTCAAGGATGCCTGGAGAAACCTGAATATCGAGTATAACTATTTTATCAGGACGACGGAAAAGCGTCATGAAATTGCAATCCGGAAAGTGCTGGAAATCCTGAAAAATGCCAGGACCGAGGACGGCCAGGATGCGGTGTATACCGGGACGTATTCCGGGTTGTACTGCACCGGGTGCGAAAAGTTTTTGACCGAGAAGGACCTGGTCAACGGGCTGTGCCCGCATCACAAGAAGGCTCCGCAAAAGGTGGAGGAAAAGAATTACTTTTTCCGCCTGACGCATTATCTTCCGAAAATAAAAAAGCTGATAGAGACCAATGAGCTGGTGATCCTTCCGGATGAAAGGCGCAGGGAAGTGCTGGGATTGATCGACCAGGAGCTGGATGATTTTTCGCTGTCGCGGGAAAAAGTGAAATGGGGGATACCGCTGCCGTTCGACAAGAACCAGGTGGCCTATGTCTGGGTCGATGCCCTGTTCAATTATGTCAGCGGGATCGGTTTCGCCGACGATGAGGAAGAATTCAAAAAATGGTGGTACGACGCGGAGGTCGTGCACCTGATGGCCAAAGATATACTGAAATTCCACTGCCTGTACTGGCCGGCGATGCTGATGGCGTGCAAATTGCCGCTTCCGAAGACGATGTTCCTGCACGGGTTTTTCACGGTGGACGGCGAGAAGATGTCGAAATCGCTGGGGAATATGATCGACCCGAACGAGCTTATCGGGCAGTACGGGGCGGATGCCACGCGGTATCTTCTATTGACGCAGTATCCGTTCGGGGTGGATGGTGATATTCAGCGGTCCAGGCTGGTGACGAAGTACAACAGCGACCTGGCTAATGACCTGGGAAACCTGGTTTCGCGGGTGACCAAGATGATCAAGGCCAATTTCGACGGGAAGCTGCCGGAGCCGAACAAGAATTTGGCGGACCTGGATGCCTTGATTTCGCTGGCGGAGGATCTCCCCAATAAAGCCTATGAGCATATCAATCAGTTCCGGGTCGGTGCGGCGATCGATGAGGCCATAAACCTGGTTCGGGCCACCAATCGTTTCTTCGATACCAATGCTCCCTGGAAGATGGTCAAAGAGGGGAAGACGAAAGAAGCGGGCGGGGTGTTGTATGTTTGTTCCGAGGTGATTCGGATCGTATCGATCATACTGTATCCGGTGATGCCGGAGAAGGCCCTGGAAATACTCGGTATTTACGGCATGAAGAAACGGGATTTGTCGCTGAATAATGCCCGGACGTTTTATTCGCTGGAGCCGGGATCGGCGGTGAAAATTATCGATGCGGTGTTTCCGAGGATCGTGGAAGAGAAGGCCGACAAGGGACAAAAGGAAGCGGATAAGACTCAGGACGGATTGATAGATATTTCGGAATTCGGCAAGGTGCAGCTGGTAGTGGCGCAGGTATTGGAGGCTGAGAAGGTCGAAGGCGCGGATAAGCTGCTGCGGCTGCAGATCGATATCGGTTCGGAGAAACGCCAGATCGTGGCGGGGATCGCCGAGCATTACAGACCGGAAGAAATTATCAATAAGAAAATCGTAGTCGTTAAGAATTTGAAGCCGGCGAAAATCCGGGGGATAGAGTCGAACGGGATGCTCCTGGCGGCCAAGAAGGGGAAGCAGCTGACGCTGGTGACTCCGTCTGCGGATATCCCGCCCGGCGCGTCGATCGGTTAATGATAGATTCCCATTGTCATCTCGATTTCAAGGATTTCGATCGCAACCGCGATGAAGTCATCGAAGCGGCGCTGACCAACGGAGTGCATACGATAGTCAATATCGGGTGCGACCCGGTGTCGGCACGGCGGTCGGTGGAGCTGGCGGACAGGTACGACTGCATCTACGCCACGGTGGGGGTGCATCCGCACGACGCCCGGCAGTACAACGACGAAGTCGAGGGGATGCTTCGGGAATTGGCGCAACACGACAAGGTCAAGGCGATCGGAGAAATAGGACTGGATTTTTACCGGGATTTGTCGCCACGGGATATTCAGAAGAAGGTATTTCGGAAACAGCTGGAGCTGGCGATAGAATTGGAGCTCCCGATCGTGATACATACGCGGGAGTCGTTTCGGGAAACGCTGGATATCGTGAAGGATTATATGGCGGATTTGAAGGGGGGCGTTTTCCACTGTTTTCCGGGGACGGTCGATGACGCCCGGGAAGTGGTCGCCATGGGTTTTCTGATTTCAGTCGGAGGGGTAATAACTTTTCCTAAAGCCAAAATGGCGGTAGTGGCGACTGAAATACCTCTCGATAAAATCATGCTGGAAACGGATGCTCCGTATTTGACCCCGGTGCCGTTCCGGGGGAAGCAGAATCAGCCGGCGTACGTTAAGTACGTGGCGGAAAAGATCGCGGAATTGCGGGGGATGAAATTTTCCGAAGTGGAGAAGATTACCGACCGGGCAACGCAGAAATTTTTCAGACTGGTTGAGACGTTCGGCGGATAGTCGATATCAAAATGGGAACTAAGCCCAAAAAACGCTTTTCTCAGAATTTTCTGGCCGACAAAAAAATCGCGCGAAAAATAGTCGGTCTTTTGGATTTGACTACGGAAGATACCGTGTTCGAAATCGGATCGGGGCGGGGGACACTGACCTGGTTTATCTCCGACAGCGGGGCGAAGCTGTTCACCTTCGAAATCGATCGCGAACTGATGGGGGATCTGGAGGGGAAGTTCGGCGGGAAAGAGAATATCCGGGTAATTAATGAGGATTTCCTGAAGGTAGTACCCTCGGATTACTGCGAAGAACCATTCAAGCTGATCGGAAATATTCCTTACGATATAACTTCACCGCTTTTGGACTGGATAATCGGAAATCGGAAAAAGATCAAAAAAGCGGTTATCACCACGCAGAAGGAATTGGGGGAAAGGATTGCATCGAGTCCGGGGAGCAAGGACTGGGCTCCGATTGCCATTTTCTGCCAGTGTTTTTTCGAGGTAAAGAAGGAGTTCACGATTTCAGCGGCGGCTTTTTATCCACCGCCCAAGATTAAATCGGTGACTCTGTCGCTGGTTCCGGCGGAAAAGTACCAGATTAAGGATTGGGGAAATTTCAGCGCCGTGGTCCGGCAGGCGTTTTTGCACCGGAGGAAGCAACTGGTCAACAATCTGGGGCTTTTGCCGGGGATTTCCAAAGAATGGATTGGGGAAATCCTTTATGAATTGGGGCTGGACCGGAATATCCGGGCGGAAGCGCTTTCGATTCAAGAGTTTCTGAAACTGGCCGAAAAAGTAAGGGCGACAGAATCTTCTTGATTTTATGCCGGCGGGAGCCGTAGATTTTCAGAACGGAGAAAACCATGTCCCTTTTATCGATTAAAATAGACCGGGTGGCGGCGATTCGCCAGATCGGGAAATTCAAAGAACCCGATCCCGGGCATGCCGCGGTCCTGGCCGAAGTGGCCGGGGCGGACGGGGTGACCTGCCGCTTACGCGAAGACCGGTTATATATCCGCGACCGGGATATTTATATCCTCAAGGAAGTGGTCAAATCGAAGCTGACGGTGCAAATTGCTCCGGGGGAAGACCTCATCGACCGGGTATTGGAGGTCAAGCCGTACATGGTAACGCTGGTGCCGTTCATCACCGAAGATCCCGAGGAAAACAAGGGAGTGGACCTTTCGACCGGGATTAATCTTTACACCGACGCGGCGGAGATTATTAAGGCCAAAGGAATCAACGTGGCGCTTCAGGTCGAGCCCGATACCGAGGCCATCAAGGGGGCATCGAAAGTGAAGGTGGACGCGGTGGAATTGAATGCCTCGGATTATATCTACGCCGAAACGATCGAGGTGGCCGAAGCTGAACTGGAGCGGCTGGAGCAGATGGCGGAGCTGGCCTCGAAACTCGGAATGGGAGTGACCTGCGGCGGGGAATTGAATTATCATAATATTCGTCCCCTGGCCGAGGCGGGAGTATTCGACGAGTTCACGGTTGGGCACGCCGTTATTTCGCGGGCATTGATGGTTGGGATGGACCGCGCGGTGAAAGAACTGGTAGATATCGTTCATTATACCGCGGTCACCGCTTGAGAGATGTCCAGGGATTACTCCAATTCGGAAATCATCGACAGCATCGAATTAGTAATTCCCGATGATGCCAGAGGGACGCGGCTTGACAAGTATCTCGGCTTATTGGATTCATTAAAGCTATCACGCAGTAAAATCCAGAAATTAATCAAAGAGGGGCTGGTAACGGTTGACGGGTCGCCGGCGGAGCACAGTCATGTGCTTGAAGGGGGCGAGCGGATTGTTATTCAAGTAGCGGCGGCGCCGCCATCGGATGCCAAGCCCGAAGAGATTGCTCTCGATATTCGTTATGAAGATGAAACGGTTATCGTGGTCAATAAGCCGCCCGGGATGGTGACTCATCCGGCGGCGGGGAATTATACGGGAACGCTGGTCAATGCGCTTCTGCATTATACCTCGAAATTATCGAATCTTTACGGGACGGAGCGGCCGGGGATTGTGCATCGCCTGGATAAAGAGACCAGCGGACTGATAATCGTGGCGCGGACGGAAGCGGCGCATGTTTTTCTGCAGGAGGAACTCCAGAAGCGGAATATCAAGCGGACCTACCGGGCCCTGGTTTGCGGGCACGTGAAGGAAAAAGAAGGAGAGATTTCACTGCCGATCGGGAGGTCCTTGAAGGACCGCAAGAAGATGACGGTGACCCATGTAAAATCACGTGAGTCAATAACCGAATATAAGTTAATCGACCGCTATCGCTTATACGATTTACTGGAAGTCAATCTTCAGACCGGCCGGACTCATCAAATCAGGGTTCATTTTTCTCATCTGGGGCATCCGGCATTCGGAGATCCCGATTACGGCGGGAGACAGAAATGGCATAAGGGAGTTTACGGCTACGACAAGCAGATTGCTCAAAAGGGACTGGAAATTATGAACCGGCAGGCACTTCACGCCATCAAACTGGTCTTTCCTCATCCGGTCACCAAAGAGAAAATCACCGTGGAAAGCGAGCTTCCGGAGGATTTCCGGAGGCTTCTGGAATTCCTCGATTCCGAGGGGCGGTAGCTTTCCCTTATTACCTTGACATTGATATAGCCCAATATTAGGTTGCGGGACAACTGCATAACAGGTGAAATATGACCAAGGAAAAACTGAATTATGCCGCATCGGGGGTCGATATTGCCGAGGCCGACCGGGCGGTGGAAAAGATAAAGAAACTGGCCAAGGCCACGTTCAACGAGTCGGTTTTATCTGAAATCGGGTCGTTCGGGGGCTTTTTCCGTCCGGATATTTCGGGGTATAAAGAGCCGGTGTTTATTTCATCGGCGGACGGGGTCGGGACCAAACTCAAGATTGCATTCATGACCAACCGGCATAACACGGTCGGCGAGGATTTGATCAATCATTGTGTCAACGATATCCTGGTTCACGGCGCGAAGCCGCTGTTTTTCCTCGATTATATCGGGGCGGGGAAGGTGAAGCACGAGACGATTGCGGAGATTATCGAAGGCTTTTCGCGAGGATGCAAGAACCACGGGATGGCGCTCTTGGGCGGGGAAACCGCCGAAATGCCGGGGATGTATGCTCCGGGGGAATATGACCTGGCGGGGTTCATTGTCGGCATGGTCGATAAAGATAAAATCATCAACGGCGTGGATATCGGTCCGGGAGATACGGTCATCGGGCTGTCCTCAAACGGGCTGCATACCAACGGGTATACTCTGGCCCGGAAAATCAGTTTCGAAATCGCGGGACTGAAACCGGAAGATAAGGTTGCTTCGCTGGGAAAGAGCATCGGGGAGGCGCTTTTAACGGTTCATAAATCGTACTATAATGTCATTCACGCTTTGATCGATAAATTCCATATAAAGGGGATGGCCCATATTACCGGCGGGGGGATTGAAGGGAATTTGAAGAGGATACTGCCGTCGGGAATCGATGCGGTGATAAATAAAGGGAGCTGGGAGGTTCCTCCGATTTTCAAGTTCCTGATGGAAAAGGGCCCGGTGGAAGAGAACGATATGTTCGAAGCCTTTAATATGGGAATTGGGTTTATCATGGTGGTGGACGCGAACATCGGCGATAAGATTATGGCCGAAATAAAAAAACATGGAGAAACCGCGTATATTATAGGTAAAACAGGAAAAGGAACCGGCAAAGTTATTCTGAAGGACCGATAATTATGTTTCTCCTATGCATTATGGACGGTTTCGGGCTTCGTCCGGACAGCTACTACAACGCGGTAATACAGGCCAAAAAGCCGAATTTGATCAGGCTGCAGAAGAAAAGCCCGAATATACCTATTCAGGGTTCGGGACGGGCAGTGGGTCTTCCCGAAGGGCAGATGGGGAATTCCGAAGTGGGGCATTTAAACCTGGGTGCGGGGAGGATTGTCTACCAGGATGTTACCCGTATTGATAAAGCGATCGAAGACGGCGAGTTTTTCGAGAATAAAGTTTTTCTGGATGGGATGAAGGCGGCCCGGGATAACGACCGGTCGGTACATTTGATCGGGCTGATTTCGGACGGCTGCGTACATTCTTCGCTGGTGCATCTGAAGGCGCTGGTGGAGATGGCCAGGAAGAACAATGTCAAGAAGCTGTATCTCCATTCCCTGATGGATGGGCGGGACACCTCGCCGACCGCCGGAGTGAAGTATCTTCAGGAGGTCATCTCGCACATGAACGAGGTCGGGCTGGGGAAAGTCGCGACGGTCGGGGGGCGGTACTACGGGATGGACAGGGACAAGCGCTGGCCCCGGACGGAGAAGCATTACCAGGCGATCGTGAACCGGGTCGGGGAAAAATACGATGATCCGATCAAGGCGATAAAGGATTCTTATGCCAAAGAGGTCACCGACGAATTCATTATTCCGGTGATAATCGAGACGGGAAGCGAAGATGGAGGGAAGATTATCGACGGCGACACGGTCATCTGTTTCAATTTTCGGGCGGACCGCATGCGGCAGTTCTGCCATATGCTGGAAGGGCATAAAACGGATCCGGAATATAAATTTCCGGCTAATCCGAGGGTGCATTTGGTTACAATGACGAATTATGCCAAAGATATTCCGGAAGCGAAGGTGGCATTTCCCAAGATGTCGATGAAGAATTTGTTCGGCGAGATTATTTCGAGAGCGGGGATGAAACAATTGCGGATTGCCGAGACGGAAAAGTACGCTCACGTGACTTACTTTTTCAACGGCGGCGGGGAAACTCCGTTCGAGGGAGAGGACCGCTGCATGATACCGTCGCCGAAGGTTGCCACTTACGATTTGAAACCGGAGATGTCTTCGGTGGAAGTGACCGATGAGGCGGTAAAGCGGATTTTGTCGAAAAAGTACGACCTGATTGTGTTGAATTTCGCCAATTGCGATATGGTCGGTCATTCGGGAGATCTCAAGGCCGCGACGAAGGCGGTGGAGGCGGTCGATGCCGGATTGGGGCGGGTAATCGAAGCGGTGGAGAAGGTCGGGGGGCAGGCGATAATCACGGCCGACCACGGCAACGCCGAGCAGATGTACGATCCGGAAACCAAGGGGCCGCATACGGCGCATACTACCAACCCGGTGCCGTTCATTTTTTACGATTCCACCGGAAGAGCGGGGAGCGTGAAGCTGCGCAGCGGCGGAAAACTGGCCGATATCGCTCCGACGATTCTGGAATATTTGGGGCTGGAACAGCCGGAAGAGATGACCGGTCAATCGATGTTTGTACCCGGTGAAATCCCTGTTAGCAAGCATTAAAAATTTCCTTTGGCCGCCTGACGCGGCCCTGCGCCTGAGGCGCGGAGAATTGATATTCTGGGCGTTTGTCCTGGCGCTGGGGTATCTTCCGATACACATCGGATTCGTGACCTGTTTCGCTCTGGCGCGTCCCTTGAAAATCGTGTCGGAGTTGAGCGGGAAGAAGGCCTTCGGAGCGGCTTATTTCTTCTCGTTTTTCGCCAATCTATTTCATCTGTACTGGGTTGCGGTCGTGACTCCTCCGGGGATGGTCGCGGCGATATTTATTCTTTCCCTTTATCCTGCCGCGGTCATGCTGGCGTTTTCGAAAGTTTACCGCTGGAAGAAATTGGCTGGTTTGATTCTGCTGCCGTTCTTGTGGGTGGGGATGGAATACGCCAGGAGCCTGAGCCAGCTTGCTTTTCCCTGGACGGACCTGTCGTACAGTCTGGGTTATTATCTGACTTTCATACAAATCGTGTCGGTAATCGGATGTTACGGGCTGTCGTTCGTCATTGTAATATATAATATACTGGTGTGGCAGGTATTCGATTCGCGCAACCGGCTGGAACGGCGGGTGAGTTCGGTGGTGGCTATGGTCGGGATAACGCTGGCGATTTATATGTACGGTTATGTGGTATTCGAGCCATACCCGGAGGAAGGTGATATCAGGGTGGCGATGATTCAGGGGAATGTCCCGCTGGATATCAAATGGAGTCCGGAAACGAGGATGTGGAATTTCGATTTGTACGATTCGATGGCGGTGGCGGCGGCGGCCGACGATTCCCTGGATTTGACAGTCTGGCCGGAGACGGCGGCTCCGACGTACCCACATCATGAGCGTCAATATCGGAAACGGCTGCTGGAAACGGCAATGAAGACCGGGACAGCGCAATTGGTCGGAGCCCTGGACGTGCATTATGATAAGGGGAAGGAAAAAACTTTCAACGCGGCGTTTCAAATTAATGGGGATGGAACGCTGGGACAGGGGTATCATAAGGTAAAGCTGGTGCCGTTTTCGGAGCATGTCCCGTATCAGGATCGTTTGAAATTTTTATCGCGGGATTTTCTGTCGCAGTATCTGACTTTTATCGAGACTTACGATGTCCAATGGTGGTCGGATTTTTATCCCGGGGATTCGGTGATGCTGTTTAAATGCGACGATTACTGGTACGCTCCACTGATATGTTTCGAGGCGGCCTTTCCGGACTATTGCCGCGAGGCGACCTTGAAAGGGGCGGAATTCCTGGTAAACATCACCAACGATACCTGGTTTGGGAGGTCTCCGGGGCCGTACCAGCATATGCGGATTTCGGTTTTCCGGGCGATCGAGAACCGGATCTGGGTGGCGCGTTGCGCCAACAGCGGGATTTCGGCGTTTATCGACCCGTTCGGTCGGGAATTCGGGCGGGGGGAATTGTATGTTCGCAAGATATTGAAGCACAGCATTTATCCGCAGCAGGAATATTCGGTATTCACCATGGAAGGGCCGGTAATCGGGAAAATCTCCGCTTTGATAATGGCGGCGATTTTCATTATATTGGTTGCAGTATGGCTGATAGAAAAAATATTGAGAAAATCCATATCCTGATTTGCTGCTTTTTCGTTTTGTTCGGCGCCGCGGCGGCTCAGGATGAAGGGTTCTGGGAAAGTTACACTTCCACCGCGCAAGTCAGGGAAATCGAGTATTTCAACGATTCGGTGCAGGTGGCCACGGTCGGAGGATGGCTTAGGATCGATCCGGTATCGCTTGGGATGCGGAAAATCACCAACGTGGACGGTCCGGGGACCAGCGACCTGTATGACATTGTCAGGGATCAAAGCGGGACGGTCTGGCTGGCGGGATATGGGAGATTGATTAAGTTCCGGAATGGAACGTACACGCCATACCTTTTTTTCGACAACGAGAATAAACTGCTGACCCTGTATAAAATCGCCGATGACGGCGACTACCTCTGGGTCGGGACTTCTTCGGGGCTGGCACTCTTTTCCAAAACGGAAGACGGGGGGCAGATCGAGGATTACTATTTCAGGTTCGGGACGTTGAATCCGAATCCGCACGTGTACGATATCATGCTCGACGGGGACATGATATACCTGGGGACGTCGGACGGGCTGGCGATTGCGGACCGGAGTAATCCCAGCCTGTTGAAATCGTATGTCAACTGGGTGACTTTCAATTCCAACGACGATCCGGCGCTGGCCGGGGATTCCGTGAATGTTATCCTGAACACCAACGGTCTGGTGTATCTCGGGACGACCCGGAGTGTCCTCGAAATGACGACCGGCAGCGATACGACGTTCACGCGTCTGGCGACGCGGATGCAGGACCGGGTAAGCGATTTATCAATGCATATGGACACGCTGTATATTTTTTCAGACAGCGGGCTTTATCGATACGACGGGGTCACAACCGAAACGCTTAATCCTTCGCAGTATCCATCCGGCTGGAAGTATCACGAGGGGGCATTTATCGACGATCAGCTCTGGATCGGAGCGGATAAAAGGGGATTGTATTATAATGACGGGGGATTGCAGAAATATCCGGACGGGGGGCTTCCCGGCGTGGAAATCACGGCGCTATCATCGAACCAGTCCGGTTTGATTGCGGGAAGTTTCGCCGACCAGGATATAGCGTATTTCGAAGATTCGGTGTGGGTCGGAGCGAATGTCAGTACATACGTGCAATTCGGGACAGGAGCCGGTTCCTCGGGAATCGCGGTAGATACATTCGGAACCATTTGGGCAGGAACCAAAGGGAACGGGATGATGTTGATAACTCCCGACACGGTGAAAAATATCGACGAACGGAATTCGGCGTTGAAAGGGGTGTCGGAGAATCCCCGCTATGTAGTGGTCAATTCGCTGGCTTCGGGGGACGGTTACCTGTTTTTGAGCAATTATCGGGCCAGTGACGGAAACCCCATTGTCGTCGGTGATTTGAACGACGTGGAGCGGTGGACATCTTTCGGCGATGAGGACGGAATCCTGGACGCTTTTGCCAGCAGCATCGACTATTTCGACGGGAAGATTGCGCTGGGAATGGAAAATACCGGAGTGTATTACTACTATTGCGGGCCGGATCCGTTCGATAAGTCCGACGATTCGGTGGCGCAGTACCGCGAGGATAACGCATTTCTCGGTTCCAATAATGTCAATACGGTACGGTTCGACAATAACGGTGAGCTTTGGGTCGGGACAAAGTTCGGATTGTCGCGGTACGATTACGGGATCGACCGGTTCGTGAACGTGGTGCTTCCGATTGATTTCGGACCGGCGGTGAATGCCATCGCGTTCGACCGGAGGAATAATATCTGGATCGGAACGAGGTCGGGGCTGGCCTTTTACAATCGCGTTACGGGAGAGTACATGGTTTATAATATTTTGAACGCAGGTCTTCCGGATAACCACGTAACTGCGATTACGATCGATAATTCCACGGGAGACATCTGGGTCGGAACGCTGAACGGTATGGCGCGGTTCGTTATGTTTCTGGGGACTCCGGCTGAAAATATCGAAGATGTCACGGCTTATCCCAATCCTTTCTATATTGTGAATGGTGACGAAACGTTATCGTTCAATTACGTTTCCAATGCGGTAGTAAGGATATATACTGCGGCCGGGGAACTGGTCAGTCAATTCAATATCAATATACCATGGAACGGGACGAATGAAAGCGGGAAAGAGCTGTCGTCGGGAGTATACCTGGCACTGCTGACGGCTCCGGACGGCTCAGTAGGGCGGACCAAAATATTCCTGATCAGGAAATAGCCTTTTCCTTAAAGCATGATTCATGATGCTTAAAGCGAATACAGAAAATATCCTGGTAGTCGGTGGAGCCGGGTATATCGGATCGGTCTTCGTACGCAAGCTGCTTGCAAAAGGGTACGGAGTGACGGTTCTGGATAATTTGATTTACGGTAACGGGGAAACGATGATCCCTCTGACCGAGAATGAAGCGTTCCGTTTTATCAAAGGGGACCTCTGTGACGGCAAGTTAGTATCAGTGGCATTGAATAAAGCGGATAAAGTCGTGGTGCTGGCGGCGCTGGTCGGGGATCCGATCTGCCGGAAATACCAGGAAGAAACAAAGCGGGTAAATGACCGGGGAACAATCGAGCTGATTGATCGTGTGAGAGATGCGGGGATTGGCAGGCTGGTATATATGTCGACCTGCAGCAATTACGGCCTGAGAGAAAATGACGAAGCGGCCGATGAAAAATCGGAACTGAACCCCAAATCGCTTTATGCGGAACTCAAGGTCAAAGTGGAAAGACGTTTGCTGGAAGAACCGCGCAAAGGAACATTCAAACCGGTTATCCTGAGGGCGGCAACGGCCATGGGGCAATCGTACCGGATGCGATTCGACCTGACGGTTTCGGAGTTCACGAGAGAATTATTCATGGGTAGAGAATTGGTGGTGTACGACGAAGAAACCTGGAGACCGTACTGCCATGTGCAGGATATTTCGGACGCGATTATAACGGTCCTGGACGCATCCAATACCAAGGTCGAAGGAGAGGTGTTCAATGTCGGGAGCGATTCTGAGAATTATACGAAGAGGATGATCGTCGATCGCCTGCTTGAGAAAATTCCGGGGGCGAGGGTGAAATACCAAAAAGGGGGGAGCGATCCGCGCAATTATCGGGTGTCGTTCCGAAAAATCCGGGAAAGCCTGGGATATCAAATCCATTTCAATCTGGACCGGACAATCGACGGCCTGATCGCGGCGCTTAAGGGGGGAATGTACGATAATGTCGAGGCCAGGAGAAATTATCACGGAAACTACCATCTTACGGTTTGATTGCCATGGCGGTAAGAACCTATTCTGCGGCTGATCTCCCGATTGAAAAGTGGAAGAGACTCAGCAACGATTCATGTCTGAATTCACCATGGTTCGTGAGAGTATGGGAGACTATTGGCGGGACGGGGCGATTTATCATCGATGAAATAAACGGCGAGTTTGCCGCCGGAATTGCGGGAGTTGTTTTCGGCAAACGATTCAAGAGGTACGAATCGATGCCCAGATCGCTGCCGGGTGGAATATTCGCCGACGATAGATATTCGCCTCATGAATTGCAGCAATCGTATCATCGAATTGCGGCAGAGCTCAAGAAGAAGAAATCGGTACGTACTGTCATAAACAGTCCGGAGAGTTACTGGCAAAAGGCGGGATTCGAATGCAAGGTTAGAACAACGCATTACCTCGATATTCCGGAAGAACTCGATTCACTGCCGGCGAAAGTTCGGGAGCATATAAAGTCGGGAATGAAACGAGGAGCGACGGTATCCGAGTTGGACGCGGAAAAGGATCTTGAGGCGTTTCTTAAACTGGCCGGAAGTAGTTATGTTAGATTAAAAGCGGAGAATCCTTATCCTGACAGGTTCTGGGAGGATTTATTCCGGCTGTCGCAGGATGATTCGCGGGTAATTCTGCTAAAGGCAACTTACGAAGAGGTGATGATCGGGGCGAGGATCAGTTTCATCGAGCAAGATATAATCATAAACTGGCAGATGTACAGTGATGAGGGATCGTGGGAATTCAAACCGGGTTATCTTATGACTGAAAAGATAATCGAGATCGCCCGGGAGCGGGGAACAAGGAAAATCGACCTGGGGGGAACTCCGGAAGGGAAAGAATCCCTGGCGAAATACAAGGAACAATGGGGGGGAACAAAATCAGAAATCCCCTATTATGTACGGTATAGTATTCCGGGAATCGTGCTGCTTAAGTGGAGAGGCAAATGAGAATCCTGATGCTGGCCGATGGACGGGCGGTGCATACGGTGCGGTTCCAGGCGGAAATGAAGCGGCAGGGGTGCGAGGTGGTGCTGGCGTCGCTGGAGCCGGGCGATACCGTTGACTATTATTTTAAGCGGAGAACCGGAATAAGCGGAATAGATTACACGCTGGCCGGTACGGAATTGAACGGGCTGGTTAGAAAATATCATCCGGATATCATCAATCCCCATTATGCCAGCGGGTACGGATATATCGTGGCGCTTGGAAATACCGAAGGTGTCCCGGTGGTAGTGCACTGCCTCGGTTCGGATATCCTGATTGATCCCCGTAAATCGTTCATACAGAAGTGGAGAATAAAATTCGTCCTGGGGCGGATTAATAAGGTATTGGTCGATTCGGATTACCTCGGGGAAAAGGCGCAAAAATATTCCAGCAAGACAGACTATAAGGTCGTCTACTGGGGGGCGGACGACACGGCGTTTGAGATTTATAAGACACGGCAAGACAAAAAGTGGCCGGATAAGCGGCCCTTAAAAGTCCTGGTTCCACGGTCCCATAAAAAAGTCTATAATAATTTGTTTATTTTGGATGGGCTGCAGTCTGTTCTGAATGAAAAGAAAATTGAGATAACTTTTCCAAATTGGGGGGAGGCTGCGGAGGAGTTTAGACAGGTTGTCAGCGAAAGAGGTTTTGACGGACAGATTACGCTTTACGGGTATAAGTCAAGGAACGAATATAACCGTATGCTGGGTGAATATGATGTGTACCTGTCGGCATCGAAATCGGATTCATCGCCGGCCTCGCTGATCGAGGCCATGGCGGCCGGGCTGTTTCCGGTTGCGGGGAATATACCCGGGGTGCGGGAGTGGCTGGATATTTCCAACGGCAGGCTGTTCGACTTGAATGATCCGGTGACACTAAAGAATATCTTCACGGAAATATCGAACGATGCCTTCGATCCTGTCGAAATATTAAAAAGTAATCATGAACGGGCATTGTTAAAGGGACGGTTCAGAGAAAATATCGCGGAGACGATAGCATATTTCGAAAAGATAATCGGCAATGAATGAATCAAACGACATATTGTTGTTATCTTACTATTTCCCGCCGCTGGGAATGGGGGGAGTGGGACGGCCGTACGCTCTGGCGAAGTACCTGCCGGATTACGGATATCGAGTACATGTGGTGTCGGTAAAGAAAGTATTGTATCCGGCGTACGATTACGGCGTGGCATTGCCGGAGGGTAAGGCGAGTATTCATCGGACAGGGTCGCTTGATCCGTCGCGATTGTTGTACCTGCTTGGGAAGAGGAAACTGAAAGCTTCGGGATATTCATCCATAACCGGCAAGTGGCCGGTGTATCTTCCGGATTTAAAACGGGGCTGGAACCGGTTTGCTTTTGGCAAAGCTGTCCGGTTAATTGAGAATAATAATATCAAGACCGTTATCACGACTTCGCCGCCTCCGTCGACACATATGATCGGATTGAAGTTGAAAGAGAAATTTGATATCAAATGGATTGCGGATTTTCGGGATTTCTGGTTTCCGCAGCCGATCGAGAAGATTTATCGTCATGAATTCACGAAAAGATTCGCGTTGCGCCTGAAAAATGAGATTCTCGAGAAGGCCGATGAAGTGGTTGCGGTCAACGAGGATATTCGGAATTACCTGGGACGGGGAGAGGTTATCTGCAATGGCGGGGACGAAGAGCTGATCGATATCTGGCAGAAGGGGAGTACGGACGCGAAGGAATTCCGCATCGGGATGTACGGGACGTTCAATGAGATAGTTCCGGCGGAGCCGTTATTCACGGCATTACGGAAGATAATCGACAGAAATGCCGACGGCGAGAGAAAGATTACTATTATTCATGGCGGCCATGCTGATGAAGACTTGAGACGGACGATTGATAAATACGAATTGAATGACCGGGTGAGACTGCTAGGTTACTTGCCGAAAGAGCAGGCGGTGGAGGAGTTGTCGGTATGCGATGCGTTCTATCTGGCGGTCAGAGAAAATGACGGTTATTATATACTGCCCGGCCGGACATTCGACCTGCTGTTGAGCGGAAAGCCGGTATTCGGAGTTGTTCCACACGGTTCGGCAATCGAAAAGCTGCTACGAGGGTATCCATCGGGGCATATGGTAATCTGGAAGAACGAGAATGCTCTGGCTGATTTGATCATGCATCTGTGGAAATACCGCGGGTCGTGGCCGCAATTAAAAGAGAAAAGCAGGCTGCATCGTTACACCGGCCGAAGACTAGCAGAGGAGTATCGCAGCTTGATAGAAAATCTTGTCCAAAAATAAACGGCGAAAGAAGATTCCTTTCGCCGTTCAGTGCAAGTGAAACGAGAGGCAGACAGCTCTCGTCATTTAACCAGCATCATTTTCTTTATTTCAGAATATTTTCCGGCTTTAACCCGGTACAGGTAAAGGCCTGAAGAAAGAGATCTTCCAAAATCATCGGTGCCGTACCAAGAAAGTTCGTGGAGGCCGGCCTCCTGGGACGGGAATAATTCGTGATAGACCTGCTGTCCCAGGATGTTGTAAATCGAAAATTCCACCTCGGCTCGTTCGGGAAGGCCATAGGAGATAGTGGTCGAAGGATTGAACGGGTTGGGGTAGTTTTGCATTAATTCGAATTTATCGGGGAGCGATGAATCGTCGTCATCGATGTCGGTCACGAGCGATGGATTGTAAGAGATGAATCCGACATTGAATCCGTCCTTTTGGACGCATATTTCGTAAGTGGTGCCGTAATCGAGGTCGGATGTAAGTTCGCAATCGCCGGATTCATCGGTGAACCCGGTTTCGAGAATTTCGCCGTCCAGCGATATGCTGACCGAGGCTCCGGCAAGTCCGGTTCCGGAGGTCTGCACGTAAACATTATGTCCTTGTCCGGCGGGCCAGGCCTTGGCCTGCAATTGTTGAGGTTCGTCGAGGTATAATTTAAGGGTCGGGTCGCCGTAGTAATTCTGGCCATAAATGAGGTCACGATAGTAAGGATATTCGAGCCATGATAAGTACATGGCATCGATGGGGTTTCCGTCGGCGTCGGAGTAAAGGTGTTCGGTGAAGGATTCCTGCTGGAAATAGCTGGAATAGACCCATCCCCAGCGGGTGTAGCCGACCATGGCCACGGCTCCGGAGTTCTCGGCAGCGAGGATGCCTTCGATGAATGAAGTCGACGCGCTTTGGTGATCGACCGAATCGAGATCGTAGCCTCCGACCGAGCAGGAAAGTGAATAGTACATCGAAGTTTTGCCGTTCGGTTCGAGGTTATCGATACATCCGTGGTACTGCGAAAGCGGAACGGTGAGGATATTCGAGGAGGGCCAGTCGCCATAGCGGGCGGCTTTGACCCGGAAACCATCGACCCGCCCGTGAGCGATAATCTGCACGATACCGAATCCTTCGGAGATTTTAGCGACTCCGTAATTGCCGTCGGGGTTGATCGGGTCAGCATCGTAGCCGTCGGGGAGTTCCACGGTTTGCAGAGTATCCACATGAACGTACGATGGAAGCGGCTGAGCGATGTAGCGGTGCTGTCCGCCGGCGGGGTAATCGCGCATCTGATCCGAAGCGAAGAAGAGCTGACGGGTCAGATAGCTGAAGTCGCCGTTGCCGGGATTGGTCTGGTAATTTATTACTTTTTCGATATAGCGGTCCACCATCCCGGGGTCGCGGAGCGGGACTCTTCCGACTTTCAATTCGGTCACGAGGTCCGGGGCATCCTGGCTCGGCTCACCGTGGACTCCGTCGCCATCGAGATCCCAGGTGCCGGTGAGGTCGGCAAAGTACAGATCCGAGGGCATCAGGTCGTACGGGTCGGTCGGAATTGAGGCGGCATTATAATAGTACAGATACCTGACCGGGAGGTTGACGTCATCTCCGCCGAGAAGAACATATATCCCTCCGGCCGAGTAGAAATCTTTCAGGTATTCGCGGACTTTTTCGGCGTTGTCGAGACCTTCATAGCAGGCGAAGATGGTGTCGGAGATGGCGATGGCGGTGGATATCCCGAAAGCGTTTTTATAGTCGGCGAGGCGGCGGTAAGTCACAACCAAGTCAGGTGAAGTGATAATAACGAATTCCATGCCGAGAGGCAGACCGTAAATGTTTTCGTTCGCTTTCAGGGGAGAGGCGCCTTTTGGAATTTCCGGTGCCGCTTTGAACATTCGGGTTATTGAGACTTCAGTCAGGGTGCTGTTCAGATCAAAACGTGTATTGAAAACCAGATTGCCGTCTTCATCGATAGTGACAGGGAGGAGTGACAGGGCGTAAACAGGAGTGCCGCTGCCGGTTAGTTTTTGGATATTAAAAATAATATTCGATTCCGTGAGGTCTTTGGTCCGGGATATGACCTGCTCGGATCGTTCGATTGAAGTCTGGATATCGCGAGGGGCCGAGGTTTGTTCCGGGATGTTTCCCAGGAATAGCCGATCATAGGGATTTGAATCAATCGAAATATCGGAAAAATCGTTTAGTTCGCCTTCGAGGTAAAGGGTAACAATCGGCAGAGTAACCGTTTCGTTGATATTGATAGTTTTCAATCCCGGATATGCGTACTGATACGGCCCGGTCCGCACCAGCGAATCGGGGTCGAAACGAAATTCCAGGATTTCTCCATGTGCCAACCCTGCCAGGAGGCAGAGAAAGGCGCAGGCTCCGGCTACAACAGCTCCCTTTTTCACGACCTATCCTCCTGTTTCACATTGCACTTGACCGGGGATAGCGCAAGCGGTCTGCCTTTTATGCCGGGCGGGGAATTTTATCTTTTGGGGAGGGTAAGTGCTTGAATATCAAAGGGGACAATTATGGTGGTCGTTTTTCTGGATATTGGGGGTATTGGGAAAATCAGAAAAAAGTATGGGTTACGGCCAATGAATAAGGGTTGGTGGCAATAGGGAGGTTTTTAAAAGAAAAGCTCTAAATAGTTTAATGTAAGTTGAATGGTAACTTGATAATAATTAAACGGATCGAAAGATGATAATTATTTCGGAGGTATTACTTATTGATATGGAAGAGCTTAAAGGAAAGAAAAAGTTAATTTTTTTGCTTGACATTTTGGTGGAAAAAGTGATACTTGGGGTAAATTTAGGTGAAAAGTGGCGCGAAGTGGAGGAAGGCAGCCGGTGGAAGGCTTCTTTGGCCAATACAACGTCAATCTGGATCAAAAAGGGCGGATTGCCCTGCCATCGCGGCTGCGTCCGGTCACAGTCGAGGGCGCCCAGGCCAATCATGAATTTATACTGACCAAAGGGCTGGATGGGTGTCTGGCTTTGTATCCCGAGGATCAATGGCAGACAATCCAGCAGCGACTGGGGTCGCATAATTTCAACCGTAGAGATTACAGATTTTTCAGCCGCATGCTGCATTCAGTAGCGGTGAATATTACTCTGGATCGTCAGGGAAGGTTATTGATACCGTCTCACCTGCAGGAAGACGCCGGGTTGACCAGGGAGGTACTGGTGATCGGCGTCAACCGCTGGATAGAATTTTGGGATCCGAAACGGTATCGCGAATACCTCACCCAGTACGGTCAGAGTTATGAAGAGGTAGCCGAGAAACTCTTTGATCTGAACCGAGGAGAGGATAGCTGATTTTACTCACAAGCCGGTAATGGTCGAGGAAACGGCGCAGTATTTACTGAGCCGCAAATCGGGAGTATATCTTGACCTTACCTGCGGGGGCGGGGGCCACTTAAAATACCTGTCCGGTTTTCTGTCACCGGACGCTTGTCTTATCGGGATCGATCAGGATATCGAGGCAATAGAGGCGGCAAGGGAGAATCTCAAAAATTTGCCGCAGAAAATTTCGGTCGTAAACAGCAGATTCAGCGAATTCGACCGGGTGCTGGAACAACTGGGAATCAAGGAAGTGGATGGAGCGTTGATGGACCTTGGGATTTCGTCCTACCAGATCGACACCCCGTACAGGGGATTTTCATTTACATCCGACGGGCCGCTCGACATGCGGATGAACCGGGCCGGGTCAAAGACCGCGGCGGATATTATAAATTCCTACAGCTATGAAGACTTGAAGAAGCTGTTCAAGACCTTTGGAGAAGAGCCTCAGGGGGCGAAGGCCGCGCGAAAGGTCTGCGAGGCGAGAGAGAAATCAAGGATAGAGACGACGGGCCAGCTGGCGGAAATTCTCGCTCCGCTGTTTCCTCCGCACCGGCGCAACAGCTCGCTGGCGAGGATGTTTCAGGCGGTTCGCATCGAAGTAAATGAAGAGATGCGGGAACTGGAAGAGGTTTTTCCGCTTCTGACCGAGCGTTTAACTTCGGGGGGACGAATGGTGGTGATCGCATATCATTCGCTGGAAGACCGGATCGTGAAAAGGTTTTTCGCCGAGAAATCGAAATTGCGGACCGGTCCGAAAGAGCTTCCGGATGAACTGGCGGGGAAACCGCCGGTA
>Ga0105105_10000312_pt1 | contig 22570 bp, 18 predicted proteins | sample PPLLaktember2015_4_FD_79108 | JGI IMG/M metagenome (GOLD analysis project Ga0105105, IMG submission 79108) | Freshwater sediment microbial communities from Prairie Pothole Lake near Jamestown, North Dakota, USA - PPLs Lake P8 Core (1) Depth... | ecosystem: Environmental > Aquatic > Freshwater >...
CCCAATTTTTTACCAATTATGCCAGACATCTTATCTCCAATATTCATTATAGCTTAATCTCAATATCAACGCCCGCAGGAATGTCAAGTTTACTTAATGAGTCTACGGTTTTATTGTTTGAGTTATGGATATCAATTATTCTTTTATGTGCCCTTGTTTCAAATTGCTCTCTTGATTTTTTATCTACGTGGGGAGAACGTAAAACAGTATAAATAGTTTTTTTGGTGGGAAGCGGAATTGGTCCGGAAACAACCGCACCTGTGCTTCTAACAGTTTTAATAATTTTCTCGGTAGATTTATCTATCAAAATATGATCGTACGATTTCAATTTAATTCTTATTTTTTGACCGGGCACTTAATTAACTCCTTTTATTAAATTAGATAAGAAAAGGGAGTTTTAACTCCCTTTTCAAGAGCAACACTAAAATAATTTTTAACTAATTATTTAATAATCTTTGTAACAACACCAGAACCAACTGTTCTACCGCCCTCACGAATAGCAAATCTTAATTTTTCTTCCATAGCAATGGGAGCAATCAATTCAATTGATAAGTTAACATTATCACCAGGCATAACCATTTCGGTGCCTTCTGGTAATGTAGCAACTCCCGTAACATCAGTTGTTCTGAAATAAAACTGTGGCCTGTAACCATTAAAAAATGGGGTGTGTCTTCCACCTTCATCTTTTGAGAGTACATAAACAGAACCTTCAAAATTTGTATGAGGAGTAATGGAACCGGTTTTAGCAAGAACCATTCCTCTTTCGATTTCATTTTTATCAACACCTCTTAATAAAATACCAGCATTATCTCCAGCCATTGCAGCATCTAATTCTTTTCTAAACATTTCAATACCGGTTACAACTGTTTTCTTGTGCAAACCTAAACCAATAAGTTCAACTTCTTCTTGAATCTTAACCTGACCTCTTTCAACTCTACCAGTAGCAACTGTGCCGCGACCTGTAATAGAAAATACGTCCTCAACAGGCATTAGGAAAGGTTTTTCTGAATGTCTTTCTGGAACTGGAATATAGCTATCAACAGCGTCCATAAGTTCCCAAATGCAATTATATCTAGGATCACTAGTCTCTGCATTTGATGCACCAGCTTCTAAAGCTTGTAAAGCTGAGCCTTTGATAATTGGAATTTCAGAACCAGGAAATTCATACTGAGTTAATAAATCTCTTAACTCTTCTTCAACTAACTCAATCAATTCAGGATCATCCACCATATCAACTTTATTTAAAAATACAACCATTCTTGGAACACCCACCTGACGAGCAAGAAGAATGTGTTCTCTTGTCTGAGGCATTGGACCATCTGTAGCAGCAACAACTAATATTGCGCCATCCATCTGGGCAGCACCTGTAATCATGTTCTTAACATAATCTGCGTGACCAGGACAATCTACGTGTGCATAGTGACGGTTAGCCGTTGAATACTCAACGTGTGCTGTAGCAATTGTAATACCTCTTTCTCTCTCTTCAGGTGCATTATCAATACTATCGAAAGTTCTTATTGCTGATAATCCTTTTCTAGCGAGAGCCATTGTGATGGCAGCGGTTAAAGTGGTTTTACCATGATCTACGTGACCAATCGTTCCAACGTTAACGTGAGGTTTACTCCTATCAAATTTTTCTTTAGCCATCGAATTCTCCTTTAATAATTTTTTTTAAGTTTTCTTTAGTCCAGTTATTAATGTGCCGCTGATTTTTTTCCTAATGTTTTTTCAGAAATTTCTTCTGCAATTGATTTTGGGACAGATGAATAATGATCAAATTGCATTGAATAGATAGCTCTTCCCTGGCTCATTGATCTTAGTACCGTAGCATATCCAAACATTTCTGATAAGGGAACATGAGCTTTGATCACTTGGGCATCTTTTCTAGCAGAAAATCCTTCAATCTTGCCTCTTCTGGAGTTTAGATCACCCATAACATCACCTAAATATTCTTCCGGCGTAACTACTTCCACACCCATTATAGGCTCAAGCAAAACAGGATTTGCTTTTTTTGCTCCCGCTTGAAAAGCCATTGACCCAGCAACTCTAAAAGAAACTTCATCCGAATCAACATCGTGGTAAGAACCATCATACAATCTTACCTTAATATCAACCATAGGAAACCCTGCAATAACTCCGTTTCTCATTGCATCCTGGATTCCATGTGATACTGCAGGAATATATTCTTTAGGAACAACACCCCCAACAATGCCATTAATAAATTCAAAACCTTTACCAACTTCATTTGGGGAAACCTCAACCCATACGTGACCGAACTTTCCACGACCGCCAGATTGTTTAACAAATTTACCTTCAGCTTGAACAGTTTGAGTAATCGTTTCACGATAAGCTACTTGCGGCTTGCCAACATTAGCTTCAACTTTAAATTCGCGTCTCATTCTATCAACAAGAATTTCTAAATGAAGTTCACCCATTCCACTAATTAATGTCTGAGCAGTTTCCTCATCAACTTTAACTTTAAATGTTGGATCTTCATCTGATAATTTTGATAGTGCATCAGATAACTTATCTTGATCAGCTTTGGTTTTAGGTTCAATAGCGATTTGAATAACAGGTTCAGGAAAGATTATTCTTTCCATTACAACAGGATCTTCTTCCGAACATAAAGTATCACCTGTTCTTGTATATTTTAATCCAACCGCTGCAGCAATATCACCGGCTTTAACTTCCGAAATCTCTTCTCTATGATTTGCGTGCATTTGTAAAAGTCGGCTTATTCTTTCTTTCTTGCCACTTACAGAGTTAAAAACGTACGACCCTGCCTTTAATGATCCAGCATAAACTCTAAAGAATGTAAGTTTACCCACAAAAGGATCAGTCATAATCTTAAAGGCTAAAGCGGTAAACTGTTCATCCTCATTAATCTTTCTCTTAACAAGATCATTAAGCCCAATATGATGAGCTTCGATGTCAGGTGAATCAATCGGTGATGGAAGAAAATCCACAACACAATCCAATAATTTTTGAACACCTTTATTCTTAAAAGATGAACCACATAGAACCGGAACTATTTTCAAATCTATTGTAGCTTGTCTAAGTACTTTTCTTATTTCGTCTGCACTAATTACTTTACCATCAAGATATTTCTCAAGAAGTGTGTCATCAACATCTGATACAGCTTCTAACATCTGCGTTCTATATTTGGTTGCAATCTCTAAAAGATCTTGAGGTATTGGCAATTCATCGAAAGTGGATCCAAATGATTCCTCATGAAACATTATTGCATTAAACTTAATTAAATCTATTACACCTACAAAAAGATCTCCTTCACCTATTGGAAGATTTATTGGAATTGCGTTTGCACCCAATCTTTCTCTCATCATTTCTACTGCGTGGTAAAAGTCAGCTCCTGTTCTATCCATCTTATTAATAAACGCCATTCTTGGCACACCATATTTATCTGCCTGACGCCATACAGTTTCTGATTGTGGTTCAACACCACCAACAGCACAAAAAAGTGCTACCGCACCATCCAAAATTCTTAAAGATCTTTCAACTTCTACAGTAAAATCAACGTGTCCAGGTGTATCAATAATATTTATTTGATGGTCGTTCCAATAGCAGGTTGTAGCTGCACTTGTAATCGTAATTCCTCTTTCTTTTTCCTGCTCCATCCAATCCATAGTTGCAGCACCATCATGCACTTCGCCTATTCGATGCAACTTACCAGTGTAGAATAATATTCTCTCAGTAGTAGTAGTTTTACCAGCATCAATATGCGCCATAATACCAATGTTACGAACTTTATCTATTTTAACCTTGCTTGCCATTAATACCTAATCAATTCCTTCATTACCATTTAAAGTGAGCAAAGGCTTTATTAGCCTCAGCCATTTTATGTACATCTTCTTTTTTCTTTACAGCAGAACCTTCACCATTTGAAGCTGCAATTAATTCAGAAGCTAATTTTGCTGACATCGATTTTTCGCCTCTGGACCTCGAGTAATTCTTAATCCATCGCATTGCTAAGGCGATTCTTCTTTCAGGTCGTACTTCTGTAGGAACCTGATATGTGGCACCACCAACTCTACGGCTTCTAACCTCGATCATTGGTTGAGTGTTAGAAATTGCTTTTTTGAATACTTCTAAACCTGGTTTACTGGTTTTCTCTTCGATTAATTTTAACGCATCATAAATCACATTTCGCGCAACTGCTTTTTTACCATCGTACATTACGCAGTTAACAAATTTGGAAACCAGAATATCATTAAACTTTGGATCCGGTTTTAAATATTTTTTTTCTGCTCGTCTTTTTCTCATTTTTTATTCGCTTTTGGTTTTTTAGTACCATATTTTGAACGACTTTTCTTTCTATCAGCAACTCCACTCGTATCAAGTGTACCACGGATAATGTGATATCTTACTCCAGGTAAATCTTTAACTCTTCCACCACGAATCATAACGATAGAGTGCTCTTGTAAATTGTGACCTTCACCTGGAATATATGCTGTAACCTCAACATTTGTTTTAGTAAGTCTAACTCTTGCAACTTTTCTTAAAGCTGAATTAGGTTTTTTGGGGGTTGTTGTATAAACCCTTGTACACACACCTCTCTTCTGAGGACAGGCATCTAAAGCCGGAGCCTTATTTTTTGATAAAATTCTAACTCTACCTTTTCTAACAAGTTGATTTATCGTGGGCACAAAATCTCCTAATAATTACTTCTTTAAAAAAATTCAGATTTCAAATATAGTTTTCAGTTTAAATTTTGTCAAGAAAACTGAAATTATTTTTATTTTTAACTGTTTTTATTATCAATTATCTTAAGAAACAGCAACTATTACCGATTAAAATCACTAATCATTGGACAAAATTTCTTTTTGTTCAATCATTTCTATTTCTTCATTCTCTAAAATTATATTTCTGTACTTTTTAATACCTGTTCCAGCCGGAATTAAATGTCCCATTACAACATTCTCTTTTAATCCCAACAAGCGATCCACTTTAGCCTCTGTAGCAGCATTAGCAAGCACCTTAGTCGTTTCCTGGAAGGATGCTGCTGAGATAAAGCTTTCTGTAGAAAGCGCCGCCTGAGTGATGCCAAGAAGTATATGCTCAAAAGTTGCTGGTTCTGCATCTCTGCCAACAATTTCTTTTTTCTCTTTCTTTTTCAGATCCGAATTAAATTCCCTGAGCTTAGATTTTAATATCAATTGACCATTTTTAAGTTTAGAATCACCCTTATCTTCGATATAAGCCATATTAACAATCTTACCATTTTCTTCAATGAACTCGATTCGATCTACTATATCTTCTTCAAGGAATCTAGTATCACCAGGTGAAACTATTTTAATTTTCTGAAGCATTTGCCTAACAATAACTTCTATGTGCTTGTCATTAATCTTCACACCTTGAAGTCTGTACACATCCTGAATTTCATTTACAAGGTATTCCTGAACGGCACTTGTTCCTTTTATTGCTAAAATATCATGCGGATTAATTGGACCATCTGTTATTTTTTCACCAGCAGGGATTTCGTCACCTTCCTGCACCAGGATATGTTTTTGCAAAGCGACATTATATTTTTTCTCATCAGATTTATCCGGGGCACTAATCAGAATTTCTCTTGAACCCTTTTTACGTGCACCAAACTTCACAAATCCCTCTATCTCTGAGACAACAGCAGATTCGTGTGGACTTCTGGCTTCAAAAAGTTCGGTAACTCTTGGAAGACCACCAGTAATATCTCTACTCTTAGTTGTTTGCTTGGATATTTTTGCTAAGATAGTTCCTGCTAGGATATTTTCTCCCTCTTCAACTGATAGATAAGCACGTACAGGAAGGTTAAAAGATTTTTTAACTCCATCCTCATTTTCAATAAGAATACTTGGTGTTAGATTTTTATCTTTTGACTCTATAACCACTTTTTGTACGTGCCCGGTTTGATCATCTGTTACTTGTTGTAATGTAATTCCATCAACAAGATCAACAAATTTAACACGTCCCAAAATATCAGAAAGTATTACTGCATTATACGGATCATGGTTGTAAAGAGGTTGTCTCTTCTTGATCTTCTGTCCATCATTTACAAGCAATTCAGCACCATAAGGCACATCATATTTTTTTAACTGCCTGTTATTATCATCGTAAATTTCTATCATTCCACGGCGACCTGTAACAACATTAAATTTAATATCGGCACCACCAAAAGGATCTTTTTCTGTTTTCTCAACAGCGCTTACTTTTTCAAATTTTACGATACCATCTATATTTGATTCTACTTGAGATTGTGATGCAATTCTAGAAGATGTACCTCCAAGGTGAAATGTACGAAGAGTTAACTGTGTTCCTGGCTCACCGATTGATTGTGCAGCTATAATACCAACTGCTTCACCAATCTCAACTGGTTTTCCTGTACTAAGGTTTCTTCCATAACACTTCAGACATACACCGCGTTTTGATTCACAGGTAAGTACCGTTCGGATATAAACAGAATCAATATTTGCATCAGCTATTTTTTCAGCAATTTCTTCTGAAATAATATTTCCTGCTTCAATAAGAACTTCATCCGTACGTGGATCATAAACATCTTCTTGCGCAAATCGACCTGTAATGCGTTCTGCTAACGGTTCTCTTTCTTCTTCAACATCTTTTAGTGCTTTAACTTCAATACCTAAAATAGTTCCGCAATCTACTTCAGAAATGATTACATCCTGAGCAACATCAACTAATCTTCTTGTAAGATATCCTGCATCAGCAGTTTTTAAAGCTGTATCAGCTAATCCTTTTCTGGCGCCGTGAGTAGAAATGAAGTACTCAAGTACTGAAAGACCTTCTTTAAAGTTTGCAACAATCGGATTTTCAATAATTTCACCTGCTTGACCAGAAAGAGTTTTCTGAGGTTTCATCATCAGACCTCTCATACCAGCAAGCTGCCTTACTTGCTCTTGAGAGCCTCTAGCACCCGAGTCAACCATCATATGCAGCGAATTAAATCCTTTATTGTGCTGTTTAATCTTGTCCATTAATGCGCGGGCAACATCATTTGTAGTATGTGTCCAAACGTCAATTATTTTATTATATCGTTCAGCATCTGTAATAACACCCATTTCATGTTCGTTAAGAATACCTTCAACTTTTTTGTTAGCTTTAGTAATTAAAGCTTCTTTTTCTTCAGGAATGATCATATCACCAAAGCTTACCGATAGACCTCCTGCTGTTGAGTATCTAAATCCCAGGTCTTTCAAATCATCGAGAAACTTTGCAGTAACTTTGTTACCAAGTTTCATAAACATTTTGCCTATGATTCCACCAAAAATTTTTTTAATCAATAACTGATTGATGTACCCCATTTCTTTTGGAACAATCTGGTTGAAAATTACTCTACCGGTTGTGGTTTCAATCATCTCCCCCTCAACTCTAACATTAATTTTAGCATGTAATCCAACAACTCTGTTATCATATGCAATTATCAACTCTGAAGGAGATGAAAAAGTCATTCCTTCGCCTTTATCACCTTCGCGATATTTTGTTAGATAATAACAACCCAAAACTATATCCTGAGTTGGAACAACTATAGGGCTACCATTTTGAGGTGAAAGAATATTATGACTACTTAACATCAATAAAGATGCTTCGAGCTGAGCTTCATAAGAAAGTGGTACGTGAACAGCCATCTGATCACCGTCAAAGTCGGCATTAAATGCAGTACAGACCATAGGATGAAGTTGAATTGCTCTTTCATCAATTAGAGTTGGCTGAAATGCTTGAATTCCAAGTCTGTGTAGAGTTGGTGCACGGTTTAATAATATTGGATGTGCTTCAATAATCTTGGCAAGTATATCCCAAATAACCGGATCTTTTCTATCAACTACTTTTCTTGCACTCTTTACTGTCTTGTTATGCCCTCTTTCAATCAATTTTCTAATAATAAACGGTTTAAAAAGTTCAACAGCCATATCTTTAGGAAGCCCGCACTGATGAAGTTTTAATTCAGGACCAACGACAATTACAGAACGACCAGAATAATCAACTCTTTTTCCTAAAAGATTTTGACGGAATCTTCCTTGTTTTCCTTTAAGCATATCGCTTAATGATTTTAATGGACGATTGTTATCACTTCTAACAGCACTGCCTCTTCTTGAGTTATCAAACAGAGCATCTACTGCTTCTTGAAGCATTCTTTTTTCATTACGAAGAATTACTTCCGGAGCTTTAATATCTATTAATCTTTTTAATCTGTTATTACGGATGATTACACGACGATATAAATCGTTAAGATCACTAGTAGCAAATCTTCCGCCTTCAAGTGGAACAAGTGGACGAAGCTCAGGTGGAATAACTGGAATATAATTCAACACCATCCATTCAGGTCGGTTCGGAACTTTACCTTCTTCTTCCTTAAATGCTTCAAGTACACGTAGTCTTTTTAAAAAGTCAGCTTTTTTCTGTTGAGATGTTTCTACTTTTACCGCTTCTCTAAGCTGTTTAGAAAGTTCTTCAACATTAGTTTTTTTAAGAATTTCTTTAACTGCATCGCCACCAATTTTTGCAACAAACTTTTTCGGATCATCATTATCTAATTTTTCATTTCCATCAGGTAACGAATTCATAACCTCAAAGTACTGGTCTTCAGAAATAAGATCTAATCTACTTAATCCTGTAATACCAGGATTTAAAACAACATAAGATTCATAATAAATTATTTTTTCAAGTTCTTTTAAACTAACGCCAATTATGTTTCCAATTTTTGATGGTTGTGTTCTAAAAAACCAAATGTGCACTACTGGAACGGCAAGACCAATGTGTCCCATTCTTTCACGTCTAACGCTCTTCTGTGTAACTTCAACACCGCAACGGTCGCATATAATACCTTTGTATCTAATTCTTTTATACTTACCACAAAAGCATTCCCAATCGCGCGTTGGTCCGAATATTTTTTCACAGAACAGTCCATCTTTTTCTGGGCGGAATGATCTATAATTTATTGTTTCGGGTTTAGTTACCTCACCATAGGATCTAGACAAAATATCATCAGGGCTTGCTAAGCCTATGGTGATACTATTAATATCTCTCATTGCATTTTCTTGAACTCTAAAAGCCATTTTTTTATCTCCTAATTTCTAAGTGAAATAATGTTTAACGTTAATTTATTTTTATATCCAGACCTAAGCCCTGGAGTTCTTTAATAAGAACGTTAAACGATTCAGGAATATTTGGTTCCTGTAAGTTTTCACCCTTAACAATTGCTTCATATACTTTTGCTCTACCGGCAACATCATCACTCTTTATAGTTAATATTTCTTGCAAGATGTGCGAAGCACCATAACCTTCAAGCGCCCAAACTTCCATTTCTCCAAATCTTTGACCACCAAATTGTGCTTTACCGCCGAGTGGTTGTTGAGTGATTAGAGAATATGGTCCGATTGACCTTGCATGAATCTTGTCATCAACCAAGTGACTGAGCTTTAACATATAAATGTATCCGCACGTAACTTTTTGATGCATTTTTTCACCAGTTCTGCCATCAAATAAGTCGGTTTTACTTCCGGTTTCTAATCCGGCTTTTGTTAACCATGCATCGACGTCTTCTACTTTTGCACCATCAAAAATTGGAGTTGCGAATTTTACTCCAAGTTTTTTTCCTACCCAACCCAAAGCAGTTTCGTATAATTGCCCAAGGTTCATACGAGATGGTACGCCGAGTGGATTAAGGATAATATCCACAGGAGTTCCATCAGGTAAATAAGGCATATCTGCAGCAGGTACAATTTTAGCGACAACACCTTTGTTCCCGTGTCTTCCTGCCATTTTATCACCTACGGACAGTTTACGTTTTTTTGCCACATAAACTTTTGCAAGTTGTACAATTCCAGGAGGTAATTCATCACCACTTTGAATTTTAATTCTTTCTCTTTTGAAGTCTTCTTCTATATCAGTTTTAATAAGGAAGTAGTTTTTGAAAAGCGAATTAATAAGATTATTTGTTTTTTTAGTATCAAACCAATCAAGAGTGTAATCAAGTTTTGTTACATCTTCCATTGCAGAAAATGTTTCATCTTTAATGGATGAACCACTTCTTAAAACGACACTACCATCAAGATCTCTAATTCCGGTTGTTGTTTGATCTTTTGTAATTCTTGAAAGCTTTTCAACAAGCTTTTGGTAATGATTTTGGAGTTTTCTTTTAAATTCATGCTCAAGTTTGTCAAAAGCAATTTTTTCAAGTTTCTTAGAATCGTTATCTCTCTTTTTACGGCTAAACAAACGTGTTTTAATAACTGTTCCCTTAAGCCCAGGAGGTGCTTTTAATGATGCATCTTTAACATCACCAGCTTTATCTCCAAAAATAGCTCGGAGTAATTTTTCTTCCGGTGTTGGATCCGTTTCTCCTTTTGGAGTAATTTTTCCAATAAGAATATCACCCTCTTTTACTTCTGCACCTTCTCTAATAATACCATCTTCATCAAGATTTTTTACAGCTTCTTCACTTACATTAGGAATTTCGCGCGTTAATTCTTCTTCTCCACGTTTTGTTTCTCTAACCTGTAATTCAAATTCTTCAATATGTATTGATGTATAAACATCTTCACTTACAACTCTTTCACTTATAATAATAGCATCCTCAAAATTGTAACCTCTCCAGGGCATAAAGGCAACTAAAACATTTCTTCCTAATGCTAGTTCACCACCATCAGTGGCAGCACCATCTGCAAGAACATCACCTCTTTTAAGTTTTTGTCCTTCTTTTACAATTGGAACCTGATTAATACAGGTTTCCTGATTTGTACCGTGAAATTTTGTAAGAGTATAGGTTACTTCTCTTATTTCATTGAAGCTAGTTAATGCTTCAAAGCTATTTGGATTAATATCATATTTTACAATTACTTTATTTGCATCTACAAATTCTACAACACCGTTATCTTCAGCTAATAATAATGCTCTTGAATCGTGAGCTATTTTTCCTTCCATTCCTGTTCCAACAATTGGAGCTTCAGGTTTTAGTAATGGAACCGATTGACGCTGCATATTAGAACCCATCAAGGCTCTGTTAGCATCATCGTGCTCTAAAAACGGAATCAATGCTGCGGCGGCACTTACTATCTGTGCAGGTGCAACATCCATAAATTGCAAATCCTCTGGATGAACAATTGGAAACTCACCTTTTAATCTGGATTTAACTCTATCATGTATGAATTTTCCAGAGTCAGTAATAGGTGCATTTGCCTGAGCAATTGTATACGCATCTTCATGTTCGGCAGTTAAAAATTCAACTTCTTCAGTAACTTTTCCTTTAACAACTTTTCGATAAGGTGTTTCCAGGAATCCATATCTATTTACTCTTGCATAAATTGTTAGTGAGGAAATTAAACCGATATTCGGACCTTCAGGAGTTTCAATCGGACATAAGCGACCATAATGGGTATAATGAACATCACGCACTTCAAAGCCTGCTCTCTCTCTTGTAAGACCACCTGGTCCTAATGCAGACATTCTTCGCTTGTGTGTCATCTCAGCCAGTGGATTTGTTTGATCCATAAATTGTGAAAGCTGATTTGTACCGAAAAATGCGTTGATAACACTACTTATAGTTCTGGCATTAACTAAATCTTGCGGTGTAAAGTTTTCTGAATCCCGCATGTTCATTCGTTCTTTAATAGTTCTTGCCATGCGCGACATACCAACATTAAACTGCTGCCCTAATTGCTCACCAACAGTTCTAATCCTTCTATTACCAAGATGGTCTATATCATCAACTGATACCGCGCCCTCTTTAAGATCAATTATATATTTCATAATTGAAATAATATCTTCAACAGTTAATACTGTTGTTGTTTCAGGAATTTCTAATTCCAGTTTATGATTCATTCTATGACGACCAACATCACCTAAATCATATCTCTTATCATTAAAGAAAAGTTTTTCGATAAGTGATTCAGCGGTTGTTAGATCAGGAGCTTCTCCCGATCTCAACTGTCTGTAAATTGCGTACAAAGCTTCTTCACGAGTGTGTGAAGTATCTTTTCTTAAAGTATTTACAATTAAATTTTGATCATTTGTTGAATCAGATTTGATGAATTTCAAAACATCAACTTCTGCGTCATTTATTCTTTCAAGATCTTCTTCAGATAATATAGAATCGCGTGTTAAAAATATTTCGCCTGTCGACATATCAAAAATGTCACTGGCGATCATTCTGCCTAAATAGTTTTCTAATTTCGCTTTTTTAACAATTACATTTTCAACCAAATCAAATAATTTTAATATTTCTTCATCAGATTGAAAACCAAGCGCGCGTAATAGAGTAGTTGCCGGAAATTTTTTGCGGCGATCAATATAAACATACATAACGTAATTAATATCCGTTGCAAACTCTACCCAGGATCCTCTTAACGGAATGATACGTGCAGAGTAAATAGGGGTACCATTTGGATGGACGGTTTGTGCAAACGCAACACCGGGAGACCTATGCAATTGAGATACAACCACTCTTTCTGCACCGTTAATAACAAAAGTTCCCTTTTCAGTCATAAACGGCAGGTTGCCAAGATAGACTTCCTGCTCAACAGTATTAATAAATTCTTCGGTTTCAGGGTCTTTAGTTGAAAGTCTTAATTTTGCCTTAAGAGGAGCCGCAAAAGTAAGTCCTCTTTCCAAACATTCTTCAACAGAGAATCTCGGTTTTTCTACATAATATTCTAAAAAATCAAGTCTATAATTTTCTTTATTATCAAAAATCGGAAAATTGGTTAAGAAAACCTGCTGTAACCCTTTATTTTCTCTTTTAAGTGCATGTGTGTCAAGCTGAACAAAATCTTCGAATGTTTCAGTTTGAATTCCTAAAAGATCGGGTATATCAATCACAGATGGAATACGACCAAAGGAAATACGGTTATTATCCAATTGAGAACCTCCTAAAAATTATCAAATGCTGTAAAATGAGCATCCTTAACAACGTTTCTATATATAAAACAAAAGCGATAAGACGGAATCTCCCGTCCTATCACTTAAAAAAAGATTATATTTAATCTAAGTTTTCTAACTATTTTAAAGTCACGGTAGCGCCAGCTTCTTCAAGCTCTTTTTTAATTTTTTCAGCTTCATCTTTTGATGCCTGTTCTTTGACTGCTTTAGGAGCGCCATCAACTAGATCTTTAGCTTCTTTTAAGCCTAAGCCTGTATGGGCCCTGACAACTTTAATAACATTAATTTTCTTTTCGCCTGCAGCTTGAAGTATAACATCAAACTCTGTTTGTTCTTCAACTGGTGCAGCAGATGCGGCAGCAGGTCCAGCCATCATAACTGGTGCAGAGGCGGTAACGCCAAATTCTACTTCAAGTGCTTTCTTTAATTCTGAAGCTTCTAGAAGAGACATTCCTTTTATTATTTCGAGTGCTTGAGCAACTTTTTCTGACATTTTCATTTCTCCTGAATTTAATTTCTGATTTAATTAGGCTGCTTTTTTCTTAGAGACTTCATCAACGACACTGACTAGTTCTCTAATTACGGCAGCAATAGTTCCTACAATGCCTGATGCTGGGGAATTGAGACTACCGAGAATTCCGGAAATCACTTCTTCTTTCGTCGGCAATTCTGCAAGTTCTTTAAGTTTACTTCCATCAAAATACTGTGTTTCGATGTAGCAAGCTTTAAGAGGAAATTTTTGAGAAGTATCATTGTACTTCTTTATAATCTTGGCAGGTGCAACTGGATTTGTTGAAGCAAATGCAAATCCGGTCATTCCTTCAAGATGGTTTGCCAGCTTTTCGAATTTTCCAGACTCAACAAGAGCGCGTTTAAATAAAGTATTTTTAAATACTCTGTATTTAACACCATCTTTTCTAAACTGATTTCTAATTTCACTAATGTCTGAGACATTTATCTTAGAATAATCAGTAAGATAGACTGCTGATGCTTTCTGAATTAACTCTTTAGCTTCGGCAATTAATTCTGTTTTTTCATTCTTATTCATTTATCTCCCGTATCACAATTTATTATTTCGGGTCGGTTAGAAGCTATTATTATTTATAACGAGCGCGTAAATTCTTTATACGTTCAGGCTTAATTCATCTTTCGAGATTTTAAGTCCAGGACCCATTGTACTTGATAAAAACAAACTCTTAACATATTGACCTTTAGCTGTAGAGGGTCTCATTTTTATGATAGTGTTAAGAAAAGCTTTTGTATTATCAACCAATTTATCTGTTTCAAAATTTAGTTTACCTAAAGAAGTATGAACAATTCCTGTTTTTTCAACTCTAAATTCAATTTTTCCACCCTTTACTTCTTTAACGGCTTTTACAACATCCATAGTAACAGTACCACTTTTAGGATTAGGCATAAGTCCCTTAGGACCCAAAATTTTACCAAGTTTTCCAAGTTCAGCCATAGAATCTGGTGTAGCCACAATAACATCAACATCAGCCCAGCCACCTTTAATTTTTTCAAGATAATCTTCAAAACCGGCATGATCAGCACCAGCATCTAATGCTTCTTGAATTTTAGCACCTTTTGCAATAACAAGAACTTTAACAGTCTTTCCTGTCCCGTGCGGTAAAGAAACAGTACCTCTAACCATTTGGTCAGCATGTCTGGGATCAACCCCCAATCTAATTGCACAATCTAATGATTCTACAAATTTTACTTTAGATTGATCTTTTAATATTGATATTGCTTGAGGAAGCGTATATTCCTTATCCAAATTAACAGATTTAAATATTTCTTTATTTCTTTTTGTTGTTTGCATCTTTAATCACCAATAAATTTTAAATACCATCTAATAATAAACTTATTTATTCCTCTACGGTTATGCCCATACTTCTAGCTGTACCGGATATCATGCTCATAGCATGGTTGATATCAAAAGCATTAATATCTGGCATTTTAACTTCTGCAATTTCTTTAACCTGTTTTTGAGAAACCTTTCCAACTTTTGTTCTATGGGATTCTGAAGAACCTTTTTCAAGTTTTGCAGCTCTTTTTAAAAGAATTGAAGCAGGAGGAGTTTTGGTAATGAAGATAAAAGATTTATCACTAAATACAGTGATAACAACGGGAATTATCAATCCATCTTTATCTTGAGTTCTTGAATTAAACTGTTTACAGAACTCCATTATATTTACACCTTTTTGACCAAGTGCAGGACCAACGGGTGGTGAAGGATTAGCTTTACCGGCTGGAATTTGTAATTTTATGTAAGAATCAATTTTTTTAGCCATTTTACTACCTAATTAATAACTATTATTTTTCTATTTCAGCTTGAGTAAAATCAATTTCGACAGGAGTTTTCCTACCAAAAATCGAAACCATTACTTTGATTTTCATTTTTTCTTCATTCACTTCTTCAATCATTCCAGAAAAATTATTGAATGGACCATCAATAATTTTAACAAGATCACCACTTCTAAAGATTGTTTCCATTCTTTCAGTATTACTATCCTGAGAAAGCCTGCCCACTATTCTTCTAACTTCTTCAGGTTGGAGCGGATTTGGATTGCCGCCAGTACCTAAAAATCCCATTACAGATGGGGTACTTAGAATAAAATCCTTAACCTGATTATCTAAATCTGCATTAACTAATATATAGCCAGGAAAAAAATTCTTTGTTTTACTCTTTTTCTTTCCATCTTTAACTTCAAAAACTTTTTCCATCGGAACCAAAATTTCTGAAATTTTAGCTTTTAGATGTTCATTCTCATCAAGACCGGCATCTAAAAGATTTTTAACCTTGCTTTCATGACCCGAAAAAGTTCTAACTACATACCATCTGGTTTCCATTTATTTCTGCACCTAAAATATCCCTTTGAAAGCTAGATTAATAATCATATCAATTACATAAGTAAATAGTGATAGAACGATACAAACAACAATAACTATTTTGGTAGATTCAATAAGTTCTTCCTTAGTAGGCCAGGTAACTTTTTTCATCTCTTTAACAACATCCTGAAAGAATGCAATTATTTTATCTTTCATACTAACCTTTCAAATTTCAGCACGTCAGGAGGGACTCGAACCCCCAACCTGCGGTTTTGGAGACCGCTGCTCTACCAATTGAGCCACTGACGTATCAATTATTTGGTTTCCTTAAAAACTACATGTTTTCTAACAACTGGGTCATATTTTTTGTATTCAACACGAGCAGGATGGGTTCTTTTATTCTTTGTAGTAGAATATCTATAACCTGTACCGGCTGTACTTTCCAAAACAATTATTTGTCTAATATTGCTTTTTGCCATTTGTATTCCTTAAACTATTCTAACCTTTTTCTATTAAGCTGATAAGCTTATCAAACTTTTTGAGCTGACGACCGGGATTGAACCGGTGACCTCATCCTTACCAAGGATGTGCTCTACCAACTGAGCTACGTCAGCAGAGATGTAATAAAACATAAAATTAAAGAACGAAACAAAAAATATTAACTAATTCGCTTAGAGCGGGAGACGGGATTCGAACCCGCGACCAACAGCTTGGAAGGCTGTGACTCTAGCCAACTGAGTTACTCCCGCAAAATATTTCAAATCGCTAAAGAACAAAAAAGTTTCTAAATAGAAACTAATACTGAATTTAATTTGTGGGCGGCGAGGGATTCGAACCCCCAAAGGCGCATGCCAACGGATTTACAGTCCGCCCCGGCTCTCCAACTCCGGCGTCCGCCCAGAATAATGCTAAAATAAAAGCGAGCGACAAATATATTTTTATTCACACAAAAATGCAAATTTTTTGTCTTCCAATTGTATTATCAGATAAAATTAACACATCAGTACCAAATATTCAATTTGACTTTGTCCTGATAGGATTGTTTTTTCAACTGAAGACTTAAAACTTATAAACCTGCATACTTATAGTCAAGTATGCAGTCGTTTAAGGGACTTTACTTAATGGATTCACAAACTTTTCCAATCACGGATGGAATATTAGTAAAAAACTAAGATGGCAGAGAAAATATTGTCTCGCTAAGTTAAAATTGACTGAATATTATCACTTTTTCATAATTAACAGTAAATAAATGAAAGTTTTACTAATATTTTTTCAATTATTTTAGAAATCATAATTTTTTGAAAATAAAATTTCCGTAATTATTACCGATGACAAATTTTTCAGGTAAAAATTGGATTCAATCATTCGGATAGCTAAAAAAAACCTAATTAAAATTACTTTTCGCATATCGTCAAGATTGGTACGTTGTTTGTCGTGTTAGAGCCAACTGGTATAAAACCAAAATAAATAATTAACATCAAAATAATTTAGGGGCTCTTTTATGAAAAATTTAGCAGTTCTATTTGCAGTTCTTTTCTTGTTCTCTTTCACTTCTTGCTCAGATGTAAACGATAATTCTTTTCTTACAAATCCAGTAATGGAAAAAACAAATCCCACAATCTCCGGATCTCTTCCTTCTCCGGTATATCCTTATTCTTATCTCTTTAATTTTACAAAAGTTGAAGGTTTAAAATACCTAAATCTTGAAGAAGAAAATGCGGTTGAATTTATAATGACCGACGGGACGAATAAATTTGTTCAATTGTTCGTGGTAGTAACTTATATACAAAGTATGTCTCCAAATATGTTCTTTATAGATAAAATTGACACTGAATCGTTCAAAGTTCTTGGTTTAAATTTGAACCAAATAAAAGAAATAACAGTCTATGGAATTCCATTAGGTAACTCTACATCAGAAGCAAGTTCTCCATTCATAAATAATTCCATAATGAATGAAGTATTAGTTAATGGGTGGAAGGTTGATAACAGTAGTGTTGTAGTAGAATGTGCTGGAATATGGCCTAGCAGTTTAAAGTATGTATTTGCGGAAATAATTACAAAAGATAAAAGCTTTTTTGTTTTCTTACAAAGACCTTGGAGCACAAAGTTTGTTATTCCTGAATATGGTAAATACGGTGTTGAAGAGATTAGACTTTTCGGTTACCAGACTGTAATGGAAGCAACATTAGCAAAATATTAATTATCTAAAAATATCAATTATAAAGCCGAGCATAGTCTCGGCTTTTTTAATGTTTCCAGAGTTCTCTATCAAGACTTCGATATTGTATTGCTTCACTGATGTGCTGAGGTAAAATATTTTCTGAGTCTTCAAGATCAGCAATTGTTCTACTAACTTTTAATATTCTATCATAAGCTCTTGCAGATAATCCTAATTTAGTCATCGCCATTTTTAATAATTCTTCACCTTGCTCATCTAACTTGCAGAATGTTCTAACTTCCTTCGAAACCATATCACCATTGTTAAAAACATTTTTATAATCTTTGAATCTTTCTAATTGAATTTGTCGCGCTGCAATTACTCTTTTCCTAATGTCTTCCGACTTTTCCCCGAATGATTTTGAAGATAATTCTTTATACTTAACTGCCGGCACTTCGATGTGGATATCAATCCGATCTAACAAAGGACCTGAAATTTTGGCCATGTATCTTTGAATTTGCGGAGGTGCACACGTACATTCTTTATTCGGATCTGTATAAAACCCGCACGGACAGGGGTTCATCGCAGCAGCTAGCATGAAGTTTGCAGGAAATTCTAAGGATAATTTTGACCGACTTACTGTTACTCTTGCATCCTCGAGTGGTTGACGCAAAACTTCTAAAACATTTTTTTTAAACTCTGGCAACTCATCTAAAAATAAAACTCCGAAATGTGCAAATGAAACTTCGCCAGGCTTTGGAAAAGATCCGCCTCCAACTAAAGCAGCGTCAGATATTGTATGGTGCGGACTTCTAAAAGGTCGTTCTGTTATTATTGCCATGTGTTTAGGAAGAATGCCAGCAATTGAATGAATCTTGGTTGTTTCCAATGCTTCATCAAAAGTAAGTGGAGGAAGTATTGATGGCAATCTTTTAGCAAGCATCGTTTTACCGGAGCCGGGTGGTCCGATCATTAAAATGTTATGAGCACCTGCTGCAGCAACCTCCAATGCCCGCTTAACATTCTCCTGCCCTTTTACATCAGAAAAATCGTGAAGATAAGAATTTATAGATGAAAATAATTCATTCTTATCCGTAAAAGTTTTTTCTGAATTTGATTCTTCATTTAAAAAAGATATTACTTCGGTTAAGTTTTCGAATCCATAAACATCAATCCCATCAACAATAGCAGCCTCATTTGCAGACTCTCTGGGAAGGATAATTCTCTTAATTCCCTTTTTCTTTGATTCAACTGCAATAGGTAATGCCCCTTTTATATGCCTTAATGTTCCATCTAATGATAACTCACCAAGAAAAACTGAATCAGATAAAAACTTATCAGAAACTAATTCTTCAGCGGCGAGAATCCCAATAGCTATTGAAAGATCAAAAGAACTTCCTTCTTTCTTGATATCAGCAGGAGCGAGATTGATTGTAAACTTTTTAAGTGGAAATTTTATATCAGAGTTTTTAATTGCAGCAATGACTCTCTCACGGCTTTCTCGGACAGCATTATCAGGCAAGCCAACAATTATAAATCCGGGAATTTGTTTTTCAACATGAGTTTCAACCTCTACCAGATAAGCATCGATTCCGTAGGTTGCACTTGTTAGAGTTTTGGATAACATGATTTAATCCATATAAATAATTGGATTTATTAAAAAAATGGAGTAAGATTATTTACCCAATTTTTTACCACATCAATCTAAAAACAAATTATAAAAATTTTATTTATAACTTCTTAAAAAATCTATTCTATCCTGCAACTGATTAACAGGAACCAGCAGTTTATCTTTCCCATAAATAGCATCTTCCCTGTTTGAAAAAGCCAATTCATAATCTTTACTCATAACAATTGCTTCTTCTGGACAAACTTCCTCACAGAATCCGCAGAAGATGCAACGCAGCATATTAATCTCAAACTTTTCTGGATATCGTTCTTTTTCTCTATCTGTTTCTGCAGCTTGTACCTCAATGGCAAGTGCTGGACAAACACGAGAACACAATCCACAGGCGACACAACGCTCTTCGCCATTATTTTCTTCAACAAGAACTGGTCTTCCGCGATATGAACCTTCCGGAATATATTTTACTTCAGGATACTCCATCGTAAACTTTGGCTTAAACATAGTTCTAAGGGTAAGTGATAAACCTTTGACTATTTCAGGAATGTAAATTTTTTCCATTAAAGTTAAATCTTTTATTCTTTTCTTTGGCGGAATATTATTGCCTGACATTAAAACTCCTGTTAATATTTTCTTTCTTTATTCATAGATATACAATAATAAATTATAATTTAAAGATCATGATTAAAACTGCAACCCAAATTATATTAAATAACGATAATGGGAACATCACTTTCCATCCTAAATTCATTAGCTGATCATATCTGAATCTTGGAATACTCCATCTTACCCAGATGAAGAAAAATAATAGAACTCCTACTTTTATAAAAAATCCGGCAACTTGTAAGGCAACTACCAATCCTGATGGTAATCCTAAAGTTTCTATATATGGAATTTGCCATCCACCCAGATAGAGAGTAACTATAAGGGTGCTTGCAATAAGCATATTTGCATATTCAGCTAAAAAGAATGCTGCAAACTTCATACTGCTGTATTCTGTGTGATACCCGCCAACAAGTTCTGGTTCTGCTTCAGGTAAATCGAATGGTAATCTGTTTGTTTCTGCAAAAGCAGATACTAAAAAAGTTATAAATCCGATTGGTTGAATAAATGCATTCCACATTAAGCCGGATTGTGATTCAACAATTGCCATCGGTCTTAGAGATTCTGACAAAAGGATTACGCCGCCGATTGAAAACCCCATTGAGATTTCATAAGATATCATTTGTGCAGAAGACCTGATTCCACCCAGCAATGAGTATTTACTACCTGATGACCAACCAGCAAATGTAATTGCGTAAACTCCGACTGATGTTAAAGCAAGGACATAGAGAATTCCAATATTTATATCTGCAATAACCATCGGAATTTCATAGCCGGCAATTGTAATACCCGGTCCCACTGGAATTACTGCGTAAGTAGAAAATGCAACGAATAATGCGATTATAGGCGCAAGTGCGTGAATTTTTTTATTTGCATTATCCGGCACAATGTCTTCTTTAAACAAAAGTTTAAAAACATCTGCAAAAGATTGAAGCAACCCGTACCAGCCAACTCTGTTTGGTCCAAGTCGGTTTTGTGCCCACGCACTTATTTTTCTTTCAAAGTAAACAAGATAAGCTGCTGTTAAAAACATTAGCACCAGAACAATTACAATTCTTATCAATAAAAAATTGTAAAAGCTTATGATTGCCCACAAAAAATTCCAGATTGCATCCATTAAAATTTTATTCCTTATAACCTAAATTTTTACAGTAGATTTTGAATTTACTGATTTCAATTGCACACCAAGTTCTCCAATCACATCGTAATCTAACCCCTTAAAAGCTTCAATCGAATTTGAAATATCATAGAATACTTCTTCAGCCATATTGTATTTAAATTTCTGTCCCATAGCAGAAGCTAATCCAGTTAATATTTTCCAGCTTGATCTTGCATCGTAATGTTTGCCTTGTGCCCAACGATCGTACTTTGTTCCGAATTTATCTAAACGACTCATTGACATACCTTCAAGTGCACGATCAACATCACTAGTTGTTAGTGCAGGACGAATTCTTTGAACTCTTCCCTGAAAATTAACAAATGTTCCATTTTTTTCAGCGTAAGTTGCAGCAGGAAAAACTATATCAGCAAGCGCAGAAGTTTTATTAAAATTACTTGCGTTGATAATTAATAAATCAAGTTTAGCTAGTACATTTTCTAATTCAGGATTATCATTTAATATATCATCTTCTAAAATATAAAGTGCTTTTATTTTTCCTTCGCGAATTGCTTTCACAATACCATTAAAATCAAAACCATTTTTAGATGGAGCGACGCCGGCTAACTCAGCACCTTTAGAGTTTGGAGTTACATCTTCATTTCTTAAAATCTCATCTCCAAAAGCAGGATCAATATGTCGAACAAAATCTAAATTTCCTGTTCCTAAAACTGATTTAGCAAATTTTGCCGCAAGATAATTATCTTCAACTGTAGCATATGCTGAACCGAGAAATGCTATTTCATCCTTACCAAATGCCTTTAAACCAGATGCTGCTTTTGCAAACGCTTCATCCCAGCCAACTTTTATTAAGTTGCCTTCAACTCGCATATGTGGTCCATCAATTCTATCCCCTGCATTTATAAATTTAAAAGTATTTAATCTTCCGTGATCGCACATCCAGTAACTATTAACATCTTCGTTGTGTCTCGGAACTAATCTTAAGACTTCATTATTTCTTGTCCAAACTTCTATGTTGCATCCACGAGCACAGCCATTGCAAATTGTATTAGTGTGAGCCATATCCCAAACGCGTGCTTTGAATCTAAAATCACGATTAGTAAGGGCACCAACGGGACAAATATCAACAACGTTCATTGCATATGGATTATCAAGCTGCTCGCCTGGAAAAGTTGTAATTGTAACTCTATCACCTCGCTTAACAAAAGTTAGCTCAGCGTCTTTTGCAACTTCATCACAAAAACGAATGCAGCGTGAACAAGAAATACATCGGTCTCCATCAAACATAACGTTGGGACCAAGTTCAACTCGCTTATCTTTATTTGTTTTTTCTTCAACAAATCTGCTTTCA
>Ga0105105_10000313_pt1 | contig 22519 bp, 18 predicted proteins | sample PPLLaktember2015_4_FD_79108 | JGI IMG/M metagenome (GOLD analysis project Ga0105105, IMG submission 79108) | Freshwater sediment microbial communities from Prairie Pothole Lake near Jamestown, North Dakota, USA - PPLs Lake P8 Core (1) Depth... | ecosystem: Environmental > Aquatic > Freshwater >...
AGGTCTCATTCCATTTCAATACAGTTTAGAGATTAGCGGCAATTCTCAACAAGATTCCGAGCCTATGAATCTTGCTGTTGATATGGATTGCCTCAAAAAACCATTGATTGTTGGTGCTGATGGTGTTATTGAGCTTGGAAAAGATCAGCGTACGTCGTTTTATTATTGTCTAAGTAAACTTGCAGTTTTTGGTTCAATAAGCTTACATGGAATAACAGAAGACATTACTGGTTTTGCATGGATTGATCATCAGTGGGGTGATTTTCTAAACCAAAAACAACCTCCATATGGATTGGTTGTATCTTACGAATGGTTTTCTATAAAATTAAATGACAATAGGGAGATACTAGCTGGCGATACTTGGGATCAAGATACCGGTGAGAGAATAAATCAATCCTTTTCAAATGGATTAAATCTACTTAACAGCGATGGTACCTTGGAACTCTTAGAAGATTACAGCATCATACCTAATTGTTTTTGGAACGACGATCAAACTAATAAAGTATTTGCTTCTAAATGGCATATTGTTGAAACATCAAAATCAATAGATATTACTATTACGCCCCTTTATGCAAAACAAATGATGCGAGTCGGAGAAGATTATCCAATAATTCAACAAATTTTAGATAGAATCATTCCCGGGTCTTCTTTCTGGGAAGGAGTCTGTACAGTTTCGGGGACTATTAATGGCGTGTTAGTACAAGGGAAAGCCTATGTAGAACTTACTCATCATTATGATACTGAACAAGAGAAAGAATAAATAATATTTAAAAAAAAATTAAATATAAATATTGTTAAAATATTTATATATATAGTAATACATAATCTTTAATAAATTGGAAAGAAAAATGATGAAAAAAGGAAGCGTTTGTATCATTATAGCTTTATCACTAGGAGTTATTTTCGCGCCCAATTTTAGTGCATTACAATTTGAAATTATACCAAACAAAATACCCATTCAAAATTACAATGGAAAAACGTTATATGTTGGAGGGACTGGTCCAGGAAACTATAGCAAAATCCAGGATGCTATTGATAACGCATCTATAGGTGACTGTATATTTGTTTTTCAGGGCATATATTATGAGGTTGTTTCAATCTTTAAACAATTGAATATAAGAGGTGAAGGAAAAGAAATTACCATAATTGATGCACAAAAAAAAGGATATTCTATGAACATTTCTGCTAATAATGTTTCTATTTCTGGTTTTACAATCCAAAATGGGTCTTTTTCAGGCAACCTAGTGAATGAAGCAAACTTATTTATTATTTCATGCAATAATATCATTACAGAAAATATTTTTAAATATTCTGAATCGGGTATCATGATGCATAACGCGAATGGAAATATTATTTCAGAAAACATCTTGAGTTACAATGATATAGGATTATGGCTTTCAGGCTCAAAAAATATAGTTACTAAAAATTTAATTACAAACAATTTTGATATGGGAATAGATGTATTTGGCTCAGAGAATATGATCTATGGTAATATAATAATAAATAATAAAGGCACAGGACTATATTTCATTGATTCAAGCCAAAATAATATAACGGACAATGAAATTAGCAACAATTCCATTGGGATTATACTAACATGGAATCGGGAAAATGATGAAAATCGAGGTAATGTTATTTTACGAAATAATTTAAGAAATAACACAAAAAGTAATGCAGGTTTTGCTGAACATAACGGATTTAACAAAAAAAATATCTGGAAAAATAATTATTGGGGGAAACCTCGAATATTCCCAAAACCAATACTTGGATTAAAACAAACACGTTTTTATTATCCAACCCCTTTTGGTGCTCTTTGGTTTTTTATTCCTTGGTTTCGTTTCGATTGGCATCCGGCACTACAACCATATAACATTTCAATACAAACTTAGAAAAAATATGGTTTAAAATTTTGAACTACCAAAAAAAACGACATTAATACCTGTTTTTTGAACGCATTTGTTAAGCATCATTTACTCGAATCAATGACCTTTAGAAAATCATCTTTAAGACTACGACCAGTTTTCGCCTCCCATTCTTCAGTTGGAAGAGAATATTTGCTTTGAATTTTTTCACCATATCCAAGACCCGCATAGGAACAAAATGGAATAATTCCTTCAAATGTTGGGCAATGGATAACACATCGCTGCAATCGGTCGATGTTGAGATTCCATGTGTCTTGATACCACATTGAGCCAATGATTAAAGTTTTTTTATGATACTTTCGGAGAGCAAACTCACGTCCTCCAATTGCAGCATCTTTTGCGATTTGTTTTAAATCAAATCCATCTGGTGCTTTATTATTATAGGTAAATGAATCAATATTTTTAACTAAAGCAGCTGCAAAACGGAGTTTTCTTAATGGGCCTTTTTTCTTAGATTCTTTTTTTATAAAGTCAATTAAAGTATCAATATTGATGAATCGCGTAATTGGTATAGGTTTTCCTGCGTCCATAAATATAAATGTTGATCCTCCGCAACAGGGATGAGGTGTGAATTGAATTTGAGGTTCGTGTATTAACATTTCAATTAGTTGAGAAATTGGATGAACCACTGAAATAGGGTAAAAATCTTCACGTGATATCATACCAAGAAATTCTTTTTCAATAGCATAGAACATTTGAATTAAATCAATATGCTGATCCCTTCGTTGTTCGTTTGTTATATTTGAAGTGTTATCGTTGAAAAATGATGATTGAAAATGAACACCTCGAACAACATCAATATTATCAAACGCAAAGCGTACAATTTTACCAGCCTCATGCGCGTTAAAATTTCCAATTAATACTGAATCTAAAACGACATTTAAATCGACTTTTCTTAAATTGTCTAAAGCTTGTTTATGTAGCTCTATTAAGCGGTTCGTCGTATTTTTTGTTCCATTAAAACGTATATAAACTGAATTTATTTTTTCTTCTTTCAGACGTTGACAGTAATCAATACTTTCAGCGAGATTAATTCCATTTGTTTGTATCTGAATATGGGAAAAACCAATCTCTTTTGCTATTTGAATGATTTGGAATAAATCTTTTCGCAGAGTTGGTTCCCCACCAGTTATTTGTAAAGATTTCGAACCAATCGGTTTTACATCTCTTGTTAGATGCATCAATTCTCTCAGCTGAATTAATGAAGGTTCATAGACATAACCCACAAGGTGAGCATACAAAGGATTCTGATCCCAAGGCACATCTGTTCTATTTGTGACTACGAGGTTAGTTAACATAGTCTCAGATGTATGTTCCTTATATAGACCAGAATCACCCAATACACTCGTTTTTATGTAAGAAATAGGTTTTGCGGCTACTTTATAATTCATCCATCTTTTATAAAGTTTTATATCACCAAAATAAATTTCCTTAAAAGAGCCATGTTTTTGACAGTGCTTAATGATCCAAACTTTTTCTTCATCTTCGATAATACTAGCATTAATCTTCTGAATTTTTCCTTCGCGGAAACACACTGGACAGATCGAGTAGATTTTTTCTAATTCCTTCATTATCTTAAAATAATAATGTAATTACATGTTTATACATTTTTTTTAAGGCATTTAAATAATAATATTAAGAAAAATATATATAACTTGTTTTAATATTATATTTTATCATGGAAGATATTATATTAGATTTTAAAAAAAGACGAGAAATTTACGAGTATATTTCTAAAAACTCTGGATTACATATGCGTGATCTATCAAGAAAAATGAATATACCTTTTACGACTTTACAATATCATTTAAACTACCTAGAAAAAAGAGGATATGTCATATCAAAAGACGATGGAAAATATATACGATATTTCATTTCCCTTGAAATTGGTGAAAAAGAAAAAAGAATATTAAATTGTCTTAGAAAAAAAACTACTCTTCATATCATTCTTTGGTTTTTTATTGCTCAACAGTGCTCTCAAAAAGACTTAAGTAGATTTCTTGAAAAACATCCTGCAACTATCAGTTTTCATCTACGAAATATGATAAATGCAGATATTATAAAACAGGTATCAATTGAAAATGGAATCATTAACAAAGATACATTACCAAATGTCATCGAAAGACCACAGGTATCAAGTGAAAAAATATATGTCTTGCAAGATTCATGGATGATTTATGATTTACTTATTAAACATAAAGATAATCTTAGCGATAAAGAGATAGTTGCTGGCATTATCGAATATGTTGAAATGCACATCTCCAAGGGGATCCCAAAAAAAATTCAAAATCGAGAGGAAACAATAGAGTCTGTCATTAAAACATTTTTTGGGCTCTTTTTTCCTCCATCATTTTGTTCTTAAGAATTTAAACTAATGGAAAAAATCATATTTATTTGTGAAAGATAAATAAAGATTGGATAATTGCACTATAAATTATATATATTAAAATCTATATTAATAGGTTCGTCTGGGAGGTGGCATTGCAGTGAACTCCTTTCCGCTCACTGCAATGCCTTATATAAAAATATCATGAATTTGGAGTGTCATACACAAGAACTAGGAACAAGTGAGTAATGATATCTATTCAATTTACTTTTATCCCCCTCCCTCCCGATTTTGTAATATTTCCGTCAAAAATAGACAAAGTATGCTGTTTTTGGAATTTTGTAGGATTTTCTCGGAGGAGGGCTTTATGTCTTCCAGGAGAGTTCCTTCCATTGGGGCAAGAAAAGAATGAACAGAATCGGAGAATATGGAGTTGATACGGCTTTCGAATCATCGCTCTTGGAAGAATTGAAGAAATTCCAGGACCGGAATCGATTCATCATTGGCACAACGCAACTGCAAAGACCGTCTCTGAAAGGGTTGTATGCTGCGAAATTCTTATCCATTGTTGAATCCTCAATCTCTAACGACCTCATCTCCTCAAAAAATCTTTTTGAAATGAAGAAACTCGCATCCTGTTTTCCTGGTTCTATTACTAGTTTTTTTGGTTTTGAGTCTCATCTGAACTCCTCAAAAGCCAACGCTGATTACCTGTTTGCAGTCTCATCATTGAGAGGTGAACGTGAAGCGCTTGCAAATCTCATAAGAGAAAAGACAATTCCGAAAGAATTCATCGAGAAGCCAGAATGGCAGAACATCTGCAACTTTGTCCTTGAATGGGCGAATCGAGATTCAATACTGTACCAGAATGTGCTTGGGATGTGGTTTGAATTTGACATGGTGGAGAACTCATCAGACACACCAATCCCCTGCATCTTTCTTCACACCAGTCCCTTGCATATTACTACAGAAGGGGAGAAAGAAAAATTACGCTGGCTAACCAAAAAAGCATTACCTCTTTTGACTGGGAAGAAAATCCCGGAGAACATCGAACAGAACGTGTTTCAGGCTATCCAGAAATTACCCAAGAACGCGCTGGTCATGGACGCAGGGGTAATGTTGTCTCGTCCGATGCCAGGTGTCCGTTTAATCATCGCAAGGATACAGCCCGACCAGGTCATCTCCTATCTTAAAGAGCTGGGGTGGTCTGAAGAAGAAGAACAATTACAATTATTGGTGAAAGACCTCGAACAACAGATATCACGAATGGTTCTTCATATCACCATTACCGAAAATGGGATCGATAAAAAAATCGGACTGGAGTGTTCCTTTGCCCCCGACATGTTTCATCTTGAGAACCGATGGCAATCGTTCTTCAATTACCTCATAAAAAAAGGACTGTGTCTTGCGGAGAAAAAGGATGCATTGCTGCAGTTTATGGGAGTGGAACAAGAAGATGCACAGAGGGATTTCGATACAGCGGTTTACAGACCAACCGTAAAAATTGAAAGCAATGATTTTTCCAGCGCCCTTGTTCGATATATTAGTCATATTAAAATCGTCTATGAGCCGAATCACGAAATGTACGCGAAAGCATATCCTGGTGTCCGGCTCTTTGGATGTCCGAATACTCCATCGTATGACACTATGTAATCATGAAACTGAGTGAATGTTCAAAACACCATATTCCTACAACCCCACCTGCGTATGTAGCTGCGAAAAACGGCTTTATAGCATGGCCGATATAAAATCAATAAGGAGAGATTATCGCTTTGAATAGGTACATCAATTATTCAACCTCGTTCGAAAACGCTGGGGCAGCACGAGAAATCGAATTAGAAAAGAAAATGATCACCCCAGAATATCAACTGTACCAGGAAGATCATACAAGGATGCAGAAGCATCTGCCGGTAAAAAGTATTCTTGCCAGTAATTATCTTTGCAAAGCTGAACCGTTTGTCTCGTCGCTCATCTCCTCTGAGAAATTTAAGGATATATTATTTGTTGCGAAAAATTTTCCGGGGAATCTGACAAGTTTTTTAGGTTTTGAAATCCATTTAGGAGACGTGCGGCAACGCGCAGACTGGGCGTTTGCGGTCTCTGGCGTTGGAGACGACCGCATTGTCTTTGAAAATGTATTAAAACAGGGGAATTTCCCCAAACCATTGATACAACAACCAGAATGGCAGCAGATCGCTGCGTTTTCAGAAGCATGGGCAGAAAAGGAATCAATGCTGAAAAAAAAAGTGAAATGCTTCTGGCTGGAATTTGATATGCCAGATATACAATCCGATATGATTGTTCCAAGTGTGTTCTTTGGGCCTGAAAAGGTATCGCAAGATTCATCGATGGACCTAAAAAGTCAGTTTTCATGGTTGGTAAACGAAGCGTTGCCTCTTCTGAGAGGCCAACCGATATCGAATGGAGTAAAACGTCAAATTCTGAATTGTATTGAAAAAATACCCAAAGGAGCCTCGTTGTTCCAAGTCGGAACGATGTTATCACGTTCGACCAACGATGTTCGGCTCTATATCAACAAGATTCATGCATGTAAAATTATCCCGTATCTGAATGCGCTTGGTTGGTCTGATGAGGGGAACAAATTTCATACACTCATAGAGGATGTTCAAAGCAGAGCAGACCGTTTCGTGCTGAGCTTTGATGTAACTACTGATGGCATTGGGCCACGTATCGGACTTGAATGTTCCTTTGAAGAGAATCGCTATCATGAGGAGACTCGGTGGGAAGGCTTGTTTGAGTATCTGGTACAGAAAGGGATTTGTTTACCACAGAAACGTGATGCGTTGCTGCAGTACTCTGGTGTGGAACATCCTGATGATTTCTCTGGTGGTGTGATGAAACCGTTTGCTTCTATCTCACAGCATCTTGATGATATTTTTTCTGGGTCTCTGGTGCGGTATATTAGCCATGTGAAGGTCGTGTATCTACCAGGTCGCCCATTAGAAGCAAAAGCATATCCTGCAGTTCGTTTATTTGAATCTTCGGATACACTGCTATACGAATAAGAATCGAAGAGGGATTTTTTTTGGGTTTTCTGTGGAAAGGTTAATTGGCCCCTATTCCGTTATATATTGGTAAGAATGGAGGGACATTCATCCAATGAAATTTGCGACAATCGGACATTTTCTTGACGAAAATTTAGTCAAACAATTCCCGGAATCCTGGGTTCATGGAAATTTAATCGTCTCCCCTGAGCTTGATGTTCATGGGACAAAGGGGTTTATCACTGGTTTGACCTTGACTGCTCGACAGATGATGGGGCTTCCGAGGGATGTTGTCCGAAAACATATTCTTGATGCTGTGCTGTTGCTTCAGAATGATTTTGGGGTGGACATCATCCAACTTGGTGCACTAACCACGTCAGTCACAGAGGGGGGAGTGTGGGTTGCAAAGCAGAAGCAATACAAAGGGTTTGTTAATCATGGCGATAGCTACACAGCAGCTGTCACGTGCCAAGCAGTGTATAAGGCGTTGGGTTTTTATAAGAAGAAACCCGCTGATCAGACCATTGCTATCGTCGGGGCGTACGGCGTTATCGGTGAGGCGGTCTCAAAAATCCTTGTCCCCCAATTTCGACACGCAATTCTCATCGGACGGAGAAAAGACAAATTCAAAGATCTTGAGAAAAACGTCGATGGTGATTTTGAAACCACGGTTGAACTGAAAACAAAAGAAGGTGATGTTGTTGTAACGGCGACCAGTCATCCGGATGCATTATTACAATCCGATCATCTGAGGAGGAATGCGATTGTTGTTGATGTCTCGCAACCACCAAATCTTTCCTTGGAGATATGTAAGACTCGCCCTGACGTGTGTCGAGTGGATGGCGGTCTTGTTGATTTTCCTTTTGTCACAGGCATCCCTGGGATGGCGGTTGGTAAAAATTTCTCATGTATCGTTGAGGTCATCATGCAGGCGATGGAGGACGAACGAGAAAATCACGTAGGCTCTATTGATCTATCTCATCTCCGGAAAACGGAGGGTTGGGGGAAGAAATATGGTTTTACTTTAAATGAGTTAACGAATTTCGGAAAAACAATTCAGAAAAATCGTTGAGTTATCGGCGTTTATTTTTGATTCCCAAAAACTGCGGTATTAAACGACATATTCGCATAGGTGATGTCTTTTTCCTTGGAATACGTGCCTTCGCCGGCGCTATAAAACAATAAAAATGATTTGTCTTTGAAATAGCTGTGTAGTTCTTCTTGAATCATGTTTGTCTTATGCCCGAGTGTCTGTAGAATCGTGATACAAGCGGAGAACAACCCGAATTCTGGCTGGATGTTATCGAAATGATGTAAATTTTCTTTTACCGCAAGAATTAAATCTTTTCCACTGACGGTGAGGATGGAGACTTCTCCGTCATCGATGATGCAGGGGACAAATATAGCATCTTTCATTATTAGCGGGGTGACGACCGGGACTTCTCGGCCTTGCCGTCTCAGTGATATTGGATAGTACAGGATAGTATGAAGCATCGTCTCTTCAGTGAGGAAGCCTTCTGGCCAATTTAGTAGTCGTAGAAACTCGGGGACTGCAGGTTTGTTGTTGATTTCACAAATCGCGTGATTTTGTGCACCAAGTTTCGTAATAGTGAAATGAAGATCGGTTGGTTTCATCCCATGTGTGGTATGAACCCCGAGGTCAAGATCGGTTGCGATCCCAAGATTCACCACGGCATTCGTGAGAAGTTTTTCATTGTAAAATTGATAATTTTTCATCCCTTTGTAATCATCCATGGATGTCCCAAGTATCATGTGATAGTCTGGTAATTGTTGGACTGTTTTTTCGAAAATCTCATCTTCTCTTCCAAGTCCTTTTTGGACGAGTGCTTGTGATAAGCCTAATGCCTGCATGGCAAACTTGCTGACAAATCCTGATCGGATGTATTTTTTTTGTCCCACGCCTGGGATGCTTGGCATGACGGGTCCGGAGATAAAATTGAGGAGGAATTTATTTTTATACAGCGAGTCTTTCAAGCCGTTCTGAATCATTTCTGCGCATTGTTTTGCAGCTCGACGTGGATTTCTTTTGGTATTTTTTCCAACGCCGACTGCGACATCCATGGAGGGATTGGAAACGGCTAGAGCACTGGCTCCTCGTGAAAAGCATCCGTAATTATTCATAAAACCCGTGACTGTACCGCCAACAAGGGGCGTGTCTTTTGGAAGGACATCCCATACGCCATTGAGGAACTCTTGGAATCCACCGTATTTTTCATAATGGATTGTTGCGAAGAGAAGGAAGAAATCTGGGGGGCGTGAGAGATTTTTAATGGCGGTTTCTGCGACTTCTCGTCCGGCCTCTCTTGCTTCCCATTTCCGAGACATTCCTATGGCTGTTTCTATTGTTGATATCATTCTTCTATTTCTCGCAAAATTTTTTTTTATTTTTTATGCGGTAACGTAAACCTCATCAGTTGTTTTCTGGGAAGTTGGTTTTTGTACTGGGTTGTCCATTATCTTGAGGATCTGCCGGCGTGCATTCTCCATTTCTACCTCAAGTAACCCCTTATTTGCAAGTGCGGGAACAATCGCAACAAGGGCGTTCTCCATTTCAGGGAATACGTAGAATAACACCTCATAGTCCTGCAGTCGGAACTCCATCTCAGTGAGTCCAGCACCAGAGTATTCACCTATGACGGTGAACACATCATCCATGGCGCGCTTTATGACATCCCAGATCTGGTTGACTTCTGGTTTAAAACTTTCACTTGATGGCATGACGCTGATCATGTTGCGTCGTGCGACGATGCAGGCGTAAATTTCATCAAGTCGCATTAAATCGTCAAGTACATTTGCTATGGGGTCATCCCTCATCCCAGCACCACCTCATTTCTCTTTTGTCTATACCTCGTCTATTTAAATATATTTCCTCCTTACGGCTCACTCCTGTTTTTTGTGCTAAATGTTTTAAAAGCTCATATGGTTTGGTACAGAAGATGAAAATCAGTATCCCTGGAAAAGAAATTGAATTCAAAAAAGAACAAAATAAGTGTGATAGGTTTGTTATTGAGTTGATGTCAGTCATGGACAAACTCAACCGAAAACTTAAAACGCAAACCCTCTTTTTAAAGTTATATATACGATGAGAACACCACGAATCAACTTGAAAGAACTTGAAAAACTTAAGGAAGAAAATTTCAGAGAACGTCTTGAATTTATCGATAAATATGTAGAATGGATGAAGAAGTCTTCCAATAAAACCTGGAGTTCTTAACAGAGAGATCTTATCGATTAAAATCTGTCTCTAAACACAACCATGTTATACTTTCTTATATTCTGCTGCATCCAGTAAGGTGTTGACTTCTGCGTTGTTTTTTATTTCGACTTCGACAAGCCAGCCGTCATCGTAGGGGCTACTGTTGATGGTCTCTGGCGAGTCATCAAGTTTTGAGTTGACCGCGATTATCTTTCCGCTGACTGGTGCGTAGACTTCTGAAACGGATTTGACTGATTCGACGACGCAGAGTTCTTCTCCTTTTTTGATTTCCTTTCCGACGGTTGGTAATTCAACGAAGACGATGTCGGTCAGTTCGTGTTGTGCATGATCGGTAATCCCTATCTTTGCTTTGGTGCCTGCGAGTTTTACCCATTCGTGTGTCTTGGTATATTTCAATCCATCTCGTATCTCATGTGTCATAGCTATCCGTGGTGGTATTTCTTGGTTGTTTTAAATCTTTTCTCTATTTATTGTAGAGAGGAAAACAATGGAAAACACACTGTTTTTTATTGAAAAAAAAAAGAATGAAGGGATATGGATTATTTTCAGGGGATTATGCTGTTGTTTCTTCTTGTTTCTGTGCCCAGTCCTTTGGGACAAATGGTGGTTTGATGACCTTTGCCTGAATCGGTTTGTCTCGTACGATGATATCAAGGAGGTTGCCTACCTCTCGTTTTTCAGGTGTGACATATCCCATGGAGATTCCGACGTTCAGACACGGTGATAACGTCCCGCTAGTCACTATCCCTACAGCCATGCCATCCTCCTGGATTTCGCATTTATGGCGAGGGATGCCTTTCTCGATGCATTGTAGGCAGGTCATGCGTTGGAAAGTCCCTTGTTCTTTCTGTTTGAGCAAGGCTTCTTTGCCGATGAACTCATGGTCCCAGAAAATCGTCCACCCAAGGGTCGCCTCGAGTGGTGTTCTGCCGCCTTCGAACTCGTTGCCTGCTAGCATGAATGCTTTTTCGAGCCGTAACGTGTCTCGTGCGCCTAGCCCAATCGGCTGGATACCGAATTCCTTACCCGCAGCCATGACCGCAGCAAACACACCTGTCGCCTTGGTGGTTGGGGTGATCTGCAACTCATAACCAAGCTCACCGGTGTACCCGGTATGCGAGAGAATGCATTCGACGCCAGCGACCTTGACGGTCTGACAGCCGAAGAATTTCACCGCGTCAAGATCTGTATCGGTCAGTTTCTGTAACGTCTCCTTTGATTGTGGTCCTTGAATCGCAAGGATGACATACTCCCTGGAGACATCCTGGATTTTTGCATTCAGATGATGTTTTTTTGCCTGCTGCGTGAGCCATGTGGTGACGATCTGGTTCATCCCGGCATTGGGGATCATCATGAATTTTTCACCTAGATGCATGAAAATCGTATCATCGATGATTGTGCCGTTCTCTTGTAAAATTTCAGTATATTGGCTTTTTCCAGCCTCCACGCGAGACGCATCCTCAACGGTCGTCAGGCTGATGAGTTTTGCAGCATCAGGACCGGTGATCCACACATTGCTCATATGGGTGACATCGAACAGACCGACCTTTTTGCGTACGACCATATGTTCGTCACGGATCGAGCTGTACTGGATCGGCATTTCAAAACCAGCAAACTCAGTAAATGTCGCACCGAGCTTGACTTGAGTTTCATATAAAGGAGATCGTAACACCATATCTTCATCGCCCCCGCCTGTATCTCACAAACCCTAGTTAATTATTTCGACATCTACGGCATTGATATCGAAAATTGTTCTGCCGGAGTTCTTACTCTGGGCTCTTGGGGAAATTGTATTACAAAAAAATATTTTTAAAAAATACAGTCGAGGTGTCTATTGGGAGGAAAGATATTCAGCATATAGTATTTGGTATATCCTTTTGGGCGTTAAGAAAACTAGATGGATAGGGAATTATTGGGATACCTGGAATGGTGTTGGCCCAAAGACAATATTTGGACTGTTATTCTTATGGTTTACTATTTTAGGTAAATCCGTGGTAATGTTTCCAACACCATGGCTTGACTTGGATTGGCATCCAGCACAGGAACCTTATCATATCGGAGTATGACTGGAAATGGCACTCAGTACTTTCCTTTGATTCAAAATCTGCCGTCTAACATGGCACAACCAGAGGCCACACCTGAAATTATCGATGATGAAAACAGATACTTCAAGGATGATAAATAAATTGAACATTCCACAAAACTATTTATCGACCACACATCATAGGGGAAAACCATGCAACCAACAGAGCATCCAGGCATCTACAAGAAAAATGATCGACTCTTCACGATAAACCCGGAAGCCTGTAGAGGGATCAAGGTGTACAACGAACAACTCTTCACCGAGGATGACAAGGAGTATCGGTCCTGGAACCCATATCGAAGTAAACTTGCCGCTGCGCTGCTGAAAGGAATCAACCTTACGCTCTCTACTGAAGCAAGCATCCTGTATCTTGGTGCTGCGACAGGTACGACCGTGAGTCATATATCTGATATCGTCTCAAAAGGATCGATATATGCAGTAGAGTCTTCACCAGTTGCGATCATCAATCTGCTCAAGCTAGCGGAAAAACGGCAAAACATCATCCCGATTCTCTCCGATGCGAACCATCCGGAACGATACCAACAAATGGTTCCGACAGTTGACCTGATTTATCAAGATATTTCACAGCGCAACCAAGCAGATATTTTTACTCGCAACATCCAATCCTATCTCAAACCAAACGGAACTGGTCTTATCATGGTCAAAGCACGAAGCATTGATGTTGCACTCAAACCAAAACAAGCGTACGAGCTGGTCTGCAGCTCTTTGCAAAAACAGAAATTCAAAATCAAAAAAACAGTCGAACTTGCACCTTTCGAAAAGGACCACGCAGCAATTATAATAAACCAATAAAAAAAAATTTAGATTGTGATGTAGATTTCTTTTAGCATTTTGTTTATACTATAGTATGGTGCATCAAGCAAGAACGTTTTAAATTGATTATCGGGGAGTATTGGTGAGTTGCAGATCTTCTGGGCTTTGCTGACATGCTTTGAGATTTCTTCGAGGTACAGTTTTTTTATCTCTGGCGATTTCTTCTCGATCTTTTTTCGTATCGACCGGTGTTTTAAATTGCCGTTCTTCGCAGTCCGTTTTTCAAGTCGTGTCAGAAGAGGAATAACGACGCTGTCGATCATCTCACCCTTCTCAAGGTCCACTAGGTCATCGGCAAGCTGATAGGCAAACCCGACTTCACGGCCATATTCTGCAAGAAGGTTGGCTATCTCATCGGAGGCTTTCGCCCAATACGCAGCTGCTTTACATGCTGCTGAGAACAGGGTTGCTGTTTTCAGATCAATAATTTTGCTATAGACTTGGAAAAATTTGGAATCCGCGGTGATATTGACATCCTCGAGGTCTTTGCTGTTGAAATTAATCTCAGAAAGCTGACCATCAAGGGTTCCACCCCAGGCGTCTACGTACAGTTTCGCGATTCGTTCACCATGAGATAATGCTAGGGTAAATCCTAACACCAGCATCTTATGACCGATGAGGATTGCGTTATCGATTCCGGTCTTGATGTAAAACGCTGGTTCACCTCGTCTGGTCAAATCACCATCGATAATGTCATCATGGACTAAGGAAGCACCATGTGCAAGTTCTATGGCGACTGCTCCTTCTAAAAACTGCTGGTAGAGTTGTGGTACTTCATTTCCTCCGGTGCAGACTTTGAAGGATAAAGCACCAAGTAATGGTCGTAACCGTTTTCCTTCTCTAAGGATTGTTAATATATTCTGATCTTTAATGATTTCGTTGATTTTTTTCTCGATGTCTTCATGGGTGTGTTTGAGAAACACTTCCAGATTGAGCGATTGGTCCGTCATTGTTTCTACCATTGGGTAAAACTTAACTGATATCAACTCCTATATAATATACCCTTTTATTAGCTTCCTATAACGGTTCATGGTGCTTTTTATAAGGGTTTTTGAACGATTTTGCGATGATATAGACTTCGGAGCTGCTTTTACGGGTGGCTTCAGGAGAAAATGTTTTCACAACCATGAATTGATGTTTCACTTTTTCGATGAATGCTTTGGTATCTTCTCCTTCAAAGATTTTACAGATGAAATGACCACCTGGTTGTAATAGTTGGGTTACGACATGTAAGGCGGATTCGCATAACCAGACGCTTCGTGCCTGATCGACAGAATAATTCCCGGAGATATCTGGAGACATATCTGATATGATGACGTCCGCGTTCTTTCCATTCATGAGATCTTTGATTTGATCCAGGGTTTCAGTTTTGGTGACGTCTCCTTGCAGAAACTGTACGTCATCTATTGGTTTGATAGATGAAAGGTCTACCCCGATGACTATTCCCTGTGTTCCGACGAGTTCTTTTGCCACCTGGCTCCATCCTCCAGGGGCAGCACCAAGATCAAGGACGATACCATTGTTTGGGATCAGATGGAATCTGTTCTGTATTTGTTGTAATTTGAAGGCGGAGCGTGCGCGGTAACCGACTTGTTTTGCTTGTTTATAAAAATGTTCTTTCTTTTTTTCGGTGTACCAGCGGGTCATAGGGGTTTTACAGTATGATGTCGATGTCGAGTCGTTCAGCTAGTTCCTTGTATCGGTTTCTGATTGTTACTTCGGTGACACCTGCGACATCTGCCACTTCTCGTTGTGTTCGTCGTTCGCCACAGAGGATCGATGAGATGTAGATTGATGCGGCGGCAACACCGGTTGGTCCACGGCCACTGGTGAGTTCCTTGTCAGCGGCGTCTTTGAGGATTTCGATTGCTTTTGCTTGGACGTCTCCGCTGAGTTTGAGTTCGCTGCAGAATCGTGAGATGTAGTCTTGTGGTGATGTTGGCATGAGTTTTAATCCAAGTTCTCGGGCGATGAATCGGTAGGTTCTTCCGATTTCTTTGCGGGAGACTCTGGAGGATGCTGCGATTTCGTCAAGGGTTCGTGGGACGTTACATTGTCGGCAGGCTGCGTATAATGCTGATGCTGATACTCCTTCGATGCTTCTTCCACGGATGAGGTTTTTCAGGACTGCTTTTCGATAGACCATCGCAGCGGTTTCCCGGACGGTTCTTGGCAGACCCATGCCGGATGCCATACGGTCGAGTTCTGAGAGGGCGAATGCTAAGTTTCGTTCGGTTGCATCGCTGATTCTGATGCGTCGTTGCCATTTTCGTAATCGGTAAAGTTGGGCTCTGTTTCTGGTGGGGATTGATTTTCCGTAGGAGTCTCTGTTTTTCCAGCCGATCATGGTGCTCAGTCCCTTGTCGTGTATGGTATAGGTCATTGGTGCTCCGACACGTGCTCGTTTTTCACGTTGATCGCTGTCGAATGCTCTCCATTCTGGTCCATGATCGATGAAATCTTGGTCAATAACAAGGCCGCAATCAGCGCAGACGAGTTCTGCGCGTGCGTAATCTTTACTTAAATGGGTGCTGTTACATTCAGGGCATTGAATGATTTCTTCAATGCTTTGTCTTTTCTCTTTTTTCTTTTTGGATTGCATTTGTACCATATACCTACGCCCCCGTAAATTATTTTAAACTTTTCGATATGCTTTTAAGCGCAATGATATAACTTATATATATACTTTTCTACGGATTATGTTTTGTAGAATACCATCAGATTCTGAAGAAAAATAAGATAAGACTTAAGGAACTCGTTGGCATAATGTTCTTATAATTATCCACAAGTGAAATTATTTAAGGATTATCAAAGAGCAAAGAGCACAGGGATACGGAGACATTTTATAGAAATTCTTTAAGTTTCATCCGTTCTGGATTCAGGATATACTGTTTTCTGATAAATATTAACGTTTGCAAAATCAGCATCTTCTCAATCACACCTTTGTTTAAGAGCGATAATGTGTCAGCGAATTTTCTTGCTTGAACGATATCGTTTGCGGTAAACGTGATGACCCAGTCGTACTCGCCATGCACATAAAAACTACTTTCAATAGTAATTCCCAATTGTGTACAGAGTTCTTCGATTTTCCTTGAGATGATCTGGTCGATGGTTTCTTCTTCGATTTTTCTGTTGGATCGTTTCACCAGCAGCACAAAATGTTTTAGTCCCATTTTTTGTTCATCAATAATCGTGCTGTACCCCCAGATCATATTACTTTCTTCGAGCTGGTGGATTTTTCTGCGTACTTTTTGGCTGGACAGCTTGCAGCGCTTTGCGATAGAATTGATGTTTTCTGTTGCGTTTTTTTGTAGTTCGATAACTATCTTTTGTTCTTCTTCGTCAATCTGTTTTTTGTTTATTTTTGTCATAAACCTGCCCCATAACATCAACGATGAATCATTTTTGTTTTAAAAAGATACCTACTTCGATGGTTTTGAGTAACATGTCTGAATATTGTGATTTTGTCATTTTGATAATGTACTGCATCAATCTAAAATAGTAGTAATCATAAAGTATAACATAGATGCGGGTGAGGCGTTCTACAGAAAATCAGCAACAGCACGATCCAGAATGGATAAGAGAGTTCGCAAGCTTTTTAGAAAAAAACGGCAATAAGAAGAAATTTCAATCGGTAAAAAAAATATTCGTTGAAACATATTTTGAAAACATACAAAATGGGATGCATCCAAGGGAAGCGTTACAGAACGCCAAATCAGTCGCACTTTGTTTTTTGCTTTTACATCAATAACCTTTGACTACCAATCTTTGAATCAGTTGTTTGAGAGTATTACAAAAGAATTGGTTAAGGATAACCGCCGAGTCGTAAGCTTGGGTCCCCGAAGAGCGCCCAGTTTGTTATGACGAACGCCTCAACCTGGTGAATCTCTTCTTCATCAAGGAATTTTTGAATCGCACCACTGTGCACTTGTCCTAGGTTGGTCGAACCATTCCCTATTTGATGGAAGAAGTTCGCCTCGAGTTCTGCGCTGAGGCTGACCGGGTTTCCCTGGTATCCCATCCCGTAGCCGGTGCAACCCGTTGACGCAATAGCACCCCCGGGGTATTTTACGACTAACCCCCAGCTAAAGCAGACAGGGATTGGGAGCCCGTAACAGAAATATTGCGCACTGGTTTTCTTACTCATTGTCTTTAGCATGGAGACGTTGTACATGCCATTATGGCATCCGCCAACAACGACAACGGGAAGTTTTTCTTGATTTGATATTTTCAGAAAGTTATAAGAGGAAATACCGCCGCACCAATCGCTCGGATATTGGCCATCATACCAAATCGTATCCCAGACAAATGGATTCCCATGCCCCTGGAAATCGACATATCCGGCTCCTTGTGACAGCGCTTTTTGGATATCTTTCGTGACGGGGACAAGCCCGCTGATGTTCTTATTTGTCGTATAGACCGATAGGAGTGATAAATCAGGAATCGCTTGTTTTGTATAGTTATAGGTAAGGTCGCAGAGATACTCCCCGTCTGGTTTGCCCTCATAATACCCAAATGTTTTGCCTCCGATGCCAATGAAGTTCTTATACCAGGGTTTCTCATCGGGGCTGGTGGTTTCATAGGTGATGATTTTCTTGACCATGTTGCCGGTTTCCCTTTGGTTTGTCACGGGTAAGCGGCCGACCGAGACCTCTGGATAAAGATCGAAGGTGTCTTTTGCTACACCAGGGGCGTTCCAAGCCGCGTAGATACCGTCACCGTTTGAATCCCAGCTGTCAAACTTCCCTGTTGAATTATACAGACAGCCGTAGTAAAGGTCAGAGAGGCATCCTTCATCATCATCCTGTGGGATGTTGACGTATCTGACAGGCACCCACCAGGCGTTCCAACCAGCGGAAGCCGTATCTTTATCGTTTGCAAAAAGATGGGATTTTAGCCCTCCAACAAGCAGCACGTACTGGATGCCCCAGGTATCGTACGCATCTTTTATGAAATATTTCACTTGCTCCGGAGGGTCAGTTCCCGTGTATTGGTCAAGGATTTCTTCGACTGCTTTAAACGTTGTTCTAAGTCCCTTTGAGTTTTTGAAATCTATGAGAGGTTGGATTTTTGATCTGAATATGTTGGGGGCGATGATTACCATGTCGTAGGTGTCATTGGTCTGTGATGCAGTTGATGGTTCTTCATAGGTTAGTCCGATGTCAAATGAGCTTGCATATTCTATTTGATTTGCTGCCGGTGAATAACGGACAGGATAGCAGACGATTTTGACACGAATGATTTTCCCAGTATCTGCATCACATCCCGCACCGATCGTGGTTCGATACCAGGTGTCAGGGTAGAAGGACGTGCTTGTGTAGATGGAGTCGTCTTTGACACTGTTGTTGAGCAGGCGTATTTTTGAGAGTGGGGCGATACGAGCAGCCATGATTTTCTTTGGAAGAACCATGGTGTGGATGTCCCTGGGTGTGCAGGTGATAATGATGTTCTGTGATTCATAGGGTATCTGGTAGGTTTTTACGATGATGGGGAGCACTGGTTTGTTTGGTTCTATTACTTGAGATGTCATTTCCTTAAGTGCGACGATAACTGCTTCTCCTCGTTCAAGGATCGTGGGTTGAGACGAGCACTGTAGTGACAGTGTCTTGTGTGCGATTATCTTTGTGTTTCCCTGAGGATATTGCAGTTCTGATGCAGCCGCTACCCAACCACTCGTTATCAAAAAACCTAGGAACGTAATTGTCATGATTTTCTTCATATGTCTCCTCAAGTGCATTTTGTGTGCATCCTTTTTTTAGAACGTATCTCTGATACGCCCTATTAATATTATATAGTATATATAAAAGTATATAAATATTCTGTAATTTTTCTCTCCTGAACCACTCCAGAATACATTAGGAGGGACACTTTTTTTCTCCAGGGAACAGAAACTGTTATCTAGCGGGTAACGACTCCTCCACCACAACACAACCTGAGGAGCTATGCACAAACTCTGGCAATACCTCTTCGACGAAGACACAGGACGTGGGATTGCACTGACCACACTTTTCTACAATTCAGCCTATAAAAAAACCTACCAGTTCGCAAAACAAGCAGAAACATGGTCTTCGGAACAAATACAAGCGTACCAATGGCAACAGCTCACCGCACTCCTCCATCACGCATACGACCATGTCCCGTACTACAGAAAACTCTTCAAAACACTGAAGATGACACCGGACGATATTAAATCGTTCGAAAACTTCCAACATCTACCATTCCTGGGAAAAGAAACAGTACAAGAGTATGCAAATGAGTTCAAGGCGACCAATTATCCGCCGTCAGCTTTTGAGGAAACCAACACCGGTGGATCGACTGGGTTTTCGCTTCGATTCTGCATTGAAAAAGGAGTCTGGTTCGCAAAACACCTCGCATATCTCAAAATTCTACTCAACCGTGGTGGCTGCGATGTCATGGACAATTCGGTGCAGCTCATCGGCAGGGAAAAACCCTGGGAGTTCCGCCCATTGTCACGGACACTTGTTCTTTCATCCTATCAGATGACTGAACAGAACCTCCCCATCTATGTAAAAAAAATCATGCATCTTCACCCAGGATATTTCATAGGATATCCCTCAGCGATGACGATGCTTGGGACGTATATGAAGCAACACTCAATGGAAGTCAAAGGAGTCAAAGCAATTTATTCTTTCGGGGAAACCATCTACGATTGGCAACGTGAGTTCCTGGAATCATTTTTCCACTGCAGGGTGCATGGTCAATATGGACATCGTGAACAATGCGTCTTATCAGGTACCTGTGAAAAAGCAAACACGTATCATATCTTCCCAGATTACGGATATGTCGAGCTCATCGACAGAAACGGACAACACGTAATAAAAGAAGGACAGATAGGAGAGATTGTTGCGACGGGTTTCCACACCGGGATTTTCCCGTTCATTCGATATAAGACCGGAGATATCGCTGTCTATACGGCACGGCAGTGCGAATGTGGCCGACAGGTTCCTCTTCTCAAGTCAGTGGAGGGAAGAATCCAGGATTTCATGGTCTCCAACACCGGTCGGCTCGTGCCGCTGATGGGGGTGCTGCAACTCATCTCACGATCATCTGCTCATATGAAGGAATATCAGCTCTACCAGAACCATGAAGGAGAACTAATCCTTCATATCGTGAAAAAAGAAGGGTTCTCCGATGATGACGTTCATCATATCAAAGAGAATATCCGTACACGATTGGGAGATGAGTTTTCGTTATCCATTGAATACATGGATTTTATTCCTCGGACGATCCGCGGGAAGTATCAATTTTTTGTTCAGAAATTACCAGTGAAGTATATCGTGTAAAGAAAAAAAGGGAGAGAGACTCTTCTCATTCCTTTCAATGGTGTTGCTGAAGGTATCGTTTACCAATGAGGCCGGGGGTTGATGTTGGTCAGGTCAATGCTTGCCCAATCATCCCAATCGTTTTTCCCGCGGGATCCATCAGAATAATCGACAAGTGCGCTGTACACGTATCGATAGTTCATCACGCTTTTGTACGACCCGTAGCGCCAGTAATTAATCTCCCAAGGCCATTTACCATCATGGCAATCAACACCGGGACAATTGATCCCGAGAGAATGACCCGTCTCATGCATTATGACACCAGCATAGATGTAAGCGAGTTGTTTCTCACTGTTAAATGTTTTTCTCACCAGACTTGAGAACAGTGGAATGATCTTGACCTGTGTCTTCAGGAACAATGCAGGGAGATAAAAACAATCAACGGCAAACAATCCTCCAATTCTTGAGCCAAAGGTAAAACCAACGGTCTGGGTGACGTTATAGCCGATGAAACCCCAATGGAAGACACCGCGTCGCCAGTTGTTTGAGTTTTGATGCATGAAGTATTTCCAGTAGAATTGATCAAGGTCATATTCTTGGAGTTCCGCTTTATAAGGCACGACTTCACCACCACCAAGCCGACCATCATCGATATGCCAGAAGATATTGTGTTTCGCGTGAGAATCTCGGAGGAATTCATAAGATAGAACTGGGACGGTCGTGTCGTTGTTGCCTGGTTCTTTTTGCATCTGGTCGATTTCAAGGAAAATATCCTGCCGGTAGGGGTCGGAGCCCCATTGCCAGGTTTTGTATTCCTCGATGTTGTTCAATGCATCGACATCCTCGTCGATATCGGTAAAATTTTCCCACCCGAACGGGTCATAGACCATGTAATATCCTTCGTCATGTCCCCATTCGTAATAGGTTAAACCAAAGAAATGCTCCCATTCTATGGGGATGCCATCGTCGTCTGCATCTTCACCAAGGTTACTTACGAGGGGGCTGGTGTTATACACTTCGGTCTCAAGCCAATAGGGAAAACCATCTTGGTCGAAATCATTTTGTGTAATATCAAACCAGAGCTCACAGTCCCGGTCCTGCTGATAGATGCTGTTGTCATCACATCCGTTTAATCGTCCTAATCCGCTGGGATCTCCAAGGGAATCATCACCCCACCAGACACCGGCTGCGATACTGTACACAATATCTGCGGTGCGCACCTGGGTAAAATTGCCGTCATCCGCGCTGATATCGCAGAGAAGATCGATGTTATTGTTTTTGTCCCAGAGTTCGATTGAGACGTTGACGAACTCATCATTCTTGGGGACCTGAGAAGAGACAGAAAAATCTGGGTCTTCGACGTACTTCATATTTTCCCAAACATCGCTGATAAATTCCGCATCATTGATCTTTACTTTTACGTAAAAGTCAGGGTCGGATAGTAAATCGATTGTTTTCAGGGCACGAATCTCTTTAACGGTGACAGTGACGGTGATATTGTCGACCAGTGGGTCAAAGTCATCGAGAAGCGGCATCTGTACCGGCATCTGTTTTTTCTGTTGAATCATCGCTGACGTTGGTATAACAAAAAAAATGAGGGTCACAAGCGTACATATTACTTTTATTGAATTTTTTTTCATTGAGATATCCCCCTAAGGATAGTCTTATTCTGTTTTGCTATATAGAGGCTGCTTCTATATAAATATTTGTTGTATGAGGGGAAAAAATTGGTTCATTTTTTTCTAAAATTATAAAAACTACTGGACATTACCATAGGTTATCTACCATGTATATGGGGGATCATCGATGAAGTTACGTATACCACCAG